>Ga0247820_10000252_pt1 | contig 27536 bp, 36 predicted proteins | sample 13C_Glucose_Day1_2_FD_192480 | JGI IMG/M metagenome (GOLD analysis project Ga0247820, IMG submission 192480) | Soil microbial communities from agricultural site in Penn Yan, New York, United States - 13C_Glucose_Day14 | ecosystem: Environmental > Terrestrial > Soil > Agricultural land | place...
CCGATGGCCACGACTGGCACCCGACGTGGACGACCGCCGCCGTCGCCCTAGAGGCCGCCGCCATCGCCGTCACCATCGACCTCGGACTGCGCGCCCGCCGCCTCGGACACGGGGCGCACTGAGACAGGTTCCGCCCGGCCCGGATCCCCCTCCTTCGGCCGGGCGGGACCGCCCATACGGGCGCGGCTGCCGCGGTGTCACGCGACCTCCCGCGGCAGCCGCGCCAACCAAGGGTTGGGCCGAACAGTCCTGACGCAGAACCCGATCACGCGGTTAACTGCACGCCTGCCGGGATACCTGGACCCCGTATCCCACCGCCCCCGCGCACCTTGTGGGGCGTGTTCGTGACTGGGGAGCCACGGTCCCGCCCCACCGCGAAGACAGGGCCCCGGGTGAAATGTGCTCACCCGGGGCCCTGTCGTTCGAGACTATGAGTTCACTGTAGGCCGATGGCGCCCATGCAGGTCATGACGTCCGCCACGGCTGGCTTTGCGCGCAGCCGGCGCACACGATGGGCCGCACCACGACGTTGTCGCCGAGGGTGCGGGGCAGCCGGCGCATGTCCGCCAGGTCGAGGGCCTTCCCGCAGCGGCAGGCCAGGACCGTCCGGCCCGGCCGCGGTGGGTCGAACGCCCTCACGTCGGGTCTCCCTGGTGTCGGTGCTCGTCCGGGACGACCATCGTCCGGGACTCCATGCACTTGACGATGCCGCCCTTCCGGGCGTGCGGGCCGTACACGACGTAACCCTGCTCGCGCAGCTCAGGGCTTTGTGGTGGCTCGACGTGCACCCCGTTGGCTTTGCAGTACCGGCAGTGCACGTGTTCATGCTTCTCGGGCTGCAGCCCGTGCGCGCCGCCGCTCACGCCTTGACCTTCCCGGCCACGATGTTGCGGATGTGCTCGCGGGTCCAGTCGGTGGTCTTGGCGATCTCGACCTGGGGGACGCCGTGAGCTGCGGCGTCCCGGACGGCGGGCAGGAGGTCGGCGCGGACGGCGCGGATCTCGGCTGTTAGTGCGGTGTGGCGGCGGGCCAGCTCATCGAGCCGGGCGCGTGCCTGGTCACGGTCCATGCCGTTCAGGGTGGCACAGTGTGTGTGCCATGCCAAGTGGCTACGCCAATCGGGTTGACCTTCTCATAGCGGTGCCACTTGGCTTGGCATAGCCAAGTCCCTTGGCTAGTGTCCTCCCTATGACGCAGTCGACCTGGTCTGAGACCACCGCCCTCGCCCCCAAGGGCCCCAGCCTCGCCGCCCTCATGCTGGCCCGCGGCGTCGAGCTCGCCGGCCCCTCGGCCGCGGTCGCCGCCCAGGCCGAGGACGTCGCCGTGATCGAGGTCGGCGAGGTCCCCGCCGAGGCGCCCTGCTCGCACCCGTCCTGCGCGCACGCCAACCCGCATACCCCCTGCGTCTGCTACCACTGCCTGGGGGCGGGCCACGGCTGGATCACCGCCCGCCAGCAGGACGTCACCCGCGCCCGCACGCAGGCCCGCCTCGACGCCGCAGGCGGGGCCATGGAGGCCCTGCGCCGCGCCGGTGGCCTCGCCCCCGCCGACGAGCCCTGGTAGCCCCCGGACACGACGAAAGACGCCCTCCCGCCCGAAGGCAGGAGGGCGTCTCGCGTGGGGAGCGGTGGGCTAGTACTCGCGGAGGGCGTGCCTGCCGGGCTCGGTGTCGACGAGCGACGGCGACCCGGGCGGGCCGACCGTCAGCGAGGCGACCGAGGTGAGCACCGACAGCACCGCAGCACCGCCCACGGTCACGCCGGCGGCCCGCCAGTCCAGGGCGAGCAGGTCGACACCGTCCGCGGCGAGCAACGCCACAGCCGTCTGTGCGGCCGTCTTCCCGGCCCTCTCCACCACGGCGAGCCAGAAGGCCCTAGTCAGCACCGCAACCTCCCACGTCGAACCTGTCATAACTGAGGTCAGCCGCGGGTGCGCAGGAGCGCCGCCCACGTCTTCTGTCCGCAAATCCCATCTGGGACGAGCCCATGCGCCCGCTGGAACGCCGTCACCGCAGCCTCGGTGCGCGGCCCGAACAAGCCAAAGCCCGGCTCTCCCTGCTCGACCAGCCCGAGGATGCGGTGCAACTCCTCCACCGCAGGACCCTGGTCGCGGCGGCGCAGCGTCGGGCGGGATGTCTCGCCGGCGACCGCGGCCCGGAACGTGGCCAGGTCGAAGGTGGGGTCGCTCTTCCGCCCAGCAGGCTTCGCGACCTCGCGGTGTCCGAGGATCCGGGCGTACGGCACCCCGTAGTGGTCGGCCAGCGCGCGGGCCAGCCGCACGTAGGCGTCGTACTGCACAGCCGTCCACACCACGCCCGGGGTGCCGACATGCTCGGCCTCGATGCCGATGGCGTGCGCGTTGCCCTGCCACGGCTCGTGAGTCGGCCCGGCGTGCCAGCACAGCCCCGCGGCGACGACGTGCACCGTGCCGGACCGGGCGAGGACGATGTGCGCCAGCGGCCCCCGCAGATCCGGGCGGCCGTCACGGACCACCCGCAGCGACGGCGCATCCCCCGTTGCCGGGCCCGCCGTGTGGTGCACGACCACGGCCTCCACGCTGCGCATCGCGCCGTGTCCGCGGGCCCTCCACCCGGTCTCCTCGACGACGGGCAGCCCGGACTTGCGGCAGGCGTCGGCCAGATCGTGCAGCTTCACGTCTGCGTCACCGTGACCGTGGTCGAGTGCCCACCCGCGTCGTCCACCCCGGACCCGTCCGGCGCCGGCGGCGGCACGATCCCGGCGCGGCGGAGCGCCGAGCGGAGGTCGGCGATGTGCTCCCGCAGGATCTCGATCAGCTTCCGGTCGGCGTCCTGCCCAGCCTCCAACCCGCGGAGCCGGGCCCGCATCGACCCCAGCTCGGTCTCGCGGTGGGTGTCCCGCTCGACGAGCCGCGCCATCTCCACCCGCAGCCCGATGCGCTCCTCCTGCAACTCGTTGACCAGCAGGGCGTAGCCCTGGGGGACGTCGGTGAGTAGCTTGCGGGTTTCGGTGCCTCGGGTGATGTACAGGCCGAGGAGGGTCAGCCCCCCGCCGACGACCGCGGCGCCAGCGGTGAGAAGGGCAGCCGCGACGGTCGGGTCCAGCCCGGTCACCGCTTCCTCCCACCGCACAGGCGTGCGTTGCGGACCGCGACGACGGCGCGGTGCAGGTGCCCGAGCGTCCCGACCAGCGCCAGCACCGTCACGAAGGCGAGCAGCACGGTCGTCCAACGCAGCGGCGTACCCAGGTTGTTGATCTGCCCGCCCGTGGACACGATGCCGTAGCCGAGGAGCGCGACGAACCGTAGCCTTTGGTCCCAGCCCTCGGGCGCGTAGACCAGACACGGGCCGATGGCGAGGGCGAGGCAGAGCGCGGCGACGATGATCGTGTATCGCAGCGTGTCGACGGTCATGGCGTGTGCCGCAGGTCGATGCCGTAGACGACGACCTCACCGGCGGCGTCCGGGGCGTCTCCCTTGGCCGTGCTGCTCTGTGTGTAGCAGCCGACCTTCCAGTACCAGCCCGATCCCGTGAGCGGCAGGTCGGCCTTCTGGGCGCCGTTGTAGGCCACCCGGACGCGCTTCCCCGTGGCGTCGATGCGCACCGTGAACCGGGTGCCGAGAACGTAGGCGTCGTCGAGCACGACGGACTTCTTCCCGTCCGCGTACCGCAGCGTCAGCCGCCGGGCGGCCAGGTGGATCTGGATAACGTCGTCGTCGCCGTCGTGGATCTGCCCGGCCACGACCTCCGGTTTCACGACGGGCGTCTCGGTGATGGCCTGGTCGATGGTGAGGGTGTGGCTGCCGGTGGCGTTGGACCAGGCGGCCTTCTCGTCGCCGTCCATCTCCCGCAGCTCGGAGCGCGGGTAGCCGCTGCCCGACGTGCTGACCCCGTCGCAGCGCGCCCGGAACACCACCCCGCCGTCACGCACCCGGAACCACTCGTCCGAGTACGTGTCGAGCTCGGGCTGCAGGATCTCGGTCGGCCTCTCCGGCCGCCCGGTCGGGAGCGTCAGCTTCCACGGGTGCAGGTCGAGCACCTGCCCGGGCACTCGCGCGGCAGGCGGTGTGTCGGGGTGTGTCGGAGTGTGTCCGAGTGCTGCGACGGTGTCCTCCACGGCCGCCCGCATGGCCTGCGCGACGGCGTCCCACTGATCAGGCATCGACGACACCGCCCTTGACCTTGACGCGGCGGATCCGGGCCGGCTCGCCCTCGACGACGGTGACCGGGTCGGCCTTCTCCGGCTTCGGGCCGCGCGCCCGACCGGGCCGGGTCACGGTCTCGACGACCTGCGTGCGGGTGACCGTGTAGCCGGCCGCCTCCGCGCCGTCGGCGATGAGGTCGAGCGCGTCGTCGAGGGCGATGCCCTCGGCCTGGACGGTGAGGGTGGCGGCCTTGATCTGGTCTGTGGTGTGCACGGTGAAGCTGACCGTGCCCTGGTCGGGCATGGGGGTGTCCTCTCAGGTCGGGGGTCAGGAGTCGAGGCGTGTGACGCGCAGCCAGGACCCTTCGCCGAGGATCGTGTCGCTCGCGTCGGAGGTGTTCTGCGCGAACTGCAGCTGCAACGTGCCCGCGGTGCTGGTGGTGATGTAGCCGCCGAGGCGGGCGGAGATGTCGATCGTGCCCGTGGACTCGTCGTCACCGGCGGCGGACAGCGCCGACGTGATCGCGACGGTGGACGTGTCGGCGTAGTTGACCCGCTCCCGGCCGCCCACCGCCGGCGACCCGGTGACGTAGGGCCCGTTCAGGGACCACCAGCCGTCCGACGAGGCGGGCGACGACCACCCGAACTTGATGTCCGCGGTCGGGTTGCTGGTCCAGCGGAGCCAGCCGTCGATCGCATAGGTCGCGTTCGCGGACAGGGAGAACGCCATGCCCGTCGCGTTAACCAGCGTCGTCGAGGTGTTGACGGTCTGGTCGGCGGCGAGGAACACCCCGGAGATGAGGTCGTTGAGGTCTCCGGCGGTGATGACCTGCCCCGCGCTGAACGCCATGAGTCAAGATCCTTTCAGAGCCCGAGGACGGGTGGCTGCCACACGCTCACCGGTGTCCCGGCAGGTTTAGCGGCGGGCATGGTTGCGCCAGTGACGGTGAACTCCTGCAACGTCCCCGTGTCGGCGGTCGAGGTGGCGGCGGGCAGCAGCTCGACCGCGGCCAGCGTCCAGGTTTGCCCGGCCGGGGCGGACATGCCGACCGTCACATCCCCGGCAGCGGACACGGGCTGGTAAGCGCCGTACACGCGGACGTTGCTCGTCGAGCTGGTCTGCGTCTGCACCGCGGGGGCGACGTAGGTTTGCGCACCGGCGGTGACGTCCCAGTCGGCGCACAGCCACGTGATCACCGACAGCTCGTCGGTCGCGGCCACGGTCGCGGACGGCAGGCTGTCGGTGCCCAGGTACGGGGACGCACCGGCCGGGGTGCCGGCGATCTGCGCGTCCGCCCAGCGCTCGACGATGATGCCGTGATCGTTGCTGCCGGTCTGCCAGGTCACCGACACGCTCATGGAGCCGGGGCTGGTGCCGACCTCGGCGACGAAGATGAAGATTTCGGAGTGGCCGGTGGCCTGGATGTGGCGGTGCAGCCCGAACGTGAGGTTGCCGCCGGTGCAGGTGGCGAAGTTCGGGTCGTTGAGGTCGCCACCCCAGCCCTTGACGACGATCACCTCCCCATCCGAGGGGGTGAACGAGGTTGTGCTGGTGGTAGTGGTGCCGGTGTCGACGTCCAGATACGACGCGACCAGGTTGGGCCGCACATCGCCGGGGGTGTCGTCGGCCGGCTCGAACCCGGGCAGCGCCGACAGGACATCGTCGAGGAGCGCCCCGAACGCCCCGTCGAGCTCGTGGCCGATCCCCGGCGGCGTGGTGAGGGTGGTGGTGAACCCTTCCGCGGCGTACAGCGCAGAGCCTTCCTGCGCGTCCGTGAGCGCGTCGTAGCCGTCGCTCACGAAGTCGCCGTTGTCGAGGTCGCCCGTCCACCAGTGCATCGGGAAGTTGGCTTTGAGTTCGGCGGAGAACGTGGGCGTGCCGACGATCGCCCCGCCACCGCCGATGATCAGCGCCCCGCCGCCGCCGGACAGCAGGGTGTTCCCGTAGGCGGGCACGAAGTAGCTGTTGATCTGCACGGCGCCGCCGGAGTAGCCGACCAGCCAGATCCGCGACGTGTCCACGTCGTACGTGGCGGTCAACTGCTGGATCAGCTCGGCCAGCCACTGCGCGTTCCGCGCGCCCGCCTCCCACCAGGTCACCGTCCCCGTGGTGTCCGGCGAGAGCGGCACGGCCAGGATGTAGCCCTTCGCCCGCGCCACATCGGGCAGCCCGCGATGCCCGCCCAGCGAGTACTCGTCGGTCGGGTTGAGGTACTCGTAGGCGCCATCCCCGTGCAGGTGCACCACCAGACCCGCACCGGAGGCCGGGGTGTCGTCGGCGTACACGTGATAGGTGCCGGTCAGCCCGTCGGAGTCGGTGAAGCTCACCCCGGTCTGATCAGTCCACGCCCCCAGGGTCGGGCCCGTGTCGGCGCACGCGGTGGCCGTGACCGGGATACCGCCCACGTCGAGCACCATCGGGTACTGCGCCGCCGCGGTCGTCCAACGCGGCCCGGCGGTGGTGGTCACCGACAGCGTCGACGCACCCGCCGCCGCCGCCGCCGCGAGCTCGCAGCCCTCGGTGTCGGCGCGGCCGACGTGGTCGCCGTCATCGTCGGTGTCGGCGGCCACCGTGGCCACCCGATACGGCTCGTAGGGGGTCGTGTTGGCGATCACCCGCCACTGGTGCTGATTGATTGTCTCGGTGTAGCCCTGCAGCAGCAGCGACTGCGTGTCACCCGGCAGCTGCGTGCGGGCGTCCAGCAGGTTGACGACGTCGATCCGGCCGCCGATCTGCGTGGCCAGCCAGTCCTCCGCCAACTCGGGGTTCTTGGCCAGGTGGAAGGCGACCGTCGGGTACCGGTAGGTGAAGGCGCCGGCAGTACCGAGATGCAGCCGCCACTGCGCGTGCGCCAGCGCCGCATCATCGGAGTAGAGCGGCAGGGTGGCCGACTGGTCGTAGAAGCCGATCGTGGCGGTACCCAGCGGCCCGTCGACGTCCTCGGCGAGCTGGTCGGCGCCGCCGTCGCGGGACACCACGACCCGGTTGGTGATGCCCTGGTCGTCGTCGACCGGGTCGAACGGCTCCAGCAGCTGCGATTCGGCGACGTCGATGGTGAGGTCGGCAGGGTCGCGGCTGTAGCGGTAGCGGCGGGTCGTGTAGGTGAGCCCGAAGTCGTGGCCGTCGTACAGAACCCCGCCGTCCACTGCCGCAGCCGACTCGAGCAGCGGCAGCAACTCGCCGGCGAACTGCGGCCCCATCAGGTCCGACTCCTGCGGGCGGGGGTTGTCGGGGTCGTCGGCGTCGACGACGGTCACCGACACCCCGGCCTCGTCGGCGAGCCGCTGGATGCGGGCGACGGCCTGCTCCCCATCCCATCCGGTGAGCTCGTCGAGGTGGTAGTCCTCGGTGATCGTGGAGTAGACGGCGACGTGCCCGACCACCCAGTTCTGCGCGCCCGGCGCGATGATCTCGGCCGGGTCGATCCCGTCGTCCTCATCGTCCGGGTGCGTGTTGATCCACACCTGGGAGATCCGGCCGATACTGCCCGACCATGACCCGGTGGACACGGTCGCGGTCGGCTCCGGCCCCTCATCGACCGGCACCAGGGTCAGCGCGTAGGACACGGTGCCGCCGGACTCGACCATCTCCAGCTGCAGCACGAAGGCGCCGCCGTCGACGGCCAGCGCGAACTCCGTGTTCTCGTCCGACCCGTCGTCGGCCTGCACCGACAGCGAGCCTGCGGTGGGGCCGTACACGACGGTGACGTTGTCGCTGCTCCCGGACACCTCCAGCGCCAGGATCTCCTGGCCGGGGACGGCGCCCGAGTCAGGGAAGCGGATCAGCATCCGCACCGCGCCCTGCCCGGTGCTGGTGTAGCGAGGCACATCGGCGTACAGCTCCGCCGCGTTCAGGGTCGGCAGCGGCTCCGACGCCCCGAACGACTGGTCCGCGGCCAGCTCGGGCGGCTTGTGATCCTCCCGATCCGGGTAGAGCAGCCACTCCATGCCGTGCCGGGTGCGGCCGGTGACGACCTCACCGAACCGGGACAGGGTGCCGGCCTGCGCGGTGGTCTCGGTCATCGGCCAGTAGGCGACGACCTTCCCGGCCGCAATGTCATGCTCCAGGATCGTGCGGTAGGTGGAGGGCACCGAGGTTTGTGACTGGTTGAGGCGGCGTAGCGTCCCGGACGCCTCCAAGACGACGATCGCGTCGGTGCCGGTGAGGTCCCATCCGGGGGTCCATCCCACCGCGTGGCCCTGGAACAGGCTCACGTAGGTGCCGGTGTTGGGGTCGAGCCGCACCCGGATGGGGGTGTTGCGGCGCACGTAAGGCCACCACTGCGACGTGCCACCGAGCCCGTAATCGCCGCTGCGGTTGTCCAGCAGGACGCTGCACCGGGACGGCTGGGCGGCGCCGGCCTCGTCGGCGCGGCCCATCGTGATGCTGACGGTGGCGCCGTCGGACTGCCGCACGTGGTGGGTGATGTCGTGCCAGTCCCAGCCGTCGGGGTCCGCGGCCAGGTCGGCACCAAACGCGGCCTGCACCTGCAGGTAGGCGGCGGCGAAAGCGTTCCGCAGGACCTGCACGGCGACGAGCACCGTGACCTCGTCGAACGCCGGGCCCTGCGAGTTGGTGGCGGTGTAGCGCAGCACGTAGGTGCCGGGCACGGTCGGTGTCCACGACAGCGCCGCGGCGGAGGCGAGGGTGTCGCCCACCTGGTCGGGCCCGGACTCGACCGTCCACGCCCTGCCGCTGATCGCGAACCCGTTGTCGTCCTCGGTCGCGGTCCTGCTCAGCGTGTCGCCGTAGGCGAGGGTGACGTCCGCCCCGGCGGTCACGGCCGGCTCGGCCGTGACCGTGACCGTGATCTCGTCGGACGTGTTGCCGGCCGAGTTGGTGGCCGTGTACCGCAGCGTGTAGGTGCCCGCGGTCGTCGGCGTCCACGACAGGGTGGCGGTGCTGGCCAGCACCGTGCCCGTGCCGGGGTCGGAGGCGATCATCCACTCGCGGGCGGTGATCGTGGCCCCGTTGTCGGAGTCGGTCGCGGTCCGGGCGAACACCGCGTCGACCTGGGTGGTGGCGTCCGCCCCGGCGGCGACCGTGGGCGGGGACGCGGTCGGCAGCAGCGCCAGCAGCCGGCCAGTCGCCTTGTCCGAGGTCCCGTAGGTGCCGGACACGGCGCCCGTCGAGGTCGCGGTGGCGGCGTTGCGGGTGGCCACCGCAAGACAGCCACCGTCGGCCCGCTCCGTGTACCCGCTGGGCGGGGTCCACGACTCGTAGCCGTCGAAGTTGCTGCCCGACCACACCAGCAGCCTGTTCGCGCCCTGGGTGATCAGCTCCACCGCAGGACTGTTGTCGTCCCCGGACGAGTCGGCGGCAGTGTCGGGCGCCCCAGCCCCGGCGTCGTACGGCGTGCCCGACGCAACCACGCCGGTGTAACGGACCGCGACACCCTCGTAGTAGCACGACCCGGTCCAGGTGAAGACGTAGCTACCGGCGTCCGCGCCTGACGCGCGCTTCCAGAACTGGCGGTGCACCTGCCCGCTGGGCATGGTGCTGGGGGCGGTGGGGATCTCGGTGAACCCGGACGGCGGGGTGACGGTGGCCGTCGACTCGATGTACAGGTCGACGAGCACCACATGCCCCGACGCCACCCCCGACGGCACGGCGATCGACGCGGAGGTGCCGTTCGAACCTGGCGCACGGTAGGCGCCGGCCGCACCGAACGCAGGCAGAGACGACGTGGATGAGGACGGGGTGCCGCCCGAGGACAGTCCGGGAGCGGACGGGCCGGGCGCCGGACCGCTCCGGAACTGCCCCCAGCCTGCCGAGAGGGCGGCAGTGCTCATCGGTTAGTGCTCACTCGTCCCAGACGATGAAGGTGCGCATGTCCACGGCTGTGGTCGGGGTGGTCGCCCGCACCCGCAGGAACTTGGACACGGCGATGATCGGCCGCTCGTCGGGCATCCACTGCTTCACGTAAGACATGTTCGCCGTGGCCTCCGCCGAGGTCGAGGACAGCGACTGCACGTCGAACACCCGCGTGGCGGTGGTGGAGCCCTCCGCGGACGCGGTGTAGCCGGTGTTCGCGACGCCCAGGGTGAGCAGGGAAGCGGGGGCGTTCGGGTCGAGCTGCTGCACCCCGGACGCGACATGCGCGGTCACGGTGGCAGCCACGTCGGTCTGCAGCAGCTCGATCACCCCGTCCGCGCCGGCCGGGTCGTCGATTGAGTACCCCCAGCTGATGAGCTGGATCTGCCGGGTCGATGGGGTCGACAGTTGCAGCATCGTCTTGATCGCCGTGCCGGTCGTGACGGACTGCTGCGCGGCCGTGGTTGGCATGGGGCCGTTCCACGAGATGAAGCGGTGAATGGCGAAACCTCCTGGTCAGTGCCGCACGATCAGGATCGTGCGGTGCGGTGAGGGTCAGACGACGCGGATGGCGCCGGTGCGCACCAGCTTCTGGAACGCGGTCGCGAACGCCCCGTCGACGTCGCCGACGAACTGGACCTCGCGGGTGCCGGTGTAGCGGCCGCGGCGCCACCGTCCGGTGTCCTGCTCGTCGAGCTGGTGCCCGGCGACCACGGAGGCGCCGCGGCCGCCCCACCGGTTGCGGTCCCAGCCGTGCCCCCAGCCGCGGTCCCAGCCACCCGACCTACGCCCACCGCCGTAGCCGCGGTGCCCGCTGCCGGACAGGACGCGCGGGTCACCGGCCTGGAAACCGGCCACCACCCCGGCCGCCATGACTCGCTGCTGCATCCGCTCCACCGCGCGCACCGCGTGCTGCTGGTAGCGGCGGACGCCGACCGCGATCCCGCGGGGGATCTGCTTGCCGACCTGGTCACGGAAGTCCTTCGACGGCGACGCAATCCCGATCGCGGACTTGGCGGCGGCGAGCAGGCCTTGCGCCTTCGTCGTGACGAACGACTCCAGCGCCGCCCACCCGCCTTCGATACCGGCCCGGATGCCGTCGACGACGGCCTGCCCCAGGCCGAGCCAGTCGAGAGTCTTGACGAAGTCGTAGACGGTCTGCCAGTTCGTCTGCCAGAACGACAGGATGGCCTGCAGCCCGGTCTCGATGGCGGATTGGATCGCGGTCATCGCCGCAGTGATCGCGGCCTGGATCGCCGTCCACACGGTGGTCGTTTCGGCGAGGATCGCCTGCAGTCCCGCAGACACCGCGGCCTGGATTGCAGCCATCCCGGCGGTGACGGCCGCAGTCATCGCCTCCATGCTCGCCACCACCACCGCAGTGATCGCGGCCATCTGCGTGGTCACGTCGGCGAGGATGCTGGCCATCGCGGTCTGCACGGTGGCGAGCATCGTCACGTTCCAGAACGTGATCCACGCTTCGCCCATCGTGGCCAGGTTCGTGGTCATCGTCTCGGCGAACGTCGTCCAGAACGCCGTCCACCCTTCCTGCATCAGCGCCAGGTTGGTGGTCTGCGTTTCGACAAAGGTCGTCCACCAGGTCGACCAGGTTTCCTGCAGGGTGGTGAGCGCGGTGGTCGCAGCCTCGGGGAACGTGGTCGTCCAGAACGTCGTCCAGCCCTCCAGCAGGAGGGCGAGGTTGGTGGTCTGGGTTTCGATGAACGTGACCCACCAGGTCGCCCAGGCCTCCTGCACGGCGACCAGGGCGGTAGTCATGGCCTCGGTGAGGCTGGTCTGCCAGAACGTCGTCCACGCGGCCAGCAGGGTGGCGAGGGACGTATTCATGGTTTCGGTGAGGCCGGTCTCCCAGAACGTGGCCCACTGCGTTTGCAGGGCGAGAAGGGCGGCCGTGAGGCTCGCGCCCAGCCCAGTGGTCCAGAACGTGTCCCACGCGGCCTGCAGAGCGGCCAGGCTGGTGTTCATCGACTCGGTGAGCCCGGTCGCCCAGAACTCGGCCCACTGGGTTTGCAGGGCGAGCAATGCCGCGGTGAGGGACTCCCCCAGACCGGTCGTCCAGAACGTGTCCCACTGCGTCTTGAGTACGGCCAGAGCGGCGGTCATGGCCTCGCCCAGTCCGACCGCCCAGAAGTCCGCCCAGGTCTGCTGTAGCGCGATCAGGGAGTCGGTGACCTTCTGCTGGAACTCGGCCCACTTCTCGTCCCACTTCGTACCGAGCGCGATCATCGCGTCGTCCAGCGCGGTGCCGAAGTCAAACGAGGTATCGAGCGCCTTGGTGCCCAGACTCAGGCCGTCTAGCAGCAGCTGTAGCGCGGAGATCGCCAGCCCGGCGACCCCGGCAGCGACGGCCGCGCCGTCCATGCCGCGCTTGACCGCGTCCAGGCCGACGCCGACCGCGTCGATGGCCTCCCGCGCCCCGGTCAGCAGGAGCGCCTCTTTCAGCTCCTTGATGGTGTCGAGCGCACCCTTGGCCGCCTTGAACCCCTGATACGCCTTGATCAGGGCCTTGATGGCGACGACCGCGCCGAGGATGATCGGCGCCCATTCCTTGATCGCCTCTTTGTTGTCGACGATCCACTTGACGAACTTCTCGATGTGCGGCAGCGCCGCCTCGATCGCGCCCGCCAGCTTCTCGGCCAGCAGTCCTGCGACCTCGCCGATCACCGGCAGCAGCGGCGACAGCGCCTCCAGTAGCTTCCCGCCCGCGGCGGCGAGCTTCTCGAAGCCGGGCGTGGCGGCGGTGATGCCCTCCCCGAACTTCGACAGGAAGGTGCCCAGGTTGCCGCCGACCGCAGCGCCCATCCGGGTCAGCAGCTCGATCGTCGGGCCCAGTACGTTCCCCAGCCCGGTCAGGGTCGCCGACATGCCCTCGATGGCCTTGGAGAGGGTGCCTTCCTCGTTGTTGGCGAGCTTGTCGAACACGTCGCCGATCTGGCCGAGGATGCCGCCCAGGGCGTCACCGAACGCACCCATCGCGGGGGCTGCACCGGCGAACGCGGACAGCAGCCCCTCGGAGAACTTCTGCACGCCGGGGCCCATCCGGTCGACCATGTCCCCAACGCCGCCGAGGCCGTCCTGAAGCTGCATGATCCCGCGCTCGGTGGTGGCCGGCATGAGGAAGCTGTTCATCAACCCGGAGACGGCCTCGGCGACCCCCTTGGCCTGCGGGGTGATCTTCGTGAGGGTGGTGCCGAGCTTGTCGAACGTGCCGGTCAGGTTCTTCTCGAACACCCCGGACACGGCCTTCTTGAACGCGTCCAGCTCCGGCTTGGCCTGACCGGCGGCCTTCTTGATGCCGTCCATCCCGGCCGCGACCACCGCACCGGCCGCGCCGAACGCGAGCAGTGCGGGGACCGCAGCCCCGGCCGCGGCGCCCAGCCCGCCCAGCACCCCTGCGCCGGCGCCGACCCCTGCGCTCTTGCCCAGCACGCCCAGCGCACTGCTCGCCGCCGAGGCGAACGTCTTACCCCACGAGTCCCCGGCCTTCTGGCCTTCGCTCTTCGCTGCGGCGGTGACCTTCGAGAACTCGGCCTTGACGCCATTCGCGGAGGCGGTGACCCGGATGTTGACCGTGTTCCCGCCCGCAGCCACCGTGTCAGACCCCCTTGTCCTTCTCGCGACCGAGATCCTCGATCATGATCAGTTGGAGGAACGACGAGTCCTCGGCCAACAGCTGCGACGGCAGGCAGCGGAACCGCTCACACAGGCCGAGGATCATGCGGGCGTCCGCTAGCTCGCGGGGGATCCTGACGGGAGTTCCATCGGCGGCAACTCCACCACCGACGGCACGCCACCGGATGACGGCTGACCTAAAGGGGCCGGCACCTCCCCGCCCGCAGCGGACAGCCACGCCGTGATCACGGCGAGGGCGTGGCGGGCGTCGAGCTTGCACAACTGCTCGAACGTGCACGGCACCGGTGCGCCGTGGTCGTCTTCGAGGTTCCAGCCGCGCAGCGCGTTCACCGCGAAGCCCGCGACGAGCTTCCCGAGCGCGGCGATCGACTCCTGCCCGGACCCGGACGCGGTGTTCGCCAGGTCGGACAGCTCCAGGTAGGTGCCGAACGGGACCGAGCCGGCATGCACCTCCAGGCCGTGCAACTCGTGCCCGGCGGGGAAGTCGATCGTGATCAGGGTGTTGGGGAGTCTGAATCCCATGCGGTACTCCTGCGGGGTTGTCTAGGGGTGGAGGCTCGCCCAGCACCCCTAGCACTGGGCGAGCCGATCAGGGGCGGACATGCCAACGGCCCGCACGACAGGACGTCGCACGGGGCGCAGCAGGACTGCCAGGAGGGCCTAGGCGGGGACGGTGGTCAGCACGTCGCGCACGAGTTCGTCGTGCGGGCAGATGCCGCCGTTGAGCTCGCGGCCGTGGTTGCAGTTGTGGCAGAGCACCCGGAACCCGGGAGGGAAGCCGTTGGCCCGGAGCCACGTCCAGTAGCCGCCGCCGCCCAGCTCTTTGCGCTGGCGACCGCCGCCGCCGTTGATGTGGTCGAGCGCGAGGAACATGGGCACCGACGTTCCGCAGCAGGAGCAGAACGGCACTGGGCCGCTGTACGCGCGTAGGCACTCCATGCGCAGCGCCTCCCGCGTCGCGCGGCGCTGTTCGGCGGCCTGGACGTCGCGGCACTCGTCGGAGCAGTAGCGCCGCTGGTCCATGCTGCCGACGAACTCTTTGCCGCATGTGGCACATGGCTTCGTCAGCGGCGGGCGGCAGACTCCACACAAGGTGCGGCCATCAGACCATCGGCTGAACTGCTTTCCGCAGCCCTCGCACCGAGTGGGGTGCATCGTGCCGTTCCGGCACCTCATGCACTGATTGCGATAGCCGCCCGTGTCAGCGCGGCGAGCGAACGCGGCGAGGGGCTTGACCTCGGTGCACTGACGGCAGCGCTTCAGCCCCTCGCCGACCTCGACCCCGAGGCAGGCGTCGCATGTGCCGCAGTTCCGGCACGGCCGGTCGTGCACCTTCGGCGCGGGTTTCGCCTTGCGTTGTGCGACGGCCTGCTCTGGTCGGCACACGCCACACCAGGCGTGCGCCTTCCCGCATGACTTGACCTCGAACTTCTTGACGACGACGGCGCCCACGCATCCCCCCAGGTCGAAAGATTGACCTGGTGATCATACCGGGGACTAGTTGACGCCACCCACTTAGGTGGGCCTAGCTCCAAACGGGAACGCTTCCATCCCCAAGGGCACCTTCGGCCGACCACGTAGCCGAGCCATCGTCCTCACGGGTGAGCGCGTAGGAGAAAAACTTGGACTCGCAGGCGAGGACCTTCGTGGCGATGGTGAGCGTCACCATCCGCAGCACATCCGTCGACGGCACGGTGGAGAACACGGCGTGCGCGCCCGTGGTCGCGGTCGTGTCGAGCGTGCCCTCGAAGGTCACGGTGAAGTCGGCCAGGCCGAGGAGGCGTTCCCGCGCGGACTTGTCGACGCCGGTGACGTCGAGCTCTTCGCGGGGGGTGTCCCACTCGGCCGTGGTGACGCTGTTGGAGATGGTTCGGGCGGTGCCGCTGCTGTCGTCGACAGCAATCGCCATCCCGAGGCCGGTTACCTTTGCCATAGCTAACGATCCCCCTTGAAGGGCTCTGACCAGCAAAAAAGCGCCGCCGGTCGGCGACGCTCGTGGGTACGCGGGGCGAGCCCCGGGGTAGGTCTAGCCGCGGGCGCGCATGGCGGCGTACTGCTCGACGTGTTCGCCGAGGGTGTCCGTCCACTGCGTCTGTCCGACCTCGCGCCGGCCCCGTCGGGGGTCACGCAGGATGTACAGCGGCTCACGCTCGACGGGGACGCGGTGGCGGATGTCGTCGGATGCGGTGCACCGCTGGCCGGGCTCGTAGGTGAACACGGTCAGCCCGAGCGGATCCCGCGACTCGACCGCGCGGCGGGTGCGGTCGGCGCGCAGGTACGCGGCCTGCGCCTGCCCCAACGGTGTGGCCTCGTCGATGCGCAGCGCGAAGCCCAACCGCCAGCCGTCGCATTCGATCTCGGCGCAGGTCGCGGCCCGCCAGAAGTCCAGCGTCGGGTCCTGCGGGCGGTGCAGGATGTGGCCGTTGCTGGCCGAGCGGGGGATCCGGGTCGGGGTGGCGCGACGTGCGCGGCGTCCTCTGCGCATGGCCTAAAACGCGACGGAGGTCAAGTTCTTCGCCACTGCTACGACGAAGCTGCACTCGGAGAACGTCCCGCTCGTGGTCACCCGCAGGTAGCGCTCGACCGCGAGGGCGCGGGTGGTTTGGATCCGTTCCGCGCCCGCTGCGGTGGCTGCGGTGAACGCGCCGCCGGTGACGGCGGCGTAGGTGTCGCCGGAGTTGTCCGAGGACTCTTGGATCGTGATCGTGCAGCTCGTGCCCGTGAATGAGAGGACCTGCACGTACGCCTGCAGCCCGAAGTTCGTGGTCGCGATGGACGCCCCGAAGTCCAGGGGCGACCCGTTCGTCGCGCTCGTGTCGGAGCGGATCCCGGCGGTGAGCAGGTGCCCCCACTCCAGGCCGTACGCGTTGGAGAGGAACTCGGTCTCGGCGGTGAGCGACCCGTCGTCTTCGCGGGTGGGGGCGTAGTTGGCCTGCTTGGCGACCATGCACGCGGCCGGATCCCCGATCGCGCTGCCGGCCACGTACATAACGTGCACGTCCGACGTGGGGAGCGCGGCGAACGAGGCGTGCGCACGGTCGGGGTTGAACCACGACGTCGCCGTGATCAGCCCGTCGCGGGGGCCGAGGAGACGTTCCTTCGCGGACTTGTCGATGCCGGTGCACTCCAGCTCCTCGGCGGAGCCGGTGATCTCGTCCAGCGCGGTGATGTCGCCGGAGACGTTGACGCCACCCACGAGCAGGAGGTGCCCGAGGCCCGTTACTTTTGCCACGTCAGAGGCCCTTTCTTTCGGTCACTGGGCCTGTGCGAACAGGTCGTCGACGAGGAGTGGGAGGGTGATCACGAACACGCGATACAGCTGGTCGTCCTGGGGGAGGTAGCCGGCTTTTCCGCGCATCCCGTCGCCGCCGGCCATGCCGAGCAGGTCGACTGCGGTGACCGTCCCGTCGAGGTCGAAGTCACCGCTGTAGGCGCGCATGAGGGCGTCGGCGGCGGCGAGCAGCTGCGGGTCGACTTCGTCGCCGCCGACCGGGGTCTGCAGCCGGATGGACAGGGTGACGAGGGCAGACGTGGAGGCGAGGCCGCCGCGGCGCTTGACAGGCAGCACCTCGTCGACCCACACCGCCGCGGTGACGCCCTGCCCCGGCCCGTTCTCCGGCTCGTGCCCGGCAGACCGCTCAAGATGACCCGTGGCCAGGGCGTGGCTTTCCACCGCCGCACGGATCGCGGCCAAGTCCAGCGCCACCCGTCAGCCCATCTTCCCGATGTGGCGGGACAGGGTGCCCTGGACGATGCCGGGGACCTTGGCCTCGAGGGTGGCGGTGGCGCGCTGCGCGGAGTAGTAGCCGCGGAACCGGGTCGGCTTGCTGCCGTGGTAACCGGTCTCCAACCACGGCCCGTACACAATGCCGCGGTCGTGCACGACCTGGTCAGCGCCGCGCTGCGTCACCGTTATCTGCGTCTCGTAGTACGGCGTGGGGTTGCGGATGGAGCGGTTGAGGTTGGTCATCCACTCGCTGTAGGCCTGGGCGGCGACGTCGCGCTTGGCGTCCTCCACGAAGGCGTCGACGGCGGCGAGGGCCCTGCCATCAAACATCGGGCCGGACAGGTTGATGTTGACCGAGGTCACGGGCGGGGCCTCCTCGTCATGACGCGGGGGCAGTGAAGGTGTCACCGGCGGGATGTGTCCGCAGGTCAGGAGGCCAACGTCAAGGAGACGTCGATATCGCCGGAGGCCACGGTGAACGTGTCCGCTGCGGTGACCGCGCTGGCGGTGACGGTGCCGGAGAACCCGAACGTGCCCGCCGTGCTGGCGGTCCAGAACGTAGCGTGCGTGTAGTCCTCCGACCCGGCGACGTTGGTCCACTGCACCTGAGCGGAGCTCGCGACCGCGCCACCCGAGGCGCTGCCCCATGTGACCTGCTTACGGGTGGTCTCCGTCGCCGCGTTGCTGGTGCCGGCCGATCCGGGGGCTGCGGTGTGCATCTTCACCCACGGGTAGGCGGCTACCAGCGTGTCGAGTGCGCTGTTGGCGGCGGTCGGGCCCCATCCCTCAGCCATGTGTCTCCTCCTGGGCGCGGGCCGCCCGCTGGGCGGCGAGATGGTCGATCAGGTCTTGCCCGGTTCGGCCGCCGGCCTCGCGCATCGTCTGCTGGCACAGGGCGCAGCCGGCGGCGGCGCAGCAGTCGAGGTGCTTCGGGGTGGGCGGGCCCACCCCTGGGCGGTTGAGGATGCCGACGACGTGGCGGGGGTGGGTGTCGCGCTGGCCGCACACGGCGCAGCCACGAGTGAGAGCCATCAGACGGCGGCCTTTCGTCCCTTGCGCCCGTGGGCGCGGTACACCTGCTTGCGCAGGTCGTTGAGGTCGCCGCCGGAGGCGTTGCGTGTGGCGTCGCCGGACCCGACGGTGCGGGCGTAGGCGGACTGCTCTCGGGCCAGCGCGACGAGGGTTTCGGCGATGGTGAGCTGCACGACCAGCGGCGGCGGCGTGTGCCGGTACACGGTGGCGGCGGTGTCGTGGGCTGCGGCGGTGGTGCCGCGCTGCCCCCGCTCGACGGTCAGCGTGCGCGGCGCGTACACGGTCGCCCCGGTGGTGTGGGCGGCCAGCACCGACCCGGACCAGGCGCGCTCCACGATCAGCGTGGTCGCGGTGAGGTCGGTGACCAGCATCCGCTCCGAGTCGACGGTGAGGACTTCGCCCGCGGTGATGCCCGAGGTGGAGGCCACGGTGACCGTGGTGCCCGCCTTGCTGCTGGCCAGGTCCGCGGAGATCGTCTTCCCGGTGGTGAGCAGGCTGCGGCGGGTGACCTGCATGTACTCGGAGTCGACGAGCAGCAGCGACCCGACCCCGATGGTGGAGGAGTCGGTGACGTCCACCCCGGTCTCCGAGGTGTCGAGCGCCTCAGCCAGGGCGCCCGCGCTGGTGGTGTCGTTGCAGGCGCCGAAGACGCCGGTGAGGGCCACGGAGCGCTGGTGGGTGTCCCCCGCGTCGAGGGAGTCGTCGCCGGACAGGTCGATCTCCAGGCGGGTGTACGGCGGGCCCGTGGACCGCGGCTCGAGGAAGTAGTCGGTGAGCGTCGTCCCTCCGGAAGCGAACGTGGTGAGGGAGATGAGCTCCGTCGAGCCGTCGAGCCACAGCCGGTAGCTGGTGCCGTGCTGGTCGGTGGGCCAGTCCACATAGCGGGTCGTGGCGGTCGGGTAGAAGACCCTGTGCGTCAGCGACTCGACCGATCGGGACGCGGCGCCGAGCAGCCGGTCAATCTGCGCGGCCACCCGCGCGGTCTCGGCGACGTCGAGCGCGGCCATCACGTCCTCACGGCTGGCGTAGACAGGCGTGGCCATGGCGTCACCCCTCCCAGCCGTCGTATTTGCAGTGGAGGCGGCCGCGCACCAGCTCCAGCGGCTCGCCGTCGTTCGGGCAGGCCACCGGGCGGGGTGGGGGCCGGTAGGTGCGGGCCTCGCGGACCAGGGCCAGCAGCGGCCCCCACGATCCGCTCTCCACCGCCGGCGGGGGCACGTACTGCACAAGGGTCGCCGTGAGGGCGCCCAGGTCTACGGCGATCGCGCCGGGGATGGCGCCCGCGACCGACCCGACCACGTTCGCCGACAGCGCGCCCAGCGGAGCGGCGATGCTGCCCGAGGTGGCGCGGGTACCGGCCACAGTCGCGGTGAGCGCGCCGAGGGGCGCTGCCACTGAGCCGGGGGTGGTGCGGGTACCGGCCACAGTCGCCGACAGGCCGCCCAGGCTGGCGTTGACGGTGCCGGGAGTGGCGCGGGTACCGGCCACGGTGGCGGTGAGGCCGCCCAGGCTGGCGTTGACGGTGCCGACCTTGCCGGAAACACCCGACAGCGACGCATCAAGCCCGCCGAGGGTGGCGGCGATGCTGCCCGAGGTGGCGCGGGTACCGGCCACAGTCGCCGACAGGCCGCCCAGGCTGGCGTTGACGGTGCCGGTGACGGCGCCGGCCTCAGGGATGTAGTAGGCGGCGTGGTAGGCGTACAGCACTCCGAGGCTCCTCCGCGGTAACGCCCGGCGGGGCTGCCAGCGACAGTCACGGCATGACGGAGAAGAGGCTCGACGCGCTCGTGCTCACCGCTGAGGTGGGGCTACCGCTGCCGATCCTCGCGGGCGTTTGGTGGGGCTGGCCGGTGCCGCTGCTGGCGGCGATGGTCGCCGTGTGGGTGGCGGTGGTAGTCGCGGCGCTGGTCGGCGCCCGGCGGGCCCGCCGCCGGGCGTCAGCCGACTAGTCGAGGGTGAGGACCGCCCACGGGTACGCCCGGCCCGTGCCACCGGTCTGAGTGAGGGTGATCGTCCCGCCCTGAGGCATCACCACCGGCATCGACTGGATGTGCGGTTCGGCGAGTGGGCCGGTGAACACAGCCTCGCGGATCAGCCGTTCGGTGCCCGCGGACAGCACTGCGCCCTTGAACCTCAGCGTCAGGGTTTCCCCTGCGACGAGCGCGTTTGCGTCGACCGCCAGGACCCGCGTCTTGAGCGTGGCGGGTGTGGCGAGGCTGTGCTCGGTGGTCAGCGTCGCCGTCTGCGTCCCCGAGGATTCGACGGCGGCCATCAGGCGCCGACCCCGTGCACGGTGACCGCGCCGACCAGCAGATCACCGATGAAGGTGTCCGCGAGGGCAACGCCCAGCTCGGAGTCCATGACTGCGGTCTCGTCGAGGGTGCCCTCGCCCTGGTGGAACCGGACGGTGGTGCTTCCGGCGTTGCGCTCCACATACACGTCGATCATGATGATGCTCCTTTTAGTCGATGCCGACGATGGACATGGTCAGGGATTCGCCCGCCCCGTTGGCCTGCTGGAATCGACCGACCAAACGCGTCCCGGCGGGCAGGTTCACAGGCAGCGGCGGCAAGGCCAGGTTGGCCACGCCCTCGGAGGTGCTCACTGTGGCGGCGAGGTTCTCGATGATCGCCGACTCGGCGCCGGACCCGCCGACGCCGATGTCCACGGCGTAGGTGTTGCCCGACCACACAGTGTCGCCCGGGTCGCCGCCGATCAGCGGGACCATCCACCGCATCGGGTTTGTCGTGGACGCGACGATCTCAGTCCAGGACGCCTTGGTGTTGTTGCTCGCCGTGTCGGTGAGCAGGACCGCGTTACTGGTCGCGGTGTTCGCGCCGTAGGTGGTGGCCCGTTGCCCGACCGGCAACCCGGGCCACCCCCCATCGCCCAACAGGGAAACCGCGACATCGGCAGCCTTGCTCACTACCGCGCTCTGCGCGCGCAGCGTGACCCGCGACCCGGCCGGGATGCGGATCGGCAGGGTGATGGTTTGGCTGGCGTCCATGTGTCCGCGTACCAGGTTCGACACAATCGCCACCTCGGACCCGGACCCGCCGATGCCGATGTCGAACAACATAGACGAGTCGGTGGCCGCCACACGGGTTGTCGGGACCCACAGGGCGATGCCGCTGGCTTCCCGCGCGGTGGATGCGATCACCTGCGCCCACGACCCCTTGGTGTGCGGGGTGGCGGATGCGGTGACGGTGAACTGCACGGCGGTTGAGGCCAGGCTGGCGGCCGATTCGACCAGGGACTGCCCGCCGCTTGGCCATAGCGCCATGTCAGATCACGCTCCAATTTGAGCCGGTAGAAATGAGCCGTAACGTCCCGTAGTTCGCGGCAACCGCCACCGAGGCGGCGCCGTCGACGGTTTGGCCGGACCCGCCGGCCACCGGCACGGTCATGTTGTGAGTGCCCGCAGCACCGGACTCGTCCTTGATGATCAGCCGGAACCCGGCGCCCGCGGTGGCCGCGCTGGGCAAGGTCAGCGTCCGCGGAGCGGAAAGGGAGGTGACCGCGACGTAGTGGTCCGTGGCCAGGATCGTGTAGTTGGCGTCGGCGACGGTGGTGCGCTTCGACGTGGTGAACGCCCCGGACGTGGCGAGCCCGCGAACGAACGTGGACCCCGCCGAGTTGACCAGGAGCGCCGAGCCGGTGGCGTCGTAGACACGGACCATGTCGGCGGTGGTGCTGGCCGGCGCGCGGACTACGAGCCCCTTTTGCGTGGTGGAGTCGGCTTGGACGTTCAGCTTGCCTTCGTCGCCGCCGGTCAGGGCGGCTGTGGCGGCGTACAGCTTGCCTTCGGTGTAGATCCGGTCGTTGTCGCTCGCGCCGACCCCGCCGACGAGGGCGGCGTTGTTGAGTCGGTACTTGTCGTTCCCGCCGACCCACTGCGCGAGCCTCGTGGTGGTGATCGAGTAGGGGGTGGCCGCGCCGGTCACGTCGAGCATTACGCCGCTGTGAGAGCGGGACAGGTTGCGGCAGGTGACGCCAACCCCCGAGTCGGTGATCTTGACGACCGGCCCGCCTACCCCGGTGCGGGACACAACCCCGTCGATTAGGACGTTCTGCTGCGCCCCGTCCACGATGATTGTCGGCACACCCGATTCGGTGTTCTCGTGCTTGACACCCTCGATCATTACCGCGGCCTGCGACGACGACCCCAGGTAGATCAGCGCGGAGGCGACCCCCGTGGTGGATGGGGTGTCACCCTTAATTCCGCGGATGAGGACGTTGTTGTCCAGGCTGGACAGGTGTAGCCCGTACTGGCATAGCAGGGTCCACAGGTCATCGATGATGACGCAGTCCGAGGAGTTCCCCGACGTCGCGGTGATCTTCACGCTGGCGCCGGTGGGGAACCCGAGGATGTCCATCTCCCGGACGATCGTCTGGTTGACGACCTCCTCGAAGTAGACGCCGTTCCCGCCAGCGGGGGAGGTGCGTCGGTCGTGGATGCGGAACCCCTGCACCGCGACCCGTGACACGCTCGACCCGCCCGAGCCGATCGCCTCAACACAGTTCTCGTTGGTACCGCCGTGGAACTCGATCGCTGTGCCGCCGGAGCCTGCCCCGAACGGGGTGGTGCGCAGGAGGTCGGTGCCGACCAGTGACGTTGACTGGTACAGGGTCAGCGCGCTGGTGGTCTTGAAGCGGCCCGGGGGGAGCCGCACCTGACGGCCGACATGGACCCCGCCGAAGGTGGTGGAGTCGATCGCGGCCTGGATTGCGGCGGTGTTGTCCGTGCCTGTTCCGGTCGTGTAGTCGTAGTCGCCGACCGCGCCGTAGTCTCGGACGTCGATGTACCAGTCGGTGGAGTATTGCTGATTGAAAACCGGGGGCGAGGTCGCCGAGTCCAGGTAGAACGACTCGTGATAGTTCCACCGCGTCACGTCAGATCACGTCCCAAACCGAGCCGTCGGAGATCAGCCGCAGCACCCCGTAGTTCGTTGAGATCGCCACGGAGGCGGCGCCGTCGATGTTCTGCGGTGCGGTGGCCCGCTGGACGGTGATGTTGTGGGTGCCCGCAGCACCGGACTTGTCCTTGATGATCAGCCGGAAGCCGTTGCCGACGGTGCCCGCGTTGGGCAAGGTCAATGTGCGCGGCGCGGTCAGCGAGGTGACGTCGATCCGAAAATCCGTGGCCAGGATCGTGTAGTTCGCGTCGGCGACGGTGGTGCGTTTGAGGTCGATCCTTGCCCCGTTGGTTTGCAGCGCGCGCATGATGGTGTTGCCCGAGCTGTTGACCGTGAACGCGGTGCCGGACGAGTCGAAGAACCGGACCAGGTCCACCGACGCTGACGCTCCGCCGTAGACGACGAGCGCCTTTTGCGAGGTACTGTCGCGCTGGATGAACACCTTGCCGTCGTCGCCGCCGGCCGGGGCGGTGGCCGACCCGACGAGCTTCCCCGTCAGATAGATCCGGTCGTTGTCGCTGGCACCGGTGCCGCCGTGGAGTACGGCTGTATTGATCCGGTATCCGTCCGATCCGCCGGTCCAGTACCCCAGCCGGGTCGTGGTGATCTGGTAGGGGGTGGTGGCACCTGCGACGTCGACCATCACCCCGCTGTGCGAGCGGGTCAGGTTCCGCAGCGTGATCCCGATCCCCGGGTCGGACACGATCTTGACGACCGGGCCACCGACGCCGGTGCGGGACACGACACTGTCGATCTGCACGCCGCGCTGGACGCCGTCGAGGATGATCGTCGGAACGGTCGCGTCCTGGTTCTCGTGCTTGACACCCTCGATGAGGACCGCAGCCCCGGACGACCCGCCCAGGTAGATGACACCTTGGGTGAGACCGGGGGTGCCCGAGGTGTCGGCCTTGATGTCGCGGATCAGGACGGTGTTGTCGTAGTTGCTGAGGTACACCCCGTACCCGCAACCCAGCGTCCACAGATCCTCGATGGTGATGCAGTCCGAGGAGTTCCCGGTGGTGGCGGTGACCCGCACCGCGGCGCCGGTGGGGAACCCGAAGAAGTCCATCCCGCGGATGACCGTCTGGTTGACGACCTCCTCGAAGTAGACGCCGTCCCCGGAGACCGGACTGACCCGCCGGTCGATCAGGCGGAAGCCCTGGATGAGGATCCGGGATGCGGAGGTGACCGTGCCGACCGCCTGAATGCAGTTCTCCGTCGAGTCGCCGTGGAACTCGATCGTGGTGCCGCCGCCGCCCTGGCTCAATGCGGCGGTGCGCAGGAGATCCCCGCCGATGAGCTGCGTGGACTGGTACATGGTGATCGGGGCGGTCGTCTTGTACCGGCCCGGCGGCAGGAACACCTTCTTCCCGACGTGCTCACCGCTGGTGGTGGCGTCGATCGCCGCCTGGATCGCGCCGGTGTTGTCGGTGCCCGCGCCGGTGGCCACCACATAGTCACCGATCGCGCCATAGTCGCGGGCGTCGACATGACCGGCGGCGATGATGTCCGCTCCGGTCAAGTCGGGGGGGTCATCGGACGACCCGTACAGTTCGCGGGCGGTGTCCCCGTCGTGCGGGCACGTATCCAGGCTGAATGCGTAGAGGGTGGTGCAGCCCAGGCAGCGCCACAGCATGGGGTCAGGACGCCAAGGGCTTGCGGTGCCGCTTACGCGGCGCGAGCTCGGCGACGGGCTCGGGCTCCTCGATGACCGGCTCGCCCGGCTCGAGCGCGGGCGCCCACTCGGGTGCGGCCGTGTCCGGGCTGGACACGTCGACGTGGCCTTCGTAGCTGGGCCCGCGGTGCACGTGAGACTTCGGCACGGCGTCCTCCTCTTTGCTGGTGGATCGGCAGTGCGGGCAGGCGGGGAGCCCGACCGCGTACGCGGTGCTGCACGCGGTGCAGTGCCACAGCGACATCGGGCTCCCCTACCTGATCAGGCCGCGACGAGCGAGGCGCCGTTGGTCAGCGGCACCCACGTGACGACCCACAGGATCACGCCGTCCGTGCCCGCCGAGACGGACTCGATGACGCCGGTGTTGATCGCGATCGGCTGCTTGAGCATCGGCACCGCGCCCGGCCCCTGGAGGATCGAGTCACCGGTCAGCCCCTGGAAGCCGAGCAGCGACCCGGCGGGGGTGTCGGTGGTGCCGATGTCCGTGGCCGCGCACAGGTCCTTCGTGGTGCCCGTAGTGGGGTTGGCCTGCAGCTTGTAGCTGTTCGCGACGGTGATCGCCGTGGTGACCTCGCCGTACAGCGACGTGATCGCGACCGTGCCGCCCGCGATGGTGAACAGGCTGATCGTCGTCGCGGCGAGGGTGCCGGTCGACTTCTCCGCCCGCATCCCCAGCGTGAGGGTACGAAGATCGTTCCCCTGAATAATTGTCGACATCAGACGTCCACCGAGGTAGCCAGGTTCGCCGGGTCACGCTGCACGTTGAGGTCGTGGATGATCGCCACGCACGTGCCCGAGGACTGGGTGACCTCGACGCAGTTGAACCCCGCCGACAGCTGCTCGGCGCCGACCGTGAACACGAAGCAGTCGTTCGTGGCGTCCGTGGTCAGGTCGAACGTGGCCGCGGCGGTCTGAGTGACCAGCGTCCACGTCCCGCCGACACCAGGCCCCTTGTAGAGCCGGTCGATGACGGCGAGGTTCGCCTCGCTGGCCCCGTCAACCGACTCCTTGAGCGTGATGCTCTGGGTGCCTGCGTCCAGGAAGCAGACGAACGACACGGCCCGGGCGTTGGTGAGCGGGATGTGGACCCCGGTCGCGGCTGCAACCACGTTGAACACGCGGCCGAGCCCTTCCTTGTACGGCATGTCTGGGTTTCCTTGTCTGCTGGTCTCGGATCAGGCCCGCGCGGCGATTTTGACTACCGGCGAGAGCGTGTTGCTGCCCTTGTTGGGCGTGATCGCGCTCTTGAGCCACGGGCGGCCGTCGACGCGCTGGATGATCCGGTAGGCCGTGGTGTCGGTGGAGAACTTGAAGTGCTCCGACGTCTGCGCCGACAGCTGCTGGCGGTCGCCGATGAGGTAGTAGCCGAAGTCGATCAGGCTGATGTCGCCCGCGTCGCCGAGGGTTTCCGCCTTCTCGGTGAAGATGACGGGGCGGCCGAGGATGGTCATGGGGGCGGCGCTGTCGCCGTCCTTGAGCCAGATCGGGCCGCCACCGGTGCCGACCGAGAGCGCCATGGTGGCCAGCTCGGGGAAGGTGTCGATGTGGGCGAGCCACACGGCGCGGCTGAGGCTCTGCGGGAGCATCCGCGAGAAGGCCTTGACCAGGTTCTCCCACACGATCGTGTCGGCGGCCTGGCCGGTCTCCTTGGTGACCGACACGGCGCAGGTGTTGCCGGCGTTGAGGATGCCCAGGGGCTCACCCACGCCGGTGCCCCTCAAAAACGCAACGTCCTCGAACCAGCTGAGGGCCTCGGGGAACGTCTGGTCGATGAACGCGCTGACCGACACTGCGGAGTCGGCGAGGAGTTCGTTGGGCACCTCCGCGTACCCGGTGAGCTTCTGCGCGTCGAGGGTGATGCTGGAGAACTTCGCCGAGCTGGCGGTGAGGGTGGCGCCCTCCTCCGACCAGTAGCCGATGATCCCGCCGTACACCGAGGAGGCGTTCGACGTGGAGTCGATGGCGGGGAACTTGATCCGCGGCGTCCCCATGGGGATGACCCGCGAGCGGGGCCGCACGATGGCGGACTCCAGGGCGACACGGAGCAGTTCGGCCCGGAACTCTTCGGGGACGAGGAAGCCGCCCTCGCTGGGCACCGTGGAGCTGTAGGCGTTGCGGAGCTCGCCCATCCGCTCGACGTGCGCCCGCGCGCCGTTCCGCTCACCCCACAGGGCCTGGAGCAGGTCACCGGTGCCGTCGAACACCCCGTCGAGCTTCGCGCCGAGCGCGTGCCGGTTGTGGAGCTGGCCGCGGTTGCGGCCGCCGTTGTCCGGGCGCACATCGGGGCGGCCCTCAGCGGCGGCGCCGGTCTCGCGCATGAAGTCGGCGAGGGTGGCCTGCACCTGCTCCTCGACCTGCGTGCGGATGCTCTTGTCGCGGTCGTTGACGTTCTTGACGTAGCCGGCGATGAGCCCGCGGAACTTCTCGGGGTCGGTGGCCAGCATGTTCTGGATCTTGTCGTGGTCACCGAGCAGCTCCTCGAGCTGCGCCGGCGCCTCGGGGGCTGCGGTGGTCACAGGGTGACCCCTTCTCGAACGGCCGAGCAGATCAGCTCGGACAGGTTGACCACGGCCGTGGGGAGCTCGGTCGCGGGTGGTGC
>Ga0247820_10000254_pt1 | contig 27505 bp, 18 predicted proteins | sample 13C_Glucose_Day1_2_FD_192480 | JGI IMG/M metagenome (GOLD analysis project Ga0247820, IMG submission 192480) | Soil microbial communities from agricultural site in Penn Yan, New York, United States - 13C_Glucose_Day14 | ecosystem: Environmental > Terrestrial > Soil > Agricultural land | place...
GGCCCTGCGCACCGCGCGGGATCAGGCGGCGACGGCGGCCCGCCTGTCGCGCCTGCGTTTCGACGCTGGCGCCGACAGCTTCCTGACGGTGCTGGATTCGGAACGGACCCTGGCCGGGGCCGACGCCGCCCTCGCCGCCTCGGAAGCCCAGGTCACCACCTACCAGATCGCCCTGTTCAAGGCCCTGGCCGGTGGTTGGGATCAGGCCCCCGATCCGGAAGCCTGATCTTCGGCTCATCGTTGAAAATGAAGACGCCCGGCAGGTTCAACCCCGCCGGGCGTTTTCTTTTGACCGATCGCGCATGATTTTCACGCCTCCGGGCGTGACCCCGGCCCGATTGATGCTCTAGGGATGAGGCATGATCGATCCCGCCGCGTCCTCCCCCGTCGCCGAGATCGCCGCCGAGGCCTCGCCTGCGACGGCGCTGGCCCATGCGCGACGGGTCGTGGTCAAGATCGGCTCATCCCTGCTCGTAGACGCCGCCACCCGCGCCGTGACCCGCGACTGGCTGGCCTCCCTGGCCCAGGACATCGCCGACCTGCGCCGGCAGGGCCGCGAGGTCATCGTCGTCTCCTCCGGCGCCGTGGCCCTGGGTCGCGGTCGGCTGAAGACCTCGCCGGGTCGCCTGCAGGACAAGCAGGCCGCCGCCGCCGTCGGCCAGACCCTGTTGATGCACGCCTGGGAAGAAGCCCTGGCCCCCCACGGCCTGATCACCGCCCAGGTCCTGCTGACCCGCGACGACACCGAACGCCGTCGCCGCTGGCTCAACGCCCGCGCCACGGTCGAGGCCCTGCTGGCCCACGGCGTCATCCCCGTGGTCAATGAAAACGACACCGTCGCCACCGAGGAAATCCGCTACGGCGACAATGACCGTCTGGCCGCCCGCGCCGCGCAACTGGCGCGCGCCGACCTGCTGGTCCTGCTGTCCGACGTGGACGGCCTCTACACCGCCGACCCGCGTCGCGACCCGAACGCCCGCCACCTGCCCCTGGTCGAAAGCCTCGGCCCCGACATCCTCGGCATGGCCAGCGGCGCCAATGCGGACGCCGGCGTCGGCACCGGCGGCATGGCCACCAAGCTGGCCGCCGCCCAGATCGCCCGCTCGGCCGGCTGCGCCACCGTCATCGCCTCGGGTCTGACGCGCCATCCGCTCAAGGCGGTGACTGAGGGCGCCCGCGCAACCCTGATCACCGCCCCGGCCACGCCTCTGGCCGCCTGGAAACAGTGGATCGCCGGCAGCATGGCGCCGGGCGGTTCGCTAACCCTCGACGACGGCGCCGTGCGCGCCCTGAAATCGGGCAAGAGCCTGCTGCCCTCGGGCGTGGTCTCCGTCAGCGGCGTGTTTGAAAAGGGCGAAAGCCTGCGTCTGCTGGATGCGACCGGCGCCGTGATCGGCGTCGGCCTGGCCGCCTATCCGGCCGACGAGATCGCCCTGATCCGGGGCCGCCATTCCGACGAGATCGAGACCCTGATCGGCTATCGCGGCCCCTCGGTCGTGATCCACCGCGACGACCTGGTGCTGGAAACCCGATGACCGATGTGAACACCCTTATGCTGGACATGGGCCGCCGCGCCCGCGCCGCCGCCGACGCTCTGCGCGCCACCACGCCGGAGGCCCGCACCGAGGCCCTGACGCGTCTGGCGAACGGCCTGCGCGCCGCCGAAGCCGAGATCCTGTCCGCCAACGCCCGCGACATCCAGAACGCTCGCGCCTCGGGTCTTTCGGAGGCCCTGATCGACCGTCTGGCCCTGACCCCCGCTCGCGTCGAGGGCATGGCCGTCGCCGTTGCGACCATCGCCGCCCAGCCCGATCCGGTCGGCGCCGAGATGGCCCGCTGGACCCCCGCCAACGGGCTGGACATCGCCCGCGTTCGCACCCCCATCGGCGTGCTGGGCGTCATCTATGAGAGCCGGCCCAACGTCACCGCCGACGCCGCCGCCCTGTGCCTGCGCTCGGGCAACGCCGCCATCCTGCGCTGCGGCTCGGACTGCCTGGAATCCTCGCGCGCCATCGCCGCCGTGGTCAGCCGCGCCGTCACCGAGGCCGGTCTGCCCGCCGACGCCGTCCAGTTGGTCCCCGTCCCTGATCGCGAAGCCGTGGGCGCCATCCTGTCGGGCCTCGAAGGAGCCATCGACCTGATCATTCCGCGCGGCGGCAAGAGCCTGGTCGCCCGCGTTCAGGTCGAAGCGAAAGCCCCTGTGCTGGGCCACCTCGAAGGCCTGTGCCACACCTATCTCGACGCCGCCGCCGACCTCGACGTCGCCCGCCGCGTCGCCGTCAACGCCAAGATGCGCCGCGTCTCGGTCTGCGGCGCCACCGAGACCCTGCTGGTGGATCGCGCCGCCGCCGAGCGCCTGCTGCCCGCCGTCGCCGATGACCTGATCAAGGCCGGCTGCGAACTGCGGGGCGACGATGCGACGCGCGCCCTCGTCCCCGAGGCAGCCGAAGCGACCGCGGCTGACTGGACCACCGAATATCTGGCCCCCGTCCTGTCGGTGCGGGTCGTGGATGGCGTGGACGGGGCGGTGGATCACATCCGCCGCTACGGCTCGGGCCATACCGAGGCCATCATCACCACCGACGCCGACGCCGCTGAGCGCTTCGCCAACGGCGTCGACAGCGCCATCGTCCTGATCAACGCCTCGACCCAGTTCGCCGACGGCGGCGAGTTCGGCTTCGGCGGCGAGATCGGCATCTCGACCTCCAAGCTGCACGCACGCGGCCCCGTAGGGGCGGAGCAGCTGACTACCTACAAATACGTGGTGCGCGGCCAGGGCCAGACCCGGCCCTGATCCGACCCTGGTGCAGAAAAGGCCGGAACCAAAGCCCCGGCCTTCCCCAATTCCACCTATCGGCCTCAAGGAGCCCGAAGGGCGATAGGCCCAGAAAAGAAGCTTACGACCTGCCTTCCGGCAGGGCGTAAGCAATCACGTAGTCGCCCTCCGGCGTCTCCATGAAGTGATGCCCGCCGGCCATGATGACCAGGTACTGGCGGCCGTTCTGCTCATAGATCATCGGGTTGGCCTGACCGCCCGCGGGCAGGACGTCGGACCAGACGGTCTTGCCCGTCTCTATGTCGATGGCCCGGATCAGGTCGTCGGTCGCAGCGGCGATGAAGATCAGTCCGCCCGCCGTCACCGCCGAGCCCCCGTTGTTCGGCGTGCCGATCTCGACCGGCAGCATGGAGGGAATGCCGAACGGCCCGTTCTTGCGCGCCGTGCCGAAGGGGCGGTCCCACAGGGTTCGGCCGGTCTTCAGGTCGATGGTGCGGATGCCGCCATAGGGGGGCTGCTTGCACAGCAGGCCGGTGAACTTGACCCGCCAGCCGGCGTTGACGTCGATGGCGTAGGGCACGCCCGCCTGCGGATCGCCGGCACCCTCGGCCTTGGACTTGGACAGGTTGCCGCCGCGGTTGGCCGCCTCCTTCTCGCGCTCGATGTAGCGAGGATCGTCGCGCGCGAACCAGCCCAGACGATCGGCCTCGGCGCGGGGCACCAGCCGGTTATGATTGGGCATGTCGTTGTAGTTGGCCACGATCACGCCGCGCGCCGGATCAACGGCGACGCCGCCCCAGTCCGAGCCGCCGTTGTAGCCCGGATACTGGATCCAGTGCCTGTCCGCCGTCGGCGGCGTGAAGTAGCCCTCATAGGCCGCCTGATGGAACTGGATACGGCAGAACATCTGATCGATCGGCGACATGCCCCACATGTCGCGCTCGGTCAGGTCCGCCTTCCGCAGCGTATGGAACAGGGAGAAGGGCTGGGTCGGACTGCGTTGCGCGGGCTCGACGCCCCCCTGCGGCACGCGACGCTCCTCGACCTTGTGCAACGGTTGGCCGGTGCGCCGGTCCAGGATGTAGAGGTCGCCCTGCTTGGACGGCAGGATCACCGCCGGCACGCCCCCGGGCATGTCGACCAGGGTCGCCTGCGAGCCCAGGTCATAGTCCCAGACGTCCTTGCGCACAGTCTGGAAATGCCAGCGCGGCTTGCCCGTGGTCACGTCCAGAGCCACCAGAGAGGTCGAGTATTCGTTCTCGGCAGGGCGACGCAGGCCGGAATAATAGTCCGCCGCCGAATTGCCCATCGGCAGGAAGACCAGGCCCAGAGCCTCGTCCGCCGTGGCCGTGGTCCACATGTTCGGCGTGCCGGGAGTATAGGTCTGGCCCTCCGGCGGCAGGGTGGTGATGTCCGGCCGCATCATGTCCCAGGCGAAACGCAACTGGCCCGTCACGGCGTCGAAGCCCTGGATGACGCCGGACGCGTTCCAGCGCTTCTGCCCGTCCAGAACCTGATGGCCCGTCACCACCACCCCGCGCACGATGACCGGGGCCGAGGTGATCGAGACCATGCCCGGATAGGGGTCGCCCATCCCGGTCTTGATGCTGACCGCGCCATTGGTCCCGAAGCCGGCGCACGGCGCCCCGGTACGGGCGTCCACCGCCACCAGCCGCCCATCCAGGGTCCCCTCGATGATCCGCGTGGCGCAAGGCTGGGCCGCATCGACATTGGGCTGGGCGTAATAGGTCACGCCCCGGCAGGCGGCGGTATAGGGAATCTGATCGTCAGCGACCCGAGGGTCATAGGTCCATTTCTGCTTGCCGGTCGTCGCATCCAGGGCGAACAGCCGATTGCGGGCCGAGCACAGATAGAGGGTGTCGCCGATCTTCAGCGGCGTGGTTTCCGCCCCGAACCGCTCCTCCGGCAGGTCCCCGGTGCGGAAGGTCCAGACGCGTTGCAAGCCCTTCACATTGTCCTTGTTGATCTGGTTCAGCGGGGAGTAGCGCTGGGCGCTGTCGGTTCCGCCCCAGGCCGGCCAGTCGGCGCCCGTTCTGATCAGGGCCGGGTCGCCGATCCCGCCCTGCCCCGCCGCCGGGACAGGACTTTGCACCCGCGCCTTGTTGGCCTGGGCCACCACCACGCCTGAGATCAGACCCAGGACGACAATCAGGCCGATCCCGCCGAGCGCCAGCTTTCCGCCCCCGCCTTCACGTTTCAGCGCCGGGAAGGACAGAACCACGAGGACCAGAAGCACCAGGGGCGCGATGACACGCGGGACCAGGGCCCAGCCGTTCAGCCCGACCTCCCACAGGGCCCAGAGCACCGTGCCGATGAAGATCAGAATATAGAGCCAGGCGCCCGTCATCCTCAGCAGGGCCAGCAGCGCCCCGGACAGGATCATCAAGAGGCCGACGACCAGATAATAGGGCGAGCCGCCCAGCATGATCAGTTGCCCGCCGCCGATGGTCAGCGTCAGGCCGATCAGGGCGATGACCACCCCCAGCAATCGCACCAGGACGCTTCCGAATCCGCGCCCGCGTTCAATGGAGGACATGTCGCACGACTCCTGAGGTTCCGCCTGAGGGTTCAGCTTGGCCTTGCCTCAACACCCCCGAAGCCGAGCCGTTCCAGAATACGGCGAGAAAGCGACCATGGAAAAAAGGGCGGCGCCGCAGCGCCGCCCTCTCCTGTCCGGTCTGAACCGGTTCCGTCAGTTGACCGGACGCCCCTCGGTGTCCACCACCTGAACCTCGCCCAGGTTGAGGGCGCGGATCTTGGGCTCGATGGCGGCGCGATCGCCCACCACGACCCAGGTCGTCGGACCGTCGCCGATCAGGGCCCTCGCCGCGACCGTGGCCCGTTGCGGAGTGGTCGCGTTCACCGATGCGGCGTAGCCGTCGTAGTAGTTTTCCGGCACGCCATAGACGACCATGCTGGTCAGATCGCCGGCCACCGCCGCGTTGGTCTCCCAATTGCCGGCCATCCCCAGAACCAGGTTGGACCGGACGGCGGCGATTTCTTCTTCCGTCAACGGACGCGCGCCGAAGACCTCGCTCAGCTCCTTGCGGATCTCGACCAGACTTTCGGCCGTCTTGTCCGACTGAACCCCGGTCGAAACCAGGAACATGCGCTCGCCGCGCGTGGTGCGGATGCCCGATCCCGCGCCATAGGACCAGTGCTTGTCCTCGCGCAGGTTCATGTTGATGCGGCTGGTGAAGGCGCCGCCCAGCGCCGTATTGGCCACATCGACGGCCCCTTCTGTCGCGGCGTCGAAGGCCGGAGCCAGACGGCCGGCGGTGATCGACGACTGCGGGCCCGCGCGATCCACGATCAGCACGCGCGGCGCCGATTGCGACGGCAGGGCGGGCGCGGCGGGCTTGACCGGCAGCGGGGTCGAGGGCGCGCGCCAGGTGCGGAAGGCCTTCTCCAGCGCCGGGGCCAGCTCGGCCTGAGTCGTGTCGCCGACCACCACCAGGGTGGCGTTGTCGGGACGGAACCAGGTGGCGTGATAGGCTTCGGCGTCGGCGGGGGTCAAAGCCTGGACGCTGGCCTCGGTGCCCGAAGTCGGACGGCCGTACGGATTTTCAGGTCCGAATACATTGGCCGCCAGCACCCGACTGGCGATGGCCCCGGGGTTGCGATTGGACTGCTGAATGCCCGACACCTGCTGGATCTGGGCCCTCTGGAAATCTTCGGGTCGGAAGGCCGGATTCTGGATGATGTCGGCATAGAGGGCCAACGACGGCTCCAGGCGCGACTCGATCGCGTTCAACGAGACGTTGGTGTAATCGACCGCCGAACCGGCGCCGAGCGAAGCGCCCAGCAACTGCAGCTGATCGCTGATCTGCAAGGCGTTCAGCCGGTCGGTGCCGTTGGTCATGACGGCAGGCGCCAGTTGGGCCACGCCGTTCTTGCCGGCGGGGTCGGCAGCCGAACCGGCTTCGACGATCAGGTTCATGCTGACGGTCGGCACGCCCGTGCGCGGAGCCAGCACCACCTTCAGCCCGTTGGACAGGGTGAAGCGCTCGAAGCTGGGGAAGTCGGCCTGGGGCGCCGCCCCCGGATCAGGCATTCTGGACCGGTCCGCACCGGCCGACGCCGTGGTGAAATCAGGGAAGGGCAGGACCTCCAGCGCATAGCTGCCGTCGGTCAGCCAGTCGCGACCCGCGCCCGTCAGGTTGGCGGGCGTGGCGGTCAGCAGACGCTCATAACTGGTCTTCCAGGCGCCGGGATCACCCAGGAAGACCTGGCTCTCGGCCAGGCGGTCGGACTTGCCGCCGAAGCCGCCGATCCGCTCCAGGCCGCGCACGAAGGCGGCGCCGTTGACGGTGCGGGCGCGTTCCAGTTCGTCGGCCGTCGGGCCGTCACGCAGCAAGCGAGCCATTTCCTCGTCGACGACGCGCTCTATAGCGCCCAGATCCTGACCCGGCTTGGCCGTCACCATGACCAGGAACTGGCTGCCGATCTCGCTCTCGGACGTGCCGGCGAAGACGCTGGTGGCGACCTGATCGTCGAAGACCAGGCGCTTGTGCAGGCGCGAGGTGCGTCCCGACGAAAGGACCTGACCCAGCAGGCCCAGGTAGTCCGTCGCCGCGTCGCCGGTCGGCGGCACGTTCCACACCTTGTAGAGCCGCGGCTGGCCGACGCGGTCGTACATGACCTCGCGCTGGGCGCCCTCCATCTTGGCGATCATGCGCTGCGGCTGGGTGACGGGCGGGCCCGAGGGGATGTCGCCGAAATAATGCTCAACCTTGGCGCGCGCCTCCTCGGGCGTGATGTCGCCGGCCAGGACGATGACGGCGTTGGCGGCGCCATAGTAGTCACGGAACCAGCCCTTCACGTCGTCCAGGCTGGCGGCGTCCAGATCGGCCATCGAGCCGATGACGGTGTGGCCATAGGGATGATCCGCCGGATAGGTGGCCTCGGTGATCGCGTCCCACACACGGCCATAGGGCTGGTTCTCGCCCTGGCGCTTCTCGTTCTGGACGACGCCGCGCTGTTCATCCAGACGGGCCTGGTCGATGGCGCCCAGCAGGTGGCCCATGCGGTCGCTTTCCAGCCACAGGACGCTGTCCAGCGCTGAGGTCGGCACGTTCTGGAAATAGTTGGTGCGGTCGGTGTTGGTGGTGCCGTTCTGGTCGGTGGCGCCCAGCAGCTCGGTCGCCTTGAAGAAGTCGTTGTTGAAGTTCTCGGACCCGTTGAACATCAGGTGCTCGAACAGGTGGGCGAAGCCAGAGCGACCGACCGGCTCGTTCTTGGACCCTACGTGATACCAGATGTTGACCGCCACGATCGGCGCCTTGTGGTCCTCGTGGACGATCAGGGTCAGACCGTTCGGCAGCACCATCCTGGTGAAGGGAATGTCCACGTCAGGCAGGGCCGGCAGGGCTGCGACGGCGGCCCGGTTCTGGGCGGCGGCGGGCGGCGCAGCGGGCGCCGGAGAAGCGTGAGCGGCGGCGGCCAAAAGGCTGGCGGCGGCCCCGCCCATAAGGGCCAGGCGGCGTACGGCGATGGTCATGAAGTCCCCCAGTGCGGTGTCGCGATGGCGGGACCGTAACGGCGCTACGCCGCCAGAAACCAACCTTTCGGAAATTTAATCCGCCTCCAGGGCCGCCCATCACGCTGAGGTACGGAATTTTCATGCTGCGTCGCACACCGATAATCGGTCGCAATATGCGCCAACTACAAATATCGATCCGACTTCATGCCCAAACACATCATTTTTAGGCTTTGCTACGGAAAATATTTGCACAATCGCCTCATGTTTCGCTTAATGAGCAGATGCAAAAAGGTGGACGTTCCAACCCTGGTGGTTTTCTGATCGAGCAGCGTCGGCTGGAGAAACAGCCCGCTGAGTTGCGCGTGCGCGCCTTCACGGAGATCACGCTCAAACCGACCGCCGCCGGCGGGACGGTCCAGGCGTCGCGCTGCACTGACTGCGGCGTGCCCTTCTGCCAGAACGCCTGCCCGCTTCAGAACAACATCCCCGACTGGCTGGCCCTGTCGGCGGACGGCGACCTGCGCGAGGCCTGGCGGGTCGCTTCGGCCACCTCGACCATGCCGGAAATCTGCGGCCGCATCTGCCCGCAGGACCGTCTATGCGAGGGCGCTTGCACCCTGCAGCAGTCCGGCTGGGACGGCGTCACCATCGGCTCGGTCGAGGCCTGGATCGCCGACACCGCCTTCGACAACGGCTGGGTCGAGCCCATCCGTCCCCTGGCCGAGCGCGGCCAGAGCGTCGCCATCGTCGGCTCCGGCCCCGCCGGCCTGGCCGCCGCCGACCGCCTGCGCAGCGAGGGCTACGCCGTCACCGTCTATGACCGTCACGACCGCGCCGGCGGCCTGCTGACCTATGGCATCCCCGGCTTCAAGCTGGAGAAGCGCATCGTCCAGCGGCGCATCGACCGCCTGATCGAGGGCGGGGTCCAGTTCGTGCTGAACACCAACGTCGGCATCGACGTGACCATGGACGAGCTGCGGTCGCGCCATGACGCCGTCCTTCTGGCCATGGGCGTCTATCAGGCCCGCACCCTCAGCGTGCCCGGGCGCGGACCGAACGACACCGTCGCCGCCCTGGACTTCCTGATCGCCCAGAACCGCGTCGACTGCGGCGACCCCGCCGACGCCTCCGCCCCCCACGCAGCCGGTCGCGACGTCGTTGTGGTCGGCGGCGGCGACACGGCGATGGACTGCGTCCGCACCGCCATCCGCCAGAGCGCGAACAGCGTCGTCTGCCTGTATCGCCGCGACCGCGACAACATGCCGGGTTCGGCGCGCGAGGTGCAGAACGCCGAAGAGGAAGGCGTCCGCTTCGAATGGCTGGGCGCGCCCAAGGCCCTGATGTCCAAGGGCGAGGCCGTGACCGCCGTCCGCGCCCAGCGCATGGCCCTGACGGAAGCCGCTCCCGGCCAGCGCCGCGACATCGCGCCCGTACCCGGCTCGGACTTCGACCTGCCCGCCGACCTGGTGATCGAGGCCCTCGGCTTTGAGCCCGAGGCCTTCGCCGAGCAGCTCGACGCCGAGCTCGGCCTGACCAAGTGGAACACCCTGCAGGTGGCGCGTGGCGGTTTCGCCACCACCCTGCCCGGCGTGTTCGCCGCCGGGGACGCCGTGCGCGGCGCCTCCCTCGTCGTCTGGGCCGTGCGCGACGGCCAGGACGCTGCGGCTGAAATCGACCGCTACCTGCGCGCGCGTACCGAGGAAGCCGCAGCATGACTGACGCATCGCAACAGAACTGGCTGGCCCAGTATGAAGAAAACCGCGCCCGCCTGATCGAAGGCGGCGCCTATGACCCTTGGTCGGAGCGCGACGCCTGCGGCGTGGGCCTGGTCTGCGCCATCGACGGCAAGCCCCGCCGCGAAATCGTCGAGATGGCCATCAAGTCGCTGAAGGCCGTGGCCCACCGGGGCGCGGTCGACGCCGACGGCCTGTCCGGCGACGGCGCCGGGGTCATGATCGAACTGCCCCAGGCCTTCTTCGCGGCCCAGGTGCGCGCCGTCGGCCAGACCCTGCGCCCCGGCCCCATCGCCGTGGGTCAGGTCTTCCTGCCGCGCACCGACCTGGGCGCCCAGGACCACGCCCGCGCCATCGTCGAGGCCGAAGCCATCCGCTCGGGCTTCTACATCTACGGCTGGCGCCAGACGCCGCTGGACCTGTCGGTCGTCGGCGTCCGCGCCGACGCCACCCGGCCCGAGATCGAGCAGATCATGCTGGCCGCGCCGGAAGGCATGGAGATCGAGGAACTGGAGCGCGAGCTCTTCCTGTGTCGCCGCCGCATCGAAAAGGCGGTGCAGGCGTCGGGCCTGAACGGTTTCTACCTGTGTTCGCTGTCGGCCCGCTCCATCGTCTACAAGGGCATGGTCCGCGCCGAGCTGCTGGGCCAGCTGTATCACGACCTGAACGACCCCACGGTCGAGGCCGGCTACGCCGTCTTCCACCAGCGCTACTCGACCAACACCTTCCCCGAATGGAAGCTGGCCCAGCCCTTCCGCATGCTGGCCCACAATGGCGAGATCAACACGCTTCAGGGCAACCTGAACTGGATGCGCGCCCACGAGATCCGCATGGCGGCCTCCGCCTTTGGCGACCGCGACCAGGAGGTCAAGCCGGTGGTCCAGCCGGGCGGCTCGGACTCCGCGGCTCTGGACAATGTCTTCGAGGTTCTGGTCCGCGCCGGGCGTCCCGCGCCCCTGGCCAAGGCCCTGCTGGTGCCCGAGGCCTGGTCCTCCGACGACGTGGTGATGAAGCCCGAGCACCGCGCCCTCTACGCCTATTGCAACGCGGTGATGGAGCCGTGGGACGGCCCCGCCGCCCTGTGCGCCGTCGACGGCCGCTGGGTCGTGGCGGGCAAGGACCGCAACGGCCTGCGCCCCCTGCGCGCCGTGGAAACCGTGGACGGCCTGTTGCTGGCCGGCTCCGAGGCCGGTCTGGTCCCCCTGCCCGAGGGCCGCATCAAGCGCCGCCTGCACATCGGCCCCGGCAAGCTGATCGCCGTCGACCTGAAGCATGGCCGCATCTATGACGAGCACGAGGCCGTCGACGCCCTGGCCGCCGCCCAGCCCTATTCCGACTGGCTGGAGAACATGGTCGATCTGGAGCCGATCATCGGCCCCGGCCCCGAGCCCCGCGCCGCCGTCGGCGAGGCCCTGATCCGCCGCCAGATCGCCGCCGGTTTCAGCCGCGAGGATCTGGACCTGCTGCTGGACGCCCTGGTCCGCGACGGCAAGGAGGCGGTCGGCTCGATGGGCGACGACGCCCCGCCCGCCGTCCTGTCCAGCCTGCCCCGACCCCTGGCGCACTACTTCCGCCAGAACTTCTCGCAGGTCACCAATCCGCCCATCGACCCCCTGCGCGAAGCCGGGGCCATGAGCCTGAAGACCCGCTTCAAGAACCTGGGCAACATCCTGGCCCAGGACGAGGCCCAGACCGAGGTCTTCGTGCTGGACAGCCCTGTCCTGACCACCGGCATGTATCAGCGCCTGCTGGGCGTCGTCGCCGACGGCTCGACCACGGTGATCGACTGCACCTATCCGGTCCCCGCTGAAGGCGATCGCCCCGGCGCCGGCCTGCGTCAGGCCCTGGACCGCATCCGCGACGAGGCCGAGGCCGCCGCCCGCGACGGCGCCACCCTGATCGTCCTGACCGACGAGCACGCCTCGGCCGAGCGTCTGGCCGCGCCGATGATCCTGGCCACCGCCGGAACCCACGGCCGCCTGATCGCGGCGGGTCTGCGCACCTACTGCTCACTGGTCGTGCGTTCGGCCGAGACCCTGGACCCGCACGCCTTCGCCGTTCTGGTCGGGGTCGGGGCCACCGCCGTCAACCCGTGGCTGGCGCAGGAGCTGTTCCAGGAGCGTCTGGATCGTGGGGCTTATCCGGGGCTGACGCTCCACGACGCCTGCCTCAACTACAAGCACGGCATCGAGGCCGGCCTGCTCAAGGTGCTGGCGCGCAAGGGCATCAGCGTCATCTCCGCCTATCGCGGCGGCTGCGAGTTCGAGGTCCTGGGCCTGTCGCGGGCTCTAGCCGCCGAGTTCTTCCCCGGCGCGCCCTCGCGGATCTCCGGCATCGGTCTGGCGGGTCTGGAGCAGGCGGCGCTCAAGCGTCACAGCGCGGCCTTCGGCGCGGCGGTTCCCTCCCCGTCGATGGGCGGCTTCTTCCGCATCCGCGCGGGCGGCGAGGCCCATGCCCATGACGCCAAGACCATCCACCTGTTGCAGGACGCGGTGAACCGCGGCGACTTCAAGCGCTTCAAACAGTATTCGGCCGCCGTCCGCGAGCAGCCGGATCTGGCCCTGCGCGACCTGCTGGACTTCAAGGACGGCCTGACCCCGGTCCAGTTGCACGAGGTCGAAAGCGTCTCGGACATCCGCCGCCGCTTCCTGTCTCAGGCCATGTCCCTCGGCGCACTGTCGCCCGAGGCGCACGAGACCCTGAACATCGCCATGAACCGGATGGGGGCGCGCGCCGTCTCCGGCGAGGGCGGCGAGGACCCGGCGCGCTACGTCCCGCGCCCGAACGGCGACAACGCCAACTCGGCGGTCAAGCAGGTGGCCTCGGGCCGCTTCGGCGTCACCGCCGAATATCTGAACCAGTGCCGCGAGATCGAGATCAAGGTGGCCCAGGGCGCCAAGCCCGGCGAGGGCGGCCAACTGCCCGGCTTCAAGGTCACAGAGTTCATCGGCCGGATGCGCCACGCCGTTCCCGGCACCACCCTGATCAGCCCGCCGCCGCACCACGACATCTATTCGATCGAGGATCTGGCCCAGCTGATCTACGACCTGAAGGCGATCAACCCCGACGCCAAGGTCACGGTCAAACTGGTCTCGGCCACCGGCATCGGCGCCATCGCCTCAGGGGTCGCCAAGGCCAAGGCCGACGCCATCCTGATCGCCGGCCACAACGGCGGCACTGGCGCCTCGCCGCAGACCTCGGTCAAGCACGCGGGCATGCCGTGGGAGATCGGTCTGGCCGAGGCCCATCAGGTGTTGAGCCTGAACCACCTGCGCTCCTCCGTCAGCCTGCGCGCCGACGGTGGCATCCGCACCGGCCGCGACGTGGTCCTGGCCGCCCTGTTGGGCGCCGAGGAATACGGCATCGGCACCTCGGGCCTGATCGCCATGGGCTGTCTGATGGTGCGTCAGTGCCATTCCAACACCTGCCCGGTCGGCGTCTGCTCGCAGGACGAGCGCCTGCGCGCCAAGTTCACCGGCACGCCGGAGAAGGTGGTCAATCTCTTTACTTTCATCGCCGAGGAAGTCCGCGAAATCCTGGCCTCCATCGGCGCTCGCACGATCGACGAGATCGTCGGCCGCACCGACCTGTTGCGCCAGACCCGGCGCGGCGGCTCGCATCTGGACGATCTGGATCTCAACCCCCTGTTGATGAAGGTCGACGTCGACCGCCCCGGCCGCTGGGCTGACAAGGTGCGCCAGCCGGTCCCCGAGAGCCTGGACGCCCAGGTGCTGAAGGACGCGGGCGCCTTCCTCGAACGCGGCCAGACGCTGGAGCTGTCCTATCCACTGAACAACACCCAGCGCACGGCGGGCGCCGGGGTCTCCTCGGCCATCGTCCGCAGGTTCGGCCCGGAGGGTCCGCAAGGCCGCCTGAAGCTGAAGCTGGAGGGCATCGCCGGTCAGAGCTTCGGCGCCTTTGGCGCGCGCGGCCTGATCCTCGACGTCACCGGCGAGGTTAACGACTACGTCGGCAAGGGTTTGTCCGGCGCCGACATCCATGTCCGTCCCCATGAGTGGCGCGCCAATCAGCAGGTCTGCGGCAACACCACCCTCTATGGCGCCACCTCGGGTCGTCTGTTCGTGGCGGGGGCGGCAGGCGAACGCTTCGCTGTCCGCAACTCGGGCGCCGAGGCCGTGGTCGAGGGTCTGGGCGCGCACGGCTGTGAATACATGACCGGCGGTCGTGTGGTCGTCCTGGGTTCGGTCGGCTGGAACCTGGCGGCGGGCATGAGCGGCGGCGAGCTGTTCGTGCTGGACGCCGAAGGCCGCGCCGCTCAGGCCCTGAACGACGACCTGGCCGGAGTCGGCGCCATCAGCGCCAAAGCTGAGGCCCGGCTCAAGGCCCTGATTGAGGCCCACGCCGCCGCCACCGCCTCGCCTCTGGCCAAGCGCATCCTGAGCGACTGGGCCCAGTTCGCCCCGCGCTTCGTCCGCATCGCGCCCAAGACCGTCCTCGCCGCCGAGGCCGCAAACACCGACGTCAGGCTGGCCCAACCGGCCTGACGTCGCCCTCCCCTTTTTCGCCCGCGTCTTCTCCCCGAGACCTTCATGACATCACCGACGATCACCAAGGCTGCAGCATTCTGTTGCGGCCTTTTCGCCGTTGCGCTTTGCGCGCCCGCCTTCGCCGCCGCCCCGCCGAATTTGCTGGCGCATCAGGTCTCGCTGGCGCTGGACGGTCCCGGCACGGCCTGGATCCTGACCTCGACGGCCCTGGTGCTGATGATGACCCTGCCGGGTCTGGCCCTCTTCTACGGCGGCATGGTCAGGAAGAAGAACCTGATCGCCACCATCGCTCATTCCACGGCGGCCATGGCAATCGTCACCGTCCTGTGGTTCGTCGCCGGCTACACCCTGTCCTTCGGGACCGTGGACGGCCCGGCTGACGGCTTCATCGGCGGGCTGCAGGCCCTGTTCCTGAACGGCGTCGGAACCCACACCGCCCACGCCCTGACGCCCGGCCTGCCCGAGTTCCTGTGGATCGGCTATCAGCTGACCTTCGCCATCATCACCCCGGCCCTGATCGCGGGCGCCTTCGCCGAGCGGATCAGGTTCTCGGCCAGCGTTCTCTTCTTCACCCTGTGGCACCTGATCGTCTATGCCCCGATCTGCCATCAGGTCTGGGGCGGCGGCTGGATGGGCGAGCTGGGCGTGCTCGACTTCGCGGGCGGGGCCGTGGTCCACGTCAACGCGGGCGTGGCCGGTCTGGTCTGCGCCATCGTCTTAGGCCCCCGCCACGGCTGGGGTCGGGACAACATGGCCCCGCATAACCTGGCCTTCACCGCCATCGGCACGGGTCTGCTTTTCGTCGGCTGGATGGGCTTCAACGGCGGCTCGGCCGCCGGCGCCAACGAGATCGCCGCCGTGGCCGTCTTCAACACCCTGCTGGCCCCCGCCGCCGCGGCCGTCGGCTGGATCGCGGTCGAGTGGACGCTGAAGAAGAAGCCGACCCTGCTGGGCCTGCTGACCGGCGTGGTCGCCGGTCTGGTCGCCATCACCCCGGCCGCCGGTTTCGTCGACCCCAAGGGCGCCTTCTTCATCGGACTGATCTCGGGCCCGGTCGCCTATGTCGGCGCGGTCTGGCTGAAACACAGGCTCAAATACGACGACAGCCTCGACGCCTTCGGAGTGCACGGGATCGCCGGCATCGCCGGCGCCCTGCTAACCGGCGTCTTCGCCAACGCCGCCATCAACCCCCTCGCTGAAGGCGCGACCGTCTGGAAACAGGCCATCGGCCTGGGCGGCGCCATGGCCTGGAGCGCGCTCGGCACCTTCGTCGTGCTGATGATCTGCAAATACACCGTCGGCCTGCGCGTCGAGACCGAGGCCGAGATCGAAGGCCTCGACTACAGCCAGCACGGCGAGGCCATGCACTGATGGGACGGGGCGGCCAAAGGGGCGGCATGGGCCGATGAAGCCTTCGCCGCCCTGTCGCGTTTCGCCCCCATGACCGCACGCGGCGAACTGGACACCTATCAGGCCAAGCGGAACTTCGGCGTCACGCCGGAGCCGAAGGGGCGCAAGGCCAAGCGCCGCCAGACCGGCCTGCGCTACCTGATCCAGCGCCATGCGGCCTCGCATCTGCACTATGATTTCCGCATCGAACACGACGGGGTGCTGAAGTCCTGGGCCGTCACCAAGGCCCCATCGCGCGACCCCCATGTCAAACGCCTGGCGGTCGAGGTTGAGGACCACCCCCTCGACTACGGCGACTTCGAGGGAACCATCCCGACCGGCAACTACGGGGCCGGGACGGTGCAACTGTGGGACGTCGGCGAATGGACGCCGCAGGACAAGGATCTGGACGCCGCCTTCGCCAAGGGCGCGGTCAAGCTGACCCTCGACGGCGAACGGTTGAAGGGCGGCTGGGCCCTGATCCGGCTCAGGTCCGATCGCGGCAAGCCGTCGAAGCGCCCCAACTGGCTGCTGATCAAGGAGAAGGACGAATACGCCGTCGACGGCGAAGGCGACGCCCTGGCCGAGATCGACGCCTCGGTCGTCAGCGGGCGCAGCCTGGCCGAGATCGCGGACAGCGAGGCGCAATGGACCTCATCCAAGACCACGACGCGCAAGTCGCCGCCCAGACCCCAGCCGTCCAAGGCGGCGCACCCCGTCGCCCGACCCCACGCCTTTGTCCCGATCCAGCTATGTCAGGTGGCGGACCGCCCGCCCTCGGCGCCGGGCTGGGCGCACGAGATCAAGTTCGACGGCTACCGCATCCAGATCGCGACCGGCGGCGGGCGGGCGACCTTTCGCACCCGCAAGGGGCTGGACTGGACCGACCGTTTCCCCGAACTGGCTGCCGACGCCGCCCACTGGCCCAACGCCGTGCTCGACGGCGAGCTGTGCGCCCTGGACGATCACGACATGCCGGACTTCTCGGCCCTGCAGACCGCCATTTCGGAGGGCGCGACCGACCGCCTCGTCTATTTCGCCTTTGACCTGCTGTTCGACGGACCGGAGGACCTGCGCTCCCTGCCCCTGTCCCACCGCAAGGCCCGACTTCAGGCCCTGATCGACCGCGCGCCCAGGACCGCCGCCGCCCGCCTGCGCTACGTCGAGCATTTCGGGGCCAGTGGTCAGACCTTCCTGGAAGGCGCCTGCCGGATGAATCTGGAGGGCGTCATCTCCAAGAAACTCGACGCCCCCTATCGCGCCGGGCGCTCGGCCGCCTGGGTCAAGTCCAAGTGCCGGGGCCGCGACGAGGTGGTGATCGGCGGCTGGTCCTCCGAGGGTGGGACCCGCTTCCGCTCCCTGCTGGTCGGCGTGAAGACCAAGGGCGGCCTGCGCTATCTGGGTCGCGTGGGCACGGGCTATTCGGCGGCCCTGACCAAGAGCCTGACAGCCGCGTTGAAAGCCGCCGCCGCCGACCGCTCGCCCTTCGTCGCCCCCGGTGCGACCGACGCCAGCCCCAGTTCGAATGAGGTCCTGCACTGGGTCGCGCCCATCCTCGTCGCAGAGATCGAACATGCCGGCTATTCCAGGGACGGCCTCCTGCGCCAGGCCGCCTTCAAGGGTCTGCGCCAGGACAAGGCGCCCGCCGACGTGACCGTGGCCCCGTCACCGCCCGCCGCCAAGCCCGGCAAGCTGGTCGTCGCGGGGGTGAGCATCACCCATCCCGACAAGATCCTGTGGCCCGCGCTCGGCGACCGCGCCGCCGTCACCAAGGCCGACCTGATCGCCTATTACGAGGCCGTAGCCGAGCGCCTCCTGCCCCACATTCTCGACCGTCCCGTCTCCATCATCCGCGCGCCCGACGGAATCGAGGCCCAGCGCTTCTTCCAGCGCCACGCCCTGGCGGGCCGCCATCCGGGCCTGCGTCCGATCGACGTCGGCGAGGGCCGGCCCTATCTCGCCGTCACCGACCTCAGCGGATTGATCGCCATCGGCCAGTCCGGCGGGCTGGAGCTTCACCCCTGGGGCTGCAAGCCGGGCGATCCCGAGACCCCGGATCAGATCACCTTCGACCTCGACCCCGACGAGGGTCTCGACTTCGAGGACGTGATCGCCGCAGCCCTCCTGCTGAAACCCCGCCTGGAAGCCCTGGGCCTGACGCCCTTCGTCAAGACCACCGGCGGCAAGGGCCTGCACGTCGTGGTCCCGATCAAGGCCGACGCCCGCAGCCGCGTCGAATGGGACGCGGCCAAGGCCTTCGCCAAGGCGGTGTCCGAGGCGATGAAGGCCGACCACCCCGACCGCTTCACCACCACCCTGGCCAAGAAAGCGCGCGGCGGAAAGATCTTCCTCGACTATCTGCGCAACGGCCGCGCCGCCACCGCCGTCGCGCCCTGGTCGCCGCGCGCCCGCCCCGGCGCCGGGATCGCCTGCCCCCTGTCGTGGGATCAGGTGCAGCCCGGTCTGGACCCGACCGCCTTCACCCTGCTGACGGCCGCCGACCTCTTGCAGGCGCCCGATCCCTGGGCGGAGTTTCGCGCCTCGGCGGCGTCGCTGAAATCCGCCATCCGAAAACTGGGCTAGGCCCTCAGACGCTCAGCCAGAAAATCGACAAAGACCCGCACCCGCGCCGGGGTGTTGGCGCCGCCGACGAAGACGGCGTGGGTGTTCTCCACGTCGCCGGGATTGAAATCCTCCAGCAGCGGAACAAGTCGCCCTGCGGCGATGGCGTCGACCACGCTGAAGGCCCCGACCCGCGTAATCCCCACCCCATCCGCCGCCAGCTGGCCCAGGGTTTCGCCGTTGTTGGCCTCGATGCCGCCCTGCACCGTCAGGCGGAATTCCTGCCCGTCGCGCACGAAGGGCCATACCGGCTCGGCGCGGCGAAAGTTGAAGTTCAGGCAGTTGTGGGCATGCAGGTCCTCGGGAACCCTCGGCGTCCCTCGACGCGCCAGATAATCGGGCGAGGCCACGATGACCCGCCGCGTCTCGCCGATCTTTCGCGCCGTCAGGCCGCTGTCATCCAGAGGGCCAGAGCGTACGCCCACGTCCGCCTGACCCGCAGCGATGTCCACCACCGCGTCGGTCAGATTGATGTCGACCAGAATGTGCGGATAGAGGGTGGTGAAGTCGCCGAGCAGCGGCACGACCTGCAGCCGCCCGTGCGACTGGGACACGCTGACTCGCAACCGGCCGCGCGGCGCGCCCTGGTCGGCGATGGCCTGCTCGGCGTCATCCAGATCGGTCAGGATGCGCCGCGCCGCCTGCAGATAGGCCTCGCCTTCCGCCGTCAGGGTCAGACGGCGGGTGGTGCGGATCACCAGCCGCACCCCCAGCCGCGCCTCGGTGCGCGCCACGGTGCGGCTGATCGCCGAGGGCGTCAGATTCAGCTCCCGCGCCGCGCCCGAGAAACTGCCCGTGCGCGCCGCCGACTCGAACACCGCCAGTTCGCCCGCGCGATTGACTGTGATTCCGGCCATTCATGCCTCCAGCGCAAAGATGTTTGACCTGATCCAGCCCTACTCCCTGCGCTGCACCTGCGCCACCTGTTCATCCGAAACAAGACAGGCCCCCTCCCCCATGAAGCTCAACCCTCCCCTTCTGGCCCTCGCCGTCGGCGCCTTCGGCATCGGCGTGACCGAGTTCGCGCCCATGGGCATGCTGCCCGTCATCGCCGGCGACCTGGGCGTCTCCATCCCGGCGGCGGGTCTGCTGGTCAGCGCCTATGCCTTTGGCGTCCTGATCGGGGCGCCGCTGATGACCCTGACCACCGGCCGCGTGCCGCGCCGGACCCTGCTGATCGGCCTGATGGGAATCTTCACCCTGGGCAATCTGCTGTCGGCCATTGCGCCAGAGTACTGGAGCCTGATGGCGGCGCGGGTCGTGACCTCGTTCAACCACGGCGCCTTCTTCGGCGTCGGCTCCATCGTCGCGGCCAGCGTGGTGGCGCCGAACCGGCGCGCGGGCGCGGTGGCGGCCATGTTCATGGGCCTGACCATCGCCAACATCACCGGCGTGCCCCTGGCCGCCTGGGCCGGCGAGACCCTGGGCTGGCGCGCCTCCTTCTGGGGCATTGCGGGCCTGGGCGCCCTGGCCATGGTCGCCCTGCGCCTGACCCTGCCGCATGGTCGGGTCGAGGTCGCGACCGACGGCGGGGCCATGAAGGCCGAACTGGCGGTGCTGAAGCGCGGTCCGGTGCTGGCGGCCCTGGCCCTGACCGTCATCGGCTCCAGCGCCATGTTCACCGTCTTCACCTATATCGCGCCGATCCTGAAGGAGCAGACCCTGGCCTCCAGCGCCTTCGTCACCGCCATGCTGGTGGTCTATGGCGTGGGCCTGACGGTCGGAAACTGGCTGGGCGGCCGCTTCGCCGACAAGTCGGTGGACCGCACCCTGGTCGTCACCCTCGGCGCCCTTGCCGCCCTTCTGGTCCTGTTCGCCGTCATCATGCCGTGGCAGGCGCCCGCCGCCGTGGTCATCTTCCTGTGGGGCGTGGCCAGTTTCGCCCTCGTGCCGCCTCTGCAGATGCGGGTCATGACCGCCGCCGCCGACGCGCCCAACCTGGCCTCGGCCATGAACATCGGCGCCTTCAACCTGGGCAACGCCATCGGCGCGGCCCTGGGCGGAGCGGTCATCGGCCTCAACCTCGGTTACCCCGCCGTGGCCCTGGCCGGGGCGGCCATGGCGGCCTCGGGCCTGATCCTGGTCCTGCTGCTGGTCCGGCGCGAGACCCGCATGACGGCGGCCGCGGCCTCCGCCGGCTGCTAGAAACCTCGGCCCCTTCTTCGTCCGAAGGAGGGGCCCGTTTCGTCACTTTGGTGCTAGGCTTGGTCTTTGCGGATCAAGGACATTCCCATGGCGGGCCTCAAGGACAAGCGCGGCTTCATCGACAAGGACCGACTGGACCTGTCCGAGCGTCAGGCCGTCGAATACTGGATGAAGCGCTGGGGCGTGACCAAGGACCAGATCACCACCGCCCACCGCAAGGTCGGCCGCATGACCAAGGACATCGCCGCCGAGCTGGGCAAGAAGCGTTGATCCGACAGGCCCTGCTGGTCATCGACATCCAGCCCAGCTTCAATCCGCCGGACTGGTTGATCCAGGGCGTCAATCGGCTGATCGGGACCATGCCGTCGGTCGCCACCGTCGAGCGCCACGACGAAGCCGTCACGCCCTTCCAGCGCCAGCTCGGCTGGACCCCCGCCCCCGACGACGACAGCCTGGTCGCCGCCGACGTGGTTCACGTGAAACATGGCTACGCCCCGACGCCCCAAACCGTCGCCTACCTGAAAGGCCTGAACCCGGAGCGGGTCCTGGTCTGCGGCATCCAGGCCGACACCTGCGTCCTGGCCGCCGGCTTCGCCCTGTTCGACGCCGGCCTGACCCCGACCTTGATTGAAGACCTGACCGTCGGTTCGTCGCTGGATCGCTCGGGCGAGCTGGGCGTCCGGCTGTGGCGGCACCACTTCAGGCATGTGGTCAGCACCGCCGACCTCTAGCCCGCCTTCTTTTTCGGCGCGGGTTTCTTCGCCTCTGGCTTCGAGGAACCCTTCAGGCTGGCCTTCAGCGCCGCCATCAGGTCGATGACATTGGTGTCGTCCGGCTCCGGCGCCGCGACCACGCCTCCCTTCTGCTTGGCGGCGATCATCTCGCGCAGGGCTTCGTCGTAGCGGTCGTGAAAACGGGCAGGGTCAAACTCTGCCTCCTTCTGGCCGATGATGCGGGCGGCGATCTCGACCATGTCCTTGTCGGCCTTCACCGCCGGGATGTCGTCGAAGAAGTCGTCGGCGTTCTTCACCTCGTCGTGGGCGCGCAGGGTGTAGGCCACCAGCCCCTTGCCGTGGACCTCCAGCGCCAGCTGCCGCTCCTTGCCGCGCAGCACCAGTTGACCCAGAGCGATCTTTCCCGCGCTCTTCATCGCTTCGCGGATCACGGTGAAGGCTTCAACCCCCACGCCCTTTTCCGGCACGACATAGAAGGGATCGTCCCAGTAGAGCCGGTCGATGTCAGCCTCGTCGACGAACTGGTCGATGACGATGGTCTTCGTGCTTTCCAGACGAACCTTGTCGAAGTCCGCCTCGTCGAACAGGACGTATTCGTCCTTGGACACCTCATAGCCCTTGACCAGATCGGACCGCTCGACCGGGCCGGTGTCCGGGTCCGTCGTCACCATGCGGATGCGATTGTTGGTGGCCGGATTGATCAGATGGAAGCGCACGTCGCCGGCGCTGCTGGTCGCGGTGTAAAGGCCGACCGGACAGGTCACCAGCGACAGCTTCAGATGCCCCTGCCAGGTCGGTCGCGTCGCCATGATCCGGTCCTCCAGCCCGCTTCAACGGGCCGCGCGAGGATTCGTTCAGCCTGTGGCTCTCCGTGAAGAACCGCGCCATCATCCGCCCCATGAGCTGGATCGCCCGCCTGTTCCGTCTGCACGCCGCCCTGTGGCTGGGGCTGGCGGTACTGGGCGCGGTCATCATCCTGACGCCCGGCGTCCGGGACTGGCCGACGCGGATCGCGGCGGGCTGGGGAGCGGGCGCGGCCGCCTTCCTGGCTCTCACCTTCGTCCGTCTGATGCGCGCCCGCTCGGTCGAGGCCATTCGCAGGCGCGCCGCCGAATTGGATCAGGCGGGCGGCGCGGTCCTGCCGCTCAGCCTGCTGGCGGCCACGGCCAGCGTCCTGATCATCGTCATGGAGGCGGCGGGCGGGGGACGGTCGTCAGCGGCCAGCGCCCTCTTCTCCATCGGCGTAATCGCCCTGTCCTGGCTGTTCGTGCACGTCATCTTCACCCTGCACTACGCCCACGAGTTCTATGCACCCGAAGCAAGCGGGGACGGCGACCGGCAGGGGCTGATCTTTCCAGGCGAGGACAACCCCGACTATTGGGATTTCCTGCACTTCGCCCTGATTATCGGCGTCGCCAGCCAGACCGCCGACATCCAGATCAGCAGTCGAAAGCTGCGCCGGATCGCCACCCTGCACAGCCTGGTCGCCTTCCTTTTCAATACGGTGATCCTGGCCCTGGCGGTCAACATGGCCGTCAGCCTGCTGGGCTAGGTCTTCCCGCGCGCGTCAAAGGCCTGACGCGCCGCCTCGATCCGGTCGAGATTCTTCTCCGCCCAGGTCCAGACGCCGCAGAAGGCCTCAGCCAGGGTCACGCCCAGATCGGTCAGCCGATACTCGACGCGGGGCGGGATGACCGGGTGGACGGTCCGGACCACCAGGCCGTCGCGCTCCATCTGACGCAAGGTCTGGGTCAGCATCTTCTGGCTGACGCCCCCGACCCGTTCGCCCAGGCGAGTGAACCTCTGCTCGCCGTGCTGCTCCAGCACCTCCAGGATCAGCATGGTCCACTTGTCGGCCACCCGACCGATCACCTCATTGACCAGGGCCTCAACGCGCGGATCGGCCGGCTCGTCGCTATGGGGGGGTGAGATTCTCGCGGGTGGAAGGTTCGTCATATCCAAATCTTCCCATATGGTAAGTATGGCGCTTTCAGGTGCCTTCTTTCTAATCGAAAGTATAGATCATAGCTGGGACCCGGCGTGAATGCGCACGCCGAAGGAGCCCGACATGAAGATCACCGGCAACACCATCCTGATCACCGGCGGCGGCAGCGGTATCGGCCGCGCCTTGGCCGAAAGCCTGCACGCGCGCGGCAACCAGGTCATCATCACCGGACGTCGCACAGCGCCGCTGAAGGCCGTCGCCGCCGCCCATCCCGGCATGGCCTGGGCGACGCTGGACATGGAGGACGCCGCCGCCATTCGCGCCTTCGCCGCCCAGGTCGTTCAGGAACACCCAGACCTGAATGTCGTCGTCAACAACGCCGGCGTCATGCAGGCCGAGGACCTGACCGCCGAGCCCTTCTCGCTGGAGACGGCCGAGACCGCCATCGCCACCAACCTATTGGGCCCGATCCGCCTGACCATGGCCCTGTTGCCCCATCTGCGGACCCGCCCAGCCTCGACGGTGATCACCGTCACCTCGGGCCTCGCGTTCATCCCCCTGGTCGCCACGCCGACCTACAATGCCGCCAAGGCCGCCATCCATTCCTGGACCCAGTCGCTGCGCACCCAACTGGCCGACACGCCGGTCGAAGTGCTGGAGCTGGCGCCGCCGGCGGTGGCCACCGACCTCATGCCCGGCCATGCCGAAAGCCCCTCCTCCATGCCCCTGGCCGCGTTCACGGCCGAAGTCATCGGCCTGATCGAGCGCGGCGAAACCCCGCGCGGCGAAATTCTGGTCGAACGGGTCAAGCCCCTGCGTCGCGCCGAAATCGATGGAAACTACGAGCAGGTCTACGCCGCGCTGAACGGCCGGGCCTGAGACTCCCTGCAAGGCGGCGACCTCGCCGCCTTGACTTGGCCTCTATTGAGGCCCATCTGATGCTGCATCGCACAATGCGATGACCGGCCCGTTCCAGCGCGTGTTGGGCTTCCCTCCCCGGAAGACCTGTCTGTCGAGCGGCCGGACATTCAAGTTCATACGTCGTCCATACACGCGGGGCGGCGCCCGTTCCCCGCCCGGATTCCGGGCAGGCGACGCGCGCCCAGCCCGATTCCGGTCGGCTGCGATCCGTCGCCGTTCGTGAAAGACAGACGTGAGCAACACCACTTTTGAATCCATGGGCCTGAACAAGGCCATCCTCCAGGCCCTGGCCTCGACCGGCTATGAGAAGCCGACGCCGATCCAGGCCAAGGCCATTCCCGACGTCATGGCGGGCAAGGACCTGCTGGGCATCGCCCAGACCGGCACCGGCAAGACGGCGGCCTTCGCCCTGCCGATCCTGCATCGCCTGGCCGAGAACCGCATTCCGCCGCGCCCGCGCACCACGCGCGCCCTGATCCTGTCGCCGACGCGCGAACTGGCGACCCAGATCGGCGAAAGCTTCAAGCAGTACGGCGCCCACCTGGGCTTCCGCGTCGCCGTCATCTTCGGCGGCGTGAAATACGGCGCCCAGGAACGCGCCCTGCAACAGGGCCTGGACGTCCTGGTCGCCGCCCCCGGCCGCCTGCTGGACCACATCCAGCAAAAGACCCTGGACCTGTCGACCTGCGAGATCTTCGTTCTGGACGAAGCCGACCAGATGCTGGACCTGGGCTTCATCAAGCCGATCCGCCAGATCGTCAGCCGCATCCCGGCCAAGCGCCAGAACCTCTTCTTCTCGGCCACCATGCCGTCGGAGATCGGCAAGCTGGCCGGCGAGCTGCTGAAGGACCCGGTCAAGGTCCAGGTGACCCCGCAGTCGACCACGGTCGAGCGCATCAAGCAGTCGGTCATCCACATCGAACAGGGCCGCAAGCGCGCCCTGCTGACCGAACTGTTCAGCGATCCCGCCTATACGCGCTGCCTCGTCTTCACCAAGACCAAGCACGGCGCCGACAAGGTCGCGGCCTATCTGGAAGCCGGCGGCGTCGAGGCCGGCGCCATCCACGGCAACAAGAGCCAGCCCCAGCGCGAGCGCGCGCTGGAAGCCTTCAAGAACGGCAAGCTGCGCGTCCTGGTCGCCACCGACATCGCCGCGCGCGGCATCGACGTGGACAAGGTCACCCACGTGGTGAACTTCGAGCTGCCCTATGTGCCGGAAGCCTATGTCCACCGCATCGGCCGCACGGCCCGCGCGGGCAAGGACGGCACGGCCATCAGCTTCGTCGCCGGCGACGAGATGAAGCTGCTGAAGGACATCGAGAAGGTCACGCGCCAGAAGATCCCCTCGATCGACCGCCGCAACGACAAGGCCCTGGCCCAGCTGGACGCCTCCATCATGGCGGCTGGCGTGGCCAAGAAGGCGACCCTGCCCGAGCGTGAAGGTCGTGAAGGTCGGGGCGGGGGCGAAGGCCGCAACCGCGCCCGCAACCCCCGTCGCGAGGGCGTCCGCCCCGAGGGCGGCGGCCAGCCGCACCGTCAGCGCAAGGGCGGTCGTGACCGCACCCACCACGCCGAGCGTCCGGCCGCCGCCTATGATCCGATGGCGGGCGAACGTCCCAAGTCCTCGCCCCGCGCCCAGCCGGCGGCCGAGCCCAAGCCGGTCAGCGAGATGAAGCGTCGCCCCCGTCGTCGCCCGTCGAACGGCGGCAAGGGCTACGGCTCGCAAGGCTGATGATCCGGGCTTCGGCCCCGATCTGACGGCAAAGAAAAAGGGCGGCTCCTGCAAAGGAGCCGCCCTTTCCGTTTCAGCCTGCGGCCGGGATCAGAAGGCCCAGCGCGCGCCCAGCGAGGCGACCAGGGCCGAACCTTCGGCCGTACCGCGCAGGTGCGAGGTCACAGCCGCCGGGGTGCCAGCATAGAAGGTGCGGTCGTCGTAGATGTCCGAGTCGCTGAAGGCGATGTAGGTCAGACCCGCGTCAAAGGTCACGCCCTCGGTCACCTCGGTCGAGCCGCCGACCGAGAACAGCAGGCGGTCGGCGTCGGGGATGCGGGCCGTGCGCAGGCTGTCGCGGGTCGGGGTCGGATCATAGCCGATGCCGGCGCGAAGCGTGGTCTTGTCGCTGAGGGCGTAGTCCAGACCGATGGCGCCCGTGGTCACGTCCTTGTAGTTCTGATGGATCGAGTCGCCGCCGTTCGGATAGTCGACGTTAATGGCGTCGAACTCGGACCAGCCGATGCGGTTGACCTGGGCGTTCAGGGTCAGCTTGTCGTTCACGGCGTAACGCACCGAGGCCGAGGCGAACCACGGCGTGTTGAAGCTGGCCATGCCGCCGGTCGAGACGCTGTTGGGCGCCAGCGGGCCGGTCAGGACGATGTTCACGTCGCCGTCCAGTTCATGCTCGATGGCCGAGCGATAGGACAGACCGAAGTCCCACGGGCCCTTGTGCACCTGGGCGCCGACATTCCAGCCGAAATCCCAGCCGTCGCCTTCCAGCGAGGACGAGCCGTCCGGCAGCAGGGGCGAGACCGACGGCATGGCCGAGGTCAGCTTGGCCTTGACGTACTGGGCGTTCAGACCGGCGCCGACATCCAGCCAGTCATTGACCTGCCAGGCCACGGTCAGGCTGGCGTCGCCCGAGCGCAGTTCCGAGGTCAGGGCGTCGTAACGCGCGAACGAACCCGGCTCGTACTTGGTGGTGAAGTTGTAGGGGGCAGCCACCGAAACGCCCACGGCGAAGCGGTCGCCGATCGGGGTGGCGAAGGCGAAGTTGGGCACCAGGCCGCTTTCGATCGGGTCGACCTCGGTGTTGCGCGGGTTGACCACCGGCACATTGGCGCCGCCCGGATAGGTGACATAGGACCCGTTGTTCTTCACTTCCGAGTCGATGCGGATGGCGTGCATGCCGAACGACAGTTCACGGCCGCTGCGGGCGATGGCGGCGGGGTTCCACCACATCGAGCCCGTGCCGCGGTCGGCGGCTTCGCCCGAGAAGGCGCGACCGGCGCCACGCACCGATTGTTCCTGCAGATAGAAGGAGCCGGCGAAGGCCGGAGCGGCCACGGAGGCCATGAGGATCGCGAGGCCGCTGATGCGGGCCATGTTCCTGGGAGTCATACTGTTTCACCTATGTGGGACCGCCCGACCTTACTGATGGTCGGGTCGTTGTTCGGGGAGAGAGGCGACGCTAACAGCCACAGCGCCTGTGTCATGAAAGCGTTGCGCCCAAGG
>Ga0247820_10000258_pt1 | contig 27397 bp, 25 predicted proteins | sample 13C_Glucose_Day1_2_FD_192480 | JGI IMG/M metagenome (GOLD analysis project Ga0247820, IMG submission 192480) | Soil microbial communities from agricultural site in Penn Yan, New York, United States - 13C_Glucose_Day14 | ecosystem: Environmental > Terrestrial > Soil > Agricultural land | place...
TTGCCGGTGGGCGCGGCTGAACGAATCGATCGCGAGCGCGGTGGATCGCCTGCCGCTCGCGGAACTCGGCGCGCCGGAACTGCTGCGCGCGGCGATCCCTTCGCGCGTGGAGACCGTGCACCGATTGCTCGGTGGTTCACCGCTGCGCGGCGGCTTCCGCCACGACGAGCACCATCCGTTGCCGCTGGACGTGCTGGTTCTGGACGAGGCGTCGATGGTCGGCCTGGAGGCGATGGCGGCGCTGGTGGCCGCGCTGCCCGCGCACGCTCGGCTGGTGCTGCTGGGCGACAAGGACCAACTCGCGTCGGTCGAAGCCGGCGGCCTGCTGGGCGAGCTGTGCCGGCGCGCGGACGACGGCCACTTCCTGCCCGCGACGGCGCGCTGGGTGCAGGAGGCCACGGGCGAGGTCGTGCCTGCGGGGCTGGTCGATGCGGCCGGCGAGCCGCTCGACCAGGCGGTGGTGAAGCTGCGCCGCAGCCATCGCTTCGATCCGAAGAGCGGCATCGGCCGGCTGGCCGATGCGGTGAATGCCGGCGACGTGCCGCGCGTGCGCCAACTGCGTGAGCAGGGCAGCGATGGCGTGGCCTGGCGCGAGCTGGCCGGCGACGCGGCGCTTCGGCCGCTGGTGCTGGATGGCGGCGCCGGCGATGGCCGTGCCGGGTTGCGGAACTACCTTCAGGTCGTGCGCGAGGAGCGTCCGTCCGTGGATTCGGAGATGGCTGCTTTCGACGCGTGGGCCGCGCGCGTTCTCTCCGCGTACTCGCGCTTCCAGCTGCTCTGCGCGGTGCGGCGCGGCCCGCACGGCGTGGAGCGCATGAACGAGCGCGTGGCGATGCTGCTGCACCGCGAGGGCCTGATCGCGGAGTCGAAAGGCTGGTACGACGGGCGGCCGGTGATGGTCACCGGCAACGACTATTCCCTGGGCCTGATGAATGGCGACGTCGGCGTGGCGCTGGAGCTTCCGGGCCCGGACGGCCGGCCGATCCTGCGCGTGGCTTTCCCATCCGGCGAAGGCGGCGTGCGCTGGGTGCTGCCCAGCCGGCTGCTGTCGGTGGAGACGGTGTTCGCGATGACGGTGCACAAGTCGCAGGGCTCGGAGTTCGAGCACGTGGCACTGCTGCTGCCGGAGCGCGATTCGCGCGTGCTCACGCGGGAGCTGGTCTACACGGGCATCACGCGCGCGCGCCGCTGGTTCACCGTGGCGGGATCGGCCGCGCTGCTGGAGGAAGCGGTTTCGCGGCCCACGCGGCGCAGCGGCGGGTTGCTGCTGCACTGATCAAAAAAAAGGGCCGCGCGAACGCGGCCCAAAGTCCACCGGACCGATTTCAGACGAAGAGACTCACGAGCTTGGATCGCGAGGGGACACCGAAGACCACGAACAACCCCGAGATGTAGTTCTTCACGGTGCCCAGTTTCAGGCCGGTGGCACCCACGATCTCCTGGTTGGTCTTGCCCTGCAGCACGAGGTTGAGGATCTCGATCTCGCGCGGCGACAGCGAGGTGGCCGCGGAAGGCGAGCCGCGGCGCGATCCCCCGTTCGATGCGTGCATGTCGCGCACCGGCTTGCCGTAGCTGCTGGGTTCCACCAGGTCGGTCAGCGTGGCGGTGAGGACCGCCGGGTCCGACCCCTTGGGCAGGAACTTCTCGGCGCCGAGCACGCAGGCTTCGGCGGCCACCGCGTCGTCGAAGGCGCCGGACAGGACCACGATGCGGCTGCGCGGGAACCGGCGCTTGAGCATCTGGATGGCCGCGAAGCCCTTGCTGTCCGGCAGGTTGAGGTCGAGCAGCACGAGGTCGATGGTGTCCTCGTAGCGCTCGTACAGGCTGAGCGCGGCGGCCAGCGAAGCGGCTTCGAGCACGTGCAGGTCCTTGGAGACGGTGGCGCACAGGCTCACGACGGACATGCGCACGAGGGCGTGGTCGTCGACCAGGAGGATGCGGCGCGGCGTCGATGGATCACGCTCCGGCGGTTCCGGGGGCGAGCGGTCGGTGTCGAAAGGGCGGGACGAACTCAGCATGGCGATGGGCCTCCTCTCAGGCTTGTGCGGAAACGGGGGCAACCCGCGCGGCGAGGTGTTTCACCGCGGGACTGTGGGGACGCCGCGCGGCACGTTCCGCGATGAAGGCGCCGGCTAGGGAGTGCTGGCCGCACCGGAGGGCGGCTTCGATCATGGTCAGGTCGATCAGGTCGCGCTGCGCGTGGCTGCCGCCGAAGCGGTGCGCGTAGTGCTGCAGCGGGCGCAGCAGGTCCAGCGCTTCTCCGGGCCGGCCGGCGCCGAACGCCTGGATGGCCTGTGCGGCGTCCAGGCCGCATTCCCTGGCGAAGAGGGCCGAGTCGCCCGAGCCCACGCTGGCCACCTTGAGCGCATGCAGCGTTTCCTTCTGGGCGCGCTCTCGGCCGGCGCCGACGAAGGCCATCATCGAGTGCCAGGCGTTGAAGGCGTAGTCGCTGGTGGGTCCGACGGCTTCCCACTTGTCCGCGACCGGCTGCCAGCGGTTGCCGACGTCCACGCCCAGCAGGTGCAGCCGCCAGAGCAGCGCCGAGGCGTCCACCAGGTCCAGGATCACCTGCGACTGGCTGCCGAAGATCGGGCCGTCGAACAGGCGCAGCACTTCGTCGACGTCGCCCTGCTCGAGGTTGAACAGCGCCAGGTGCCACCAGTTGTGCACCTGGAAGAAGCTCTCCGGCGACCAGCTGTCGGCGCCGTTGGCCAGCCAGCTGATGCCGTCGGCGGTGCGGTTCTGCATTTCCATGACGTGGGCCACCGCATGCCAGCCCCACCCGTCGCGCGGCTCCAGCTCGACCGCCTTGCAGCCGTACTTCTCGGCCTGCGCGTAGTCGCCGGTTTCCTCGAGGCCGAAGGCGTACAGGCCGAGCACGGCGTGGTAGCCGGGGATGGAGGGACTCCAGGCGGGAAGCACGCGGGCGATGCGGTCGCGCAGCATGCGCGAGTCGCCGACCAGGAAGTCGATGAGCTGGCCGACCTGCAACGCCAGGACGTCGGTCGGGTGGTCGGCCGTCACTTCCTCCAGCACGCGGCCGGCGGCGCGCCAGCGGCCCTGGGTCACCAGTTCGATGGCGCGGAAGTGGCGGCGCTCGCGGAACGTCATCTTGAGGTTCCTGGCCGCCCGCATGCATTCGTGGGCGACCGGCAGGCCGGAGGGCTCGGTGCCGACCAGATGCAGCCAGGCCTTGAGCGCATGGCCCATGGGCATGTCGGGGCTGGCTTTCAGCGCCTGGTCGACGCTGGCGACCGGGTCACCCGTGTAGCACCTGAGCTGGTGGCCGGCGGCCTCGTAGTGGGACAGTGCTTCGGCGTTCGCCGCCGTGACGGGCAGACCCGCAGAATCTTGAACTTCCATTTCCAAACTCCAGTCAGAATCAGTGACGAAAGTTTGCCGCTCAAGAGGGGGTGACTGCTAAAGTGATACGTGCAACAAGCACGTCAAACATGCCAGACGCCCGTCGCCAAGCCTTTACGGTCGCACTGATCGGCACCCCGGCAACGACAGCCGGCACGGTGCTCGGCTTCCTGGACCTGCTGGCGGCCACGCGCCGCGACTGGCAGTTGATGCACGGTGGGCCGCCGGTCGACTCCCCCTTCCGGCCGCTGGTGGTCACCCGCGATGGGCAGCCCCTCGTTGCGGCGAATGGCGTGCGCCTCACGCCCGATGCCAGCTTCCAGACCTGCCCGCGACCCGACATCGTGGTTGTCACGGACCTGCTCGAGATGCCCGGCACCGACGTCTGCGAGCGCTACGGTCCCGAGCTGGACTACCTGCGCCAGGCCTGGGACAACGGGGCGACGCTGTGCTCCAGCTGTTCCGGGGCACTGCTGCTCGCCGGGACCGACCTGCTGGACGGCTACGAGGGCACTTCGCATTGGGCCTACTGCGACTCCCTCACGCGCGACCACCCGCGCACGAACTGGACGGCCGAGCGCTCGCTGGTGGTGACCGGGCCCGACCGGCGCCTGATGCTGGCCGGCAGCGGGATCGCCTGGTACATGCTCGCGCTCGCGGTGATCGCCCGGTTCGCCTCGCCCCAGGATGCGATGCAGGTGGCGCGCGTGTACCTGCTGGGCAGCAGCGACGTCAGCGCGGTCGCCTACTCGTCGCTGGTCCGGGGCCCCAAGGTCGCCCAGGACACGCTGGTCGCCCGCTGCCAGGTCTGGGCCGCGTCCAACTACCGCGCCGAATCGCCCGTGTCGCGCCTCGTGGCGCTGGCGGGCCTGCCGGAGCGCACGTTCAAGCGAAGGTTCACCGAGGCCACCGGCATGAGCCCGCTCGAGTACATCCACACGCTGCGGCTGGAGGAATCCAAGCAGTTGCTGGAGTCCAGCGACATGCCGGTCGAGGCGATCGCCACCGAGGTGGGCTACCAGGACGCCAGCTTCTTCAACCGGCTGTTCCGGCGCAAGGTGCAGCTCACGCCGGCCCAGTACCGCCGCCGCTTCGGCGAACTGAGCCAGCAGCTGCGCCGCATCGCCGAGGTGCCGGCGGCCCCTGCGGATCAGCTGCCGATCCGTTCGGCAGGCGCCTCGCGCCCGGCCTCGCTGGGTCCCTATTGAGGCGGGCTCCGGCCTAAGATCAGGCAGCGGGCAGTCCCGCGAAAAATGGAGCTACCGATGACCCTGGATCAATACAACGAAGCCGTGAAGCAGATCCTCGCCGAGCAGCAGAAGATCGCTCAGTCCACCGCGCAGCTGGCGATGTCGGGCCAGGCCAGTCCGACCAACCCCGAGTTCACGAAGATCATGAGCAGCCAGTGGTCCCTGGTCCAGCAGATGGCCAAGCTGAATACCGACCTGATGATGGGGATCATGTCCCCGAAGAAGTGAAGCGCCGCCGGCCTTCGTTCAGCCGTTCATGGCGGCCTGCGGCGTGACGTAGCTGGCGGGTCGCTGCCGGCGGATCAGCAGGTTCTTCACTTCCCACTGCTCGGCGGGCTCGAGCTCGCGCAGGAAGCGGACGTCCCCGCCGCTTTGCGCCGCGATCGGCACGCCGCCTTCGAACAGCACGCGGTTGCCCGGCAGGCGCGGCAGCTTCTCGCCGGGCGTGAGGATGCCGGCCAGGTTCAGCGGATCGACCGCGGAGACCGCCACGCGCTCGCGGCCCGGTGATCGCGCCGTCTTGCGCAGCGCCGTCGCCGCCTCCGGCAGCGCGAACTGCTCGCCCGAGAAGCCGCTGACGAAGCGGCCGCCACGCACTTCGCCGCGAGCTTCCAGCCGGCGCAGCACGTAGACCAGCTCGCGCCAGGTCGGCAGGCCGTCCTCGCGCTCCAGCAGCTTGCGGAACACCACGCCGTAGCGGCGCAGCAGCACGCGCGCGATGTGCTCGACGTGCGGCGCGGCCAGCGCACCCGCATTCGCTTCGACGGGCCGGGGCCGGCGCGTGAGCGACCAGCGGCCGGCATCGTCGATCGGGTCGCGGTTCTTCCGCCGCAGCTTGTTGCGCTTGTCCGAGGGCATCACCAGCGTTCGCAATCCGACGAACGAATCGCAGGTGACCAGCCCGTGCGCCACCAGTTCGGCCAGGGCCTGCTCGACCTGCGCGCCCAGCAATCGGGCGTCGCGTTGCAGGTCGGCGAAGAAACTGGCGCCGTGTTCGCGCAGCAACTCCAGCACCAGCCGCGCCCGGCCGGACAGCGCCGACTCGTCCACCGGCGCCGCGCCCACCGCCAGCTGCCAGTGCGCCATCACGTCGCGCTCGCACAGCATCACGGGCGTGCCGCGGATCGGTCCCGACTTGCGGCCCGCGGACTCGCCGCCTTCCGCCGGGCGCCACCAGGCGACGCGGCCCACGGCGCACAGCTTGTCCAGCATGTGCGGCAGGTAGTCGCTCACGCGCGAGGGCAGCAGGTCTTCCTCCCACGCGGTGGCCGGGGCGGCGTGGCCTTCGAGCTGCCGCAGCACGTCGGCCAGGCCGCCTTCGCCTTGCCGGCGCTCGTCGCCCTCGCTTCCGGCCAGCTGGTGCCAGCGGAACAGGAACCGCATGAACTGCGCGGGCGGCACCGGCTGGACCTCGGCGCGCCGCTTGTCGCGCGTCGCGCGGTGGATGCGGGCGAGCAGGCGGCGATCGCACCACTCGGCCGCGCCGGGCGCGGTGAAGGCGCCGCGCATCACGGCGCCTTCGGCTTCGAGCTGCAGCAACGCGGTGAGCACGGCGTTGCCTGCCAGGCCGAGCGGCGCGCCGAGTGACTCGGCCGTGATCGGCCCCAGCGCGTCCAGGCGGCTGCGCAGGATCTCGCGCAGCGCATCCTCGGGCTCGGGGCGTTGGCTCGTCACCGCCTCGATCGCCGGCGAAAGCACCGCGTCCGGAAGGACCGCACGCAACTCGTGCAGCCGCTCGGCCGCGACCAGGAGACCGCCCAGCCGCGTGATCCGCCGCTGCTCCACCAGCGTGTCCATCCATTCGGGAAACGGCGCTTCCTCCACCGTGAGAAAGCCATGCACCACCAGCGCGTCGTGCAGCTCCTCGGCGTTGCCGATCACCGGCCACGCATCCTCGCGCACCTGCGCGATGGCCTGCGCATCGAGCCGGCCCACGTCCTGCTCGGTCCGCAGTTGTTCAGACACCGCCTGCGTGCGGACCGCCTTGGTGCGCCGCTCCTCGGCCGCGCCGTCATCGAGGAAGGCGTACGGCCGCGCGTTCAGCACGGCGTGCGACAGCGGCGAGGGCAGCGGCAGGTCGCGCGTGAGCACTTCCACCTCGCCGGACTCGATGCGCGCCAGCAGCGCCAGGAAGCCGTCGGCGTCCATGGTCTCGGTCAGGCAGTCGGCCAGCGTCTGCACCACCAGCGGATGGTCGGGGATCTCGCGTTCACCGACCAGGTTCTCCGCGCAGGCGATCTGGTCGGGGAACACCACCGTCAGCAGGTCTTCCGCGTCCGAACGCTGGAACTGCGGCGGCACCTTGCGGCCGCCGTTCATGCGCCGCACCGCCAACGACGCGGTGGCGTTCCAGCGCCAGCGCGTGCCGAACATCGGCGCATCGAGCAGCGCCTGCACCAGCACGTCGCGCGCGGTGGCGGACTTCAGCCAGTGCCGCACTTCCTCCAGCGCGAAGCTGTGGCTCGGACCGAGCGACAGCACGATGCTGTCTTCCAGCGCGCTGGCCTGCAGCTCGAAGTTGAACTTGCGGCACATGCGCTTGCGCAGCGCCAGGCCCCAGGCCTTGTTGATGCGCGAGCCGTAGGGCGAGTGGATCACCAGGTGGGTGTCGCCCACCTCGTCGAAGAAGCGCTCGAACACGATGCGCTTGCGGCTGGGCAGCGCACCGAGCGCGGCCCGCGCGGAAGCGAGATAGAGCGCGAGCTGCTCCGCGGCGGCTTGCGGCAGGTGCAGGTCGTCGCGCAGCCACTGCGTGCAGGCCGGCACGCCGTCGGCGAGCAGCGTGTCGGCGGTGTCGAACAGGCGCGAGACCGCCTCGCACAGCTCGTCGCTGCGGCCCAGCGTCTCGCCCAGCCAGAACGGCATCGTCGGCGGCTGGCCCTTCGCGTCTTCCACCATCACCTTGCCGGTCTCGACCTTGGCGATGCGGTACGAGGCGTTGCCCAGCTGGAACACGTCGCCGGGCAGGCTCTCGAACGCGAAGTCCTCGTTCAGCGTGCCGACGCGATGCTCCTCGGGCAGCAGCACCACGTCGTAGTCGAACTGGTCGGGGATCACGCCCGCGTTGGTGACGGCCGCCAGGCGCGCGCCGCGCCGTGCCCGCAGCATGCGGTTGACCGCGTCGTAGTGCAGGTAGGCGCCGCGGCGGCCGCGGCGCGTGCTGTAGCCGTCCGCGAGCATCTGCACCACCTGTTCGAACTGGCGCTTTTCCAGGCCGCGGTACGGCTGCGCGCGGCGCAGGCAGTCGTACAGCTCGTCGAGGGCCCAGTCGCGGCAGGCCGTCTCGGCCACGATGTGCTGCGCCAGCGCGTCCAGCGGCTGCAGCGGCGCGCGGATGCGGTCCAGCTCGCCGCGTTCGACCGCGTGGAGCAGGGCGGCGCATTCGAGCAGGTCGTCCTGCGCCAGCGGGAACAGCCGGCCCTTGGGCACCGCGCCGATGGCGTGGCCCGCGCGGCCCACGCGCTGCAGGAAAGCGTTGATGCCGCGCGGCGAACCGAGCTGGCACACCAGGTCGATGTCGCCGATGTCGATGCCCAGTTCCAGCGAACTGGTGGCCACCAGCGCCTTGAGTTCGCCCTGCTTGAGCCGTTGCTCGGCCTGCAGGCGGTGCTCGCGCGACAGGCTGCCGTGGTGCGCGGTGACGTGCTCCTCGCCCAATCGTTCGGCGAGATGGCGGGCCACGCGTTCCGCGGTGCGCCGCTGGTTGACGAAGACCAGCGTCGTGCGGTGCTCGTGCACCAGGCCGGCGACGCGGTCGTACAGCTCGTCCCACACCTCGGTGGCCATCACCGCGCCGAGCGCCGAACGCGGCACCTCGATCGCGAGGTCGCGCCGGCGCACGTGGCCCGCGTCGATGATCGCGATGCTTTCCTCGCGCTCGCCCAGGAGGAACTTCGCCATCTCCTCCAGCGGCTTCACCGTGGCGGACAGCCCGATGCGCACCGGCGGCCGCTCGCACAGCGCCTGCAGCCGTTCCAGCGACAGCATCAGGTGCGAGCCGCGCTTGCTGCCGGCCACCGCATGCAGCTCATCGACGATCACGCTCTTGACCGACCGCAGCATCGCGCGACCTGAAGCCGAGCCCAGCAGGATGTACAGCGACTCCGGCGTGGTCACCAGGATGTGCGGCGGCTTGCGGCGCATGCGGTCGCGCTCGGCCGTCGGCGTGTCGCCGGTGCGCACGGCCGCGCGCATGCCGATGTCGCGCAGCCCCATCGCCGCCAGTTGCCCGGCGATGCCGGCCAGCGGCTCTTCCAGGTTCTTGCGGATGTCGTTGGACAGCGCCTTCAGCGGCGACACGTAGAGCACGTGCACCTCGTCCGTGAGGCCCGCGTCCAGGCCCTCGCGCACCAGCTCGTCGATGGCGGAGAGAAAGGCCGCGAGCGTCTTGCCCGAACCGGTCGGCGCGGCGATCAGGGCATGGCGCCGCTGCGAGGTGACGGCCCACGCCTGGGCCTGCGCGTCGGTGGCTTGCCCGAAGCGGCCTTCCAGCCAGGCCGTGACGGCCGGGTGGAAGGGAGGGGAAGGAGACATCAGGCTGGATTTTCGGGCGTCGCGCGGGCAGGCGCCCGGTGCACCGGAAGAGTCCCTTTACCCCGACCAGGAGAACGGCGCGAAGTGCCCGTTGCGCGTGCCGGTGTCGTCGCTCCACTGGATGCCGAATGCATCGAAGTTGCTGCGCGTCGCCTTGGCCAGGCCCAGCCGCGAGTTCATCGGATGGGACACGTTGTCCAGGTACATCGGCTGGCCGTCCATGTTGGCCAGGGCGTCGCAGGCCTGGTCGATCAGCTTGCCGGCCTGCACGGACCAGCTGTTGCCGTTCTTCTTGATCGTCACCGGCGCGCGTTCCACGCCGGCGAAGCGGCCCACCAGCGGCGCGAGCATCGCCATCGGCCCGCCCACCTTGCCGCCCGCGATCTCGGCGATCGCGTCCACCTGTTCCTGGGAAGCGGCGTCGTCGACGATGAGCCCCACCGTCATGTTGCCCGCGCCCATCGGTCCCTGCGACTCCAGCAGCACCACGAGGTTCAGCCCGTCCAGCGACACGCCGTCCTTGCTGCCCTTGTCGATCTGCATGCCGAGTGCGGCCTGGCAGTTGCCTTCGGTGGGCATGCCCGCCAGGTTGGTCGTGATGCAGGGACAAAGGAAAGTGCAACTGCAGGTTTCCATGTACTGACCCGAAATCTGCCAAGGCATGGTGCGACCTCTTCGGGGAGTGGACCGGGCCTGGAGGATAGGCGCCGCAAGCGATTGTTCAAGGCGCCGTTGACACGCCGCCCGATAGCGCGGACTGTGAATGCATGCGCCAGCCCGGCCCGCCCTCCGTCCGCAACGCGCTCGTTGCCGCGAGCGTGCTGGCGTGGGGAGCGCTCGCCTGGATGGCGGTGGACATGGGCAACCCGCTGGTGCAACTCACCATGCCCGGCCGCGCGCATTGGTCGGCTTCCAACGTCGCGGCGATCTACACGATGTGGTCGGTGATGATGGCCGCGATGATGCTGCCCTCGGCGCTGCCGGTGGTGCTGGCCTTCGTGCGGCTGAGCCTGCGCCAGGGCGACGGCGGCCGCGCGTCCGCATTCGTGGCCGCGTACCTGCTGACCTGGTCCGCGTTCAGCGCGATCGCCACCGCCTTGCAGTGGCTGCTGCAATCGCTGCGCTGGGTCGATCCGATGATCGCCAGCCGATCGAACGCGCTCGACGTGGTCCTGCTGCTCTTGGCGGGCGTGTACCAGTTCTCGCCGCTCAAGCGCGTCTGTCTCGCGCGCTGCCGCACGCCGCTCGGCTTCCTCATCGGCGACTGGCGGCCGGGTGTGGCCGGCGCGTTCGCGATGGGCGTGCGGCACGGCCTGTTCTGCCTGGGCTGCTGCTGGGCATTGATGGCCCTGCTGTTCGTCGGCGGCGCGATGAACATCGCATGGGTTGCCGCGCTCGCGCTGGCGGTGGCGATCGAGAAGACGGCGCCGGGCGGTGAACGGCTGGCCGGCCTGCTTGGCGTGATGCTCATCGTGGCCGGCCTGCTCAAGCTCATCCTGGCCGCTCGTTGACACCGCCCGCGGGCGCGCCGCATCATGGCTGTTGCCCTTTTCGCGGGCGAAGGAGGTCAACCCATGTCACTTCGCATCAACGACACCGCGCCCGACTTCAAGGCCGAGACCACGCAGGGACCGATCAAGTTCCACGAGTGGATCGGCGACAGCTGGGCGATCCTGTTCTCGCACCCCAAGGACTTCACGCCGGTGTGCACCACCGAGCTGGGCTACATGGCGAAGATCGAGCCGGAGTTCAAGCGCCGCAACGTGAAGCTGATCGGCCTGAGCGTGGATCCGGTGGACAGCCACGGCCGCTGGATGGCCGACATCGAGGAGACGCAGGGCGCGAAGGTCGGCTACCCGATCATCGGCGACAGCGATCTCGCGGTCTCCAAGCTATACAACATGCTGCCCGCCGAAGAGGCCGGCACCTCCGAGGGCCGCACGCCCACGACCAACCAGACGGTGCGCTCGGTGTTCGTGGTCGGTCCGGACAAGAAGATCAAGCTGATGATGACCTACCCGATGACCACGGGCCGCAACTTCGACGAGATCCTGCGCGTGGTCGATTCGATGCAGCTGACGCTGAAGCACAAGGTCGCGACGCCGGTGAACTGGAAGCCGGGCGAGGACGTGATCATCGCCGGCTCGGTCAACGACGAAGACGCGAAGAAACTGTTCCCGCAGGGCTGGAACACGGTCAAGCCCTACCTGCGGGTCGTCAAGCAACCCACGACATGAAGGAGGTCCCTCATGTGCTACCTGGCTCGTCAACACCAGGCCCCGCTCGAAGATGAAGCGGCGGCAGGTTCCACCACGCACACGCCCGCGATCCGTCCCCGCTGGGTCGGTGGCGCCGTCGCCGCGGTGATCGGCGGCTTCGCGCTGGCCGCGTTCCTCACGCCGTCCGTACCGCCGGCCGCGGCCGACCAGGCGTCGGCGGGCCCGCAGCCGGTCGTCGCGAACAACGTGCCCACCACGCCGGTGGCCGAACGCAGCAGCCTGTCGCCCGACGACGGCGTGCCCACGACCGACGTCGCGAAGGCCGGCGACAGCAGCTGCCATCACGGGATGTAGGTGCCGGGTTTCGACCTCGAGCGCTTCGTGACCGCGCAGGCGCCGGTGTGGCCCGCCGTGCGCGCGGAACTTCAGGCGGGCCGCAAAGAGACGCACTGGATGTGGTTCGTCTTCCCGCAGCTCGCCGTGCTCGGGCGCAGCGGCATGGCCCGGCACTACGGCCTCTCGGGCCTGGACGAAGCCCGGGCTTATCTCGCGCACCCCGTGCTGGGTGCGCGGCTGCGCGAGTGCTGCGCCCTCCTGCTGCAACTGCAGGGATCAACGGCGGTGGAGGTCTTCGGCGGCATCGACGCGATGAAGCTGCGCTCCTGCCTCACGCTGTTCATGCAGGCAAGCCCGGATGACGCGGTGTTCCGCGAAGGCCTGCGCAAGTTCTACGACGGCGAGCCCGATCCCCTGACCCTGGAGGAAGTGGCGCGCCAGGAGCACGCATGAAGAAGAACGAACCGAAACCGGCCGCGGAGCTCGCCGCCAAGGCCAAGACACCGTTCCCGGGCGCGTCGGCCGAATACGAGGCCGCGCGTGCCGCGCTGCTGGCCGAGGAGATCGAGTTCCGCCGCCACATGACGCGGTTGGTGGAGCAGCGCCGAGCGTTGCCGCCCGGGCCGGTGATCACCAAGACCTACCGCTTCCGCGACGAGGAGGGCGCCGAGGTCCGGTTGCTGGACCTGTTCGGCGACAAGGACACGCTGGTCACCTACTTCTGGATGTACGGCCCGCAGCGCGAGCGGCCTTGTCCCATGTGCACCAACTGGCTGGGTGCGGTGAACGGCAATGCGGCGGACATCAAGCAGCGCGTCGCGCTCCGGATCCTGGGCCGCTCCAGCGTCGAGCGGCAGAGGGCCTTCGCCCAGGAACGCGGCTGGCGCGACCTGAACTTCGCGCAGACCGTGGGCGACGACTACGCGAAGGATCTCGGCGTGCTGATGGACGACGGCAGCGAGTACCCGGCGCTGTGCGTCTTCACGCGCGAAGGCGAGGAGGTCCGCCTGTTCTGGGCCAGCGAGATGACGGCCGAAATGGCCGACCCGGGCCAGGACCCGCGCGACGCGCCGGACATCGCCTCGCTCTGGTCGGTGCTGGACCTGACGCCGCAAGGGCGCGGGACCGGCTGGTACCCGAAGCTGTCGTACTGAATCAGACCAGGGCGCGGATCGGCTGCCGCTTCCACACGCCGTGGAAGTACGCGGCCTGCAGCAGCAGCGCCACGCCGTAGGTGGCGGGATAGGCCAGCCAGATCCAGCGCAGCCCGAGCGTGCGATCGAACAGCCAGCCGAGCGGGAACACCAGCAGCGCCAGGCAGCCCAGCGAGATCAGCGTCGGCACGCGCACCGTGCCGGCCGCGCGCATCACGCCGCTGAACACGCTGGCCATGCCGAACAGCACGCTGCCGGCCACCATCACGTGCAGCACCGCAGCCGCGAGTTCCACCACCTCGGGATCGGTGACGAACAGGCCGGTGGCGTGGCGGGCCAGCAGGGCGGCGGCCAGTGCCAGCGCGCCGGTCAGTGCCAGGTTCATGCCCAGGCCCAGGCGGGTGACGTGGTCCAGTTGCTCGAAGCGCCGCGCGCCAATAGCCTGCGCGGCGAACACCGAGGTGGCGATCGCGATCGACATCGCCGGGAACTGCACGTAGGCCATCACCTGGTTCACCGCGCCCCAGGCTGCGGTGGCGTTTACGCCATGCGCGTTGACCAGCGAGAGCACGGCGATGTCGGCCAGCGAACCGACGGTGAAGAACAGGCCCGTGGGGATGCCCAGGCGCGCCACCTGCCGCAGCAGCGGCCCGTCGAACCGCAGTTGCGGGGCCAGACCGGACCACGCCAGCACGTGGTGGCGGCGCGAGAGGTGCCGGGCCAGCCAGGCGAGGCCCGCCGCCTGGCCCGCGAGCACGGCCCAGGCGGCGCTGGCCACGCCCAGGCCGGCGTGGATCAGCGCCGGCGTCAGCACCATGGTGCAGCCGGTGGTGATCACCAGCGTGCGCAGCGGCGTGACGGTGTCGCCGACGCCGCGCAGCAGCGACGAAGCGACGATGGAGACGAACAGAACCGGCAGCGCGAACAGCAGCACGTGGGCGTAGGCGACGGCTTGCGGCAGCACTGCGGGCGGCGTGCGCAGGCCGCGCAGCATGGGCGCGATGCCCATGAAGCCCAGCGCCATGATGGCCACGCCCAGCACGGCTGCGCCCGCGAGCGCGGTGCCGGCGACGCGCCGGACCACGTCGTGCTTGTTCGCGCCCCAGGCCTGGCCGACCAGGATGGAGCCGCCCGTGCCCAGGCCGATCACCAGCGCGATCAGGAACATCAGCAGGGGAAAGAAGGCCACCGCCGCGGCCAGAGCCTCGGTGCCGAGCATGCGGCCCAGGTAGATGTTGTTCAGCGTGCCCGAGAGGGCCTGCAGCACGTTGGTGAGGACCAGCGGCGCGAGGAAGGCGAGGAAGCGGCGCCAGAGCGGCGCCACGGCCGGCGCGGCCGCGGCCTCAGCCAACCGAAGGCGGGCGGCGGTTCGAGGGCGCCGGGTCCGGCGCCGTCGCCGCCAGCTTGTCGAAGCCGGACATCGGGCGCGTCTTCTCGAAGCCCATGGGCTGGGTCTTGCTGAAGTCGCCGCCCTCGTCGCGCCGGAAATCGGCGTCGCGCTCGCTCATCATGCGTTCGAGCGCCTTGCGGCGGTCCTCGCCGGCCGGCTCCGACTGGCCGATGCGGGTGGGGCCGCTGATCACGTCGGCGCTGGCCGTTTCGGGTTCGGGCTGGGGAGCGAAGCGCTGTTCCGACCGGGGAGCGCCGGTGGGGGAGGTCCAGCTGCCCGGATGCGGCAGGGGCGGGCAGTGCGAGACGTCTTCGAGGTCGAACTGCCAGGACAGGCCCATCAACCAGTTCTCGGCCGCAGGGTCGAGCGCGAGGATGCGTTTTTCCACGTGCTCCTGCAGGGCGACGGCGCACTGCATCAGGCGGGCGTCCCAGTGCTGCACCACCAGGCGCACGTGCACGCCGGTTTCGCGGCCGGGGGCGGAGGTGGTCAGGGGATCGGCCCGCACCCAGGCGGTGGGGATGCCGTTGTGCAGCAGGGTGTCGCGCACCGAGACCCGCACCAGCTCCTTGCGCACCACCTGCGGCGACGAGGGGCCGCGCGTCGACGGCCCGGCGCCGGGCTGCGCGCTGGCCGGTCCGGGCCGCGACGAAGCCGGCTTGGCCGGTTTACCGAGCAGGCGATCCATGAATCCCATGCGAACCCTCCAGGGGGAAAGACGTCCTTGACGACGCCTTCTTGTTATGGTCCGCGAGTATGCGCGTTGGCCGGGATTCCGGCAAAGCGATGTCGTTTTGGCGCACGCCGGAGGCGACCTCTTTCGCTTCGGGACGGGCGTCGAATTGCGGGCGCTCCCGCAGATGGCGCATGATCTCGCCCCTGATGATGAAACAGGGGACGAGGAGGCCGGCGGCGTCCGGGAACACGGATTTCGGGCCGACCGCGCTGTCGATCTCGGTCCCCGCGGCCGCGCCCCGCCGGCGCCGGGTGTTCGGATGGGTGGCGGCGTTCGCCCTGCTGTCCGCCGTCTTGCTGGCCACCGCGCTGTGGGTGCTTTACGGCGAGGCCGTGCGCAGCGGCGAGCAGCTCACCCGGACCATGTCGCGGGTGATCTCCGAGCAGACCACCCGCAGCATCCAGACCGTCGACCAGCGGCTGCAGTTCGCGGCCTACCGGCTGCGCGAGGCCGACGAGGATGGCCCGCTGGAACCCCATGCCGCGCGCGACCTGCTGCGCGCCGAACTGGCCGACCTGCCCTACGTGCGCGCGCTGTGGGTGATGGACGTGCAAGGCCAGCAGATCCATCACTCGCAAGAAGGCCTGCCGCGCGTCAGTTCCGCCGACCGCGAGTACTTCCGTTTCCATGCCGACGCTGTCGGGCCCACGCCGATCTACATCAGCCCCATGCTGCGCAGCCGCACCACCGGCCGGCTGCAGATGATGGTCTCGCGGGCGATCCGGGACGAAGCCGGCGGCTTCCGCGGCGTGATCGCCGGGGCGATCGAGCCGAACTACTTCCAGTCGGTCTGGGACGGTCTGGACACCCGCAGCGGCGGAATCATCAGCCTTCTGCACCGGGACGGGCAGCTGCTGATGCGCAGCCCGTCCGAGGAGGACGCCATCGGCCGCGACATGTCGCGGACGGACCTGTTCACCTCCTGGCTCGCCGCATCGCCCGAAGGCCTGCACCACCGCGAAAGCGTGATCGACAAGGTGCACCGCATCCTGGCCTACCGCACCCTCGATGCGTATCCGCAGCTGGTGGTGATGGTGGGCTCCTCGTACGGCGAGCTGCTCGCTCCGTGGCGCCGGTTCGCCGCGCTCACGGTCGGCGTCTGGCTGCTGGCCGTGCTGGGGGCCTGCGCGCTGGCGATGCAGCTGCACCGCCAGTCGGCGCGCCGGCAGCACCTGGAGCGCCGCTTCGGCGACCTGGCCCAGGCCATGCCGCAGATCGTCTTCATCGCCAACCCCGACGGCGTGGTGGAGTTCGTCAACCAGAGCTGGTCCGACGTCACCGGGCGGCCGCCGGAAGCCGCGCAGGGCTCGCGCTGGCACCAGCTGGTGCATCCCGACGACGCCGCCTGGGCCGAGGAACGGATGATGTACTCGCTGACGACCGGGCAGCCGCTGGAAGCCGAACTGCGCCTGCGCTACGCCGACGGCCTGGACCACTGGCAGCTGGTGCGCGCGCGCCCGAACCTGAACGCCGCGGGGCAGATCGTGTCCTGGTACGGCACCTCCACCGACATCCACGAGATGAAGCTGGCCCAGGACCTGCTGCAGGACCAGGCCGACATGCTGCAACTGGCCGGCCAGCTGGCCCGCCTGGGCGGCTGGGAGCTGGACCTGGCCACCGGCCAGATCTACCTGTCGGACGTGGCGGCCGCGATGATGGACCTGGAGCCGGGCGCCACCACCACGCTGGCCGACGTGTTCGGCATGCTCGGCCCGCGTGCCCGCGCCGGTGCCGAGGCCGGCCTGCAGCGCTGCGTTCAGAACGGCGAGCCGTTCGACATGGAAGGGCGGGTCCACACGCCGGCCGGGCGCGAGGTCTGGATCCGCGCCATGGGCCAGCCGGTGCGCGACGACACCGGCAAGGTGGTGCGCCTGCAGGGCGCGCAGCAGGACGTCACGCAGCGCGTCCGCATGCTGGCCGAGATCCGCGAGCTCAATGCCACGCTGGAGGAGCGCATCGCCCAGCGCACGCGCGAGCTGGAGCGGCAGCAGGCGCTGTTCCGCACGCTGGCCGAACAGGCGCCGCTGCCGATCTGGACCATCGACCCGCGCGGCCGCGCCACCTTCCTCAGCCCCGCCTGGTTCGACCTGGTGGGCGGCGAGCCGCCCCGCTGGAGCGGCATGGAATGGCTGGAGGCGATGCACCCCGACGACCTGCCGGCGGTGCACGCCAACTGGCGGCGCTGCCGCGAGCACGGCACCGTGTTCCAGGGCACGCGCCGCATCCGCGCCCGCGACGGCACCTTCCACACGACGACCTACCGGGCGACGCCGGTGCGCGGCGAGGACGGCGAGATCGTGTTCTGGGTCGGCATGGATGCCGACATCACGGACATCATGGCCAACGAGGCGGCGCTGCGTCTGGCCAACGAGCAGCTGCGCGCGTTCTCCTATTCGGTCTCGCACGACCTGCAGTCGCCGCTGCAGCGCATCGGCTCGTTCACGCAGCTGCTCGCCCGCGAGATCGGCCCGCAGCCGACCGGCTCGCGCGCCGAGCACTACCTGAACCGCATCCAGGCGAACGCCGAGGAGATGGTGCAGCTGGTGCAGGGCATGCTGTCGCTGGCCGAGGTGTCGCAGTCCGACATGGTGCGCGGGCGGGTCGACCTGACCAGCATGTCCACCGAGATCCTCGACCGGCTGCAGGCCGAGTCGCCCGAGCGCCCGGTGCGCTGCCGTGTCGAGCCGGGCCTGGTGGTGCTGGGCGACGTGCGACTGATGCGATCGGTGATGGAGAACCTGCTGGGCAACGCCTGGAAGTTCAGCGCCCAGCAGGACGACGCCGAGATCGTGGTGGGCGGGTCGGTGGCGCGCGGCGAGTTCTTCGTGCGCGACAACGGCGCCGGCTTCGACATGGCCCACGCCGACAAGCTGTTCGGCACCTTCCAGCGGCTGCACCGGCAGGACGAGTTCCCCGGCACCGGCATCGGCCTGGCGACGGTGGCGCGCGCCATCCAGCGCCAGGGCGGCGCGGTGCACGGCGAAGGCCAGCCGGGCCGCGGCGCCACCTTCCGCTTCACCATGCCGGTGCCCGCGACCGCGGCCGCCACGGCCACCACGGCCTGAACCGAGCTCTGCCAACACGCCCTGTCACAGCTTTAGCACTCATCGGGAACTGCTGACCGCGCGGCTCCGGTTGAATGGCCAGGCTGTACTGGGAGGATGGCCATGAGCATTGCGTACACCTCGGCGGCCGTGGGCGCGCCGCTGGACCTGGACCTGATCAACCGCGCCACCTGGCAGCGGCCCGACACCGTGGCGGTCTACCGGCGCATGCACGGCTGGAGCGACCCCGGCGAGCAGGCCGCCATCGAATGGGTGGCCGACCGTGCGCGCGCCGCCCCCGTGCTGGACATCGGCGTCGGGGCCGGCCGCACCACCGCGCTGCTGCTGCCGCTGAGCACCGACTACCTGGGCGTCGACTACACGGCCGAGATGGTGGAGGCCTGCCGTCGCACCTACCCCAGCGCGCGCTTCGAGCACCTCGACGCGCGCGACCTCACGACGCTGCCGGCCGGGCACTTCGGCCTGGTGGTGTTCTCGTTCAACGGCATCGACTCGGTCGCGCCGCAGGACCGCCGGCTGGTGCTCGCCGAGGTCTTCCGCGTGCTGCGGCCCGGCGGCCTGTTCGTGGTGTCGGCCCACAACCGCCACGGGCCCGGTCCGGGCGAGAAGCCGCGGCTGGACGTGCCCTGGTCGTCCAACCCGCTGCGGTTCGGCTGGCGGCTCATGCGCGCCGTGGCGGCGCTGCCGCGCGCGGTGCACAACCACCTGCGCCTGCGCGAGGCCAACGAGGTGCACGAGGACTGGGCGGTGATGAACTGCGGCGCCCACGGCTTCGGCCTGGTGGTGGTCTACACCAGCCTGCAGGAGCAGCTGCGGCAGCTGAACGAAGCCGGCTTCGACGTCGAGGCGGTGTTCGACGACAAGCGCGGCCGGCCGGTGGAAGAGGGCGAGGACACCAGCGCGGCCTGGTGGTTCCACTACGTCGGGCGCAAGCCGACGCTGCGCTGATCGCGCGCTATTCGGTGTCGTCGAATTCGCGCGCGTTGCGGCGCGGGAGCGGCGCCGCGACCGTGCTGGGCAGGAAATCGGTGGAGTCGGCCGGGATGAGCGTGGGCGCCAGCTCGCGGCGCTCCGGCATGGCCTTGGGGCGGCGCGCGTAGCCGATCACGCCCAGTACCAGGCCGGCCAGCACCACCAGGGAAGCGAGTGTCGTCGCGTTGTCGCCGAGGAAGTCGGCCATGTCCTCAGGCGTCCGCGGCCGGCGCGGTGGCCAGGGACAGCGACAGCTGGCGCACCAGCTCGCCCAGCTCGAGCGGCTTGATCCACAGCCCGTCCAGCGGCGTGTTGGCCGCGATGGCGCGGTCGCGCGGCGTGAACCAGGTGCCGGTGAGCAGGATGCGGGTGTCGTCGAAGCGCGGGTTGGCGCGCAGCACGCGCGCGAGGTCCAGGCCGCTGCCGCCCAGCAGGTGCATGTCGAGCAGCACGGCGCGCGGCGTGCGATGGCGCAGCCAGGTCAGCGCCGCGTGATGGCTGCCGGCGGTGCAGACGGAATAGCCGCTGAACTCCAGCGCCATGGCCAGCGTTTCACGGCAGTCCGGGTGGCTGTCCGCCACCAGCAGTGTGTCCTCGAGTCCCATGCGGCACAGTCTGGCGCACCGCAAGTGCGAAGGCAACAGCGGGCGGGTGCAGGAATGCACTGACGCAGCAAAGTGCAGGCCTGCGGGTAAGCCCTGATGCGCGTAAACCCTGTAAGAAGAAGGCGTTGAAGGCTTTTGCGTAATGCCGCACGGTCTGCGGAGACGGCCGTTGCCGCGCCGCGACGGAACTGCCGAGCCTGGTTACACGGCTCACGGGTTGTCGAGGTGATGCACCTCCCGTTGCACTTCCGCCTTTGTTTGTCCGGCCACAGTTGGCAGCATGTGGCTCAGCTGTCTGTTACGCGAGTTCACGATGTTTCAAGCCCGCGCTCCCTTCTTCGCCGCTTCGCTTGTGCTGGTGGCCATGCCGCTGGCCGCCCAGAACTGGCAGGCCCCGGTCTACAAGTGCGGCGACCACACGTACAGCCAGGCGCCCTGCGGCCAGCTGCTGGGCGACAAGCGCGTGTCGCGCACCTACGAGCCGCCGTCGCAGGACCGCGCCCGCCGGATGCAGCGCGCCCAGTTGCCGCCCGAGACCCAGAAGCAGTGCGCGGACCTGGAGCAATCGATCCGCAGCGAAGAAGCGCGGTTGCGCGCGAAGCCGGCCCCGACGGAGGAGGAGCTGGGCAACCTGTCGATCCGGCGCGTGAACTACCGCGAGATGCGCTGCTGAGGCTGGCGCCGCCGCGGTCGCAGGCACGGCCGCAGGCGGCGCCAGCCAGGGCGGGGAATGGCCCGCCCGCCCGCCGCGCCGCCACGGCGCGCGATCGTCCTACCGCGGCCCCGCCGCGCGGCGCCTAGCCTGCCGGTTTCCGATCCGAACGGGAGCCATCGATGCCGGGCAGCAAGAAGAAGCAGGGCCTCTACGCCAACATCCACGCCAAGCAGGAGCGCATCCGCCACGGCAGCGGCGAGAAGATGCGCAAGCCGGGCGATGAAGGCGCGCCCACGGCCAAGGCCTTCGAGCAGGCGGCCGGCACCGAGCGGACGCGCGGGGCCAAGTCATCCGGATCGTCGCGGTCGCGCAAGGGCAGGTCCTGAAGGCGGTTGTCGATCCGCGCCACGCACGTTCGTCGTGGGCATGAGAGGCCGCGATCCCCGGCGGCCTGCTCGTCCATGCTCAAGGAGACCGACATGCCCACCCTCGACAGCTACCTCTTCTTCGATGGCCAGTGCACCGAGGCCATGCGCTTCTACGAGCGCACGCTCGGCGGCCGGATGGAAGCGCTGATGACTTATGCGCAGTCGCCCGATCCGTCGACGTGCGCGCCCGGCGACAAGGACCGCGTGATGCATGCCTGCATCGTGCTGCCCGACGGCCGCATGCTGATGGCGTCGGATTCGCCCTCCGGCATGTACAAGCCCATGGGCGGTTTCGCGCTCGCGCTCAACTACCCGACGGCCGACGAGGCGCGCAAGGTGTTCGACACGCTCTCGGCCGGCGGCTCGGTGCTGATGCCGATGGGCAAGACCTTCTGGACCGAGGCCTTCGGCATGCTCACCGACCGCTTCGGCACGCCGTGGATGGTGGGCGGCGGCGCCAAGGCCGGTTGAGCAGGCCTTCGCGCGAGGAGGCGGCGTCCTACGACGCCGCCTCGCCGCTTCGGTAGATTGGTGCGGGTCAGCGGCGAGCGGGCACGTCGCCGCGCCCGACCATGCCGTCGCATCGCCCCCAAACCCTGAACAAGGTGCTGTGGCGCCTGCTGGCGGCCGTGCTCGCGCCTTTGCTGCTGGGGACGCTCCTGCTGCTGGCGCTGCAGACGGTGCAGGAGAACCGGCTCGCGCGCACGCGCCTGGCGGCGCTGGCGCAGACGCTGGCGCTGGCCACCGATGCGGAATTCGACCGCGCCCGCGCGCAGCTCGAAGTGCTGGCCGCCTCGCCCCTGCTGGATGAAGGCGACTGGCCGCACATGCGCGAATTCGCCACCGAGGTCACGCGCAAGCGGCCCGGCAGCCTGATCGTGCTGGTCGCGTCGGGGGGCCAGGTCCTGTTCAACACCGCCGCCCAGCGCGGCGAGCCGCTGCCCAACCTGTGGGAGCAGGCCTCCGAGCCCGCCGAGGTGCAGTGGGAGGGCCGCACGCTGCCGGTGAGCTCGGGCAACCTGTCACGCCGCGCGTTCGACTCGGGGCAGCCGGTCTTCAGCGACCTGTTCTTCGGCGCGCACCTGCAGCGGCCCGTGCTGTCGGTGGCCGTCCCGGTGCAGCGGAACGGCGTGTCGCACTACGCGATGCTCTACTCCTTCCCCCCCGGCGAGCTGCAGGAGCGACTGGAGACCGCCGTGAGGGCGCCAGACATCCGCGCCGTGCTGGTGGACCGGCGCGGCGTCGTCGTGGCGGCCAACGAGGCCGCGGTGGCGCGCATCGCCGAACCGGCCGCTCCGATCGGCGCCAAGCCGGATTCGAAGAGCGGCTTCTATCGCGCCCATTCACGCGACGGCTCGCAGCTGATGGGGGCGTACGCGGTATCGCCGATCGGCTTCACGGTGCGAGTCGCCCAGGTCCACGGCAGCGACCTGATCCCCACGCGCTGGACCTCGCTCGCGCTGGTGGTCCTGCTGCTGATGGCCACCGTCGTCAGCATCCTGCTGGCCGGCGTGCTCAGCCGGCGGCTGGCGCGCCCGCTTCGCGAGCTGGGCGACGACGTGCTGGCCGGCCGCTCGCCGCCGGCCGGGCGCGACACCGGCATCGCCGAGATCGACCTGCTGGCGCAGGCGGTGCGCGACGGCGTCTCGGCCGAACAATCGCGGGCCGACGAACAGACGCGACGCCGCGTGGCCGAACACCAGGAGTCCATGCTGCGCCAGGCCGACCGCCAGAAGGACGAATTCCTCGCCACGCTGGCCCACGAGCTGCGCAACCCGCTCGCGCCGATCCGCACCGCGGCCGAACTGATCCGCCTGCGTTCGCCCTCCGACCCGGCGATCGAACGGGCGCGAGCCGCCATCGAGCGCCAGACGCTGCACCTGTCGCACCTGGTCGACGACCTGCTGGATGTCTCGCGCATCACCCTGGGCCGCATCCAGCTGCGGCAGGAGCCGGTCAACCTGGGCGAGGTGGCGGCCGCCGCGGTGGACTCGATCCTGCCCGCGGCCACCAAGGCGGGCCTGACCACCGAGCGCGAGATCGAGGACCCGCCGCCGTACGTGCGCGGCGACGTCACGCGCCTCACGCAGTGCGTGGTGAACCTGTTGAACAACGCCGTCAAGTTCACCGCGGGCGGCGGCCACCTCAAGGTTCGCGCGTTCCGGCAGGGCGGCGGCGCCATCGTCGAAGTGCGCGACAACGGCGTGGGCATCGCGCCGGAGAACCTGGAGCGCATCTTCGACCTGTTCGTGCAGGAGCGGCACAGCGGCCACGGCGGCAACACCGGACTGGGCATCGGACTGGCACTGGTCAAGCGGCTGGTGGAACTGCACGGCGGCGGCATCCGTGCGCAGAGCCAGGGGCTGGGGCAGGGCAGTTGTTTCCGCATCGAGCTGCCGGCGATCGAGGCGCCCGCGCCCAGGGCGCCGGCGCGCACGCCCGAGCGCAGCCACGAGCGCGGCGCGCGCGTGCTGGTGGTCGATGACAACCGCGACGCCGCCGAGACGCTGGGCGAGCTGCTCTCCATGAGCGGCTACCGCGTGGCGCTGGCGCACGACGGCGAATCGGCGGTGCAGGCGGCGCTGGAGCAGGCGCCCGACGTGGTGCTGCTGGACATCGGCCTGCCCGACATCGACGGCTACGAGGCCTGCCGCCGCATCCGCGCCCTGGCGGGCGAGCGGCCGCCGGTGCTGGTGGCCGTCACCGGCTGGGGCCAGGAGAGCGACCGCGACTCGGCGCGCAAGGCGGGCTTCGACGCGCACGTCACCAAGCCGGTCGAGCCCGATGCGCTGATCGCCCTGCTGGAGGAACGCGTGGTCCAGGGCGCCGCGCACAGCTCGGCGAAGACGCCCTGATGCCCTGACGCAACGGCTCGCACCGCACGCGGGTGTGCGGAATTTGCACGCTGGCGCCGCGGGATGCACCACGATTTGTCACGCATGGACCGGCGCGGCATCGAGCTCTAGCATGGCAGCCAGCTGCCATGACGAAGAGGACCGTTTTTCTCCCGACCCGACGCTGGTGCTGCGCCTTCGTGGCCGCGGCCGCTGCGTCGTGGGTGCACGCGGAAACGCCGAGCCTTCCGCCGATGACGACGCCGGCCGCGCCGCCGGTGTCGATCCGCGATTCGGTCACCTGGCAACGGCCCGACCTGGAGTTGCGCTACGAGCTGCAGCCGCCGCAGGACGGCCAGCAGGGCCGCGCGCTGGTGCAGGGCGAGGTGGAAACGGCGGGCACGCGCCTGCGCGCCCAGGTGCGCGTGGACCCGAACGCGCAGGGCCAGCCCGCCAGCGGCATGGACCTGAGCTGGTCGCTGCCCGCGCCGGGACCGCTGAGCGGCCTGGTCGTGGGCGACGGCTACACCAGCGGCGCCGGCTGGAGCGCGCCCGCGCGATTGACCGGCCTTCGCATCGGCCGTTCGCAGGCGCTGCGGGCGCCGCTGCGCGCCGATCCCGCGCCCTTCGCCGCGCCCGCTGCCTTCGCCGCCGGCGTGCAGGCGGGCGGCCTCGACGGCCTGCGTGGACAGGCGCAGCGCCTGTCGCCCTCGGGCGGTGCCGGTCCTTCCACGCCGACGCCGGGTGAGGCTGCACCGCTCGCCGCCGGCGCCACCGATTACGAGGTCGAACTCGGCCGGCTGCGAGCGGGCTGGGACACCACCGACCGCAACTACCTCAGCCCCTACGGCGCGGCCGCCTACCGCGCCGGCCTCGGCCTGGGGCTCACGGGCGAGGCGCGCGCAGAGTGGAGCGACACCGCTGCGGCGCAGGGCTTCGAGCTGCACAAGGACCTGGGCAGCGGCGCCACGCTGCAGGCACTGGCCGCGCAATCGGTCGCCCCCGACGTGGGCGGCGGCGGCCGCTGGGGCGCGGGCCTGGTGCTGCCGGGCGAGCAGCTGCGCTGGAAGCTGACGTTCGCCGCGGCCGACCGCGAGTTCCGCTCCGCCACCGGCGGCGCCGAAGCGCGCCGCGGCCTGCGCATGGAAACCAGCTGGCGCTGGCGCCGCACCAGCATGGACGCCAGCTTCAGCCGCAACGAGGTCTGGGACGCGGTCTCGCCGGAATCGGTGGTCGCGCTGGGCAGCAGCTTCGACCTGGCCAGGCAGGTGCAGCTGCGCATGGACGTCTCGCGGCGCTTCGTCATCGATCCCGCGTGGCGGGCCGGCGTCTCGGTGTCCCTGCCGCTGGAGTAAGGCCATGGGCCAGCCGTTCCAGGCCGTCATCCTCGACCTCGACAACTGCATCTGCGATGCGCGCGAGCCCGGCGCCGACCTGTTCGCGCCCGCTTTCGACGCCATCTGCCGCGCGAACAATGGCCACGTCCCCGACGACCGCCTGCAGGCCGCCTTCGGCGAATGCTGGTTCACTTCGTTCGACGTCGTGGCCAGGCGCTACGGCTTCACCCAGGAAATGCGCGACGCGGGCTTCGCGGTCTTCTCGCGGCTGGAAGGCCAGAAGCCGCTGTATGGCTACCCCGACGTGCCGCTGCTGCAGGAACTCGCCATCGACAGGTACCTGGTCACCACGGGCTTCCGCCGCCTGCAGGACAGCAAGATCCGCGCGCTGGGCATCTCGCCCTGGTTCCGAAAGGTGGTGATCGACGCGGTGGACGTGCCCCCGAATCGCGGCAAGCAGGCGATCTTCGCGGACCTGTTGGCGGAGGGCGGCTACGACGCGAGGCGCGTGCTGGCCGTTGGCGACAACCCGCTGTCGGAACTGGCGGCGGGCAAGGCGCTGGGCATGGTCACGGTGCAGACGCTGCGGCCGCGGGTGGTGAGGGCGGAGGCGGATGCGCACATCCGCTCGTTCGAGGAACTCGCGGCGTTGATCGCGCGCGGCACGTCCTCGTAGGCCGTCATCCCCGCGAAGGCGGGGATCCAGTGCTTCCCTGAGGTCCGCCGAAAGCGGACGCCCTGGACTCCCGCCTCCGCGGGAATGACGGGGCGGTGTTCTGCCCATCTGTACGATGGATGGAAACAAGTGGAGGGGAAGCATGGCCAGAAGGCGCAAGGATGGAGTCTTCGATGACCTGGTAGAGATCGTGGCGCGACTGCCGTGGTGGGCATGCGTCGTGCTGGCGATCGTCTCCTACCTTGTCTTCCACCGCCTTGCCACGCCGCCGAAGGTGGCGATCGCGCACCCCGGTCAGGTCGGGCAACTGATGGTGCAAACATGGGTCATGGGCTTGGCCATGGCCGCTCAGTTCCTGGTTCCGTTTGCTTGCTTGCTGGCAGCGGTGGTCTCATTTCTGCGCCGCCGCAAGCGCGAAACGCTGGTCTCCGGCGTGACCGCTTCCCGTTCCGCCGACGCGCTGCACGGAATGAGCTGGAAGGAATTCGAGATGCTGGTCGGCGAGGCCTTCCGGCTGCAGGGCTATTCCGTGACGGAGATCGGCGGTGGTGGTGCTGACGGCGGTGTCGATCTCGTTCTGCGGAAGGGAAGCGAGGTCTCGCTCGTCCAATGCAAGCAGTGGAAGGCCACCCAGGTGGGTGTCCAGGTCGTGCGGGAGTTGTTCGGCGTCATGGCGGCCCGAGGAGCGGCGCAAGGCTTTGTGGTCACCTCCGGTTCCTTCACTGCCGACGCGCGTTCGTTCGCGGATGGACGAAACGTCAGGCTGGTCGATGGGCCCAGACTGTTCGGCCTCATCCAGCAAGCGCGTCGTTCGCTTGAGGCGGGCCGGCCTGCTGCCCAGCCGCCGTCCACCCACGTACAGGCTCCCGAATGTCCCAAATGCCAAGCGCCGATGGTTCGGCGGACGGCGCAGAAGGGCAGCAACGCTGGATCGCAGTTCTGGGGATGTTCGACGTTCCCCAGATGCCGTGGCGTCAGGTAGGCCTCAGGCGCCTGCGCGATATAGCCACCACCCCACCGCCGCGCAGTGCGCCACCACCGTGAACCAGTAGACCTGCAGGAACGACGCCTTTCGCGACTTGTGGCGCAGCAGCTGCTGCGCGAACCAGGCACCGCCCCAGCCGCCCAGCAGGCTCCAGAGGTGCAGCGTGTCTTCCTTGACCCGCCACTGGCCCGTTCCGGCCGCGTACTTGTCCTTCCAGTAGACGAAGAACACCGCCAGGTTCAGCAACAGCGAAGCGGGCAGCACCCATCCCGGCAGCAGCTTCATCCATGCGGCCCACAGCAGCGTCGCCGCGTAGGCGGACATGAGCGGTAGGGCGATCCAGGCGCCGGAGGCGGACGGAGAACTCGTGGTCCTCCTGGTCTGGGTCGGACGCGGGCGAGGCGCGCGGTCGGGTCTCGCGGCGGCGGCAGGCGTCGTGCCCACGGGCTGCACCACCATCGCTCGCGGGCCTTTTCCGCCGACGTGGATCTCCTCGAACGTCACCTTCATGCCTGGGCGTGGAATCGCGCCTGGCCCGGCGCGGAAGTCGCGCACATGGAAGAAGATGTCCTGTGCCCCCGTGCCACGGATGAAGCCGAAGCCCTTCGCGTCGTCCCAGCGCGCCACCGTCCCTTGTTTCTTCATGGGCCCGATTGTTCGTCATCCCCGCGGAGGCGGGGATCCAGGGCTTCATGACGTCCGCTGAAGGCGGACGCCCTGGATTCCCGCCTCCGCGGGAATGACGCAGTGGGCTATTTCTTCCGCTTCGCCTTCCGCCCCGCCTTGCCCGCCTTGGCCTCCTCGCGCGGATATTTCTCCCGCGCCTTCTCCAGCCACTGCAGCGTCTCCGCCCGCACGC
>Ga0247820_10000260_pt1 | contig 27325 bp, 16 predicted proteins | sample 13C_Glucose_Day1_2_FD_192480 | JGI IMG/M metagenome (GOLD analysis project Ga0247820, IMG submission 192480) | Soil microbial communities from agricultural site in Penn Yan, New York, United States - 13C_Glucose_Day14 | ecosystem: Environmental > Terrestrial > Soil > Agricultural land | place...
GGGCGCCGATGGAGGCACCGGAGTAGCGCATCCGGGTCGCGAACATCTCGGAGAAGAAGGCGGCCTGCGGCGCGTACATCGCCCCGTGCAGCACCAGGCCCACGGTCACCGCCAGCAGCAGGCCGGCCAAACACATCACGTCGACGACGCTCCTCTCAGCCCGCGTGAGGAAAGGAAGAGAGAGGCCCGTGCGACAGGTCCGCGTGAGTGCTGCTCAGGCGGTGACGGCTCGGGGCCGTCTCAGTACACCTTCTCAGCGACGGCTGCGCGCGAGCGGACAGCGGGTCTCGGCGGCTCCGGCCCTCGGGCGTGGGCGGCCGGGGGCCGGCGAGGCCCGCGGTTGTCACGCCTCTTGTACTCGCGGTCCAGATGCGCGAGACGTGCCTGACTGACGGTCGGCGGCTGATGTCGTGCGGCGAGCACGCGCTCGCGCCGTGCACGGTCCACAGCAGCGACGATCGTGATCCAGTCGGGCCCGAGACGGGAGATCAGGCGGGTACGCAACACGGTCCGCTGCCGGGCGGTGGTGCCCGCCCAGATACCCGTCGGTGTCTCCTCCGGATGTGCGAGTGCCCACTTGAGGCACTGAGGCGCGATCGGGCACACCGCGCACTGTGCCTGGGCATCCGCTATGCGCTGGGCGACCTGGTACCCACGTTCCTCGTATTCGTGAGCGAAGAGCTCAGGACTTGTCCGGCAGCTGGTCGGCTTGTTAATGCGGGGGAACGGGATGCCGGCGTCAGAGGGATGGGCGGAGCTCATCGGGTGTACCTCGATTCGGAGGTGCGGGCAGGCGGACGAGGGTTTGTGCGGCCGGATTCTGTCGGCGGCGAGCCGGTCACACAGCGTCGGGCGCTCGATTGCGCGCCGGGTGTTCAGTCGAGGGCGGTTCTCTTCGGTGCACCGACCCGGGTCGTGAGAGAGAACTCTCCGCCGCCGAGCCGGCCGACGGCGGCCGTGCTGCCCGCCCGCTTGGCGAGCCGCTGTGCGGTCGCGGCCGGCACGGCGGCTCCGGCTGGGTGTCCGAGCCTGTCGTTGATCTCTTTGAAGTGATCGGGGTCGCAGACAAGCGTCACGGTGTCGTTGTCGTAGCGGTCGAGGATCTGCTGAGCCTTGCGCGCCGAAGGAGCCCGGTGAGCGAGTCGCGACTGGCAGAGGCGAGCCGGCGCTGAAGTGCTGTGGTGTGCAGCGCTCACCCGAGCTGCGGGACTGCTGGAGCAGCCGGAGGAAGCACACGACGTACGCAGGGGACGTACATCCTGTGGATGAGCGGTCATGACGGCTCCTTAGCGTCGCGACGTAGTCGTCCTGGCCGCGCCACGGGTCGGCATCAAGCCGCAGGAACATCCCCGTTGCAGTGCTCTGCGAGGGTTTACGACGCCACACGACACCCTCAACCTCTGAATTTCCTCGCATCGACAACTGGCGAGAGCCTGGTGAGCGTTGTGGCGAACTAATCTGGTGCCTCGACCCTTCCGCCACAGGTTCCCCCCTTGTGGCGGAGCTGAGTTCCTTCTGGCTGCGGGGACTCGGCGGGGTCGATCGCGTAAGGGCTTGGCGGAAGGCGTTCGGTGGACTCACAGCAGGATTTCGGGATGCAGTTACGGACGTTCCGGCGCGTTCGGAGCTTGTCGCTGACCCAGCTGTCGGCGTTGACCCACTTCAGCAAGGGGTATCTCAGCAAGATCGAGAACGGCGTGAGGCCGCCGACGCACGAGCTCGCGGTTGCGTGCGACCGGGCCCTCGAACTGGACGGTGTGCTGGAAGCACTTGTGCCCGTTTCCCCGCCGAAAGCGGCGGTCGAGCGCAGAGCACTCTTTTCGGTGCCGGCTCAGCTGCCCTCTGCTGCGTCGATGGTCGGCCGGTCGGAGACGGCTCGTGACCTGTTGGAGACGGTGACGGACGTGGCTGGTCGGACCGTGGTGATCGGCATCGACGGGATGGCCGGGGTGGGCAAGACCACGATGGCTCTGCATGTCGCGTACAGCCAGCGGGATCGCTACCCCGATGGCGCGTTGTACTGCGACCTGCAGGGCCACTCGGAGGCTGCGGCGCCGCTTCCGCCGGGACAGGTGCTCGGAGACTTCCTGCGTGCGTTGGGCGTTGAGGCCGGCGTCATCCCCGACGCCACGGCCGAGCGTTCCAAATTGCTGCGCTCGACACTGAACGGGCGACGCGTCCTCATGGTGCTCGACAACGCGGCGACCAGCGCCCAGGTCCGCCCCCTGCTTCCCGGTGCGGCCGACTGTCTTGTGCTGGTCACGAGTCGCAGCCGGCTCGCCGGTCTGGCCGTCCACGACCACGCGCGTCTCCTCACGCTGGAGCCGCTCGAAGACGAGGACGCGTTGGCGCTGTTGCGAGCCCGGGTCGGCGGAAGCCGGGTCGATTCCGAGCCCGGAGCGGCCGCGGACATCGTCCGATGGTGCGCGCGTCTTCCCCTTGCCCTGGCGATTGCCGCGGACCTGGCTGCCGAACGCCCTCACGTCGTGCTCGCCGACCTGGCGGCTGACTTGGCGCAGGAACCCAACCGGCTGAATCTGCTGGCGTCCGAGGAGGATCCGAGGACGGCGGTGAGCGCCGCCTTCTCCCGGTCCTACGCCACTCTCGCCGCGCCGGCGGCCCGTGCGTTCCGCCTTCTCGCGCTGCACCCCGGGCGGGGCATCAGCGCGGAGGCAGCCGGTGCCCTGCTGGGCACGACCGCCGAAGATGCCCGGCACCAGCTGCGTACGCTCGTACGCGCACACCTGCTCACAGAGCCGACGCCACACCGCTACGGATTCCACGATCTGCTGCTCCTGTACGCGATGGACAAGGTCAGACAGGAGGAGCCGGCCGAGACGCGCCAACAGGCCACGCGTCGATCGCTGGAGTGGTATCTGCACGCGGTGAGAGCCGCTTCGCAGGTGATCACTCCGAACCGCTGGCTGAATGAGCTGCGCGATGTGTCGCCTCCCGGTGACGGGGTGCCGACGTTCACCGAGCGTGCGCGGACCCTGCTGTGGTGCGAGACCGAGCGGCGCAATCTGATCGCCGCAGTGGATGAGGCCGCCGCACTTGGAATGCACGCGGTGGCTTGGCAACTGGCCGCCGCGCTGGTCGGATTCCTCTACCTGCGCAAGCACCGTTCCGACTGGGATCATGTAACTCGGCTGGGGCTCGCCTCGGCCATGCAGGTCGAAGACCTGGAAGCCCAAGCGCGCATGCACACCTACCGGGGTGGCTCCTGCGCGGAGTCGCACGACTACACCGAAGCGACCGCTCAGTTCGAACAGGCGCTCAGCGTGTACCAACGTGTCGGAGACACCTTGGGACAGGTCAACGCGCTCAGTAATCTTGGTGACGTGAACCTCCGGCAGGGGCGCTACGCCGAAGCCCTTGTGCACCTCGAGCCCGCCGCGGCTGCCGGACGCGATGTCCAGCAGCCCTGGGTCATGGGGATCCTCCTCAACAACCTCGGTGAGGCGCGGGTCCACGTCGGCCGCTCCCAGGAGGCAGTGAGGGATCTTCAGCAGGCTCTCGTGATGCACCGGGAGATCGACAACACCTGGGTCGAGGCCATCACTCGTACGAACCTGGGCATTGCTCACTACCACCTCGCGGAACCGGAACAGGCGGTCACCTACTTCGACGAGGCCTTGCGACTCCACCGTGCCGCCGGAAACGAGTGGGGAGAAGGCTGGACCCTCCACCACCACGCCCTGTGCCTCCAGAAGCAGGGTTACGGGGCCGAGGCGCTCGAGATGTGGAAGAAGGCGTTGACCGTGCTCGAATCCCTCGGCGACCCACTCGCCGAGACGGTCCGCGCCCACGTCGAGGATTCGGCCCTCGGTCCACTGGGACCGCTCAGCGTCTCCCTGAGCACCGGCAAGTGAGGGTGGGGCGAAGCCGGCCGGGATCCGTGGGTCCGATGTCCGCGAAGCGGGCCACCGACGCGTCGGGTGGACCGTCGTGGACACTGCCGCATCGGGGCATGAGACGGATGCGGTCATCGAACTGGTCTCCTCACTGGAGAATGTACTCCCTCGGACGAAAGGACGGGCGCAGGCTTCGTGCTCGATAATTGCGCGCTGGGACGCGACCCTCCAGGGTTGCCAAGTGGACAACTGCGTTGGCGACGGCCGCGCCGCTGCGACCGGGGTGACGCGGCTATCAGCCCGTCAGGCGCAGCGGGTTCAGTTCGGCCGGGAGGCCGATGACGACCAGGGAGGGCGTTCAGGCGGACCTGGCGCTCCCTGGGCAGCAGGCGTAGTTGCGGCGAGCCGCTCGGCAAACAGCGCGTCTGTTGCCCATGCTTTGGTGCCGCGGTCCAGGGGCGCTGCCTCGATGCCCGGGGTGCCCAGCTGGGTGCAGGCTTGGGAGCAGCGGACTCCAAGGGCGCAGACGACCAGAGGCGGTGTGGGGGCGAGGCAGCGTGCAGTGGCGCCGCGGCCTGCTCCAGGCGGTACAGCAGAACGTGCCGCCGGGCGAGTGACTTGGCGGCGGTCTCGTGGAACGTGCGATCCAGGCACGGCCGTCGGCCGGTGGGGAGCCGGCCGCTCGCCACTGGCAGCGGCGGGCGCCGAAATGGTGTGCAGTCGACCACCCCACCGCAGAGCCGGCTTCGTGGTGAGATGGGTCCCAGCATGCTGTGCGGCGCGAAGTCGACGCCCCCATGGAGTAGTTCGACACCTCGGTACCGGCATGATGTCCCTGCCCATTCGTGGCACCAGGGGTCTCGTGGGCGCCACGGTGCCGAACGGAGGAGGAAAGTGCGTGTCACGCCAGGTACTTGCGGTCAGCCCGGAGCGGCCCGACGGCTTTCGGACGATTGGTGAGGCTCTGGCCAGGGCGCGCAGTGGTGCTGTCGTCAGAGTCTCGCCCGGCGTCTACACCGAGAACCTGACCATCACCACCCCGGTCACCATCGTGGCGGAGCAATCCCGCGGCACCGTGGAGATAGCACCGCGTCGCGGCAGCGCGATCGTGCTCAAGGCGGAGGCCGCGATGCTGACCGACCTGGTGCTGCGCGGGCGGGACGAGGAGCTGCCGGTCGTCGACGCCCCGCGCGGGCAGGTCGCGATGGAGGGCTGCGAGATCACGGGCTCTGCCTGGACGGCCATGTTCGCCCGTGGCAGCGGTTCGCTCGCCCTCCGCGACTGCCGGGTCAGCAACCAGGGCGGTGCCGGGATCGTGGCCACCTCCGAGGTCGAGAGCTCCGTCGAGTCCTGCACCATCGAGCACCTCGGCACCACTGGGGTGGTGATCGGCGATCGAGGCCGGATCACACTGCGTGGCTGCACCATCCGCAACGCCCGCGGGAACGGCGTGCTTGCCAACGGGGAGTCCCAGGGATCGGTCGAGGAGTGCGACATCTCCTCGACCGACAAACCGGCCATCGCCCTGGAGGGCAACAGCACAACTCGGGTGCTGCGCACGGTGGTCCACGACACGAGCACGGGCATCATGCTGAACAGTCAGGCCCGAACGGCACTCGAGGACGTGCGGGTCACCGGCACCACCGGTGTCGGCATCGCGGTCACCGGAGGCAGCAACCCGGTGCTGCGCCGTTGCCGGACCGCGCGTACCAAGGGGCATGGACTGCTGGTCAGCGACCGCTCCCGGGGCACGTTCGAGGACTGCTGGCTGGACGCCGCGCAGTCCCCCGGGCTGCGCGTGAGCGGGCCGTCGTCTCCCGTGCTGGTCGGGCTCACCGTCCGGGACTGCGCCACGACCGCGGTGCTGCTGGAAGAGGAGTCGACGGCCGAGCTGGACCGCCTCGAGGTCATCGACGCCCAGGGAACGGGCGTTTCCATCCGCACGGGAGCCAATCCGCTGATCCGCCGGGCGCGGATCAGCGCTCCGCGCGGTCATGGTGTGGAGACCGTGAAGGACGGCCGGGGGCGGCTGGAGGACTGCACCATCGACGCGGCCGGCCGCTGCGGCATCAGGGTCGAAGACGACGGCAACCTGTACGTCGGCGGCGGCGCCGTCACCTCGGCTGCAGAATCGGGCCTGTCGACCGCCGCCGGGGGAATCGTGACCGTACGGGATCTGGAGATCACCGGTGCCAAGGACTCGGGTGTCACCGTCGACGAGGACGGCGAGGTGACCGCCACCCGCGTCCGGGTGGGCGGCAGCGGCCGCCACGGTGTCCGGATCGCCGAAGGCGGCCGTGGCTCGTTCAACTCCTGTGAGGTCAGCGGAAGCGCCGGCGACGGGTTCCGCATCGAGTCCGCCGCGCCCGTCTCCGTCGTCAACTGCACCGTCCGGGACAACAGTGGCGGCGGGCTCCTCCAGTCCCGGCCCGGTGAGCGGCTCGCCGTCGAAGGGCTGGTCAGCACGGGCAACGGGAAGCAGGACTCCTGGGGCGCCGGGGCTGCCGGGGCCGCCGGCGACAGCGGGATAGGCGGTGAGGACGCGTGGCTGAGCCGCGAGGACGGTCCGCTGTCCGCCCTTGACGCTCTGATCGGCCTCGACAACGTGAAGCAGCAGGTGCGTACGCTGGTCAACCTCACGCGGCTGGCCCAGCATCGCACCCGGTTGGGCATGGCCGCTCCGCCGATGAGCCGGCACCTGGTCTTCGCGGGCCCGCCCGGCACCGGCAAGACCACGGTGGCCCGGCTCTACGGGACGATCCTGGCGGAACTCGGTGCGCTGCGCTCAGGTCACCTGGTGGAGGTCTCCCGGGCCGACCTGGTGGCACAGGTCATCGGTGGTACCGCCATCAAGACCACCGAGGCCTTCAACCGTGCTCTGGGGGGTGTCCTGTTCATCGACGAGGCGTACACCCTGCTGTCCGACGGCCGCGGTTCCGGCGCCGACTTCGGACGGGAAGCGGTCGACACGCTGCTCAAACTGATGGAGGACCACCGCGACGACGTGGTGGTGGTGGCCGCCGGCTACTCCGCCGAGATGCAGAGCTTCCTGGCGTCCAATCCAGGTCTGGCTTCACGCTTCTCCCGCACCGTGGAGTTCGAGAACTATTCGGTGCCCGAACTGGTGGCCATCTTGGAGAGCATGTGTGCGGGACACCAGTACGTGCTCGGTGCCGCCACGCACAAGGCACTCACGGTGCATTTCGAGCGCATGCCCAAGGACGGGTCCTTCGGTAACGGCCGGGCCGCCCGTCAGGTGTTCGAGCAGATGGTGGACCGCCAGGCGTCCCGTCTGGCCGCGCTCACCAACATGACGGCGGAGGACCTGCCACTGCTGCTGCCCGAGGACGTGGGGGAGGAAGCCGCACGAGCCGTCTCCGAGGAGGCCGCACCCGCGGACAGCGAGAACAACCCGCTGGCCCGACTCGGTGACCTGGTGGGACTGGCCGGCGTCAAGCGGGACGTCACCAACCTCGTCAACCTGCTGTCCGTCACGCGCCAGCGGGAGGCCGCGGGACTGCCCGCGCCGCAGATCAGCCACCACCTGGTCTTCACCGGACCGCCCGGCACGGGCAAGACCACGGTGGCACGGCTCTACGGTGAGCTGCTCGTCTCGCTGGGCGTACTGCCCCGCGGCCAGCTCGTCGAGGTGGCCCGCGCCGACCTCGTCGGCCGGTACGTCGGCCATACGGCCCAACTCACCCGGGACGCCTTCGAACGGGCCCTGGGGGGCGTCCTGTTCGTCGACGAGGCGTACACGCTCACGCCCACCGGGCCGGGCTCCTCCTCGGACTTCGGGCAGGAGGCGGTGGACACTTTGCTGAAGCTCATGGAGGACCATCGGGACGAAGTGGTGGTCATCGTCGCCGGCTACACCGAGGAGATGGAGCGCTTCCTCTCCTCCAACCCGGGTCTTTCCTCCCGCTTCTCCCGGCGTGTCGGGTTCACCCACTACTCCTCGGACGAACTCGTCACCATCGTGCGGCAGCATGCGGCCACCTTTGGGTACGAGTGCGGGCCGGGCACCGGCCAGGTACTGCGGGCATACTTCGAGTCGGTCCCGCGTGACCGCTCATTCGGCAACGGGCGCCTGGCCCGCCAGGTCCTGGAAGGCATGATGACGCGCCAGGCCGGCCGCCTCAGCACGATGACCGCCCCCGGCGTGCAGGACCTGCGCCTGCTCCTTCCCCAGGACGCGGTGCAGGGGGAGGCCGTACCCGAGTGATGAGCGGCGGGTGAGGCGTCCGCGAAGCACACGAGGCTCAACGACCATGACCGGACACTGTCTACGTTTCCAGGATGCACACGATGCGCCGTCACACGCTCCGCCACTCGTCGATGGCGGCCCTGCTCACTCTCCTGTCCACGTCCACGCTGGCCATGGGCGGCACCGCGCAGGCCGGCGCCGTGGCCCGTGAGCCGTTGCGCCTGCCCGCGATGCCGTCCCGGCTGGCGGACGGGGCCGCCTGCACCGGCGGCTCAGGAAAGGTGGTCGACGCGGTGCCTCGGGAGCAGCAGGACCTGCAGCTCGCCAGGGTCCGGCAGTTCGCCGACGGCGACGGGGTGACCGTGGCCGTCGTCGACACGGGGGTGTCGCTCAAGGCGCCGACGCTGAAGGGCAGGGTCGCCGCCGTCGGCGAGGCCGACGACGACTGCGTCGGTCACGGCACCTTTGTGGCCGGGCTGATAGCCGCCGCCACTGCGGAAGGCTCCGGTTTCTCCGGGGTGGCCCAGCAGGCGCACATCCTGGCCGTGCGGGGCACCGACGCCCGCGGCAGGGCGACCGACACCACGGTCGCGGCCGGTATCCGGGCGGCGGTGGACGCCGGAGCGGAAGTCGTCCAGGTGTCCCCGGCCCTGACCCGCAACTCCGCGAAGCTCACGAGTGCCGTCGCCCACGCCGCCGCCCACGACGTGCTGATCGTGGCCGCCGCCGTCCCCGACAGTCCCCAAAGCCCTGCCTCCGCCGCCCCGCCCAGGGACTACTGGCCCGCGGCCGAGCAGGGTGTGCTGTCCGTCATCGACCTCGGTGCGCAAGGCAGCCGTCCACGGGGCGCGCTCACGCCACGGCGCGCGGACCTTGCGGCACCGGGCGACGGTGTGGTCGGCATCGGCCCCACGGGACGGGGCCACTTCATCGGCTCGGGAGCGTCGCTCGCCGCCGGATACGTGGCCGGCACGGCCGCCCTCATCCGGTCCGCCCATCCCGAACTGACCGCCGGGGAGACGGCACGGCGGCTGACCTCGACCGCTTACCCGGCGGGCGTGCCCCGGCTCGACGCGTACGGCGCCGTCACCACGGTTGCCGCTCCCTCTGCCGCGCCGGCGGAGGCGGCGGACGATTCCGAGCCGGTGCGGCTGCCGACGGATGAGGCGGGTGCCCGCGCGACACAGCGAGCTCTGGTGATGGTGGGCGCCGGCGCCGGTCTGCTCGTGTCCATGGCCTGGGCCGCCGTGATCGTCCCGAGAGGCCGCGCCCGCGGATGGCGGCCGGCCCGGGACGACGCTTCGACGACGACCTGAGACGAACGGCGGATCACCACCGCTGGGTACGGGCCTTCGCGTACCTGTGTCCGATTCTGCGACCGCCTGTTGCGCGAGCGGTTCCCGAAAGTCGTTGTCACCGGGGAAATGGCGTCAGTCGGCGCCCGCGTATACACACGGCCGCTGTCCGGACCCGCGGGTCCGGACAGCGGCCTTTGCGCTTCAAGGCCCCGGCGGCGGGCAGGGCACGGCCAGGCACTGCCGGCCTCCCACCGTTCAGACGGTCCACACGGCGACGAGCGCCCCCCCCGGGGTCGCGGGCTCACCCGCGACCCCGGAACCGTCAGACCCTCGAACCACATCCGCACACCTCGACCGGGACGAAACGCCGCCCTGCGCGAGGTCACTTCTCGCCCGGCTCCTCCTCGGCCTGTTCGCCGACGATGGCCGTCTGCATCAGTACGGCCTTGCGGCGGGCGATGTAACGTGCCCGGCCGGGCGGCAGGTTGCGCGGCTTGATGTTGTCGAAGACGTAACCCTCCGACGGCGGACACGACATCAGCAGGCCCGGGGTGTTGACCTCGTCGAGGCGCCTGAGCAACTGGTCGCTGAGGCCCCGGCCGGCACCGGTCGCGGAACGCAGCACCACCAGGTGAAGTCCCACCTCGTGTCCCAGAGCCAGGTACTCGAGAAGGGCCTCGAACGGGTGGTCCATGATGCCGCCGGAGCCGACCATGTCGTAGTCGTCCACGAGCACGAACAGCCGTGGCCCCGTCCACCAGTCCGCGAGCCGCATCCGGGCCGGGGAGATGTCCTCACCGGGGAGGCGGGTCTTGAGGGCCCTGGCCGATCCGGCCACCAGCTCCTTCAGCGGATCGAGCGACACCGCGTGCCCGAGGCGGTACTCCTCCGGGACCGCCTCGGCCAGTTCACGCCGGTAGTCCACCACCAGGATGCGCGCCTCACCCGGGCTGTAGCGGGCGGTGACCGCCTTGGCGACCAGCCGCAGCAGATTGGTCTTGCCGCTTTCGGTGTCTCCGATGCCCACCAGGTGGGGCGTGCGGCTGAAGTCGTGCCACACCGGCGACAGGGTCTCCTCGTCGAGCCCGAGAGGAACCCGCAGTCCGTCCGCCAGTTCCGGTTCCGGCAGTTGTGTGAGGGGCAACCGGTGCGGCAGCATCCGCACCGGCGGCGCGGGAGGCCCCGCCCAGTGCTCGGCGACCTGTTCCACCAGCGCGGCAACCCCGTCGCTGAGATCGTCGGAGGTCTCCCTGCCGTCGATACGCGGCAGCGCGGTCAGGAAGTGCAGCTTGCTGTCGACCGTCAGTCCGCGGCCGGGGCTGCGCGGCACGGTGGCGGCCTTGCGGATGTCGACCACGGAATCCATCGAGTCGCCCAGCCGCAGCTCCAGCCGGGTGGCCATCTGGTCACGCAGCTGGGACGACAGCTCCATCCATCGCGCGGTGGAGATGACCAGGTGGATACCGTAGTTCAGGCCCTGGGACGCGATCTGGCCGAAAGCGGGCAGGAGCGCGTCGAACTCCTGACGCATCGTGCCCCACCCGTCCACCACCAGGAAGACGTCACCATGGGATTCGTCCTCGAACTCCCCGGCCGCACGACGTCTGCGGTAGGTCGCCATCGAGTCGATGTTGTGGTCGAGGAAGAGCTGTTCGCGGTGGTTGAGCACGGCCGTGACCTCGGCCACCGCGCGACTGATCCGCTCGCCGTCCATCCGGTTCGCCACTCCACCGACGTGCGGCAGGCCGACCAGCCCGGCCAGCGTGCCGCCACCCAGATCCAGGCAGTAGAACTGCACTTCGCGCGGGGTGTGGGTGAGCGCGAGAGCCGCGATCAGGGTACGCAGCACCGTCGACTTGCCGCTCTGTGAACCACCCGCGACAGCGATGTGCCCACCGCTGCCCGAGAGATCCACCACGAGCGGATCACGCCGCTGCTCGAACGGCCTGTCCACCAGCCCGACCGGCACCCGCAGAGAGCCGACGCCCGGCCAGCCGGCGGAGACGAGCCCGCGCTCCGGATCGGCGGTCAGCCCCGGCAGCAGGGCGTCCAGGGCCGGCGGCTCGGCCAGCGGCGGAAGCCACACCTGGAGGGCCGGCAGCCCCGCCCCCCGCAGCCGCTCCACGGCGACCGACAGCAACGACGCCCCGTTCTCGTTCTCCTCGACCTGCTCCTCCTCCGGCTCTGCTTCCGGCAGCTCAGCAGGCGCGCGCGGCACCACATAACCGGCCGTCCACGGAACCACCTGGCTGGCGACCCGTGCCTGAGCCACCGCCCCGCGCCGCGGTTGGTACACCCCGGACACGTACGCCGCCCGGAACCGGGTCAGCGCTTCCACGCCGCTCTTGAGGAAACCGGCGCCCGGCTGCGACGGCAGCTGGTAGGCGTCCGGCACGCCCAGTACGCCACGGCTCTCCATGGCGGAGAAGGTACGCAGACCGATGCGGTAGGACAGGTGGCTCTCCAACTGGTGCATACGCCCTTCGTCGAGGCGCTGCGACGCCAGCAGCAGATGGACGCCGAGGGAACGGCCCAGCCGGCCGATCATCACGAACAGCTCCATGAAGTCCCGGTGTGCCGAGAGTAGTTCACTGAACTCGTCGACGACGATGAACAGGCTCGGCAGCGGATCCAAAGGCGTCCCCGCGGCGCGGGCCTTCTCGTACTCGAGCGCCGAGGAGTAGTTGCCGGCCGCCCGGAGAAGTTCCTGACGGCGTATCAGCTCGCCGTGCAGGGCGTCCCGCATCCGCTCGACCAGAGCAGCCTCGTCGGCCAGGTTGGTGATCACGGCAGAGGTGTGCGGCAGTTCGTCCAGGCCCAGGAACGTGGCGCCGCCCTTGAAGTCCACCAGGACGAAGTTCAGGGTCTCCGAGGAGTTCGTCAGCGCCAGGCCCAGCACCAAGGTGCGCAGCAACTCGCTCTTGCCCGAACCGGTCGCGCCGATCAGCATGCCGTGCGGACCCATGCCCCCCTGCGCCGCCTCCTTGATGTCCAGCTCCACCGGAACTCCGTCGCCACCCACCGCGATCGGGACCCGCAGCCGGGCAGCGCCCTTGTTGCGCCCCCACAGGGCGGCTGGCTGATGTCGGGACAGGTCGGGGATGCCCAGCAGAGCCGTCAGCTCCACATCCGTCGACAGCGGCTCGGCGGTCTCCGTGGTCAGCCCCGTGCGATACGGGGCGAGCATCCGCGCAAGGGCCTCGGCGCCGACCGGGCCGACCGCGTCGGGACGACCCAGCGGGGTCGACTGCTCCTTGCGGTTCCGGTCCGTGCGCACCAGCCGCACCCCGTCCGGCTGCACATCCAGCCGCAGCGTCGTTCGTCCCGGACGCCACCGCAGGGACTCCGACAGGTCGAACACGATCACGTTGCGGAACCCGGGGCCGTCGAGCCGGTGCCCGGACGGCACCTGGACCCCGTCCACCACGAGCACGGTGAACGGCTCGTCGCGGCCGGGCACGGCCTCGGGGTCGAATGCCGGACGCTCGGTGAACTCCCCTCCGAGCAGGTCCTCCAGGCCGTTGAAGTCCGACGCCACCATGCGGGCCGGCCCGGCGCCGTCCTGCTCGTGCGGGTGCAGGTTGTGCGGCAGCCACTTGACCCAGTCCCACCCGGCCCGGCGCTCGTCGCTGACGGCCAGCGCGATCCGCACGTCTTCAGGGGTGTGGAAGAGAGCCAGTTGGCACAGGGCGGCCCGCACCATGCCGCGCACCGCCGCCTCGTCCCCGCGCAGCAGCACCCGTGCCCAGGACCGCAGGTAGAGCGCGATGGGCTGGTCCGGCACGGTGCTGTAGGCGCGCATGAACCGTCGCAGCGCGTGTGCTGACAGGGGCTCGAGGTCCTCCACCGGCTTGGTGGACAGCGGGGTCAACCGCAGCGCCAGTTGCTGGTCACCGACGGCCACCCGCACCTCGGCGAAGTCGTCGTCCTTGACCCGGCGCTCCCAGAGCCGCGTCGTCCGCACCAGCGAACGCATCGACGCCGGCTCCGGGTGACGCCAGGCGAGCGCCAGTTGCTGCTCGCTCACAGCCCGGTGGACCTGCCGCCGGGTCTGCGTCAGGTAGCGCAGGTAGTCCCGGCGCTCGCCCCTGAGGCGCTGTTTGCGCTCGCTGCTCTGGCGCATCACCTGGCCGATCATCATCACTGCCGAGGCCAGGACCATTATGCCCAGGGCGATGTACGTGAAGACACTGCCGGACCCACCGGGCCGCAGGAAAGCCAGCATCATGGAAACGGACATCATCGCCATGGGCAGATACGTCCACACCGCCGAGCTGTCCGGCACAGTCTCCGGCAGTGTCGGCGGCTCCTGGAGGGTCAGTTCACCCTCGGGCATGTCCGGCCCCCGCCGACGGGCAGGGCGACGGAAAAGGACGATACTCAACTACTGACTCCTTAACGAGCGCACGGCTCCTGGACGGGGTCATCAACGGGAAGTCGCGTAGCGGGCCATGAGCGGCCCGAGGTCTCAGTACTCTGCAGGCGTTCAGAACCAAGCCCAGCGGATGAACCCCGGGAAGCGTGGCCCCCCACCAATGACTGAGAGCTCTGTGGCCGGCCTGTGCCACATCACCGTTCGTGCCCCTGCCAAGACGATAGACCTGGCTGTACCCGCCGATGTGCCGGTTGCCGACCTTCTGCCGACCGTACTGAGTTACGCGGACGGCGACCTGGAGGAAAACGGCCTGGAACACGGCGGCTGGGTCCTGCAACGTCTGGGCGGAGCCCCACTCGACGAGGAAGCAACTCTCGAGACGCTGGACCTCAAGGACGGGGAGGTAATGTACCTTCGTCCCCAAGCCGATGCCCTGCCGGAGGTGCGCCTCGACGACCTCGTCGACGGGATCGCCGGGGTCACAGGGGAACGGCTGCACGGCTGGAACCCTCAAGGCAGCCGCCGTGTGCTGCGCTGTGCGGTGGTCGTCTGTGTGTTGACGTCCCTGGGAATACTGGCCTGGCCGTCGGGCTCGCTCGCCCTGCGCGTCGCGACCACCGTCGTCGCCGGTCTGCTGCTCCTCGCGGGTGCGGCCTCGGCGAGCCGGGCAGTGGGCGATGCGGCAGCCGGTGCGACGCTGGGAATCCTGGCGGCGCCGTGCCTGGCGTTGGCGGGCTGGCTGCTGCCCGGAGGAGAGATAGCGGGCCCCCAGGCGCACCACGTGCTCGGCGCCCGGCTGATGGCCGCCGGCGCGGCGGCTGCCGGAGCAGCCGTGCTGGCGGTCGCGGCGGCGGCCGTGTACACGCCTTTCTTCATCGCCACAGCGCTGATCGCGATCCTCTCCGCGGCCGCCGGGGCGCTGATGAGCGTCTTCCACCTGCCCGTGGACAGTGCCGGCGCGGGGGTGGCCGCAGCGGTCGTCGTTTTCGGCAGCTTCATACCGGTGCTGTCCTTCAAACTCGCCGGCATGCGGATGCCCGCTCTGCCCAACAGCGCCCGGCAGTTGCAGGAGGACATCGAGCCCTACAGTGGCAGTGACGTCGCCGTCAGGACCGAACTGGCCAGCGACTGGATGACCGCCCTGTACACGGCCACCGGGGTCATCTGCGCCGGCGCCCTGGTCGCTTTGGCCCACGCGCCCGGCCTGGCCGAGACGCTGACCGCGGCGGCACTCTCCCTGCTCCTGCTGCTGCACGGACGAGGCATGGTCAACGTATGGCAGCGTCTGGCCCTGGTGGTGCCGGGCATGTGGGGAGCCGTCCTGCTGGCCGTCGGCAGCGCGGCGAGCCTTGCTCCGGCCGACCGGCCGGCCCTGGTCATAGGGCTGCTGGTACTGGCCGCGGCGCTGGCCGTCGCCTCATGGACCGTGCCCGGCAGGCGCATGGCGCCGCACTGGGGCCGCGCGGCCGAACTGCTGCAGTCGCTCCTGGCCATCAGCCTGCTGCCGCTGACGCTCTGGGTGCTGGGCGTCTTCGGCGCCCTCCGGGCGATGAACGGCTGAACCAGGCAAGGACCGGGAGGACACGAACCGATGCAGTCCAAGCGTGACCAGGTACAGGCCCACACGTTCGCCATGGGCAGACTCACCGCGGGCATGCTGCTCGCCGACCCCGATGCTCCCGAAAGTCCGACGGGACGTACCACCCGTGGTGTGCTCATCGGCCTGCTCGTCGCGGTGCTGATCTCCGGGGGCGCTTTCGTCTACGGGCTGATCGTGCCGGGCGGGAACGACTCCTGGCAGGACGGGAAGAGTCTGATCGTCAACAAGGACACCGGAGCCCGCTACCTGTACATCGACGGCCGCCTCAGGCCGGTACGCAACTACGCCTCGGCCAGACTCATCGGCGGCGCAGACCTGAAGACCACCGACGTGCGCACGCCGTCGCTGCGGGGAACCCCGGTCGGGGCCCCGGTGGGCATCCCCGGCGCCCCTGAATCCGTTCCAGCGGCGGACGACCTGGACAACGGCGCCTGGCACGTCTGCTCCTCCATCAACGTGTCCGGCACCGCGGACGGCGCGGACACGACACCGACCGCGGTCACGACGCTCGTCGTGGGCGCCCCCCTGGAGAACAAGGGGGTCTCCGGTGACCAGGGACTTTTGGTGACCGGCCCGGACAAGGTGACCTATCTGGTCTGGAGGGGGCGTCGCCTCGAACTGGACAAGGCCTCCGGCGCCGCCGTCTCCCTGGGCTACGGCTCCGTGACACCGCGGCCGGTGTCCGCAGCCTTCCTCGACGCCCTGGTCGCCGGACCGGACCTGGCCTCACCCGACGTACCCGGCCGGGGCGCCGCCGGGCCGTCCTTTGCCGGCCGCAGCAGCACGGTGGGACGGGTGTACCTGGCCGAACCGCCTGGCTCGGCCGAGCAGTACTACCTACTGCGGAAGGAAGGCCTGGTGCCCCTGACGGCCACGGAGGCGGCCCTCGTCCTCGGTGATCCGGCCACCCGCGAGAAGGCCTACGGGGGAGCCTCTCCCACGGCCGCGCCGCTGAGCGCCGACATTCTCAGGGAGCACCTGGCGCCCGGCACCGCCGACACGCCACCGGTCTCCAAGGGGCTGCCCGAATCGCCGCCCCGCGCGGTTTCCGTGCCGGAGGGAATGTCCGCCTGCGCCCGGGGGGAGTCGGCCGACGGCCTCACACGCATCACCATGGTGCTGGTGCCGCTGAGTTCCCTGGCCCCGGTCACCCAGACCGCCCCCGGGGAGTTTGCACCGGCCTGCCTGCCGGTTGACGACGTCGTCGTCCGGCCCGGCCACGGTGCCCTGGTGAGGGCGCTGGGCGCAGGTGGCACGCCGGTGGGCGACACGACGTACCTCGTGGCCGACAACGGCGTGAAGTACCGGGTGCCGTCCCGGGCCGCACTCGAGGCGCTGGGATACGCGAGCGGCGATGTGGTGGCGCTGCCCTCCCCGCTGCTCTCCATGCTGAGGTCCGGACCGGACCTGGCCCCGGGCGCCGCCGCACAGGGTCGTACCGCCTCCAGCACCCGGCCTTCCTGCGAAGACGCCACGGGAGAGCCGGGCTAGGCCGTAGAGCAGCCCGCCGGCGATCGAGCTGTGCGAACAGAGGGGCGCAAGCCCCGGTCGTTCGATCACCGAACCTCCTTCATCCTGTGCTGCAGGGGTGAAATGAGCTGGTCAGTGGGGGCGGTGACGAGGCAGGGCCCCTCGTCGTCGGCGTGGTGATTCCACTCAGCACGCCGACGACCGGAGGGGCCCTGTTGGTTCCGTATCGAGCCATGCTCGACGTTCCTCACGAGCTGGTCGAGCATGGCTCCTGGCTCATCTACGCCCGAAGGTGTGAACCGAACTCGCCGTGGCGGAAACCGGGCTGCTTCCCACAGGCCTTGCTCGCCCTGGCCCATCTCCGGAAGAACGAGACATTCGCCCAGCTCGGCGTCGGTTGCGGTGTCCCAGAGGCAACTGCCTGACGCTGTGCCGACGAGGTCCTGGACGTTCTCGCCTCGTGGGCACCCGGCCTGCACGAGGCCCTGACCGGTCCGGGCGAGGTCGACTTCGTCATCGTGGACGGCACGCCGATCCCGATCGACCGCATCGCTGCAAACGAGCCGTACCACTCGATGAAGCACCGCAGACACGGCATGAACGTGCGGGTCATCGCCCGTCCGGACGGCACCCGGCTCCGGTTCTCGCGCGCAGCCCCGGGACGCGCCCATGTCCTGACCGCGGCTCGCGCCCACCGCATCGTCCAAGCCTGCCCGGCCCGGCAGATCCCCGTGCTCGCGGACCGCGCCTACCAGGGTGCCGGCGCCACCGTCCGCACCCCCTGCTACCGCCACCACGAACTGCCCGAGCACTACCAGCACCACAACCGCGACCACGCCCGCCTGCGCGCACCCGGCGAACGCGCCTTCGCCCGGCTGAAGTCCTGGCGGGCACTGCGCAGAGCGCGCTGCTCAACCCGATGCGCCAGCCGTACCGTCCAAGCCGTCCACACCCTCTTGACCTGCGACTACACAGGATGGAAGAGGTTCACCGAGGAAAGTTCCTCAGATAAACCTCAACCGAAGACGCCCTCAAGTGGAGCAGCCCTACTCTCTTCCCCATCCCGCAGGTACCTCCTCAACCACCAAGGGACAGGACCATGACAGGCAACATGCAGCAGTCGGACGCACGACTGACTCAGAACGGCATCGAGTCCCTCAACCAGGCTCGCAACGAAATCGTGAAGTCCCGACGGCACGTGGAGACCTTGAAGGAGGTCCTCAGGAGCAAGTACAAGGGCGGCGACGGCGCGGCGTACGGCGAGTTGCTGAGGTTGTGGGACGAGAAGTGCGCGATCGTCCAGAGGAACGTCGAGGACATGATCGACAAACTCGGCGGCAGCCGGCAGACGCAGGCAAGGACACAGGCCGCTGCGATGGACTCCATCGCCCAGGGCTCTGCCACCTCCCAGGCGGTCTTCGACGCTCTCAAGAACGTCTGACCCGATTCCTCGGCCCCGCCACACCTACGACTGAGAAGAGATTTGTGATGGACGACGGCTACATCTACGTCGATTACACGCACCTGAACGATGTCGGTGACTCCATGGCCCAGCAGACCAAGCTCATCGCCGGAATCGTGGAACGCCTGGAGACGGAGCTCCAGCCACTCAAGAACACGTGGATCGGCCTCGACGCCACGGAGTACCAGAACAGGCAGCGGGAGTGGGACGGGGCGGTCCTGGGGATGCAGCGGCTGCTCACCTCGCACGCCGGCCTGCTGGCGGAGATCGGATCCAGCTACAAGCAGAGCGAAAACCAACTGGCCGATCTCTGGTCCCAGGTCACCATAGGCCGCTGAGTCGCTGAATTCTTCGGTCCGAAGCTGTTCGCCGTCCGGCCGCCGGGCCGGACGGCGAACAACCATCAGGAGAAAAGATATGACCGATCTGACGCAATTGGACGCCTCGCACCTGCAGACCTTCGTCGACACCGAAGTGGCTGACTTCAACAAGGACCTTGTAGACATCGGAAAGGACGTACCCGAAGGCACCCGGGCCCTGAAAAGTCTCGTAGAGGGGTACCACACCCCCGAGGGGAATCACCTCCAGGAAAATCCTTATCTGACCATTGGGCTCATGGCGGCTGAAGGTGGGCTGGTGAAGGGAAATACCCTCGTCAGCCGGATAGCGGATGTTTCCAAGGGGATCGTCGATGTCCTGGCGGCTGAGCAAAACCTGTTCAAGCACATCGCCAGAAACCTGGAGGAGACGATCAAGGTCTTGCAGAAGAACCAGGACCAGAGTCTCACCGCGATCAGTGCGGAGAAGATGCTCGACCTCTTCTCCGATGTCGACAGCGATCTGAGCGGCACACCTGCTTCGGACAACTCCACCTCCAAGGCGGCGTAGTTGCCGTCCCTCCCTCCTCTTCCTACCCCAGGAGCGTGCTGCTGTGGCTGCCGAGCCTTCCTTTGAGGCCGACCCCGATGACTACTGGGGGAGGGCCGTCTCCCTCCTCACCGGCTACATGATGCCGAAGAGGAGCGCGCTCTTCGACAAACTCAAGAGCGAAGGCGACATTCCCCTTTTCCGTATGGGCTTCAAGGACATGGTCATGAGACCGGTCATGCCCGAGGACTATGCGGCGATCAGTGGGTGGATGACCCATGAGGGAGAGGATTACGACCTGGTCTTCTACACGGCGAAGGGTCGCGACAACGTGAAGATGCAGCGGGCCCGGATCGTGTTCATCGGGGTGCTCACCGATGAGAACGGCAGGGCGGTGCTGTTCACGGGGCCCGAGACCAGAAGGACGGGCGGCGAGTTCACGAGCGTCGTTGAGAAGGATGCGCAGTGGGACAACCGGCCGCCGCAACGCTACATCTTCGGAGGCAGAGCGGCGCTCGAGGCGTTGCAGACAGGTGATCGGAGCACCAAGGGTTTCGCCTACAACGGGTTGTCGGTCGCGGACGTCCATGCTGTCGATATCAAGGCGTTCACGCGCACGGCGCAGGCGTTCGACCGGGTGAAAAGTTTCTTTGTGAGCCAGAGTGACACGCTGGAGCGATGGGAGAAGTCGCTGGGCGACGAGCAGGCGTCGTGGAAGGGAAAGGCGGCCCAGGTCTTCCACAACCTCATCGTTCAGGTGCGATCGAACTATGCCGACTACGTGGATCAGTTCGGAGGCAAGGATTACGAGCCCTCCCACACCACGCTCGACGGCTACCGGCCCCGCTCTCGCTTCGCCGCTGCCCTTGCGGGAGCTCAGCTGGACCTGTCGATTCAGGTCAACGTGCTCCTGAACGCATGGAACGCATGGGCCGCCGACGGCAAGAACGACCCACACCGGGCAGTGCTGGAAGAGCTGAATGAGGTGTGGGATTGGGTAGTGAAGAACAACATCAGTCAGATAGGCAAGGTCGAGCATCACGACAGCCGCTCAGGCATTTCGACTACGTACCACACCACCGAGGCCTTCAGCCAAGTCCACCCCAAGTACGGAGACCTCGCGGAACGCAGCACCTACAGGAAGATCGCCGAGGCGGCGGTGGAACGGTGGAACAAGCGTGTTGAAGATGAACTCGAATACTATGCCCGTTATGCCCTGGCCAAGCTCAACAACCATTGGCTCGACGCTGCGGCAGTCTTCACTCAGCCGGTGGAGACCACCAGTCGCACCTCGCTGACGGAGGCCTGGCAGAAGGAACAGACTCAGCTCACCCAGGAGAAGCTCGGCCAGACCAACGACGCCCTCACTAAGAGCTTTGACGGCCTCGGCAAGGCGTTCAACGACTTGATCAGCGGATTGAACGACTTCGGGAGTGAGCAGGGCGGCAGCCCCCAAAGCGACAACGTCAATACGGACGGCCTTGCCAGAGAACTCCCCCAAAGCCCGAACGGCCCGAAGGCCGGGCTCGATGATATCGGCACCGGCGGCGGGTCCACGGATTCGGCAGGGACGCCGACGATCGTGCCGCTGAACCCCCTGCTCGGAATCGGCTCGGCCTCCAGCCTGAACTCCGACCCGGCCGGTACGAACAGCAGCCTCCGAAACCCGGACGGCAGCACCACCGTCCTCAACTCCGACGGGTCGTTGGCCACCATGCACCCGGGCGGTGGCCTGAGCGTCTTCAACCCGGCCACCGGCACCATGACCACGACCTCGCGGGACGGGAAGACAAGCAGCACCTCTCTTGACCCGGGTGTGGTGCTCGAGAATCCGGACGGCAGTACGACGACGCTGAACCCTGAGGGGAAGCTGACCACAATGTCCCCGGACGGGAGCAGCATGGTGGTTGATCCGTCGTCCGGTGAGGCTGTGACGACCCGCCCCGACGGCTCGGTGATCACTGAGTTTCTGAATCCGTCGGTGGCCACTGGCCCCACGCCCGATGACAGCACGGGGCTGCCGTCGCATGCCGAGATCTCGGCCTGGCGCCCGGATCTGACTCGTCTGAACGACTTGGTGACCAGCACCGATCTCCATGGTGATGCCGGCGTGGGAAGGGCCGGCATGACCCTTCCAGCCGCCGCATCCGTGGCGGACGCGACCCATTCCTCCTTCACATCCGACGACTTCGCGACTTCTCAGCTCAACCCAGCGGTCAGCCAGAGCGGTGACGACGGCACGTTGTCGTACGAGGAGTACGACAGCACTCCCTATTCCGGAGGCGCGTTGGGGGCGCCCCCGCCCAACGGGTTTGCCTCCGAGACGGGGCTGCCGAGCGGCGCCGTTCCTCTGAATCCGGACCTCGCTGGTGTAACGGATGGTGCCGGCAGCGGCAGCGGCAGCGGCAGCGGCAGCGGCGGCACGGGCATGCCCATGATGCCGATGGGCATGGGCGGCATGGGCGGCATGGGCGGACCCGGCGGAGCCGGAGGGGGCGGTGGCTCGTCGAACAGCGAACGGGTCCGCAACGTGTTGACCGATGGCGACGGCGCCGCCGTGCGCAGGCCGAAGCCGCGTGCTGACACGGCCGAGGACGGCGAGGACAGGGCCTACGCCAGAAGAGGACGGACCACCACGTCGTCGTCCTATCTCCCGGCGGGCGGCCAGGGCACCCAGGGTGCCCAGCGGACGGAGACGAGCGGCCGGGATCGGTCCGGTTGGGAGCCCGAGGACGGGGATGTCTGGGGCGCGGACGAAGGCGGCGCTCCGGCGGTCATCGGCCGGTGACGTCGGCCAACGGACAGGACGACAAGGCGAAGGAGGATCCGGTGACTGAACCGGCATCGATGGAGAAGAAGCTGGCCGATGCGATGGCCGAGCTCGAAGCGACCCAGGAGGCGGTGGCCAAGGCGGAGGCGGAGCTGAGGGAGGCGTCGTTCACCGTGCGGTCCAGGGACCGGGCGGTGGAGGTGACCGTCGGTCACCAGGGCGAGCTCACAGCACTGAGGTTTCTGGAGGGCAAGTACCGGAGCATGGCGGCGGGGGAGCTTGCCGCGAGCGTCCTGGACGCGGCGGAACGTGCCAGGACACAGATGTCCCGACATGTGATGGAGACGTTCCAGCCTTTCACCCAGCCGAGCACGGCGGTGTCGGAGCTGGCGGGAGTGGACATCGACTGGGCCGAGATCTTCGGTCCCGCGGTCCTGGAGGCACCGGAGCGGGCGGCCGGTCGCAGGGGCAGTGGCCGACTGCGTGACGAGATCAACGAGGACGGGGAGGACGATCACGATGTCTGATGCCAACGCCTATACCGCTGATACGGCCCGGATCCAGGGTGGTATCCGGCAGGTTCACGAGATCAGCACGGCGGCGCAGAGCATGCTGCGGAATTTCGAGAACCGCCTGAAGCCGACCGCGGGCTGGCCCGGCGAAGACGACAGTTTCGCCAAAGCGACAAAGCCGCATGCGCAGAGGGAGAACGTGACGGCTGCGGAAACCATGCGGGCGATAGTGGAAGCGATCGTCGCCATCGCCGATGGCACCAGCGAGAACGTGAAGAACATCCGGTCCACGCAGGCCGGGAACCTGGATGCCATCCTCCGGTCGCCGGGCGGCAACTCCACTGGAACCAACGGCAGGAAGCACTGACTCCGGCACGGCAATCCCATTCCCACCGCTGGTGAACAATCTGTTTGTTCGTCCTTGGAGGCGGGCGGCCGTCCATGGAGTCCGGTGCTCCGCCCTGGGGGATATTCCCGGACCGTGCCGCCGGGTGTCGATCCCCTGCCGCATATCCAGGGCAATGTTCGTATGATCCCGTCGCACCGTAGGAATGACACGATGACCACAGCACGGCCTCAGGGCACCCAGAACATTCCGTCGCAGGCCGGGGAATCGGCAGCGGCGCAAGGAGACACGGCAACGGGGACGGTGGAGGCTGCGGGTTCACCGGCGGTGCTGCCGGCTTCCCCGGCCGGAGGCGTTACGACTGTGCTTCCCGTCGTAGGGAGTGCCGAGCAGGGGACTCCCGGTCCGGAGCCGGCGTCGCCGGTCGTCGGGGAGCCGGAAGCAGCAGGTGTCGCGGCGACCGCCGGGAAGGGCGGTGAGGCGGGAGCGGAGCCTGCTGCAGCGGTCGATGTGGAGGAAGAGGCAGGTGAGACGGCTGGTGGCACGGACAAGGCTGCCGCGGACGTCCCGCCTGGGCGGCCGCACAAGAGTCTGCTGGCCGGGGCTGCGATCGTGGGAACTCTTCTGATGGCGGTGCCGTTCCTGGTGAGCAGCGGCGATGAGGAGGAGGGAGTGGCTCCTGCTGGTGCGATGCCCGGCACGGTGCTGGGGTCTCCGGCGGGTGGCGTCATGGTCGGCCCCATCGAAACAGCGTCGCCGACCGCGAACAGTACCTCTCAGAAGGCGCGTTCGGGCAAGAGTCCCGCTGGGCAAGGGGATGCTGGTGGGCCCCGGGCGGGAGGGGAAAGCACTGCCGGGACACCTGTAGCCCGTGAGGTGGGGGGCAGTGGCCCTGCGTCGGCGGGTAAGAATCCGAAGCCGTTGCCGCGGCCCACGGTGGGTGAGGATCCGAAGCCGTCGCCGCGGCCCAGCGCGGCTCAGACTCTGGGTAAGTCCAAGTCGTCCAGGAAGTCCTCCGGTGTGCCCGGTGTTTCCATCCGCAGCCACCACTCGGGCCAGTGCATCGATGTCACGGACGGTGGGGGTGACGGTACGCCGTTGCAGATCTGGGGCTGTAGCGGAGCGGCACAGCAGACGTGGCGTTTCATGGGCGACGGGACGGTGCGTTCCATGGGGCTGTGTATGGATGTCGCCTGGGGGGCGACGGGCAACGGTGCCGTGATTCAACTGGCCCGATGCAGTGGCCATCCCGCCCAGCAGTTCCGGCTGAACTCCTCGCACGACCTGGTCAATCCGCAGGCTGACAAGTGCGTTGACGTGAGGGAGCAGCAGGTGGCCAACGGCAGCCGGTTGCAACTGTGGGATTGCAACGGACAGGACAACCAGAAGTGGAGCGTCGGCTGAGGCCACCCGTTGCGTCGCCCGTGGCAGAGAGAAGTCGGCCGATGCGGTGGCCGGGCTTGAAGCGACGCAGGACACGCCGGCCAGGGCTGAGGCAGGGCTGGGACTTTCCAGCCTCTCATGCGGTCGAGCGTGGCGGTGCCGGAGCTGGCGGGGCTGTGGAAATCATGGGGTGAGGGTGGAAGCGATCGTCGCGATCGCTGATGACACCAGCGAGAACGTACAGAATATCCGGTCCACGCAGGCCGGGAATCTGATCGCGGCCCTTCGGTCGCCGGGTGACAACTCTACTGTAATCAACAGCAGGAAGTACTGAATCTGACATGGCAATCCAGGTCTCACCGCTGGTGAACAATATGCTGTTCGTCCTTATCGGCGAGCGGTTGATGCAGGCGAATGAGGACCTGGCTCGTGACAGTCATGCGGCGTTCAGGAGCTTGGCTCATGATGTCCGTGGTCTGTCGGATGTCATTGAGCGTACGGTTTCGGGTACTGCGAGGGCGCTGCCGCCGCAGGTGGGGAACGATTATGTGCGTGCCATGGGCATGTTCGTGGATTCGGGTGGTACGGGGTATCTGAGGCAGTTCGCTGGGCAGTTGGACGATATTGCCGATGGCCGGGTGAAGACTTCGTACGACATTATGGAAGGCAAGTGGCAGATCAGTGCTGAGGTCATCCGGCTTCTGATCGAGCTGAAGACCCTTTTTTGGTTGTCGGCTGTCACGGGTGGTGCTACTGCGGGCAGGGCGGTGGTTGCGCAGCAGCGGAGTCGTGTGGCGGTGCTGCTGATTCTGCATCAATTGCTGAGCAAGACGCATTTGCTGCCGGTGTTGAGTGAGGCGTTCGAGGAGGCTTTCCAGTCGTTCGCTGTCCGTCTGGGGATGATTGCTTTCACGTCGGGTGAGCAGAGCTTCAACGGCTTCGACTGGGGGCAGATCGGGCAGGACGCGGTGTTCGGTGGTCTTGCCGGTGGATTTTTCGGCGGCATCGTTGGTGGCAACGAGAAGTTCTTGTCTCTGTTCCGTGATGATGTCAGGCGTGGTGCGTTTGCCAAGAGTGTTGCGGATGATGTGACGGTGAAGGTGGGGGCCGAGCCGGGGACTGGTCATGTGGACCGGGGGAGTGGTGTCGCCCGGCAGCCCAACGCTTCCAGTGTTTTCCTTGCCTCGGGTGGTTCGGAGGCGCTTGCGGAGATTCTGGGCAGTGGGTTGTTCACCGGCAACTGGGCGACCTCGTGGGACACGTTCCTGGGTGGGGGCCTCAGTGGCAATGTCGGCGAGGGGCTCAATAAGGGTGCGGAGAAGACCGGTCTGGCGGTCAATCTGGCGTTCAACAAGGGCTTCTCTTCCGAGGTCCCTTCATGGCCTGCCGATGCGCAGAACGCCGGGGTGAACACGGCCGGTACCGACGAGGGTGACGGTCGCGGTGGCGGGGTCGCGGTGGGCGGTGGCGGGGAGCCGGCCGCCGGCGGCACGGGTGTTGCGGGCAGTGAGGCGGTCGGCGTTGCTGGTACTGCCGGGAATGCCGGTGTCACGGGTGCTGCCGCTGCTGGTGCTGGGGTGGTGTCGGGGCGGCCTCCCACGGTGTCTGGTGCGGATGCCGGGGTGTCGGATGCGGGTGTTGTACAGGATCAGGGTGCGGTGGGGTCGGCCGGGGTGCCGTCGGCCGGGAGCCTGGGAAGTGCGGAGTCGGGCGGGGCTCGGCCGCGTCCGGCCGGTGAGGCAGACACAGGGTCTGCAGCCGGGGGTGTTACGGAGGTTGCGGCACAGGCGCTGCCTGCCGTGGGTTCGAGTGGCACGGGCGTGTCTGCCGTCGCTGGGCGGCCTGCTGAGGTAGCGGCGGTGGATGAGGGGCACGCCCCGACCGCTGAGGTGACCGCGGGGCTGGAACCCGCGGAGCCGGTACAGGTTGCGGCGGGTGCGGTTTCCGGCGGAGCTGGTTCTGCGGCGATGGGAGCGAGTACTGCTGCTGTTCAGGCTGCCGGCCCTGTGGCCGATCCGGGTCGGGTCGCCAACCAGCCTGTGTCTTCTGCCGGTCGGCCGTCCACGGTGTCTGAGCCGGCCGGCGATGCGGGGCGTGCTCGTATCGATGAGCATAGTGACCAGGCCGGTGTCCGGCCGTCCGGCCAGGTGAACCCTTCGGCCCGGTCTGGGGCTGGTGACGGCTCGGGCGATGTGGTTGCCGCCGACATGGTGCAGCAGGCCGAGACTGATGAGCAGACCATGCCGGAGGCTGTCGATGCCGTGCGGCGGCTGGGCCCTGGTGTGTTGTCCCTGGGTGATGGCCGGGTCGAGGACCTCTCGGCGCAGGCTGGTGGGGCTGGGACGGTGCCTTCGGCCGCTCCGAGTGTGCTGTCGGGGGGTTCGTCCGGTCCGGGCCGGTTGTTGGGCTCGGGTGAGGTGCGTAGCGATCGTTGGCTGCCTTATGGGGTAGCTCCTGGATCTGGTGAGGAGGGGTCCGAGGGAACACGGCGTCGGGACGGCGAACGGCCGGTTGAGCCGTTCGAATTCACTGTTGGGCCGGACGGTAGGCGCAGAGTGCAGCGGCCTGATGGTAGGCGTGGGCCTTCCGGTGAGCGGACGGATGTCGGGTTCGTCTGGGAGTGGTATGCCGGTGACCGGCCCGGACAGGAGACCATCCGTCTGACGCGCCGGATCTTCCTCAATCCGACCCGCCTCGATGACCAAGGTGCGGTTCTGGCGGCGGATCCGGCTCGAGTGGCTGCCATGCGTCTACGTCTCTCTGCATATATGGAGCAGGTGAGCCGGCGGGGGCATCGGCTGGAGGCATTCCAGCCGGATCAGGTCACCGGCCCGCAACTGCCTGGCCCCCGGGTGGAGTTTGCTGTGGAGTTTGTCGATTCCGAGGACCAAGCACACCAAGAGGTTCAGGTCCGGGACGGGCTGCCCAGCGGCGACCGGGACATGGTCCAGGACCGTTGGTACACCGATGTGCACCCGGCTGCCTACGCCCATGAGCTCGTCCACGGATTCGGTGTCCGTGACGACGATGCCCCGCCGCAGGCCCTGCTCACGCCTGGCGGGCGTAACACGCAGGTGCTTTCTGCGGGTGAGTCGAGCTTGATGGGGAAGTTCGAGAATCCTCAATCGCACATCGTCATCACCTCCGACCATCTCCAGCAGATCGCAGACGTACTGACCCC
>Ga0247820_10000261_pt1 | contig 27200 bp, 24 predicted proteins | sample 13C_Glucose_Day1_2_FD_192480 | JGI IMG/M metagenome (GOLD analysis project Ga0247820, IMG submission 192480) | Soil microbial communities from agricultural site in Penn Yan, New York, United States - 13C_Glucose_Day14 | ecosystem: Environmental > Terrestrial > Soil > Agricultural land | place...
GCCACCGCCACCGCCACCAGCCGGCCCGGGCCCATTCCAGGCGGCGAGCATGGCGTTGGGGCAGCCTGATCTGGGTAGCGGCGCCGCGAACCAGGGTCAGCCGACGAGCGCCACGGGCCTGGGGTCTCCCGCGGCGCTGGCGGCAACGCCGGGTGGGGGCCTGCTGGTCGCCGACAAGGCCAACAACCGGGTCGTCTTCTTCGATTCGGTTCCGGCGGCCACCTCCGGCCCCGCGGCGCACGCGGCGGTCGGCCAGCCGAACCTGCTGGCGTCCAGCTCGGCGCTGACGAGGACGCGAATGAATGGCCCGTACGGCGTTGCCGTCGGTGCGGGCAGGATGGCCGTCGCCGACTCCGAGGCGAACCGCGTGCTGGTCTACGCTGAGCTGCCCGTCGCGGGCATGCCGATGCCGACGCCCGCCGTCGTCATCGGCCAGCCGGATTTCACCTCCGGTCTGTGGGGCTGCGCGGGCAACCGCCTGGCTCTCCCGACCGCCGTGGCGATCACCCCGGCCGGCAAGCTGATCGTCGTGGACACCGGCAATCACCGCGTGCTCGTGTGGAACCAGGTGCCGGTGGCAGACCCTGTTCCCTTGCCCGACCGGGTGCTGGGGCAGGGCAGCCTAGACCGGTGCGTGCGGAACAACAACGACCTGAACGGCGAGCAGCCAGCCCGGGGCACCCTGTCATTGCCCGTCGACGTGTGGAGCGACGACACGCGCGTCGTGGTGGCCGACGGTGGCAACAACCGCGTCCTGATCTGGCGCACGTTCCCGGTCGGGCCCCTGCAGGATGCCGACGTCGTGCTGGGCCATTCCGGCTTCACCAGCGGCGCGCCCAATGATGGCGCCGCGCAGCCGTCGGCCGGCAGGCTGTTCGACCCCGAAGGCGTCCACTCCGACGGCACGGCGCTGGCTGTGGCCGACTCGCTGAACAACCGCGTGCTGATCTGGAGGACCTTCCCCGACAACAACGGCCAGGAGGCGGAAGTCGTGCTGGGTCACGTGGACTTCGCCAGCAGCGTCACCAACGACGGCAACAACGATGGCGCGTCCGATGCGCCCACCGCGCAGGTCTTCAACTACCCGATGCGTGTTTTGCTGACGCCCGAAGCGCTGTTCGTCTCGGACCACGCCCACCACCGGGTGCTGAGATTCGCACGTTGAAACCTCGCGGACCCCAATGAAAAAGAGCCGCTGCGAGCGGCTCTTTTCCTTCTTCACTCCACCCCGTACCGCTCCCGATACGCCAGCACCTTGGTGTAGTGCTCGCCCAGATCGCCGGTGCCCTGCACCTGCAGGTACGCCAGCAGGTCCGCCAGCCTGGCGATCGCGCAGACCTGCAGCCCCAGCTGGTTCTTCACGTACTGCACCGCGCTGTGGTCCACGTCGCGGCCGTCCTCGGTGGCTTTCTCCTGGCGATCGAGGGCGATGGCCACGGCATGCGGCGTGGCACCGGCGGCGCGGATCAGCGCTATGGATTCGCGCGCCGCGGTGCCGGCCGACATCACGTCGTCGATGATCAGCACGCGGCCCTGGACCGGCGCGCCGACCAGGTGGCCGCCCTCGCCGTGGTCCTTGGCTTCCTTGCGGTTGTACGCGTAGGGCACGTTGCGGCCGGCGCGCGCGAGTTCGATGGCCACCGCCGCCGCCAGCGGGATGCCCTTGTAGGCCGGCCCGAACAGCATGTCGAACTCGATGGCCGAGGCCAGGATGCGGCGTGCATAGAATTGCGCGAGCCGGCCGAGCTTGGCGCCGTCGTCGAACAGGCCGGCGTTGAAGAAGTAGGGCGAGAGTCGCCCCGCCTTGGTCTTGAATTCGCCGAACCGCAGCACCCCCGATTCCACCGAGAACTGAACGAAGTCCTGGGCCAGGGCATCCTGGCCGAGCGCTGCCGACATGGGAGATTCCTTGTTCAAACTGACCAGCCTCAACCTGAACGGCATCCGTTCGGCCGCCAGCAAGGGCGTGGAGGCATGGCTTGCGAAAGCCAACCCGGATTGTATTTGCGTGCAGGAGGTCAAGGCCCAGGCCGACGACGTCGCCGGCCGCTTCGACCACCTCGCCGGATTGAAGGGCCACTTCCACTTCGCCGAGAAGAAGGGCTACTCGGGCGTGGCCGTGTACAGCCGCCACGAACCCACCGACGTGGTGGTGGGCTACGGCTCGCAGGAGTTCGACGCCGAGGGCCGCTACGTCGAGCTGCGCTTCGACACGCCGGCGCGCAAGTTCTCGATCATCAGCGCGTACTTCCCCAGCGGCTCTTCGGGCGAAGAGCGCCAGCAGGCCAAGTTCCGGTTCCTCGATGAATTCGAGCCGCACCTCGCTCGCCTGAAGACCGAGCGCGACTTCGTGCTGTGCGGCGACGTGAACATCGCGCACAAGGAGCAGGACCTGAAGAACTGGCGCAGCAACCGCAAGAACAGCGGCTTCCTGCCCGAGGAGCGCGAGTGGATGACGCGCCTCCTGTCCGAGCACCGCATCGTCGACGTGTACCGCCACCTCAAGCCCGACACCACCGACGAGTGCTACACGTGGTGGAGCAACCGCGGCCAGGCGTACGCCAACAACGTGGGGTGGCGGCTGGACTACCACCTGGCCACGCCCGCCATCGCGCCGCTGGCGCGCAGCGAGGCTATCTACAAGGCGGAGAAGTTCTCCGACCACGCGCCGATCACGGTGGAGTACGAGCTCAGGATGTGATCGCGTGGACCACCAGGGCCTGGCAGCAGCCCTGGTACGGATCGCCGCCTTGCGCGGCGAGGGCGCGCGCGACCCGCGCGGCCATGTCGTCGAGCGCCACGCCCCTGGCCGCGATCAGCGCGCCGCGCGGCGTGCCGCGGATCTGGCCGGACGCCATCCGCGCGGGGTCGGCGTCATGGATCGCGATGCGGCGCGTTCCGATCGTCCTCTCTTGGAAGCCGGCTTCGGCCAGCAACGCATCGAGCGCCGCCGGATCGGCCAATTCATAAGGCGTGCGGAACTTCATCTCCGGATCGCCGGGGAACATCGACTCGATGAGCTGCGCGAAGACCAGCGCATGCGGGTTGTCTTCGATGCGATCCCACACGGTCAGCAGCAGCTGCCCGCCGGGGCGCAGCACGCGGCGCCACTCGCGCAATGCGGCCCCGCGATCGGGCAGGAACATCAGGCCGAAGCCGCAGACGAGCGCATCGAACGCTGTGTCGTCGAACGGCAGCCGCAGCGCGTCGGCCTCGCGCCATTCGATCGCCTCGCCCTGCAGTTGCTCACGCGCGTACGCGAGCATCGCGGGACTGAGGTCGGTGGCCACGAGCCGCGCGCCGGGCGCCATGCGCCCCCGCAGCGCCCGCGTCACCAGGCCGGTGCCGCAGGCCAGCTCCAGCACGTCGCCGCCGAACCCTTGCGGCAGGCGACTCGCCAGTTCCTGCGCGAAAGGCCCGAAGGTGTAAGGGCCGATCTCCTCGTCGTAGGAACGCGGTCCGGTGAAGCCCTGGGACGGGTTCGGCATGGCACCTCCCTCACCAGTCGACCAGGCTCAGCCCGACGCTGAGCATCACGCGCCGACGGTTGTAGTCGAGCAGGCTGTCGCCGTAGCCCGCGAACAGCTGCGTGTGCAGCTGCAGGCCGCCCGGCAGGCCGGTGTCCTTGTCGATCAGGCTGCGGAACCACTCCAAGCGGATGGAGCCGCGTCCCTCGCTGCGCAGCGTGTGCCGCGTGGTCACCGCCCACAGGTTGCCGCCGCCGGCCTGGTACTCCGCGCGCAGCTCGCCGCGGCCGATGTAGTTGGTGATGCCCGGGTTGTCGTCGTCGCCGCCCTCGGGCAGGCGCTTCCACAGTCGCGCATGCAGTTGCCACGGACCTTTCTCGGCGCCCAGCATCAGCGCCGCGCGGTTCCAGCTGCGCGACAGCGGCAGCGACTGGCCGTTGGAGTGGTGCGTGACCTGCAGCCCCGTGTAGCGCAGCCGCCACTGGCCCGGCATCGCCGACTGCAGCGGCGCGATGTACACGACCTCCGGCTCGTGGTCGGTGCTGCGGAACGGCCGCGACAGCGTGGGCGTGAACAGCTGCCAGTACGACTGCTGCGAATAGCCGAACCACAGCGAGTCGGTCTTGTCCGGCGTGTCGACCAGCAGCGCCTTGGCGACCTTGGTGCGCACCGACAGCTGCAGCCGCAGCTCGTTCTTGCGGTAGTCCTGCGGCGTGGCCGCGTCGTTCAACGGGTTGCCCGACGTGGGCTGGCGGTTCACCGTGTTGGCGAACACCAGGCCGAGGCTGATCGGCCGGTAGCCGCGCAGCCCGAACGTGCCGCAATCGGCGCCCGGCTCCAGTTCCCAGAAGCGCGACATGTCGGAGTAGCGCGGATCGCGGCAGCCTTCGGTGCGCGTCAGGCGCATGCCCAGGCGCGTGCCGGGCGCGGAGACGACGGGCGGCTCCGAGGGCGGCGTGGCGGCGGCCGTGGGCGCGGGCGCGGTTTCAGGCAACGGCGCCGGTGCGGGAGGCGTCGTGGACGCGGCCGCGGCGGGCACCTCGGAAGACGGCGTGCGCTGGCCCTCGGCCCAGCGATCGAAGCAGGCCAGGCGTTGGGCGGAGTCGTTGTGCAGGGTGCAGGCCTGCCAGGCTTCTTGCGCTTGCGCGGCGCCGGCGGCCATCAGGAGCCCGGCGAAGGCCACCGGGCCGGTGAAAGGTTTCGGCATCCGCCGATGCTAGCCCGGCCGCAGGCCAGGCTCGGCACGACAGGTGAATCAAGATGTCAGGGCAGCTTGCGCAGCACGAACGGCGCGATGCCGTCCCATCCGCCTTCGCGCCGGCCGCGGATCTCCTTGCCGCAGGAGCCTTCGACCACGTCGCCCAGCCAGGTGGCGGTGATCCGCTGGCCGTCGGCGGATTCCTCCAGCGTGAACTCGCCTTCCTCGAGGTCGGCCGCGACGCGTGCGCGCGAGCCGTCGCGGTTGATCTCGCCCGAGAGGCTTTGCGCGTACTCGCGATGCGGCTCCAGCAGCAGCGTGGCGCCGTGCTGCGCCTGGCCGTTCAACTCGGCGCGCCAGAGACCCACCAGTTGCTGCGGCTTGACCTCGGCGGCCTGGGGGCAGGGGGCTTTCGCGTCGTCGGCCGCGGCGGGCAGCGACACCGCGAGCAGCAGCGCCGCAAGGGGCAGCTTCAAGGCGTCCCCGCAGCAGCAGCGGCGGCAGCCGAAGCCGCGCTCTTCTTCGCGAACTCCGCGCGCAGCGCCTTGAGCTTCTCGCGCGGGTCTTCCTTCACCGTGGCCTTGTCCAGCGCCATCTCGGCGATGAAGCGGCTCGGGATGCCCTGCACGATCTCGCGGCCCTTCTTGCGCCGCTTGGTCCAGCTGACCGCCAGCGAGCGCTGGGCGCGCGTGATGCCCACGTACATCAGGCGGCGTTCCTCCTGCAGGCGCTGCAGGATGCCTTCGTTGGCCTGGCCCTTCTGGCCGTCGTCGTCGTCCAGCTTGAAGGGCAGCAGGCCCTCGTTGCAGCCGACCAGCATCACGTGCGGCCACTCCAGGCCCTTGGAAGCGTGCAGCGTCGAGAGCGTCACCACGTTCTGGTCCTGCTCGCGTTCGCTGATGGTGGACAGCAGCGCGATGGTCTGCGCCACTTCGAGCAGGCTCTTCTTCTCGCTGGTGATGGACACGCCGGCCGCGTCGTCGATCTTTCCGCCGCAGCGCTGCGCCATCCAGTCGCAGAACTCCATCACGTTCGTCCAGCGCGACGCCGCGACCTTCTCGCTGTCCTCGCTGTCGTACAGGTGCTTCTCGTAGCCGATGTCCTTGAGCCACTCGGTGAGAAACGCGCGCGCGTCCTCCGCGCCTTCGGTGCGACGCGCGCGGAATTCGAGGTCGTTCACGTAGCGGCCGAACTCGTGCAGGCTGCCCACCGCCTTGGCCGGCAGCACCGAGCCGAGCGAGGAGGAGAACAGCGCCTCGAACAGCGACAGCTTGTACTTGCTGGCGAAGACGCCCAGGTTCCCCAGCGTGGTGTGGCCGATGCCGCGCTTGGGCGTGGTGATCGAGCGCAGGAACGCGGGATCGTCGTCGTTGTTCACCCACAGCCGCAGCCAGGCGCACAGGTCGCGGATCTCGGCGCGGTCGAAGAAGCTCTGGCCGCCCGAGACCTTGTACGGGATCTGTGCCTTGCGCAGCGCCTGCTCGAAGATGCGCGCCTGGTGGTTGGCGCGATAGAGCACGGCGAAGTCCTTCCAGTCCTTGCCCATGCCGTTGGCGCGGATCGACTGCATGCGCGCGACCACGCGCTCGGCCTCGTGCTCCTCGTTGTCGCAATCGACCACGCGCACCGGCTCGCCTTCGCCGAGTTCGGAGAACAGCGTCTTGGGAAAGAGCTTGGGGTTGGGCTGGATGACGTTGTTGGCCGCGCGCAGGATGGCGCTGGTGGAGCGGTAGTTCTGCTCCAGCTTCACCACCTTCAGGGCCGGGTAGTCCTGCGGCAGGCGCTTGAGGTTGTCCAGCGTGGCGCCGCGCCAGCCGTAGATCGACTGGTCGTCGTCGCCCACCGCGGTGAAGCGGCCGCGCTCGCCCACCATCAGCTTGAGCAGCTCGTACTGGGTGGCGTTGGTGTCCTGGTATTCGTCCACCAGCACGTGGCCCAGGTTCTGCTGCCACTTCTCGCGCACCTCGGCGTGGTCGCGCAGCAGCTTGAGCGGCAGGCCGATCAGGTCGTCGAAGTCCACGCTCTGGTAGGCGGTCAGGCGCTCCTCGTAGCGCGCCATGATGGTGGCGATGACGCGCTCGTTGTCGTCCTTGGCCTGGGCCAGCGCCTGCGCGGCGTTCAGGCCCATGTTCTTCCACAGGCTGATCGTCCACTGCCACTGGCGCGCGGTGGCGGCGTCGGTGGTGCCGCCGGCGTCCTTCAGGATCGACGTGACATCGTCGCTGTCCAGGATGGAGAACTGGGCCTTGAGGCCCAGCACCTCGCCGTCCTGCCGCAGCAGGCGCACGCCCAGCGCGTGGAAGGTGCAGATCACCACTTCCCTGGCATCGCGCCCGATCAGGCCCTTGGCCCGCTCGCGCATCTCGGCCGCGGCCTTGTTGGTGAAGGTGATGGCCAGGATGCGCTTGGCCGCGATGCCGGTCTGGATGAGCCGCGCGATCTTGTGGGTGATCACGCGCGTCTTGCCCGAGCCGGCGCCGGCCAGCACGAGGCAGGGCCCCTGCATGTAGTTCACAGCTTCCTGCTGCGCGAAGTTCAGGCCGGACATCGAGGTGAGCTGTTCGAGAGGCGGCCGATGATACCGGCCGGGCTCGGGAGGCCTCGTGGCGCCCCGGGCATATTGCATGGGCCGGACGTGAAAACGCATCGGACGCGGCTAACGCGACAATTCGCCCGTGCTCGAGATCCTGCGCGTCACCTTCCCCTTCTTCGCCCTGGTCCTGTGCGGCTACATCGCCGCCCGCCGGCGCCTGCTGCCGATGGAGGCGATCGGCGGACTGAACACCTTCGTGCTCTTCTTTGCGCTGCCCTGCATGCTGTACCGCTTCGGCGCGGGCACGCCGCTGCCGCAGTTGCTCGACCCTGCCGCATTCGGTGTGTACCTGGTGTGCGCGCTGCTGATGGTCGCGGGCACGGTGTACTTCAGCATGAACGAGCGCATCCGCTGGAACGACGCGTCCTTCGGCGCGCTGGTGGCCGCTTTCCCCAACACGGGCTTCATGGGCGTGCCGCTGCTGGTGGCGCTGCTGGGGGCGCAGGCGGCGGGTCCGGCCATCCTGACCATCCTGGTCGACCTGGTGATCACCAGCTCGCTGTGCATCGCGCTGTCGCGCCTGGACAGCGCCGACGAGCACGGCGCTGCCGAGGCGGCCCGCAAGGCGCTCAAGGGCGTGGCGGCCAACCCGATGCCGTGGGCGATCGCGCTGGGGGCGATGTCGTCCGGATTCGGCATCAAGCCCCTCCAGCCGGTGATGGACACCATCGGCCTGATGGCCGACGCCGCCTCGCCCGTGGCGCTGTTCACCATCGGCGCCGTGCTGGCCCGCTCGCAGCGGGTGGCGGCCGCGGAAGAGCATGAGCCGCTGCCGGCGCGCGACTTCGTGCCGGTCGCGGTGGCCAAGCTGCTCGTGCACCCGCTGCTGGTGCTGGCGGCGGGCACCGCCGCCATCGCGCTGGGCCTGCCGCTCGACCGGTTCGCGCTGACGGTGATGGTGCTGGTGGCGGCCCTGCCCAGCGCCAGCAACGTGTCGTTGCTGGCCGAGCGGTTCGGGGCGGACAACGGGCGGATCGCCCGCATCATCCTGCTGACCACGGCAGCCGCCTTCCTGAGCTTCTCCGCGGCCGTCGCACTGTTGAGGTAGCCCGCGCGGCCTGGGGCCGGCCGACGATTTCTGTGGGAGCCGTCCTACACACGGCCCGGAAGGGCTCTGGCATGCTGCTCCGCGGTCACGCACGGGCGCGCGGCCGCCTCATCCTTTTTCTTCTTCCCACCCCGACGATTCCCTGATGGCTGGTTCAGAGCAGTACACGACTTCCATTGCCGCGCCCGTTTCCCCCACGAAAGACACGTTGGCGGCGCTCCGACAGGCGACCGCCGGGCACCACGCCCGCATCGAATCCCTGATCGGCCTCGGCGGCCCCTTCGGACGACATCACTACGGCCGCGTGCTGCAGGGATTCGGCGCGTTCCTGCATGGCTGGGAGCCGGCGGTGGCGCACGCGCTGCCGCGTCCGCTGCTGCCGTGGTTCGCCCGCGGACGACGCGCCTTCCTGATCGATCGCGACCTGTCCGCGCTGGGCCTGACCATGCCCGCGCCGGGAATGGCCGTGGTGCCGGCCGTGGCCGATCGCTCCGAGGCGCTGGGTTCGCTGTACGTGATGGAAGGTTCGGCCCTGGGCGGCCAGCTGATCGCAGCCAGCCTGCGCCACCGCCTGCAGATCGACGCCGACAACGGCGGCGCCTACTTCAACGGCTGCGGCAGCGGCACCGCGGCGCGCTGGCGCGAATACCGGCAGCTGGCGCAGTCGTACCTGGACGAGGACGCGCGTGCCCGGGCCAGGGCGGTGGACGCGGCCGTGCGCACCTTCGATGCCCTGATCGCCACCTTCGAGGTCCTGCTCGATGAACGCGCCGCTGCCTGACCTGGCCCTGTGCGCGCAGGAGCCGATCCGCGTGCCCGGAGCGATCCAGCCGCACGGCTGGATGGCGGTGCTCGCGCAGGACGGCCGGCTGGTGGCGTGGAGCGCCAACTGGCGCAACGCCGACCGCGCCGCCGAGGCCGTGTCGCTGGTGCGCGGGCGCCTGGCCCACTTGCAGGGCGGTGACGGCCCCGCCGCGATCGGCCGCGTCGAACTGGGCGGCTCGCCACTGGACGTGGTCGGCCACCGCAGCGGCGAATTCACCGTGCTGGAATTCGAGCCGGCGTCGCAGGAGACCGGGACCCAGGCCCCGATCTATTCGCTGGCGCGGCGCTTCCTGCCCCTGCTGGAGCGGGCCGATTCGGTGAAGGCGCTGGCCGAGCTGGCCGCTGCCGAGGTCAAGCGACTGACCGGCTTCGGCCGCTCTCTCGTCTACCGCTTCGACGAGGAAGGCCACGGCGAGGTGCTGGGCGAGCAGATCGATCCCGGCTACGACTCGTATGCCGGCCACCGCTTTCCCGCCGCCGACGTGCCGCCGCAGGCGCGCGAGCTGTACCTGCTCAACCACATCCGGCTGATCCCCGACGCGAACTACGAGCCGGTGCCGCTGCTCAGCAGCGACCCTGACTGGAAGGCCACCTCGCTGGACCTGTCGTACGCGGGCCTGCGCAGCGTCTCGCCGGTGCACCTGGAATACATGCGCAACATGGGCACGCTGGCGTCGATGTCGGTGTCCATCGTGGTGAAGGGCCGCCTGTGGGGCCTGATCTCCTGCCATGACCATGCCCCCACCGGCCTGTCGTACCAGACCCGCGCCGCCTGCGAGCACCTGGGCCGGCTGCTGTCGCTGCAGATCGCCGCGAAAGAGGACAACGCCGACGTCGCCACGCGGCTGGAGCTGCGCCAGTTGACGCTGCAGATCGTCTCGCACCTGGCCGACGGCGACGCCACGCTGCAGCGCCTCGTCGGCGAGCCGGCGCCGCTGCTGCGCCTGGCCCAGGCCAGCGGCGCCGCGGTGGTGCTCAACGACGATTGCTGGACCATCGGCGACACGCCGGACCGCGAGCAGATCGCCGGCCTGGCCAAGTGGATCTGCGCCAGGAACCGGGAGGTCTGGAGCAGCGACCGCCTGGCCGAGGAGTACCCGGCCGCCGAGGCGTTCGCGGCCAAGGCCTCCGGCGTGCTGGCCGTGTCGATCTCGCAGGTGCACCAGCACCTGGTGCTGTGGTTCCGGCCCGAGCTGGTGAAGACCATCCGCTGGGCGGGCGATCCGCGCAAGGAGCTCAGCTTCTCGGGCGGCCGCATCCATCCGCGCAAGAGCTTCAACAGCTGGCAGCAGCAGGTGCGCGGCCGCTCGGCGCCGTTCAGCGTGGCGCAGGACGCCGCGGCCGCCGAGCTGCGCCATGCGCTGATCGGCATCGTGCTGCGCCGCGCCGAGGAGATGGCGGAAGTCGCCACCGAACTCGGACGCGTCAACAAGGAACTGGAAGCCTTCTCGTACACCGTCTCGCACGACCTGCGCGCGCCGATGCGCCATATCGCCGGCTACGTGGACCTGGTGCAGGACATGGAAGGCAAGCACCTGTCCGAGCGCTCGATGCGCTACCTGTCGCACGTCAAGGAGGCGGCGGCGTACGCGGGGCACCTGGTGGACGCGCTGCTGGACTTCTCGCGCATGGGCCGCTCGGCGCTCAAGCGCGGGCGCGTGGACACGCGCATGCTGGTCGACGAACTGGTGACCGAGTTCAACCGCCAGGAGCCGGGCCGCCGCGTCGTGTGGGAGATCGAGGACCCGCTGCCCTCGCTGTGGGCCGACCCCTTCCTGCTGCAGGTGGCGCTGCGCAACCTGCTGGGCAACGCGGCCAAGTACACCCGCACGCGCGACAAGCCGCACGTGCGCATCAGCCCGATCCGCAACGCGGAGGGCGACGGCCTCGAGATCACGGACAACGGCGTGGGCTTCCAGCAGAAGTACGTGGCCAAGCTGTTCGGCGTGTTCCAGCGCCTGCACCAGGCCGAGGAATTCGAAGGCACGGGCATCGGCCTGGCCAGCGTGAGAAGGATCGTGGAACGCCACGGCGGCACCGTGTGGGCCCGCGGCGAACCCGAGCAGGGGGCCGTGTTCGGTTTCACCCTGCCCAAGCAGAAGGCGGACCCCAAGCCGCGCGTGGAAGGCCGCATCCGGCCCCAATAAAAAGGAACGACGAAGAGAGAGGACTCACAAAAATGCTCAAACCCATCCTGCTGGTCGAAGACGACAAACGCGACCTGGAGCTGACGCTGGTGGCGCTCGAACGCAGCCAGCTCGCCAACGAGGTGATCGTGGTGCGCGACGGCGCACAGGCTCTGGATTACCTGCTGCGCGAAGGCGATTTCCGGATGCGCGAGGAAGGCAATCCCGCGGTCGTGCTGCTCGACCTGAAGCTGCCCAAGGTCAATGGCCTGGAGGTGCTGCAGCGGGTGCGCTCGACGTCCAGCCTGCGCAGCATGCCGGTCGTGATGCTGACCTCCTCGCAGGAGGAGTCGGACGTGATCAAGAGCTATGAACTGGGCGTCAACGCCTATGTGGTCAAGCCGGTCGAGTTCAGGCAGTTCGTCGCGGCCATCGCGGACCTGGGCGTGTTCTGGGCCGTGCTCAACGAGCCCCCGCCGGGGTCGATGAAAGCCATCCGAAAACATGAATGAACACCTGCCGGAGAACGGTGTCCGTGACAAGGCGCTCAGGGTCCTGCTGCTGGAAGATTCGCGGTTCGATGCCGAACTGCTGCGAGAAGCATTGCTCGCCGCGTTCCCGCATGCGCGGCTGGAGGTCGTGCGCGACGAGCCGGAGTTCTCCCAGGCGATCGCCACGCGGCGCTACGACCTGATCCTCTCGGACTTCGAACTCCCCGGCTTCACCGGCGAGCAGGCGCTCGCCCAGGCCCGCGCGCGCGACGCGCGGGTGCCGTTCATCTTCGTCTCCGGCGTGATCGGCGAGGACAACGCGGTCGAGATGCTCAAGCGCGGCGCCACCGACTACGTGAGCAAGAACCGGCTCGCGCGGCTGCCGCTGGTGATCGACCGCGCGCTGCGCGAGGTGGCGCAGCGAGAAGCGCGCGACACCGCCCAGGTGCAGCTGCGCGAGGCCAACGCGGTGTTCGGCCGGGTGGTCGATTCGCTGCGCAACTACGCCGTGATCCTGATGGATTCCAAGGGCACCATCCGCTTCTGGAACCAGGCGGCGCGCGACATCTTCGGCTGGGACGACGAGGACGTGGAAGGCCGCAGCGCCGAGCTGCTGTTCACGCCGCAGGACCGCGCCAGCGGCGTCTTCCGCGAGGAGATGGCGCAGGCCGTTGCCGTCGGCAAGGCCGACGACAACCGCTGGATGCTGCGCAGCGACGGCCTGCACCTGTGGGCCGAAGGCGTGCTGATGCCGCTCTTCAACGACGCGCAGGAACACAGCGGCTTCTGCAAGATCGTGCGTGACGCCACCCCCGACTACCGCGACGCCGAAGCGCTGCGCGCGGCCAAGGAGGAGGCGGAGCGCGCCAACCAGGCCAAGGACCGCTTCCTCGCGGTGCTGTCGCACGAGCTGCGCACGCCGCTGTCGCCGATCGCCACGGCCGCCCACCTGCTGGAGCGCACGGCGAACGTGCCGAGCAAGTACCAGCACCTCCTGCCCATGATCCAGCGCAACGTGGCGCTGGAGGCTCGCCTGATCGAGGACCTGCTGGACCTGACGGCGATCTCGGCCGGCAAGGTGAGCCTGCGACCCAAGGTGCTGGACCTGCACCAGCTGGTGCAGGTGGTGCTCGACATGCTGGAGGCGCAGGTCAAGGACAAGCAGCTGGTCGTGTCGCTCGACCTCGCCGCCGGCTCGCCGCTGGTGCTGGCCGACGAGGCGCGCATGCAGCAGGTGCTGTGGAACCTGCTGCGCAACGCGATCAAGTTCTCGAAGGAGGGCGGCCGCATCGAGGTGCGTACCCAGCTGGAGGGAACGTCGTTCGTGCTCGACTGCCGGGACGAAGGCATCGGCATCGATCCCGAGGCGCTGCCGCGGATCTTCAGCGCCTTCGAGCAGGCCGACCGCCAGGTCTCGCAGGGCTTCGGCGGCCTGGGGCTGGGGCTGGCCATCGCGCGCGGCCTGGTGACGGAACACAAGGGCGAACTCACCGCGCACAGCGAAGGCCGCGGCCACGGCGCCACTTTCCGCCTGAAGCTGCGCAGCTACGTGCCAGAGGAGGCCCCGGCCGACGGATCGCTGCCGCCGCTGGAAACCGAGCAGGGCGGCGGCTGGCGCCTGCTTCTGGTGGAAGACAACGAGGACGCCGCCGAAACCATCGTGATGTGCCTGGAGAGCTACGGCTACCACGTCACGCACGTGGCCACCTGCGCGGAGGCGGTGCGCACGGCGCGACAGCAGACCTTCGACATCGTGCTCACCGACCTGGGCCTGCCGGACGGCAGCGGCATCGACGTGGGCCGCGCGCTGAGCAAGTCGCTGCCCGTCGTGGCGCTCTCCGGCTACGGCGCCACGCCGGACCTGCAGCGCTCGAAGATGGCCGGCTTCGCGGGCCACCTGGTCAAGCCGGCGGAGCCGCAGGCGATCCATTCGGCGCTGCAGAAGGCGCTCAACGCCCGCGCGACCATCACGGCGACCTAGGGATTCAGCCTTGCCGGCGATCCCCGGCCGCGGCCGTCCGCAGCTCCGGCCAGCGTGACGCCTGCCGTCCGGCCCGCCGGTCCTCGCGCCACCACTTGCGGCGCTCGTTCAGGCGCTCGAACGGGAACAGCGCTGTCATCGCCACCGACGACACGGTGTTGAGCGATCGCCGGGCCTCCAGCACGAAGGCCTGCACCACCTGGCGCTCGCTGACTTCGTGGCCTTCCTGGATGCGCGAGAGCGCGTGCAGCACGTACAGCCCGACCAGCGCCGACAGCACGAACAGGAACTCCCAGTGCGCGAAGCTCACGATCGCCGTCTCGCGCCAGTGGCCCGGCGACTGCCAGCGGACGATGGCCGAGAGCTCGCTGGTCTGGAACGCCTGGGCCAGCGCACCGGCCAGGATCGGCGCGATGCCACCGGCCACCGCCGAGGCCAGGCCGATGGCGGCCAGGTACACCGTGCCTTCGCCCTGCGGCGCCAGCTTGAGGCCGAGGTTGCCCGTCGCCAGTGCGATGCCGCCGGTGGCCACGCCCATCACCATGTGGATCGCGAACAGCGTCCCCAGCTGCCACTGCGGCGTGCGCAGCGCATCCACGAACACCAGAGCCAGCACGCAGAGGAAGTGCACCGGCAGCGCCACCGCCAGCACGCCCTTGTTCGACAGTCGATCCGACAGCCGCCCCCACAGGTAGAGCGTCAGCGCGTTGCACACCTGGCTGGTCACCCACAAGCTGGTGACGGTGCCCACCGCGTAGCCGCGCTGCTCGATCAGGTACACGGTGAGGAAGGGAGCGGTGAGGTTGGACGCGATGGTCCACGCGGCGAGGAACACCAGCAGCCGGCGGAAGTTCGGGTCGGTGAAGGGCTTGGACAGCCGCTGCATCACGCCGCCGCTCGGTCCGCCTTGCGGCATCACCGGCTCCGGCGCGCGCGCCAGGAACCAGGAGCTCACGAAGCCCGCCAGTCCCGCGATGGCGAAGCACAGGGCGTACGCCTTCATCGGCTGGCTCTGCGCGCGGTCCACCATCGCGCCGGCGGCCATGGTGGCGACGCAGGCCAGCGCGGTGCCGAAGAACAGGCGGCGCGAGAAGAAGTGCCCCAGGCGCTCGTGCGGGATCAGCTGGTGCAGCCAGGAGTTGATCGCGCAACCGCCCACCGCGTTGAGCGTCGCGATCGCGAACTGCGTCGCGATCAGCAGCGTCAGCGCCAGTTCCGGCTCGCCCCGCATCAGCGGCAGCAGCGCCATGCCGAGCATCAGCACGCGCGCCGCGGTGACCGCGAGCACGCCGATGCGCCGTCGCAGGCGCACGCGCTCGATCAGCAGCGTGGCCGGCAGCTGCATGGCATTGGCCAGGAAAGGGATAGCGGCCAGGAGGCCGATCTGCAGCGGCGTGGCGCCCAGGTTGAGCGCGAACGCCACCAGGATCACCCCGCCTGAAAACGCGCCGCACATGCTGGCCCACGCCAGGTCCTGCACGAGCACGCGTTCGCCTTCGGCGAGGTCGTTCGCCGTGATGATGTCGACCGGACGCAGCATCGGTCAGCAGGCGCGCAAGACGCCCGCAACGCGTCGGTGGAAGGTCAACGGACCGTGTGCAGGCGCGCCGCGCCGTCGCCGTGGAGAGCCTTCAGCAGGTTGCGACTGCGCCGCTCCTGGTCGGGGTCGGGCAGGTCCAGCATCTCGCGCACCGTGGGCAACGGCTCCAGGCAGGGGCCGATCGCGGTTTCCAGGGCGCACAGGCCGGTGATCTCCACTTCGGGAGAGCCGCTGCTTTCCAGATGGGCCTTCAGGTCACGCACCATGCGGTGCAGGAAGAGCTTGGTGGCCTCGGGCAGCAGCAGGTCACCGTTCATTTGCTCCTGGGCGCGGGGAAGATAGGACATCGAGCACTCCACAACTTTCAAGGCCAGTGTCGGCCCGCGCCGGGGACCGGTCTGTCAGCCACGCTCCCACAGGGATGTGCGCGCGGTGCGCCTCACGCCGACAGCCACTGCCGCATCCGCGCCAGGACCGCGTCGCTGCGCAGCAGGCCGAAGTGGTCCACGCCTTCGATGACCCAGCGGTGGTCCTCGGGCAGCAGCAGGTCGCGGCCGGCCCCGGGGTGGCGACCGAGCGCGCTGTCCACGGGGACGAGTCCGTCGCTGCGGCGATCACCGAGCGCTCCGGCGATCGCGTAGGTGGGCAACCCCGGCGGAATGCCCGCGAGCGGTTCCTGCGCGGGCGCCAGGCCGGTGCGCGGGTCGTCTTCCAGCACGCGGCCCTCCAGGAAGTCGCGCATGCCGGGACTGCGGCGACGCGCCCGCTGCATCAAGGGCGAGAGTGCGGCGGCGGGGCCGAAGCCCAGCCCCGAGAACAGGTCCGCGGCGGGGTCCGTGCCGTGGTGCGGCGTACCGAGGAACACCAGCCGGCGCACGTGGGCGGGCCAGGCCAGGCCGGAGTGCTGCGCCTGGTGCAGGGCGCTTCGCAGAACCAGGCCGCCCATGCCGTGGCCCAGCAGCACCACGCCTTCGAGCGGCACGCGCCAATGGGCCAGAAGCACCTCGAGTTCGGCGGCGAGCTCGCGCCCCGTCGCGCCGATGGCGCGGCCGCTGTTGTAGACGGCGTACAGGGGACTCGCCACCAGGGTCTCGGCGAGCGCCTGCCCGTGGTCGCTGCCGTCCTGCCGCCACTGGAGATCGTTGCGCCCCAGGTCGTGCGCCATCACCAGCACGCGGGGCAGCTGCGCGAGCACGTTGCTGCGCACCTCGGTGCGGATCTCCAGCGGGTTGCCGGTGCGATGCAGGTGGTCGCCCGCGACCGCATTGAGCAGCGCCACCGCCGCCTCGCGCGCGGGCACCGGCTCGGGCGGATCGCGCTGGCGCTGCGGATCGAGCAGGAAAGCCTGCATCGACGCCAGCGCCAGGTCGAGGGCGCCGCCGGCCAGATCGGTGGTGCCGCGAAGGCCGCGGTACATCACCGCGCCCACGCCGCTGCCGGGCCGGCCGATGCGGGCGCCGCGCACGGGTGGCTCGACGCTGGCGATGCGCGCGTGCACCGCTTCCACCTGGTCCACGCCCTTGCGCAGCGCATCCACCAGCAGGCGCATGCCGCCGCGCAGGTCGCGGACGGCGCCGGCCGCGTGGCGCGGCCATTCCTCTTTGCGGGTGGAAGTGCGTGGCTGGCTCATCGCTGGGAGAAGGTTGTGCAGCGATGCTAGGCAGTCGTGCGACCGTGCTCCGTAGGATGAAGGTGACAACTGGCCGCGCTACACGCCCCGCGCAAGGCCGAGGCTCGTCCCCACAGGTCCCGCCGTCGCGTTCCTACAGCGCTGAGCAGGTCCGGCCACCACAATTTTTGTCAGGGATGCGAATCAAGCGTTCCGTGACTCAACACTATTTCGGGAGTATTCGCCATGTACAAGACCACCCTCACCGCCGCCTTCATCGCGACTGCCGCGCTGGGCCTTGCCGCCTGCGACGTGCAGAAGACCCAGGAGGGCAAGGTGGACGCCCCCAAGTACGAGGTCTCCAAGACCCAGGAAGGCAACGTCCAGATGCCCAAGTACGACGTCAAGGGCCCTGATGTGAATGTCTCCAAGACCGAGAAGCAGGTGACGGTGCCGAACGTCGACGTCAACACCGAGAAGAAGACCGTCGAGGTTCCGAAGGTGACCGTGACGACGCCGAAGGAAAAGGAACAGCAGCAGGCGAACTCGGGCGCCAAGCAGTAACGCCCGCCCGGCGGGGCCGTGACAATCGCGCATGGCCTCGCTCGTTCCCCTCATCGATACCTGGCGCGGCGGCACGCTGGAATGCCGCCACTTCGGCGCGGTGGCGGTCGCCGACACCGCCGGCCGCGTGCTGGCGCATGCCGGTGATCCGCACTGGCTGACCTTCACCCGCTCCACCCTCAAGGCGCTGCAGGCCCTGCCGTTCGTCGAGGACGGCGGACCGGCGCAATTCGGCTTCAGCGACCGGCAGGTGGCGATGCTGTGCGCCAGCCACAGCGGCGAGCCCATGCACGTGCAGGAAGTGCAGGGCATGCTGGATCGCGCAGGCGTGACGCACCGCGTGCTGCAGTGCGGCTGCCATGTTCCCATGTACGTGGACGTCGGCGTCGCGCCGGCGCCCGCGCCGGGCAGCTGGGACGAACGCCACCACAACTGCAGCGGCAAGCACGCGGGCTTCGTCGCGTGGTGCGTGCAGCACGGCCAGCCGGTGGAGACCTACCTCGACACCGGCCATCCGCTGCAGCAGGCGATCCGCCGCAGCGTGGCACGCGCGGCGGGGCTGGAGCCCGAGCAGATGAAGTCCGGCACCGATGGCTGCTCGGCGCCCAACTACGCGATGCCGCTTTCGCACCTGGCGCGCGCCTATGCGCGCCTCGCCACCGGTGAACGCGATGCTGAGTTCGGTGAAAGCTTCGCGTTGCTGTCGCGCGCGATGACGGCGCATCCGGACCTGGTGTCGGGCACGGGCCGCAACGACCTGGCCTTCATGCAGGTGGGCCGCGGCGACTGGGTCGCCAAGGCAGGCGCCGACGGCGTCCAGGTCGTCGGCAGCGTGAGCCGCGGCCAGGCGCTGGCGATCAAGGTGAGCGACGGCAACAAGACCGCGGTGCATGCGGCCACGGTGGAAGTGCTGGACCAGCTCGGTTGGCTGGACGAGCGGCAGCGGGAGGAGCTGCGGCCGTGGCGGTTCGCGCAGATCGCGAGCGTGAAGGGGGCGGTGGTGGGGGAGCGCAAGCCGGCGTTCCGGCTGGACGCCGGGGCTTAAGCCGTCGCCGGCTCGCCCTGCGCCCGCGCATCCGCCCGGGCCTGGAACTTCAGCACCAGCACCGTGCCGGTCACCATGCCGACGATGGCCAGCAGGGAGCCCGTCGACAGCAGCGCCGCGCCGGTGACGCCGTTGCCCACCGAGCAGCCCAGCGCCGTGACGCCGCCGAAGCCCATGAGGGCGCCGCCCACCACGCTGTGCCGCAGGTCGCGCGCCGTCGCGAACGACTCGACCTGGTACTCGCCGCGCACGCGCGCGCTCAGGTGGCTGCCGAGCACGATGCCCAGCGAGAGCATCACGCCGAAGGTGGCGACGGTGTTCTTGTCGGTCCACAGCGTCAGCAGGTCCAGCGCATTGGCCAGCGGCGAGACGAACGACAGGCCTTCGGGGCGCTTGCCCTGCGTGCCGAGCCAGGCGGCGTCCAGCGTCTCGGGATGCTCGGCCACGAAACCGATGCGGCCCGTCAGATAGAACGCGAGCGCCAGCACCAGGCCGACGCCGAGGCCGCCGGCCCAGGCGGCGCGATCGAGCTGGCCCCGCACGCGCCACGCGAACAGCGCGGTGCCCGCGACGATCAGCGCGGTGACCCCCGCGCGCATCGCGCCGGCGGGCGTGCCCAGCGCACCGGCCAACACCGAGCCCAGGTCCTGCGGCCGCGACAGCGTGACGGACAGGCTGTCGAACAGGCCGGTGCGCGGCACGGCGAGGATGCCGCGCAGCGTCATGACGGCGACGATCGCGATCACCACCAGCGTGACCCACGCGGTGAGATCGCCCGCGCCGGCCTTGACCAGGCAGCGCTGCGGGCAACCCGGCGCCAGCATCATCCCGATGCCGAACAACAGGCCGCCGGCCAGCGCGGAGAACCACAGCAGCCGCTCGTTCCAGGCCAGCGTGCGCGTCGCGTCGAACAGGCCGAAGCCGATCATGGCCTGCAGCAGCACCGCGCCGACGGCGATGGAAAGCACCCACGCGAACAGCCGCGCCGGACCCTGGAACGTCACCCAGTCGGCGATGCCGCCGCGCACGCAGAAGCGCGTGGCCTGCGCGACCACGCCGAGCAGCAGGCCCAGGGGCAGGGCGCCCCAGACCACGATACGGGTCAGGAAGGCGAGGGTTTCGGGGGTGGCATTCATGAGGGAACTACAAGGGACCGGCTGGGCCGGGGATGATAAACGCGGCCTTGCCGCGGGCCGGTCAGGCGCCCAGCGGGGACATGGCGGCGAAATCCGGCATCGCCGCACTCGCGAAACCCGGCGCGGCCAGCGAACCGATCGCCAGGCGGCCTTCGCGCAGACGCAGACGCACGGCGCCGTGGCTCTGTTCGTAGAGATCGGGATGCGCCTGCAGGAACCGCTGCTGCTCCGCCGGAGGCACCGCGGCCAGGCCGTCGACGTAGTGGTGGCCGTTGCGTTCCACGTGGCGGATGCCCAGCAGGTTCACCAGCGCCAGGTCCTGCTGCACCGACAGGCCGGCCTGCGTGGTGAGGTCCTCGGCCGACATGAAGAAGGCATCACGGCCCCGTTCGCGATTCCAGCGCGCGCAACGCGCCGCATTGAGCAGCGACTTGTAGAAGCCCTTGCAGGTCTTGGACGACACGCCGCTGTAGCCCTTGTCGCGCGCCTGCACGAAGGAATCGAGCTCGCCGTCCGACTCGTCGATGATCACCGGCTTGCCGCCGAAGTCCGCGCCGCGCAGGTCTTCTTCCAATGCGAGCTTGCGGGCGATCGGCTGTTCGATGAAGGCGATCGAGCTCCACAGCCGCTGCAAGGCTGGTGCCGAGCGGATCGCCGCCACCAGTTCGGCGACGCCGGCCGCCGAGGTGTACTGCTCGTTGCCGTCCAGCGAGACGAAGCAGGGCTGCGCGGAGCGGTCCAGCACCGCCGCGATGGCGCTCAGCCGGGCGATGTCGGCGGCGACGTTGCCGCCCACCTTGAGCTTGAACCAGCGGTGACCGTAGGTGGCGACCACTTCCTCCAGTGTCTCGGGCAGGCCGTCGTTCACGCGGTCGTGCGGATCCTGCGCGGTGATCGCGTCGACCAGGCCGACGGTGTGGCGCGCCTCGATGTCTGCGTGCGGCGACAGGCCGGCGAGGAAGCGATCGATGTCCAGTCCGTCGAACTCACGGCGACCCGCGCCGATGCCCGCGATGTTCGAACGCACCGCGTCATAGAACGAGACGCCCGCCAGGCGGCACACCGCATCGAGCACCGCGCGATCCAGCAGCGCCGGCCCGTAGCTGGCGAGCAGCGGATTGAAACCTCTCGCGGCGCACGCGGCCTGGTGCGCGTCGTGATGCCGGGCGAAATGCCCGAACGCGGAAGCGGGCGATGCATCGGACAGGTAAGCCTCGCGCGCCAGCCGCAGCACCGAGCGCAGCTGCCCGAAGTTGTCCTCGTTGGTCAGCTGCAGGTTCTTGTCGAACCACTTGGGCGCCATCAGCTCCGCCGCCGCGCCCCATTGCGAGCGCCCGTCGGCGGTCTCGATGCGAGCGCGCACGAAGGCCTGCGGGCATTCGGTGAGCGTCACCACGCCGAAGCGGAACGGCAGGCGAAGGCGGACGGGCCGCTCGTACAACTCGATGGCGCCAATGCGCACTTGCAGCGCATCAGTCATCCAGGCACTCCAGCACGCCGCGCAGGTAACCGATGGAGCGCGCCGCGCAGCCGGGCCCGTCGGGCACGTAGTCGAAGGGCTCCACCGCGATCCAGTGCCCGTAGTGGCCCTGCGCGTTCATCGACAGCAGCGTGGCCAGGATCGGCTCGAACTTCATGCGGCCCTGGCCGGGGCCGCGGCGGTTGGGGTCGTTCACCTGCACGTGCGCGATGTGGCCGGTGGGCATCCAGCGCGCCATCAGGTCGTGCACCGGCTCGCTCTCGGCCTGGCCCGCGGCGCTGCAGTCGATCATCGTCTTGAAGGCAGGTGAGGCGATCTCGGCGACCATCAGGATGGCCTCTTCGACGGTGTTGATCAGGTCCGTTTCCTTCGGCGACAGCGGCTCCAGGCAGTAGGTCACGCCGGCGGCCTGCGCGCGCGCTGCCGCCCGCGCCAGGCAGTCCCGCGCGCGCGACCATGCCTGCTCTCGCGTGGCGCCGGGCGGCACGCTGCGCTGCTTCGGGGAGCCGTGCACGAGGTAGCGCCCGCCGAGCGCGGCGCACAGGTCCACGAGCCGCTCCATGGCCGCCGCCGTGCGCCCGCGGACGGCGGCGTCGTCGCTCACGATGGACAGGCCCGGCGGGGCCACCAGCAGCCAGTGCAGGCCCGTGATCACCAGCCCCTCGTCCTCGGCCATCTGCCTGAACGTCGCGGCCTGCGCGTCGGTGATGGCCAGCGGGTCGTCGGCCAGCGTGAACGGCGCCACTTCCAGGCCGTCGTAGCCCAGCTGGGCGGCCAGCCGGCACTGCCCGGCGAAGGGCAGCGGCTGCAGGACCTCGTTGCACAGCGCGATGCGCATGGAGGCCTCAGGCGCGACGGCCGAACAGCGCGCGCACGCCGGCGAACGCGGCGGACTTGCCGCGCTGCACCTGCGCCCGGAACGCCGGGACGTACAGCAGGATGGTGAAGATCGTCACCGCGGCGAACGCCATCGAGATCGGCCGCGTGAAGAAGGGCGCCAGGCTGCCGTCGGAGAGGACCAGCGCGCGGCGCAGGCTCTTGTCCAGCAGCGGCCCGAGCACCAGGCCCAGCACCAGCGGCGCCATCTCGTAGCCGCGCCGGCGCAGGAAGAACGCCAGCACGCCGATGAACAGCATGACGTAGACGTCGAACAGGCGGGAGGCGGTGGCGAACGCGCCCACGGTGCACAGGACGAACACGATGGGCATCAGGATGTTGCGCGGCACCCGCAGCACGTGCAGCAGCGGCCGCACGCCGAACAGGCCGAAGAACAGGATGGCGATCGAGGCCAGCGTGGTCATGGCCACCACCTGGTAGACGAAGTGCGGGTTCTGGATCATCAGCATCGGCCCGGGCTGCACGCCGTGGATGATCATGGCCGCCATCAGCACGGCCGAGGGCGCCGAGCCGGGGATGCCTAGCGCCAGCGACGGGATGATGTGGCCGGGAATGGACGACATGTCGCCGGTCTCCGCCGCCATCAGGCCGTCGATGGAGCCCTTGCCGAACTTCTCCGGCTCCTTGCTGGCGGCCTTGGCCGCGGCGTACGACATCCAGGCGCCCGCGTCCTCGCCGACGCCGGGCAGGAGGCCCGTGAACACGCCGATGATCCCGGAGCGCAGCACGGTCCACCGGTAGACGACGATCTCGCGCCAGCGCGGCAGCACCGAGTCGCGCATCTCGATGATCTTGCGTTCCACCGGGTCGGCCAGCGTGGTCAGCACCTCGGCCAGGCCGAACGCGCCGACCAGCGCGGGGATGAGCGCGATGCCGCCGGCCAGCTCGTCCCAGTCGAAGGTGAAGCGGTTGTAGGCGTACAGGCTCTCCTGGCCGACCTGCGCGAGCAGCAGCCCCATGAGGCCCATCAGCCAGCCCTTGAGCGGGTCGTTGCCGACGATGCTGCCGGACATCGTCACGCCGAAGAGGGCGAGCCAGAAGAACTCGAAGGCGCCGAACGACAGCGCCACTTCGGCCAGCATCGGCGTGAAGAGGGCGAGGCACACCACGCCGATCAGCGTGGAGACGAAGGCGCCCGACGTCGCGATGCCGATGGCGTAGCCCGCCTTGCCCTGCTTGGCCAGCGCGTAGCCGTCGGCGCACGACGCGGCGTTGGCCGCCGTGCCGGGGATGTTCAAGAGGATGGCCGTGCGCGAACCGCCGTACAGAGCGCCGACGTACGAGCAGATCAGCACCAGGATCGCCTGGTGCGGCTGCAGCTTGATCGTGAGCGTGGTGAGCAGCGCGATGGCCAGCGTGGCTGAGAGCCCGGGCAGGATGCCCATGACGATGCCGACGAAGGCACCGCCCAGGCCATAGAGCAGCGTCATCGGGTCCATGAAGCTGGCCCAGGCGTGGACGAGATCGGAGAGGCCTTGCATCGCAGGAAGACGGCAGGTTCAGGGCATGCGCACCAGGAACACTTCCTGGAACACGAGGTGGATCACGAGCGAGGACGACAGCCCGATCACGAGCGCCATGATCCAGGCCCGAGCGTTCAGGCGGCGCTCGGCGGCATCGCGGCTCAGGCGGCGCAACACCAGGATGGAGCCGGTCACGTAGATCGTCGAGGCCAGCCAGAACGGGATGCCGTGGCCGACCAGCACGAGTCCGTAGCCGCAGCACAGGGCCGCGACCACGGCGATGCGCTTGCGCTCCTCGCGCAGGCCGGGCGAGGCCGGCGGCAGCGGCTGCGTGGCCGCGCCGCGGCGCCAGCTGCGCAGCGCGAGCACGCCGCCCAGCAGGATCATCGCGATGGCCAGCAGCCCGGGCAGCAGGCCCGGCACCGTGTACGGGTTGATGTTCTGGTGCTCCAGCCGCTCCATCGTGAGGGAGCCGACCAGGGTGACGACGCCCAGGACGACCCAGAACGCGGCGTCCTTGAGGTCGGAACGCGGCGGCTTGGGCGCGTCGCGGTCGTCGTGCGCGCCGTCCTGCTCGATTGCTTCGGCCATCAGGGCTTGGGGATGCCCACCGTGTCGGGCGCCACCTTGGTCTTGCCGCTGTTGTGCAGGTTCCAGGCGTTGGCCTGCACGGCGGGGAACACGGCCTTCTGCGCGGCGTCGCCCGCGAGCGGGTTGAACAGCGCACCGCGGCTGGTGGCGTACTTCTTCAGCGCCTCGCTCTTGACGATCTGCTCCGTCCAGATGCGCTCGACCGTCTTGACCACTTCATCCGGCACGCCCTTGGGAATGAAGATGCCGAAGTAGTTGGCCGGCGCGCTGAAGTTGGGGATCGTCTGCGACAGCGGCGGGATGGTGCCGAAGCCTTCCAGCTCGAGCGGCTTGTCGCTCACGGTGGCCAGCGGGCGCAGGCGCTTGCCGCGGATCATGTCGGCCTGCTCGACCGCCAGCTGCGTGGTCATGTCGGCCTCGCCGGCGACGGTGGCCACCACGGCCGGGTTGCCGCCGTCGTACGAGACTTCCTTGTACTTGACGCCGGTGGCCTTGACGATCTCGTCCATGGCCGCGTGCGCCGCCGAGGTGACGCCGGCGGTGGCGACGCTCACCTGGCCGGGCCGCTTCTTCATGTCGTCGATCAGTTCCTTGGCGTTCTTCCAGGGACGCTGCGGGTTGACGCCGATCACCTGGATGTTGGCGACGTTCAGGAACAGGTGCCAGTCCTTGATGCTGGTGTTGACCGAGCCGAGCGCCTGGTAGGCGCCCAGGTCCTGCGCCGCACCCGCGGTCCAGGTGTAGCCGTCCTTGGGGGCGTCCATCGCGCTCTTGGTGCCGATGGCGCCTGAAGCGCCCGGCTGGTTGACGATGACGATCGTCTGGCCCAGCGCCTTTTCCAGCTCGGCCGCCGCGACGCGCGTGACCTGGTCGGTCGAGCCGCCGGCGGCCCAAGGCACGATCAGGTTGATCGGCCGCGTGGGCTTCCACTGCTGCGCGGCGGCCGGCGCGGCGATGCCGAGCGCCAGCACGGCCAGCGAGAGGGATTTCAGGAAGAAGCGCTTTTGCATGAGGTTCTCCGGGTTAATTCCCCAATCGGTGAATTGATCCACTCTAGAGGCGGCCGCTCGCGGGTGTCAACGCGGCATGCCCTAGCTTGCGAGTCAAGCGAGCCACCGTTCGCGGTGCGCCGCGACGAAGTCGTCGTCGACCAGGTGCGGGTAGTCGCGCTGCACGCGGCTGAGCTCCGCGGCCTGGCCCGGGCTCAGGCCCTCGTTCGGGTCCAGGCACCAGGTGCCTTGCAGCAGGCCCTGGCGGCGCAGGATCTCATGGCAGCCGGCGATGCAGCCGTGGAAGTCGTGGGCGACGTCGAAAAGCGCGGCGTTGCAGTCGGTGACCTGGGCGTCCAGCGCCAGCAGCTGGGCCGAGGCTTGTCCCGCGTCCACGGCGGCGTGGACGCGCGCCAGCAGTTCGACCGCGCGCTTGGTCCACACGCTCCAGTGGCCCAGCAGGCCGCCGCGGATGCGCACCGTGACCGGTCGGCCTTCGCGCATCACGGTGAACGGCGCGAGCAGGTCCAGCACGATGTGGTCGTCGTTGCCGGTGTAGAGCGTGACGCGGTCTTCCGCCTTGGCCGCAACGACACCGCGGATCACGTCGAGCGTGCGGTAGCGGTGGAACGGCGCCATCTTGATCGCCACCACGTTGTCGATGGCCGCGAAGCGCGCCCAGAACGAGGCCGGCAGCGCGATGCCGCCCACTGCGGGCTGCAGGTAGAAGCCCACCAGCGGCATCGCCTGCGCGACGGCCTCGCAGTGGCGGATCAGCTCGTCCTCGCTCGCGCCCTTCATGGCGGCCAGGCTCAGCAGGCCGGCGTGGTAGCCGAGGCCGCGGGCGATCTCCGCCTCGCGAACGGCTTGCTCGGTGCGACCGGCCAGGCCGGCGATCATGAACAGCGGGCGGCGGCCGCCGATCGGTTCCCACTCGCGAGCGGTCTGCATCGCGAGCGACAGCACCGGCTCGTAGAGGCCCTGCTCGCGGATGGCGAACTGCGTGGAGTGCACGCCGACCGCCACGCCACCGGAGCCCGCGTCCAGGTAGTAGCGGGTCATGGCGCGTTGGCGGCGCTCGTCGAGCTTGCGGTTTGCGTCGAGCGCGAGCAGGTGCGCGGGGATGACGGCGCCGCGACGCAGCACGGCGAGCGAGTCGGAAGGGATCTCGGTGCGATGCATGTTCAGTACTTCCCGTCGCGCGCTTCGTAATGCGTCGGCTTGCCCAGGCTCGCACCGCCGCGCGACACCCAGTCGGCGGTCCAGTCCAGCATGCGGTCCAGGCCCACCTGCGGCGGGCCGAACAACCGGAAGGCTTCGCTGCAATCGACCAGCCACGCGGTCGGCGCTTCCTGCCCGCGCAGCACCGGTTCGATGCCGAGCCGCTCGCCGAGCGCACGGGCGATGTCGCGGATCGCGACGCGCGGGCCGCTGAGGTTCAGCGGCGCGGTGGGCGTGTCGCAGTGCGCGAGCGAGCGCAGCGCCCAGTCGTTGGCCTCGCCCTGCCAGATGATGTTGGCGTGGCCCATCGCCAGGTCGATCGGCTCGCGGTGCAGCACCTTGTGCGCCACGTCGTGCAGCACGCCGTAGCGCATGTCGATCGCGTACGACAGACGCAGCAGACGCCCCGGCGTGCCGTGCTGGTGCGAGAAGTGCTGGAACATGCGCTCGCGCGCCACGCAGGAGTTGGCGTACTCGCCCGAGGGCGCGGTCGGCGGCAGGGACTCCGGCGCGCCCGGACCGTCGGTGGCCACGAACGGGTAAACGCAAGCCGTGGAGAACGCCACGATGCGCGATCGGGGATAGCGTTCGGCCACCAGCGCCGGCACGTGCGCGTTCATCGCCCAGGTCAGCCATTCGCTGCCGGTGGAGCCGAACTTGCGCCCGGCCATGAACACCACGTTGGGCGCGTCGGGCAGGTCGGCCAGGGCTTCGCGCGAGAGCAGGTCGGCTTCCAGGCAGTCCACGCCTTCGCGCTCGAGCTCCTGGCGCAGGCCGGGTTGCGAGAAGCGCGCCACGCCGATCACCCGCCGGGCGGGATCGGCCCGCTTGGCCATGCGCGCGAGCGTGGGTCCCATCTTGCCGCCCACGCCCAGCACCAGGAGGTCGCCGGGCGCGCGCTGCAGCGCCTGCACCAGGGCCTCGGACGGGCGCGAC
>Ga0247820_10000262_pt1 | contig 27182 bp, 19 predicted proteins | sample 13C_Glucose_Day1_2_FD_192480 | JGI IMG/M metagenome (GOLD analysis project Ga0247820, IMG submission 192480) | Soil microbial communities from agricultural site in Penn Yan, New York, United States - 13C_Glucose_Day14 | ecosystem: Environmental > Terrestrial > Soil > Agricultural land | place...
CCGCAACCCACTGGCAAAGCACGCCGTCAACAGATACCCCCCCGTCGGCGCCTCCCAGTCCAGCATCTCGCCGGCACAGAACACGCCAGGCATGCCCTTGAGCATCAAGCCCTCATCCAGCCCCTCGAAGCGCACGCCACCGGCACTGCTGATCGCCTCGTCCAGCGGCCGGGTGCGTACCAGCGTGATGGGTAGCGCCTTGATCGCCCGTGCCAACGCAGCCATATCGGCAAACGTCGCCTGATCCGTCAGTTCACGCAGCAGTGCCGCCTTCACCCCGTCGATGCCCAGTTGGCTGTGCAGGTGCTTGGCCATCGACCGTGACCCCCGCGGCTTGGCCAGGGCCTGGGCGATTTTGTCCACAGGCTTTTCCGGCAGCAGGTCGAGCAGCAGCGTTGCCTGGCCGTCGCGGTTGATAGCCTCGCGCAACAGTGCAGACCAGGCATACACCAGGCTGCCCTCGACACCCTGGGCGGTAAGGATGAACTCACCTTTGCGCGTTGCCGTGCCTGGCATGCCCAGGGCGATGTTCTTCAGTGGCGCGCCGGCGAACTTGTCCTTGAGCAGCGCGCTCCAGCCTGCGACTTCAAACCCGCAGTTGCTCGCTTGCAAAGGAGAGATATCCACAGCACGTTCGGCCAGCACAGGTTGCCAGGCGCCGTTGGAGCCCAGCCTGGCCCAACTGCCTCCACCCAAGGCCAACACGACAACATCAGCCTTTACCTGCAGTTCGCCCTGTGGATAAGCGATTTGCAAGGCACCGTCGGCACCCCAGCCCAGCCAGCGATGGCGGGTGTGGATAACTACGCCGCTGTCGCGCAGGCGTTTGAGCCAGGCGCGTAGCAACGGCGCGGCTTTCATATCGGTCGGGAAGACTCGGCCCGAAGTGCCCACGAAGGTTTCGATGCCCAAGCCGTGAATCCACTGGCGCAGGGCATCGGCATCGAAATCGCTCAGCAGCCGCTTTATCTCGTTTTCGCGTTCGGCATAGCGCGCCACGAACTGGGGAAAGGGCTCGGAATGGGTGATGTTCATGCCGCCGACGCCCGCCAGCAGAAACTTGCGGCCCACCGACGGCATGGCGTCGAACACCTGCACTGCAAGGCCCGCCTGGGCCAGGGCTTCGGCGGCCATCAGGCCGGCGGGGCCGGCGCCGATGACGACAGCCAGGGGAGGGGATGCGGGGCGTAGATCGGACATGGTGGGCAGCAGGCTGTGGAAAAGACCGCGCATTCTAACGCAGCAGGGGATATGTAAGCACTGAGCAGAAAATGATCAGTATTCTGCAGGGCAGGTTGGCCAAGGGCTGCAGCCGCTTTCCCGCAGGTTATCCACAAGCGGTTCCACAGTCATTGTGAACAACTGATGACCTTCGCCGCGCTATGGTGGAGGATGCCGTGGCGCCGCGCCAAGGCGTGGCGGTCCTTGCTGTAGCCGCCGCCGATCACGCCGACTACCGGGATATCCCGCCCCAGGCAGTGGCGCATGACATGCTCGTCGCGCGCAGCCAAGCCAGCATCGGTCAGTTGCAGATAGCCGAGGGCATCGTCCTTATGGACATCCACGCCGGCGTCATACAGCACCAGGTCGGGTTGATACAGCGGCAACAGGTAGTTGAGCGCGTCTTCCACCACCTTCAGGTAGGCGGCGTCACCCATGCCCCGCGGCAGCGGAATGTCCCAGTCGCTGTGGGCCTTGCGCGCCGGGAAGTTCTGTTCGCAGTGCAACGATACGGTGATGGCGTCCGGGGTGTCCTGCAGGATGCGCGCGGTGCCATCGCCCTGGTGCACGTCGCAATCGAAGATCAGCACCCGGTGCACCCGCCCGGCCTCAAGCAGGTAGCGGCTGATCACGGCCAGGTCGTTGAAGATGCAGAAACCGGCTGGGTGGTCAAAGTGGGCGTGGTGGGTACCGCCGGCCAGGTGGCAGGCCAGGCCGTGTTGCAGCGCCATTTCGGCAGCCAGCAACGAACCGCCCACTGCCCGCACGGTGCGCCGCGCCAAGGCCTCGCTCCAGGGCAAGCCCAGGCGGCGCTGGTCCTCGCGCGACAGTTCGCCGTGCATATAGCGCTCGATGTAGTCGCGGTCGTGGGCCAGGGCGAGGATGTCGTTGGGGCAGATTTGCGGGCGCAGCAAAGCCTGGTCGGTGGTCAGCCCGCTCTCGACCAGGTGGTCGCGCAGCAGGCGGAACTTGTCCATGGGGAAACGATGCTCGGGTGGGAACTCCGGGCTGTAGTCATCGTGGTAGATCAGCGGCAACGGCATGGTGGGTTCGCAATCGGGGCCAGTGCTGATCTTGCCAGTTGTTGGGTTGTGGGTAAAAGTACTGCGCCGCGCCTACGCTGAACCTGTAGCACGGCAAAACCGGAGCACGCCCCATGACCCCCATCCTTGAACTGGAAAGCGCCCGCCTGGTGTTACGCCAATGGCATGACGACGACCTGCGCGAGTTCGCCGCCATGAGCGCCGACCCGCAGGTGATGCGTTACTTTCCAGCGCCCATGACGCGGCTGGAGGCGGCGGCACTGATCGGCAGGATCCGCGGCCATTTCAACGAATACGGCTTCGGCCTGTGGGCCCTGGAACGCAAGGACAGCGGCGCCTTCATCGGCATGACCGGCCTGCTCAACGTCAACTTCGATGCGCCGTTCGCGCCGGCCGTGGAAATCGGCTGGCGCCTTGCCCGGCGGCACTGGGGCCTGGGCTTTGCCAGCGAGGCGGCGTGGACCTGCCTGCGTTGTGCTTTCGCCCAATTGCGCCTGGAAGAGGTGGTGTCGTTCACTACCGAGGCCAACCTGCCGTCGCAGAAGGTCATGCAGGCCATCGGCATGGTGCAGGACCTGCAAGGCAGTTTCGAGCACCCGCGCCTGCCCGCTGGGCACCCGCTGCGTCCCCACGTGCTGTACCGCATCGACCGGCCCCGCTGGGAGCAGACCTTGCGCGCTGAATGAGCGGTCATGCGCGGTGCCGATGACAAACCCTGTATCATTTGCCTTCATGAAAGCGCCGTAGAGCTGTGATGCCTTGCTAGGAGAACCCCCGATGAGTCATGTGTTGGACGACCTGGTCGACCTGTTGAGCCTCGAATCGATCGAGGAGAACCTGTTCCGTGGGCGCAGCCAGGACCTGGGCTTCCGCCAGCTGTACGGTGGCCAGGTGCTGGGCCAGTCACTGTCGGCGGCCAGCCAGACGGTCGAAGACGCGCGCCATGTGCATTCGCTGCACGGCTACTTCCTGCGCCCGGGCGATGCCAGCCTGCCGGTGGTCTATTCGGTAGACCGTGTGCGCGATGGCGGCAGCTTCAGTACCCGGCGAGTGACGGCCATCCAGAAGGGCCAGACCATTTTCACCTGCAGTGCCTCGTTCCAGTACGACGAGGAAGGTTTCGAGCACCAGGCGCAGATGCCTGATGTGGTCGGGCCGGAGAACCTGCCGAGCGAAGTCGAACTGGCCCGCGCCATGGCCGACCACCTGCCTGAGCGCATTCGTGACAAGGTGCTGTGTGCCAAACCGATCGAGATACGCCCGGTCACCGAGCGTGACCCGTTCAACCCCAAGCCCGGCGACCCGGTGAAGTACACCTGGTTCCGCGCCGACGGCACCCTGCCGGCCGTGCCCGCGCTGCACAAGTACCTGCTGGCCTACGCCTCGGACTTCGGCCTGCTGACCACCTCGCTGCTGCCCCACGGCAAATCGGTGTGGCAGCGCGACATGCAGATCGCCAGCCTCGACCACTCGTTGTGGTTCCACGGCAACCTGCGCGCCGATGAGTGGCTGCTGTACGCCACCGACAGTCCTTGGGCCGGCAATGCCCGTGGTTTCTGCCGGGGCAGTATCTACAACCGTGCCGGGCAGCTGGTGGCGTCGTCTTCGCAGGAAGGCTTGATCCGTCACCGCAAGGACTGGGCATGAGCCTGGCCGATATCCGCAACTGGGTGTTCGACATGGACGGCACCCTTACCGTGGCGGTGCATGATTTTGCCGCCATTCGTGAGGCGCTGGAGATTCCGCCCGAGGACGACATCCTCACCCACCTGGCGGCATTACCTGCGGCGCAAGCGGCCGCCAAGCATGCCTGGCTGCTGGAGCACGAACGCGACCTGGCGGTAGCCTCGACTGCAGCTACCGGTGCCGTGGAGCTGGTGCGGGAGCTGGCCGGGCGTGGCTGCCGCTTGGGCATTCTTACCCGTAATGCGCGTGAGCTGGCGCATGTCACGCTGGAGGCGATCGGCCTGGCGGATTGCTTTGCAGTCGAGCACGTGCTCGGTCGTGACGAGGCGGCGCCCAAGCCCAACCCCGATGGCCTGCTGAAGATCGCCAGTGCCTGGGGTGTGGCGCCGAGCGAACTGGTGATGGTGGGTGACTACCGCTTCGACCTGGATTGCGGGCGAGCGGCCGGGGCGCGCACAGTGCTGGTGAACCTGCCGGATAACCCATGGCCGGAGCTGGTGGACTGGCATGCGGTGGACTGCCGGGCTTTGCGGGCGTTGCTGGGCTGAGTTTTCGGTCGCCTGCGCTTGCCCTGTCGCCGGCAAGTTGATCACCGCTGCTGAAGGCTGCCCGAGCACCTGTGGGAGCCGGCTTGCCGGCGATAGGGCCGTTACTGTCTATGCTCACCCCCAGTCTTTTCCCCAAATGGAGAACCAGCCATGACCCATAAAGCCATCTACGTGCAACCCGGCGGCGGCTACGACAAGGTCGAAGTCGGCACCTGCGAGGCTGCTGCGCCCAAGCCCGGCGAGATCACCGTACGCCTGCACGCCAGCTCCCTCAACTACCACGACTTTGCCGTGGTCAGCGGCATGTGGGGGCCGAGCGAGCGGCGCATTCCCATGGCCGATGGCGCTGGCGAAGTGACCGCTGTCGGGGCGGGCGTCAGTGAGTTCAAGGTAGGCGACAGCGTGGTCAGCACCTTCTTCCCGGACTGGCTCGATGGCCAGGCACTGGTCGAAGGCTTCGCCAGCGTGCCGGGCGACGGCATCGACGGCTACGCCCGTGAACAGGTCACCGCCCGCGCCACCTCCTTCACGCTGGCACCCAAGGGCTACAGCCACGCCGAGGCCGCCACCCTGACGACTGCCGGCCTCACGGCCTGGCGTGCGCTGATGAGCGACGGTCACCTCAAGCCCGGTGACACCGTACTGGTACAGGGCACCGGCGGCGTGTCGATCTTCGCCCTGCAGTTCGCCAAGCTGGCAGGCGCCACGGTAATCGCCACCTCGTCCAGCGATGCCAAGCTCGAACGCCTCAAGGCCCTGGGCGCCGATCACCTGATCAACTACAAGAGCACCCCGGCCTGGGGCGAGAAGGTGCGTGAGCTCACCGGCAACCGTGGCGTCGATCATGTGATCGAGGTGGGCGGGCCGGCGACGCTGGAGCAGTCGATGATTGCCGCACGGATCGGTGGCCATGTGTCATTGATCGGCATCCTTACCGGTGTCGCCGGGCAGTTGCCGCTGGTTCAGGCGCTGGTTCGGCAGATCCGGCTGCAGGGCGTGCTGGTGGGTAGCCGCGCGCAGCAGCAGGCGATGGTCCGGGCGATCGACGCCAACGGCTTGCTGCCTGTGGTGGACAAGCATTTTGAACTGGAGCAGATCGTCGAAGCGTTCCGCTACCAGGAGAGCAACCGGCATTTCGGCAAGATCTGCCTGACCTGGTAATCGCCAGCCTCAGTCCGGCAACAAGCGGTCCCGGCTGTTGGACAGATGCAGGCAGATCGCCGCCCGCGCCGCATCCGGGTCTTGCCGGCCAATGGCGTTGAGAATCGCCTCATGCTCCAGGTTGGCCAGGTAGGCATGCCGCGCCAGGTTGGCCCCGGCGCGTTCGGCGATGGCCATGCGGTTGCGAGGAATCAGGCCATTGCCCAGCTGCGCCATCATCTCGCTGAAGTACAGGTTGCCGGTGGCCTCGGCGATCAGCAGGTGAAAGCGGCGGTCCGCTTCGATGCAACTGTCACCGGCCGCGGCGAGGTCCTGATAATCGTCCAGCGCCTGGCGCATGCGTGCCAGGTGTTGTTCGTTGCGGCGCACGGCGGCGAGGGCGGCTGCCTGGCCTTCGAGGCCGATGCGCAGCTCCAGCAGGTCGCGCACGCTTGCGGCATTCTCCACACCCACCCGCAACCCGGCCTGCGCAGGGCGCGCCATCACGAACGTACCAATCCCGTGGCGCGGTTCTACCAGGCCAGAGGCCTGCAGCTTCGACAGGGCTTCACGCACCACGGTGCGGCTGACACCGTGCTCGCGCACCAAGGTGTTTTCCGACGGCAGTTTGTCGCCCGGCTTGATGGTGCCCAGCAGGATCTGCTGGGTCAGGCTGGAGACCAGGTCGTGGGCACGGCTGTGGCCTGTTTTGCGGGGCTGCTGGGGCATGGGCCGCTCCGGTTGGCGAGTTAGCTTGTACGACAAGTTAGCCGATAAAAATATTTTCTGCCTGTTTTTTCGTGGCGCTGGGTAACCTGAAAAGTGATCTTAGGAACGTTATCGCCGCTTTTATACGATCTATAAGCTTGTATTTTGTGTTTTTAACGACAATCGCCATCTTGTCGTACAACTTCGCCGCGCATATGCTCTGCCCACTGTCATGTCAGACCACCTCGACCCGCACAAAAACAATTAGTGGGAGATACACAAGTGAACGACACCCTCGATCCGTCTGCCCGTAACGGCGGCGACGTACTGGCCAGCGCCGTGGCCAAGGTCAAGCGCCACGTCCTGCCGCTGTTCGTGATCATGTTCATCGTCAACTACCTCGACCGCGTCAACATCGGCTTCGTCCGGCCGCATCTGGAAAGCGACCTTGGCATCAGCGCTGCGGCCTATGGTTTTGGTGCCGGGTTGTTCTTCATCGGCTATGCGCTGTTCGAAGTGCCCTCGAACATGCTGTTGCAGCGCGTCGGCGCCCGCCTGTGGCTGACCCGCATCATGTTCACCTGGGGGCTTGTGGCCACGGCCATGGCCTTCGTGCAGAACGAAACCCAGTTCTACGTGCTGCGCTTTTTGCTCGGTGTTGCCGAGGCCGGCTTCTTCCCTGGGGTGATCTACTACTTCACCCGCTGGCTGCCAGCTGCCGAACGCGGCAAGGCGATTGCCATTTTCCTCAGCGGCTCGGCGCTGGCTTCGCTGATCTCCGGCCCCCTGGCCGGCGCGCTGATGCAGATCCAGGGCCTGGGCATGCATGGCTGGCAGTGGATGTTGTTCATCGAGGGCATGGCCTCGGTCACGCTGTGCTTCTTCGTGTTCTTCTGGCTCGACTCCAAACCGCACGACGCCAAATGGCTGAGCAAGGCCGAGCAGGATGCGCTGGTCGATACCATCGACCGCGAGCAACGTGAGCGCGAAGCCACGGGCGCCGTCAAGGTATCGTCCTGGAGCCTGCTCAAGGACCGCCAGATCGTGCTGTTCTGCCTGATCTACTTCTGCATCCAGCTGACCATCTACGCCGCGACCTTCTGGTTGCCCAGCATCATCAAACGCATGGGTGACCTGAGCGACCTGCAGGTCGGTTTCTTCAACTCCATCCCATGGCTGATCTCGATTCTGGCCATGTATGCCTTCGCCGCTGGCTCCTCGCGCTGGAAGTTCCAGCAGGCCTGGGTGGCTGCTGCCCTGGTGATCGCGGCCATCGGCATGTTCATGTCGACCACGGGCGGGCCGGTGTTCGCCTTTGTCGCGGTGTGCTTTGCCGCTATCGGTTTCAAGTCGGCTTCTTCACTGTTCTGGCCGATCCCCCAAGGCTATCTGGACGCACGTATCGCTGCGGCGGTGATCGCCCTGATCAACTCCGTGGGCAACCTGGGCGGCTTCGTCGCGCCCACCACTTTCGGCCTGCTCGAGCAGCAGACCGGGTCGATCCAGGGTGGCCTGTACGGCCTGGCCGTGACCTCGGTGCTGGCGGCCATTGCGGTGTTCTTCGTGCGCACTCGCCCAAAGGGCGTCCCCTCCAATGACCTCAAGGCCCCTTCGGCCTTGGGCCAGACCCACTGATGACTGCGAGACAACAATCATGAACATGCAGACGACTCCCGCACTCCACACCAGCACCCCCGTGGTCACCGACCTGCGCGTGATCCCGGTTGCCGGCCATGACAGCATGCTGCTCAACCTCAGTGGCGCCCATGGCCCGTTCTTCACCCGTAACGTTGTGGTGCTGCGTGACAGCGCCGGCAACACGGGCCTTGGCGAAGTGCCCGGTGGCGAGAAGATCCGCCAGACCCTGGAAGATGCCCGCAGCCTGGTGGTCGGCCAGCCGATCGGCCACTACCAGCGTGTGCTCAATGCCATGCGCCAGACATTCGCCAACCGCGATGCTGGCGGGCGTGGCCTGCAGACCTTTGACCTGCGCATTACCGTGCATGCGGTGACGGCCATCGAATCGGCGCTGCTGGACTTGCTCGGCCAGCACCTCAATGTGCCCATGGCCGCGCTGCTCGGCGAAGGCCAGCAGCGCGACGCGGTGAAAATGCTCGGCTACCTGTTCTATATCGGTGACCGCCAGCAGACTGACCTGGCTTACCGCAACGAGGCCGACGCCGATGATGACTGGTTCCGCCTGCGTCACGAGAAGGCACTGACCCCTGAGGCCGTGGTGCGCCTGGCTGAAGCCGCCAAGCAGCGCTATGGCTTCAGCGACTTCAAGCTCAAGGGCGGCGTGCTACGTGGCGAAGAGGAGATGGAGGCGGTAACGGCGCTGGCCGAGCGCTTCCCCGAAGCGCGCATCACGCTTGACCCCAATGGCGCCTGGTCATTGCAAGAGGCCATCGCCCTGTGCCGTGACAAGCACCACGTGCTGGCCTATGCAGAAGACCCGTGCGGTGCCGAAAACGGCTATTCGGGCCGTGAGGTGATGGCCGAGTTCCGCCGTGCCACCGGCTTGCCCACCGCCACCAACATGATCGCCACCGACTGGCGCCAGATGGGCCATGCGATCCAGTTGCAGTCGGTGGATATCCCCTTGGCCGACCCACACTTCTGGACCTTGCAGGGCTCGGTACGGGTGGCGCAGATGTGCAACGACTGGGGCCTGACCTGGGGTTCGCATTCGAACAACCACTTCGATATTTCATTGGCGATGTTCACCCAGGTAGCTGCGGCGGCGCCGGGTGAGATCACGGCGATCGACACCCACTGGATCTGGCAGGACGGCCAGCGTCTTACCCGCGAGCCGCTGCGCATCGTCGACGGCCATGTGCGCGTGCCAGAGCGCCCAGGGCTAGGGGTGGAGCTGGATGAAGACCAACTGGCCAAGGCCCATGAGTGCTACCGCAGCATGGGGCTGGGAGCGCGGGATGACGGTGTGGCGATGCAGTTCCTGATCCCGGGCTGGACGTTCGATAACAAGCGGCCTTGCCTGGTGCGTTGAAGCCCGTGGCAAGCCGGCTCCCAGAGGTACCCCGCTGCTCTCAAGCTCAGCGCAAACCAGTGGGAGCCGGCTTGCCGGCGATTGGGCTGCGCAGCAGCCCCCTCACCCCGCCTCAAAAAATGCCCGAGCCATCGCCACAAACGCGCCCAACACTGGATTCGGATTATCCCGGCAATACGCCAGAAAGATCTCCGCCTGCTGGTCCATCCCCATCAGTGGCTTGAACACCACCTGCTCCAGCCGCAGCGCCTGCGCCGATGCCGGCACCACCGCACAGCCCAGCCCGACATTCACCAACCCCAGAATCGAATGCGTCTGCCCCAGTTGGTGCAGATAACGCGGCTGCACCTCGTGGCGGGCAAACAGATTGGCGATGCGATCATGGAAGTAGCGCCCCTCGTTGGCGCTGTACATCACGAACGGCTGCTGATCGAAATCGGTCGGCTTGAGCCGCTCGCGCGCTGCCAGTGCATGGCCGACGGGGAGGGCGGCGACGAAGGGCTCGCGGTGGATCGGCAAGTACTCCACGCGTGCGCTGGGTAGCACCTGGCGCACCAGACCGACATCGATCAGCCCAGCCTCCAGGTCATGCACCTGGGTTGCGGAGATACGCTCGCTGAGCACCAGTTCGATGTCGGGTACGGTCTTGGCGGCGTGCACCAGCAGGCGAGGGATCATGCTGTAGGCCCCGACCGCTGTGAAGCCCAGCGTCAGTCGGCCAGCCTCGCCATGGGCAATGCGCCGGGCCGACTGGCTGGCAGATTCGGCGATCTGCAGTATGCGCCGGGCATCTTCCAGGAAGCTCTGCCCGGCGAGTGTGAGCCGCGCCTGGCGGTTGTTGCGCTCAAGCAGCAGCACCCCCAACGAATGCTCCAACAGCTGGATCTGCCGGCTCAACGGCGGTTGGGTCATGTGCAGGCGGCTGGCGGCACGGCCGAAATGCAGCTCCTCGGCAACCGCTACGAAGCAGCGCAGCTGGTGCAGCTCCATGATTCAATTCCTGAATTATTCGATCCACCATCTATATTAGACCTGTATCGCATGCCGGCCTAGCATCGAGTCACACCTTTGAAGTTGCCGGATATCAACGATGAACAACGACAACACCGCAGCCGTCGAGCTGCTGCTGACCCAGCCGGTACCGGATGCCATCGATGCGCAACTGGTCAGTGCCTACCAGGTGCATCGGCTGTATCGACATGACAATCCTCAACAACTGCTCGATGACGTCGGCCCTCGTATTCGTGGGGTGGTCACCGGTGGCGCCAAAGGCTTGGCCAATGCGCTGATGGATCAACTGCCAGCGCTGCAGATCATCGCCATCAGTGGCATCGGCACCGACGCTGTCGACCTGCACCACGCGGCGAAGCGCGGCATACATGTCACCACGACCCCGGGGGTGCTCACCGATGACGTGGCCGATATGGCCATGGGGTTGATCATCAACACACTACGCCGCCTGGGCGAAGGTGAACGTCTGGTGCGTGACGGCTTGTGGGGCACGGTCAACCTGCCGTTGGCGCGCAAGGTCAGTGGTAGTGCGCTGGGCATCGTTGGCCTGGGGCAAGTCGGCAAGGCCATTGCCCGCCGCGCTGCCGCCTTCGACATGCACATTGCCTACAACGGCCGGCGCGAACAGCACGGCTGTGGCTACCGCTTCGTCGCTGACCTGGTCGAACTGGCGCGTTCTGTTGATGTGCTGGTGGTGGCGGCCTCGGCTGATGGCGGCAAGGTGCTGGTGAGCGCCGAGGTGCTCGACGCGCTGGGCCCGCAGGGCTACCTGATCAACGTGGCGCGCGGCAAGTTGGTGGATGAAGGCGCACTGGTCGAGGCTTTGCGCGAACGGCGCATTGCCGGTGCCGGGCTGGATGTGTTCGTCGATGAACCCCATGTGCCACCGGCTTTGTGTGACCTCAACCAGGTCAGCCTACAGCCGCACCGTGGCAGCGCCACCCTGCAGACCCGCCTGGAAATGGGGCAAATGGTGCTGGACAACCTCGCAGCCTGTTTCCGCGGCGAGGTGCCGCCGAACTGCGCGTAACCCCTATCGCCGGCAAGCCGGCTTCCATTGGGAGCCCACTGCTTTGCAGCCCGGTGATGTACCTGTAGGCGCCGGCTTGCCGGCGATAGGGCCACTAGCGACACCACAAGGCCACACCTTCTCTGCACAAGAACAATCGCTTCCATCGAGAAGCAAGAGGGTACATATGAACAGCAAATCCGCCGTCGCCGCACCGCAGGCCGTCGCCGCAATCGGCCGCCATCGCTTCCTTGTCCTGGCGCTGATCTTTGTCATCACGGTCATCAACTATGCCGACCGCGCCACCCTGTCGATCACTGGCACCGAGGTACTCAACGACCTCGGCCTGGACCCGGTCATGCTCGGCATGATCTTCTCTGCCTTCGCCTGGGCCTACGCCCTCGGCCAGGTGCCAGGCGGCTGGTTGCTGGACCGCTTCGGTGCACGCCGCGTGTATGGCATCAGCCTGATTCTCTGGTCGCTGTTCACTCTGCTGCAAGGCACAGTGGGCTGGCTGGGCCTGGCCGGCGTGTCGGCTGCGGTGGCGTTGTTCTCCATGCGTTTCATGCTCGGCCTGGTGGAGTCACCGGCATTCCCGGCCAACTCGCGCATCGTCAGTTGCTGGTTCCCCACCCGCGAGCGCGGTACCGCATCGGCGCTGTTCAATTCGGCGCAGTACATGGCAGTGGTGGTGTTCGCGCCGCTGATGGCGTGGATGACCCACACGATGAGCTGGGAGCAGGTATTCATCTGGATGGGCGTGCTCGGCCTGCTGCTGAGCGTGGTGTGGTTCCGCCTTTACCATGAGCCGCACAGCGCACCGGGGTTGAGCCGTGAAGAGTTCGATTACATGCGTGAAGGCGGAGCGCTGGTCGACCTGGAAAAAGAGCGCAAGACGGCCAAGAGCAAACCGACCCGCGCGGAGCTTGCGCAGCTGTTCACCAGCCGCAACCTGTGGGCGGTCTACCTGGGGCAGTACTGCATCACTGCGCTCACCTATTTCTTCATCACCTGGTTCCCGATCTACCTGATCAAGGGCCGTGGCATGACCATCATGGAGGCCGGCTGGGTGGCCGCGTTGCCGGCGATCTGCGGCTTTACCGGCGGCATCCTTGGCGGCTTTGTGTCCGACTGGCTGATCCGCCGTGGCGTGCACCCGTCCAGGGCGCGCAAGACGCCGTTCGTGATCGGCATGGCGTTGTCCACCACCTTGGTGCTGGCCAATTACGTGGATGGCAACGCGGCGGTAATTGCCCTGATGACCTTGGCATTCTTCGGCAAGGGCCTGGCAGCGGTGGGTTGGGCGGTGCTGTCGGATGTGGCACCGAAGAAAATGGTCGGCCTGTGCGGTGGCGTGTTCAACGGCATCGGCAACATTGCCGGCATCGTCACCCCGCTGGTGATCGGCTACGTAGTGGCCAGCACCGGCTCCTTCGACAACGCACTTTGGTTCGTAGCCGCCCACGGCGTGCTGGGGATCTTCGCTTACCTGTTGCTGGCCCGGCGCTTCGAACGGACGGGGCAGGCGTAGGCAGACGCCTGAGCAACAGAGGCCCCGGGTGACCGGGGCTTTTTTGTACCTGTTACGCATACCCAGATGAAAAACAAAACCCTCAAATGGCCATCAGGCGCGTCTGGACATGCCATCCACGACATCTGACGTTTATGGAAAAGCGCTGTCGTGATCGAACAGTTGCGAGGCGTTCTCGTGTAATTTCCTGCAGCCTCAGCCGGCTTAAATGAACCCCGAACCGCACTGACGCCCTGCTTTGTGACGCGCGCCAAAGATCAACAACAGCGCGCAAGCAAGGTGTCGACTCATTGAATCCAAAGGAGATATTTTCGCCTACGCCTGCCCGTCCTTCCTTGTGTCAGCAAAAAGAGAACAACATCAATGAACACCGTGGGAACTGATGGCAACCTTGCACAAGGTTTCAAGCCACGTCATGTAACGATGCTGTCCATCGCGGGCATCATCGGCGCCGGTCTTTTCGTCGGCTCCGGGCACGCCATCGCGGCAGCCGGGCCAGCCACCATTGTTTCTTACTTCGTGGCCGGGACCCTGGTGGTGCTGGTCATGCGCATGCTCGGCGAAATGGCCGTGGCGCACCCCGACACCGGTTCGTTCTCCACCTATGCCGACCAGGCCATCGGCCGCTGGGCCGGCTACACCATCGGCTGGCTGTACTGGTGGTTCTGGGTGCTGGTGATCCCGATCGAAGCACTGGCCGCCGGGCATGTGCTCAACGCCTGGTTCCCACAGGTGGACAGCTGGATCTTCGCCCTCGCTTCCGTACTGCTACTGGCGTGCACCAACCTGTTCAGCGTGGCCAAGTACGGTGAGTTCGAGTTCTGGTTCGCCATTCTCAAAGTCACGGCAATCCTTTGTTTCATCGGCTTGGGCTTTGCGGCCCTGATGGGCTGGTTGCCCAACCGCGAAGTCAGCGGGTTGAGTGGGTTGATGAGCGCCTACGGCGGCTTTGCGCCCAACGGCTGGTCTGCCGTGATTGGTGCATTCATCACCGTGATGTTCAGCTTCATCGGCACCGAAGCGGTGACCATTGCCGCCTCCGAATCCAGCGACCCGTCGCGTAACATCGCCAAGGCCACGCGCTCGGTGATCTGGCGCATCAGTACCTTCTACATCCTGTCGATCTTCGTGATCATCTCGATCGTGCCGTGGAACGACCCACAGCTTGCGGTGGTGGGTTCTTACCAGCGGGCGCTGGAAATCATGAACATCCCCAATGCCGCCTTCATGGTCGACCTGGTGGTGCTGGTGGCCGTGACCAGCTGCATGAACTCGTCGATCTATATCGCTTCGCGGATGATGTACTCACTGGCCAAGCGCGGTGATGCACCGGCCTTCCTCAACAAGACCTCCAAGGTCGGCGTGCCACGCGCTGCCGTGTTCGGCAGCACCCTGATCGGCGCGGCCATCGCCATCCTCAACTACTTCGCACCCAAGGGTGTGTTCGAGTTCCTGCTGGCCAGCTCCGGCGCCATTGCGCTGCTGGTTTACATGGTCATCGCCATCTCCCAGCTGCGCATGCGCCGCCGCCTGGAGCGTGAAAACGCGGAACTGAAATTCCGCATGTGGCTGTTCCCTTGGCTGACCTGGGCGGTGATCATTTTCATTGGCGGGGCGCTGGCGGTGATGATGTATACGCCCGAGCACCGGGTGGAGGTGACCGCTACATTGAGCCTGGCGATCTTCATTTCCTTCCTTGGCATCGTCACCGCGCGCGGTCATGAACGACAGGCGGCGGGGGTGCGCTCGCTCGGTTGAGCGGCGGCGGTGATACCTCCATGGTGGCCGGGTTGATCGGCCACCATGGACCGATGGCGTGATGTATCCGTGCCATCACTTTTTTCGTACACTCCGGTCTCCTAGCTTGCAAGGGAGTGTGCAACATGTGTCGTGGGATTCGACTGGCCTTGGCCTTGAGTATGTTGCACCTGCCACTGGCGCTGGCCAATGAAGCACCAGGCGACCCGCTGCTGGACACGCCGAGCGTCGGTAACACGGGTGCCGAGCACAGCGCCCGTGGCGTGTTGCGCGCGCGTCACCAGGCAGTGCTGGCCAGTGAGCTGGCCGGGCGTATCGTCGAAATGCCTTATGCTGATGGCGAGGCCTTCAAGAAGGGCAGCACCCTGGCGCGCTTCGACTGCTCGGCCTACCAGGCCCAGCTCAATGCCGCTCAAGCGGCGGTGCGCGCTAGCCGCGAAGAGCTCAACCACAACCGTCAACTGGCCGCATTGAAATCGGTGGGGCAGTTCGAGGTATCGCTGGCTGAGGCCAAGCAAGCCCAGGCCCAGGCCGAAGCCCAGGTCTACCAAGTGCAGGTCAAGCGCTGTGTGGTCACTGCCCCGTTCGACGGGCGAGTGGTACAACGCCGTGCCCAGCCTCACGAAAGCGTCGCCAACGGCGCACCGCTGGTGGAGGTGGTGGACAATCGTTCGCTGGAAATCCAGCTGCTGGTGCCTTCGCGCTGGCTGGCCAGGCTCAAGCCCGGGCAAAGCTTTCAGTTCACCCCGGATGAAACCGGTCAGCCGCTTGGCGCCACGGTCAAGCGTGTGGGCGCGCGAATCGATGAAGGCAGCCAGACGCTGCTGCTGATCGGCGAACTGCCCACCGACACCCACGGTTTGCTGGCGGGCATGAGCGGTACGGCCAGCTTTGCGCAGCAGCCATGACCGCCGCTGCCCATGGTACGGCGGAGCGGGCCTTCGCCTTGTTTCTGGGGCTGCAGCGCCAGGCGCGCCAGGCCACCAGTACCGAGCAGCTGGCGTATGCCATGGTCAACGACGGCCAGGCGATGTTTGGTTTTCGCCATGCCGCGTTACTGATCGCCGGCAAGGTGCAGGCGCTGACAGGCATCAGCGTGGTGGAAGCCAATGCACCGTTCGTGGCCTTTGTCGAACGTGCCGTGGGCAAGTTGCAGGCAGCGGGTGTCGCCGGCCAGGCCGGCGAGGTCGAGCCAAGCGTGCTGGATGCCCAGACACTCGCCGACTGGCAGGCGTTGTCGGCTGGGCAAGCCTTTTGGTTGCCATTGCACGACCGCAAGGGTGAGGCCTTCGGCGGCTTGTGGCTGGCCCGCGAGCAGGCGTTCAACGCCGCCGAGCAGGCCTTGCTGGTGCAGTTGGGGGAAACTTATGCGCATGCCTGGCAGGCGCTGAACCCGGTGCACCCTTGGCGCCTGCGCTGGCCGCGGCGGCGCTTGCTGGCGGTGCTGGCGGCCGCGCTGCTGTTGCTTTTGTTGCCGGTGCGCCAGTCGGTGCTGGCGCCGGCCGAGGTGGTGCCGCGCGGTGGCTGGGTGGTGGCGGCGCCGCTGGACGGGGTGGTGGCCGAGTTCCTGGTCAAACCCAACCAGCGTGTGACAGCGGGGGATTTGCTGGTGCGTTTTGATGCCACCGCCCTCAAGGCCCAGGCCGATGTCGCCGCACGCACCTTGGGCGTGGCGGAGGCCGAACTCAAGGTCAGTGCCCAGCGCGCCTTTACCGATGCCGACTCCAGCGCGCGCCTGGACTTGCTGGCCGCACGCGTCGAACAGAAACGCGCCGAACTCGACTATGCCCACCAGTTGCTGGCGCGCAGCGAGATCCGCGCCGAACGTGACGGCATCGCTGTGTTCGCCGATGCCGAGCGCTGGACTGGCAAACCGGTGCAGACTGGCGAGCGGCTGATGCAACTGGCCGACCCAGTGCAGGCCGAACTGCGCCTGGAGCTGCCGGTCGGCGATGCCATCGCCCTGCAGCCGGGGGCCGAGGTGGCGCTGTTCCTTGACAGTGACCCACTGCATCGGCACGTGGCGCAGCTTGAACGTGCTGCCTACGAGGCGCAAACCACCGCCGCCGGGCAGCTTGCCTACCGGCTGGATGCAACCTTCGTCGAGGCCTCACCACGCATCGGCCTGCGCGGTACGGCAAAGCTGTACGGCGAACGCGCGCCATTGGCCTATTACCTGCTGCGCCGGCCTCTGGCGGCCCTGCGCCAAGGGCTGGGCCTGTAATGTTGCCGGCGCTGCGTGCGGACCTGCAGCTCTCGCCAGCGGCACCGGCGTTGGACGGTGCCCCGCAATGGACCTTGGCCGACCCGTTGCGCGGCCGTTATTTCAAGCTCGGCGCGGCAGCGGTGCGTTTGCTCCGCCACTGGCCGCTGGGTGAGCCGCAACGGGTGCTGGCAGCTGCCAATGCCGAGCCGGGCCTGCCCCTGGATACTCAGGCGGTAGAGGACCTATTGGCGTTTCTCGGCCACCACGACCTGCTCAGCGCCAACGATCCCAAGCAGCGCCAGAGCTATGCCGTGAAGGCCGCCGCCAGCCAACAGGGGCTGTGGCACAAAGCGTTGCACCAGTACCTGTTCTTCCGCATCCCGCTGTGGCGCCCGGATGCCTTTCTCAACCGTACCTGGCCGCTGCTCGAGCGCCATGGTGGCTGGCTGCTGCGCGTTGGCCTGCCGGCGCTGCTGGTGCTTGGCCTGTTTCTGGTGATTCGTGACTGGTCGCGCTTCATCGCCACGTTCCCGCACCTGTTCAGCCTCGGCGGCATGCTCGCCTTTGGCCTGGCCCTGGCTTTCGCCAAGCTATGCCACGAGTTCGGCCATGCCTACATGGCCAAGCGCGCGGGCTGTCGTGTGCAGAGCATGGGGCTGGCGTTCATGGTACTGCTGCCGATGTTCTACACCGATGTCAGCGACGCCTGGCGCGTCAGCGACCGGCGCTCACGGCTGCTGATAGATGCAGGTGGCGTATTCGCCGAGCTGGTACTGGCGGTGTTGGCACTGCTGGCCTGGTCGCTGCTGCCCGATGGGCCGCTACGCACCGCAGCGTTCATGCTGGCCAGTGCCACGTGGATCACTACCTTGCTGGTCAACCTCAACCCGTTCATGCGCTTTGACGGGTACTTTCTGGTCAGTGACCTGTTAGGCGTGGAAAACCTGCAGCAACGCGCGTTTGCCCTGTGCCGGTGGCGCTTGCGCGAGGCGTTGTTCGGCTATGGCGAGACGATGCCCGAGCCGTGGCCACCGGTAATGCGCCAGCGCCTGTTGATATGGGGCTATGGCGCCTGGGTCTGGCGTGCGCTGTTGTTCTTTGGTATCGCCCTGGCGGTGTATCACCTGTTCTTCAAGGTGCTGGGCATCTTCCTCATGCTGGTGGAACTGGTGTGGTTCATCGGCTTGCCGGTATGCAAGGAGCTGCAGCAGTGGTGGCTGCGCCGTGACCAGGCCCAGCCGCGCAAGGCGCTGGGGCTTGGCCTGGGGTTGATGCTGCTGCTGGCGCTGCTGGCCGTGCCTTGGCGCGGTGCAGTGGAGGTGCCGGCGATGCTCGAGGCGTCGCGGGTGAGTGCCTTGCATGCACCTGTGGCGGCGCGAGTGAAGCAGTTGCAGGTGCACGATGGCCAGACGGTCGCTCAGGGGCAGTTGCTGCTGGAGCTGGAATCGCCGGACCTGGATTCGCGCCTGAAGATCGTGCGCCGCGAAATAGAAACTCTGCAGTTGCTGTTACGCCGTCAGGCCGGGCGCAGCGCTACCGCCAGCGATGCCGGGGTGCTCGAGCAGCAACTGGCCGAGGCAGTGGCCGAGTACCGTGGCCTTGCCGCGCAGCGTGAACGCTTGCAATTGCGCGCGCCGGGTGCGGGAGTGTGGCGCGACATGCCCAGGGACCTGCAGGCGGGGCAGTGGGTCAATACAGGCCAGGCCCTGGGGCGGGTCGTCGAACCGGGGGGGCGCCTGCGTGGTTACTTGGGCGAGGCCGATTTGTGGCGCGTGGCGGCTGGCAGTGAAGGGCGCTTCATTGCCGATGACCCGGCTCGGGCGGCGTTGCCCGTGCGCGTGGAGCAGGTGGATGCCACCGGGGTTGCCGCGCTGGAACTGCAGGCGCTGGCGTCTGACCGACATGGCCCGGTGGCCGTGCGCCGCGATGGCCAACAGCGGGCCCAGCCGCTGCAGGCGCAGTACGGGGTGCGCCTGAGCCCGCTGACGGATGTGGCTGATGTGGCCCAGCCGTTGCGTGGAGTGGTGGTGCTCGAGGGTGCCCGCGAGTCGCTGCTGGGCGCTGCCTGGCGCAGGTTGGCGGCCTTGGGAGTGCGCGAGAGTGGTTTCTAGTGCGAATTCACTGCAAGGAGCAGCCATGAGCGAAGTCTCGCTGCCGCTATGTTCCCGACTGCCTCTTGCCATGGACCTGCCGGCATTGCTGCAGGCTTTGGCACGGGTGGAGGCAGGGGCCTGGCAGGCGCATTTCAACCGCGGTTATCACGAGGGCGACTGGAGCGGTGTGGCGCTGGTCAGTGCCGAGGATGCCCCTGTGCCGCTTGCACCGGGCCGGGGCACGCCCGTGAGGCAGGACTGGTGGCGCCATGAGACGGCGTGGCAGGCCGCGCTGGCGCCATTTCGCGCATCCCTGCAGGCCGCACGCCTGCTGCGCCTGGGCGAGGGCGCGCGGATTCACGAGCACCGCGACCCGGACCTGGGGCGCCCTGGAGGCTGCCTGCGCCTGCATGTGCCATTGCTGAGCCCACCTGGTGTTGAATTTATCGTCGACGGCCTGCAGGTCCCCATGCAGGCTGGCGAGTGCTGGTTCGTTGACCTGTCACGTGCGCATCGGGTGCACAACCCCGGCCCCGGTGAGCGTATCCACCTGGTACTCGACTGCTTGGCCGACAACTGGCTGCTCGGGTTGATCGAACAGGGGCGGGCACTAACCCCGGCATTGAACCCGGGGCGGGCAGTGCAGGCTTTCGAGCGCTTTCGTGAGCAAGTTGCGCATGCCCCTGCACTGGCAACCAGGCTGCAGGCACTGGACGATCCACGGGCATTCGTGGCCGCGGCCATTGCCCTCGGTGCAACCATGGGCCTGGTGTTTTCCGAAGCCGAAGTGCTGAGTGCCATGCGCCAAGGCAAGCAAGCATGGAGCGATCAATGGCGAATCTGAATGCGTCAGGCAGTTTTCACGGCTGGATGCCCATTCGCCTGTGGCGTGACAAGGCTGAGTGGCGCCTGGACTGGTGTTGGTTTGGCCAGCAGCCCCTGACCAGGCCGTTTTTCCGAGACGACGTCGATCAGGCCTTACGCCTGCCGTTCAACCAGGCCCTGCGCCGCGACACCAACTTGCAGGCACTGTTGGACTGGCAAGTGCGCAGCCCGGGCTTGGCACCTTCGGTGCTGGTGTTCCATGCCTCGCGATGTGGCTCCACGCTGATCGCACAACTGTTGGCCAGCCAGGCGCGCAACATCGTGCTCAGCGAGCCGCCACCCCTGGACAACCTGCTGAGGGCATCGCTGCAGGACCCAGGCGCCAAGGACTGGCAGGCCGAAGGCGTGCGCGCACTGCTTTCAGCCTACGGCCAGCGGCGCCAGGGCGATGAGCGCCAGTTGGTGATCAAACTTGATGCCTGGAACGTGTTCGAAGCGCCCTTACTGGCCGAACTGTACCCCGAAGTGCCGAGGATCTTCCTCTATCGCGACCCACTGGAGATCGTTGTCTCGCAGTTGCGCCAGGCTGGCATGCACCGGGTGCCGGGCCTGCTTGGCGCTTCGGCGCTGGACACCTTGTTGGGCAGCGGCAAGGGCATGGACACGGTGCAATACACCTGCCGGGTGGTAGGCGAGATCCTCAAGGCCGGCCTGCAGCTATGCCGGGAACACGGCGGCATTGCCGTCAACTACAGTGAACTGCCTGAGGCCATCTGGGGGCGCCTGGCCCCAGTGTTCGGGGTGATGCCCAGCGATGTGCCGAGGTTGCGTGAAGTGGCAGCGTTCGATGCCAAGCAACCGGGCATGAACTTCAGTGCTGACAGCCAGCGCAAGCGAGCACAAGCCAGCGAGCAAGTAATTGAAGGTGTGCGTAAATGGGCGCTAGAACCCTATAAGTGCTTGGAATTCATACGCTTGCATAACGCCTGAAAACTGGCGCCAAAAGGCTTCGAACACCTGTTTGAGGAAACTGTGTAAATCGCCCGACACAGTGGTGGCGATTTGCCTCGTCAATCGACTACGCTCTACGCCATCGTGTAGGACAATCCACTTGGAAGTGCTCCCCCACCATGGGGTAACTACAGCAGGGAAGCGTGACCCGATGTCGACCTCTGAAGTGCTTCTCCGCCCCGTGGCGGACGCTGACCAAGTGTTTCTGCGTGCCTTGTACGGTACCACCCGGGCCGCCGAAATGGCCGCGCTGGCGTGGGACCAGGCAACGATCGAGCATTTTCTCGACCAGCAGTGGCGTGCCCAGCACTTGCATTACCAGGCGCAGTACCCCGACGCCTGCTTTCTGATCATCGAAACCGCCAACGAACGTATCGGCCGTGCTTCCCTGCAATGGGCCGACAGCCACCTGCAGATCATTGATATGGCAATTTTGCCCGCCTGGCAGGGCCAGGGTATCGGCTCTCGTCTGCTGCGCCAGTGGCTGGCACAGGCTGACCGCCAGGGCCTGAGCGCCGGTTTGCACGTCACTTCGCACAGCCCGGCAGTGCGCCTGTATCGGCGCAGTGGCTTCGCGGTTGTCGAGGACAATGGTCTGTACCTGAAGATGCATCGTTCCTGAACCCATTTCGCGGGCCACCTGGTCCGCCTTGCAGGTAGTCATAGGAGAGCAGCAAATGGATCCGTTTCTCGGTGAGATCAAGATGTTCGCAGGCAACTTCGCGCCTCGCGGTTGGGCATTCTGCCAAGGTCAGCTGATGAGCATTGCCCAGAACAACGCGTTGTTCGCGCTGCTTGGCACCACGTATGGCGGCGATGGCAAGACCACTTTCGCCCTGCCAGACCTGCGCGGTCGCGGGCCAATCGGTTTCGGCACCGGGCCAGGCCTGGCCGATGTGGTGCAGGGCGAAGCTGGCGGTGTCAACGATGTCACGCTGTTGCAGTCGAACATGCCGATGCAGCAGGCGGTGATCCCTGCCCAGACCGTTTCGGTGGCCATACCGGCGGTGGAGGGCGATGCCAACGCTGCGGCACCTTCGTCTGGCAACGTGCTGGCCAAGTCTTTTGACAGTTCGGGGGCAGGGGCGGCGGCGGATATCTATTCCAGTGACGTGCCCAACACCAGCCTCAAGCCGTTCAACGTCACGGTGCCTCAAACCAGCGTCAACCTGGGTGGTGCCTCGCTACCTGTTTCTGTGCAAAACCCCTACCTGGGCATGAACTTCATCATCGCCCTGGAAGGCATCTTCCCGAGCCGTAACTGAGTCAAGGCAGTGCAGTTCATCGCGGGGAGCATGTCGGCTCCCCGCGGTGCGTCAGGATTTTTCGACAAGGATGCGCCATTGCCTGGCGCAGTTACAGGATCAACCAGCCCAAGGGCTGAATGAGGTCGGCATGGCATTCTGGAAGCGAAACAAGAAGAACCAAAACCCCAGCGTTTCCATGAGCCGGCCGAGCCTGATTCAGGCCTTGGAACCCCGCATGATGTTCGATGCTTCGGTGGCCGTGGTCGCCGACCAGGGCGCCCAGGCCGCAGAGGTAGCCGCTGCCACTGCCACCAGCAAGGACACCGCTACCGCCAGCGATACGTCCAGTACCCAGGGCAGCGCGAGCCATGAAAGCGCGCAGCAGGCCGCACCCGCTACGGCGCCGGCTACCCTGGCTGCCGAGCGCCACGAAGTGGTGTTCGTCGACTCCGCCGTCAGTGACTATCAAAAGCTCATCGCCGGCCTGCCCGCCGGCGTCGAGGTGGTGGTGCTGGAGAACGGCAAGGACGGTTTCAAGCAGATCGCTGATTACCTCGACGGCCGTACCGATGTCACTTCCATCGATATCATCAGCCACGGTGACAGCGGCTATGTGTACCTGGCCGGCAACGCCATCTGGGCCAACCAGTTGGCCAGCCATCAGGCCGACCTGGCGCGCATCGGTGCCAGCCTGGCCGAGGGTGGCGACATCCGCTTTTTCGCCTGCAGCACCGGCGAAGGCAGTGATGGCCAGCTGTTCGTCGATGAAGTGGCAAGGCTGAGCGGTGCCGATGTAGGCGCGTCTTCCGACTCGACCGGCAACCGCGCGGGCGAGGACTGGGAACTGGAGACTGTCTCCGGAGAGGTCGCTGCGGGCGTTGGCGTGCAACGTGGTGACCTGACGGCGTTCAATACGTCGCTGGCGACCATCACGGTAACCGACACCAATGCCTCGTCCACTGCGGTTGATAGCTTTGTCTCGCTGGCCGAGGCGATCCAGGCCGCCAACACCGACACATCGGTGAACGGCTCCGCCGCCGGCAGTGGCAGCGACATCATCGTGTTCCATCAATCGCTGAGTGGCCAGACCATCCGCTGGTCCACCGCTTCGGCCTTGCTGGTCACCAGCAACATCACCATCAACGGTGATGTGGATGGCGACGGCCGAGGCGACATCATCCTCAGTGGCGACGTCAACAACAACGGCGTGCGTGATGCGACCGAGGCGTCGGGGCTGCAGAGCAACAGCGGCGGCGTGCTGACGGTGCGCAACCTCGACTTCCGTGACTTCTCGGGCAACCTCGCCGGTGGCGCGATCCGTGCCAACGGTGGCTCGATCACCGTTGAAGATTCGAACTTCCAGAACAACGCCGGTGCGGTGATCAACTCGGCGACTACTGCCGGCTCGACGGTAGTGGTGCGCAACACCACCATTCATGACAACAGCGCCAGTATCGTCGGAGGCACCGCGATGTCATCGCTGGTGCGCCTGGGTGGCGCCAACAACCATGTGTTGGAAAACGTGGCGATCTACAACAACACCGGCACCTACAGTGCGAGCGGCACCGTCGCGGGCGGGGCGGTGATCGTCCTGAGCAACGTGGGCGGCTCGGTGAACATCGTCAACAGCACCATTGCCAACAACGTGTTCTTCAATACCGGTAGCGGCAGCATCACCTCCGCCGGCCTTGGCTGGGTCAGTGGCCAGGTCGGCACGATCACGGTGCAGAACTCCATCCTCACCGGCAATACCGTCAACGGTGCTGCCGCCGATGCAGCCACGGGCAGCAGCTACACCAGCACCACCAACCTGATCGGCACCACGGTCAATTTCGTCGATGCTGCCGGGGGTGATTACCGCCTGGCTTCCACGGCCAGCAACGCCATCGACCAGGGCACCAGCAGTGGCGCCCCGGCCACCGACCTGCGCGGTTTCGAGCGGCCACGCGGTGGCGGTGTGGATATCGGTGCCTACGAGGTACTGTATTCGGCACCACCGGTGGTCGACCTGGACACCACTACTGGCAGCAACGACAGCACGGTCAACTTCAGCGGCGCCGCAGTGGCGATCGTGCCGAACATCTCCCTCACCCAGACTGACGGCGACACTCAGGTCAGCGGTGCCTCCCTGGCGTTGAGCGGTGTGGTTGATGGCGCCAACGAAACCCTCTCGCTCACCGCTGCGCAGATCGCCACGGCCGCCGGCTTCGGCATTACTGTGAGCGGCTCGGGCAGCGCGGTGCTGACCCTGAGCGGTGTCGCCACCCTGGCCCAGTACCGGGCGATTCTTGCATCGGTGGCCTATGGCAACGCGGCGGCTGCCTATACCACTGGCACGCGCAGCGTGACCGTCAGCGTCAACGATGACATGGGCAGCACTACGCGTACGGCTGCGGTGGTCGTGCTGGCGCAGAACAACGCACCGGTGATCGGCAACCTCAACGGCGACAGTACTACATTCACCCAGGGCAATGGCGCGATACTGATCGACGCGAACGGCAATGCGACGGTCAGCGATAGTGACTCGGCCGATTTCGGCGGTGGCAACCTAACGGCCTCGGTCAGCGCCAATGGCGTAGCCGGGGAAGATACCCTGGGTATCCTGAGCGTGGGTAACGGCGCCGGGCAGATCAGCCTCAGCGGCAATACGGTGAGTTACGGCGGGGTTGCCATCGGCACCGTAGCCGGCGGCACCGGCGGCGCCAGCCTGGTGGTGACGTTCAACGCCAATGCCACGGCCGCGTCGGTACAGGCGCTGGTGCGCAGTATCACTTATGACAACGGTAATGCCGGCAATGGCATCGGCCAGGCCAGCCGATCAGTTTCGGTAGCCGTCAGCGACGGCGATGGCGCTACCTCCACTACCGCCACGGTGCAGGTCAGTGTCCGCGAGACGGTGCCGCCGACCGCTACCATCAGCCTCAGTGACACCGCACTGAAAGTCGGCGACACATCGAACGTGACCATCACCTTCAGCGAAGCGGTGGCTGGCTTCAGCAATGCTGACCTCACGGTGATGGGCGGTACGTTGTCGGCAGTGAGCAGCAGTGATGGTGGCCTCACTTGGAGTGCGACCTTTACCCCCTCCGCCAACACCACTGTCGCCAGTGCGACGATCACCCTGAACAATGCCGGCGTCTCTGACCTGGCGGGCAATGCTGGCAGTGGCGTCACAGTGTCGCCGAGCTACAGCATCGACACGCAGCGCCCCACCGCCACTATCGTGGTCGCCGACAATGCCTTGCGCATCGGCGAAACCAGCCTGGTGACGATCACGTTCAGCGAGGCGGTGAGCGGCTTGAGCAATGCCGACCTGACCGTGGCCAACGGTACTATGAGCGCGATAAGCAGCAGCGACGGCGGCATCACCTGGACCGGGACGTTCACGCCGACCAGCAACATTACCGATGCGACCAACCTCATCACCCTGGACAACACGGGGGTGACTGACAGTGCTGGCAACGCCGGCTCCGGCACTACCAACTCGAACAACTACAGCCTCGATACCCAACGCCCGGTAGCGACAATCGTCGTCGCTGACACCGCCTTGCGCATTGGCGAAACCAGCCTGGTGACCATCACCTTCAGCGAGGCGGTGAGCGGCTTCAGCAATGCCGACCTGACCGTGGCCAATGGAACCCTCAGCGCGGTGAGCAGCAGCGATGGCGGCATTACCTGGACCGCCACCTTCACGCCCGCCAGCGCTGTCACTGACGCCACCAACCTGATCACCCTGGATAACGCCGGCGTGGCCGACGCTGCCGGCAATAGCGGTAGCGGCACCACCGACTCCAATAATTACGCTGTTGACACCGTGCGGCCGACCGCGACCATCGTGGTCGCCGACAGCAGCCTGGCCATTGGCGAAACCAGCACCGTCACCATCGTTTTCAACGAACCCGTCACCGGCCTGACCCTGGCCGACTTCACGGTACAGAACGGCACGCTCAGCGGCCTGAGCACCAGCGACAACATCAACTGGACCGCCACCTTCACGCCCGCCGGCAATGTCACCGATGCCAGCAACCTGATCACCTTGGACAATACCGGCGTGATCGACACGGCTGGCAACGCCGGCACCGGTAGTACCGACTCGAACAATTACGCCATCGACAGCCAGCGGCCAACTGCGGCCATCGTGATGGCCGACACTACGCTGACCGTGGGTGAAACCACCACGGTGACCATCACCTTCAGCGAAGCGGTGACCGGCTTCACCCTGGCCGACCTGTCGGTGCCGAACGGCAGCCTGAGCGGGCTGACCAGTAGCGACGGCGGCATCACCTGGACGGCCACCTTCACGCCGTCGAGCAATGTGCAGGACCCCAGCAACGTCATCACCCTGAGCAACACCGGGGTGGCCGACCTGGCCGGCAACACTGGCAGCGGCACCACCACCTCCGGCAACTACACAGTCAGCACCCTGCAACCCACGGCGACGATCGTGATGAGCGATGCGGCCCTGCGTATCGGCGAGACCAGTCAGGTGACCATTACCTTCAGCGAGGCGGTGGCCGGCTTCACCACTGCTGACCTGACAGTGGCCAACGGCACCCTGAGCGGGCTTACCAGTGCAGACGGCGGCATCACCTGGACCGCCACCTTCACACCCACCAGCAATGTCACCGATGCCTCCAACCTGATCACCCTCGACAACAGCGGTGTGGTGGGCCAGAGCAGTGGCAACGCGGGCTCCGGCACCACCGATTCGAACAACTACGCCATCGACACCCAGCGCCCGACGGCAACCATCGTGGTGGCTGACAGCCAACTGGCGATTGGCGAGACGTCGCTGGTGACCATCACCTTCAGCGAGGCGGTGGTCGGCCTCAGCAATGCCGACCTGAGCGTGGCCAACGGTACCCTCAGCGGGCTCTCCAGCGTTGACGGCGGCGTGACCTGGACTGCGACACTGACGCCCACAGTTGGCATCAGCGATACCAGCAACCTGATCACCTTGGACAATACCGGCGTGATGGACACGGCTGGCAACGCCGGCACCGGTAGCACCGACTCGAACAATTACGCCATCGACAGCCAACGCCCGACCGCCACCATCGTGGTCGCTGACAGCAACCTGACCGTGGGCGAAACCAGCCAGGTGACCATCACCTTCAGCGAAGCGGTGACGGGCT
>Ga0247820_10000264_pt1 | contig 27157 bp, 17 predicted proteins | sample 13C_Glucose_Day1_2_FD_192480 | JGI IMG/M metagenome (GOLD analysis project Ga0247820, IMG submission 192480) | Soil microbial communities from agricultural site in Penn Yan, New York, United States - 13C_Glucose_Day14 | ecosystem: Environmental > Terrestrial > Soil > Agricultural land | place...
CGCCGGTGGCGACCGCTTCATCGGCGGCGCGGGCAATGACACCGTGTCGTACACCGATGCCAGCGCCGGTATCACCCTGAACTTCAAGACCGGCGTGCATGGTGGCATCGCCGCTGGCGACACCTTCGACAGCATCGAGGTGTACCAGGGCTCGAACTACGCCGACACCTTCATCAGCGACGCGCGCGCGCAGACCTTCGATGGCGGCCTGAACGACACGATGGACTATTCGCTGTCCGACCAGGCGGTGACGATCACCATCGACAACACCGGCGGCAAGGGCCAGGGCGGCGACGCCGAAGGCGACAAGTTTACCGGCATGTACAGTGTCATCGGCAGCAGCCAGAACGACACCTTCATCATGCAGGCGACGGGGTCGAGCAAGAGCTTCGCCGGTGGTGCCGGCAACGACGTGTACTACCTGCATGGCGCTGCCGGCGTGTTCGAGCAGGCCGGTGGCGGAATCGACGAGGTGCGCACCTCCCTGGCCAACTACACCCTGACCAACGAAGTGGAAAACCTCACCTACATCGGCTCTGGCAATTTCACCGGTTATGGCAATGCCGGCAACAACGTGATTGTCGGTGGCGCTGGCAATGACACCTTGTTTGGCGGTGCCGGTGCCGACCGTTTCGTCGGCGGCGCGGGTATCGACACTGTTTCGTATGGCGACAGCACTGCCGGCATTCTCCTGAATCTCAAGACCGGCGTGCATGGCGGTATCGCCGAGGGCGATACCTTCGAGGGCATCGAGAAGTTCGTCGGCTCGTCGTCGGGCGATGTCTTTGTGGCCAACGATCAGCCCAACGACTTCAATGGCTCGCTAGGTGTCGATCTGTTGACGTTCGCCGGCGAGGGCGCTGGGGTTACGCTCGATCTGAACGCTACCGGTAATGACCTGTTCACCAGTATCGAGAGTTTCGAGGGTACGGCGTTCAGCGATACGTTCGTGGGGACCACTGCGAACGAGAACTTCATTGGCGGTGCTGGCGCGGATGTGATCAATGGTGGGGCCGGTCGGGATTCGGCCTGGTACATCTCGAGCAATGCCGGCGTGTCGATCGATCTTGCCGCAGGTACTGTGGCTGGCGGGCATGCCGAGGGTGATGTGCTGAGTGGAATCGAAGGGCTGGCGGGCTCCGCGTTCGCCGATGTGCTCAATGGCGATGCCGGTGCGAACACGCTCTATGGCGCCGAAGGCGACGATGTCATCAATGGCGGTGCGGGCAATGACATCCTCTACGGGGATGGCATCTACTCCACCGATTTCGGTGCCCTGGCGCGCCCGGCGAACACCCAGGTCGCCCAGGCGGATGTCGTCAATGGCGGTGACGGCGACGACACCATCACCGGTGCGCTGAACGACACGGGTTCCGTCTACCATGGTGATGCCGGCAACGACACCATCCAGACCACCAACGGCAAGGCGTATGGCGATGATGGCAACGATCGCCTGGTTGGTAACGGTTTTGCCTACGAACTCTATGGTGGCGCCGGCGCCGACCGCCTGGACATGATGTCGGCCGGTTACGCCTTCGGTGGCGAGGGCAGTGATGTCTACACGATCTACTCCAAGGCGGGCGTGGTGATCCAGGATACCGGTAGCGCAGGTGTCGACGTGGTGGTGCTGAAGAACATCCAGACCTTCCAGGATGTCGTGGTGCAGAACGATGGCGTCAATGCCTTCATCTTCTCCAAGGCTGACTGGAATGCCGGCAACCTCGATTCGGGGGTGATGCTCAGCAACTGGTACGCCGGCTCGAATACCATCGAGTCGTTCCAGACCAACAACGGCGACACCTTCACCATCACCTGACAGGCAAGCGGCGTCTGACAGCGTCCGCAGGCGGCCAAGCCTTGCCGCTGTCAGGCACCCGCCGCCGAGATTTTGTCTCTCTGTCAGCGTGCTTTTCGGCAAAGGCCCCGTAAACCGGGGTCTTTGTCGTTTCTATGGCAATTGGCGCGAAACTTGCTCGAAGCTTGGTATAGCCACGGCGACCGGCAATCGATCGCCCGTGCAGCGGAGGATGACTGTGGACAAGATGCTTTACGTGGCCATGACCGGCGCCAGCCAGAACGCGCTGGCGCAGAAGGCCCATGCCAACAACCTGGCGAACGTTTCCACCAACGGCTTCCAGCGTGATCTGGAGCAGGCCCGTTCGATGCCGGTGTTCGGCGACAGCTTTCCGGCGCGCGCGTTTGCCATGAGCGAACGGCCGGCCACCGATTTCAGTGCCGGTCCGCTGGTGGAAACCGGTCGCGAGCTGGACGTGGCGGTCAGCGGCAACGGCTTCATTGCCGTGCAGGCCCCCGATGGCAGCGAGGCCTACGTGCGCACTGGCGGCCTGAACATTGACGCCCTCGGTGTGTTGCGCGCCGGCAACGGCATGGCGGTAATCGGCAATGGCGGTCCGATCGCCATACCACCGGAGCAGAAGGTCGAGATCGGCGATGACGGCACCATCAGCATCCGCGCCATGGGCGAGGACCCGCGGGTGATGGCCGAGGTCGACCGAATCAAGCTGGTCAACCCTGACATCAAGGGCATGATCAAGGGCCAGGACGGGCTGATCCGTACCGCCAGCGGCCAGCCGGCCGACATGGACGTGAACGTGCGCGTGGTGTCGGGATTCCTCGAAGGCAGTAACGTCAATGCCGTGGAGGAAATGACATCGGTGCTGGCGCTGTCCCGACAGTTCGAGTTGCACGTCAAGATGATGAAAGCGGCCGAGGAAGGCGATCAAGCCATGGCTCGGGTTTTGCAGATCGGCTAATCACATTTGAACGGGTGCCGTAAAACAGGCGCACGAGGAGAACACTAAATGCTTCCGGCTCTTTGGGTCGCTAAAACCGGCCTTTCCGCCCAGGATACCAACCTGGCGGTCATCTCGAACAACCTGGCCAACGTCTCGACCACTGGCTTCAAGCGTGATCGCGCCGAGTTTCAGGACCTGCTGTACCAGATCAAGCGCCAGCCCGGTGCGCAGTCCACCCAGGACAGCGAGCTGCCTTCGGGCCTGCAGGTCGGTACCGGTGTACGTATCGTCGGCACCCAGAAGAACTTCCAGACCGGCAGCCTGCAGACGACCGAGAATCCGCTGGACATGGCGGTCAACGGTCGTGGCTTCTTCCAGGTGCTGCAGCCTGACGGCACCGTCTCCTATACCCGTGACGGTACCTTCCACCTGAACTCCGACGGCCAGGTCGTCACCGCCAACGGCTTCGCCCTGGAACCTGCGGTCGTCGTACCGCCGGATGCCCAGACCTTCACTGTCGGCCAGGACGGCACGGTGTCGATCACTACCCCTGGCAACCCGGCCGCGCAGGTCATCGGCAACATCCAGACCGCCGACTTCATCAACCCGGCGGGCTTGCAGGCCATCGGCGGCAACCTGTTCCTCGAGACCGCCGCCAGCGGTGCGCCGCAGATCGGCACGCCTGGCCTGAACGGTTTCGGCCCCACCCTGCAGAAAACCCTGGAGGCGTCCAACGTCAGCACCGTGGAAGAAATGGTCAACATGATCACCACCCAGCGCGCCTACGAGATGAACTCCAAGGTCATCTCCGCCGCCGACAAGATGCTGTCGTTCGTCACCCAGCAGCTGTAAGCCCTGGCGGTCCGATCAAGGCGGGCCGCTGATCATCCGCTCGCTGTTGCAGCGCCTGTTTCACCATGAGGTAAGTGTCATGAGCCGTCTGTTGTCCGTATTCGCCCTTGGGGGGGTGGTGTTGCTGGCTGGTTGCGTTGCGCCGACGCCCAAGCCAAACGACCCGTATTATGCGCCGGTCTTGCCGCGCACCCCGTTGCCGGCGGCGGCCAACAACGGCTCGATCTACCAGGCCGGTTTCGAGCAGGGTCTGTACACCGATCGCAAGGCGTTCCGGGTCGGTGACATCATCACCATCACCCTGAACGAGCGTACCTCGGCGAGCAAGAACGCCGGTTCCCAGATCCAGAAGAACAGCAAGGCCGATATCGGCCTGACCTCGCTGTTCGGCACCGTGCCCAACACCAACAACCCGCTGGGCAGCGGCGACCTCACGCTTGAAGCCGGTTACAGCGGCGACCGCTCCACCAAGGGCGACAGCAAGGCCACCCAGGGCAACACCCTGACCGGTTCCATCACGGTGACCGTGGCCGAGGTGCTGCCCAACGGCATCATCGCCGTGCGCGGCGAGAAGTGGATGACCCTGAACACCGGCGAGGAACTGGTGCGCATTGCCGGCCTGATTCGTGCCGACGACATCGCCACCGACAACACCGTGCCGTCCACCCGCGTGGCCGACGCGCGCATCACCTATTCGGGCACCGGCTCGTTCGCCGATGCCAGCCAGCCCGGTTGGCTGGACCGTTTCTTCATCAGCCCGCTCTGGCCTTTCTGAGTACGGATGACCATGTTCAACGCTAGGCGGTTGATTGCCGCGACCCTGCTTCTGTCCTGTGCGTTCGGTGCTCACGCCGAGCGCCTGAAGGATATCGCCAGCATTTCCGGCGTGCGCGCCAACCAGCTGATCGGCTATGGCCTGGTGGTGGGCCTCAACGGCACGGGTGACCAGACCACCCAGACACCGTTCACCCTGCAGACCTTCAACAACATGTTGTCGCAGTTTGGTATCAAGGTGCCGCCGGGGTCGGGCAACGTGCAGTTGAAGAACGTTGCTGCTGTGTCGGTGCATGCCGACTTGCCGGCATTCGCCAAGCCCGGCCAGGTGGTCGACATCACCGTGTCTTCCATCGGCAACTCCAAGAGCCTGCGTGGCGGTAGTCTGTTGATGACGCCGCTCAAGGGTATCGACGGCAACGTCTATGCCATCGCCCAGGGCAATCTGGTGGTGGGCGGCTTCGATGCCGAAGGTCGCGACGGCTCGAAGATCACCGTCAACGTTCCGTCGGCTGGTCGCATTCCCGGCGGTGCCTCGGTCGAGCGCGCGGTGCCGAGCGGATTCAACCAGGGCAACAGCCTGACGCTCAATCTCAATCGTCCGGACTTCACCACCGCCAAGCGCATCGTCGACAAGGTCAACGAGCTGCTCGGCCCGGGCGTGGCCCAGGCCGTCGATGGCGGTTCGGTGCGGGTCACCGCGCCGATGGACCCGAGCCAGCGCGTGGACTACCTGTCCATCCTCGAGAACCTCGAGATCGATCCGGGCCAGGCGGTGGCCAAGGTCATCATCAACTCGCGCACCGGGACCATCGTCATCGGTCAGAACGTCAAGGTGTCGCCGGCGGCGGTCACCCACGGCAGCCTGACCGTGACCATCACCGAAGATCCGATCGTCAGCCAGCCGGGGCCGTTCTCCAATGGTCAGACCGCGGTGGTGCCGCGTTCGCGGGTCAACGCCGAGCAGGAAGCCAAGCCGATGTTCAAGTTCGGCCCGGGCACCACGCTGGATGAGATCGTCCGTGCGGTGAACCAGGTCGGCGCGGCGCCGAGCGACCTGATGGCCATCCTCGAAGCGCTGAAGCAGGCCGGTGCGTTGCAAGCCGACCTGATCGTGATCTGAGGACGCCAGGGATGAATTCGAAGAGTCTTGTTTCCAGTCAGGCCGACAGCGGCGCCTACACCGACCTCAATCGCCTGGGCTCGCTCAAGCGCGGGGATCGCGACAGCGAGGGCAACATCCGCAAGGTGGCCCAGGAGTTCGAGTCGTTGTTCATCAGCGAGATGCTCAAGGCGTCGCGCAAGGCCAGCGATGTGATGGCTGACGAAGACAGCCCGATGAACAGCGACACGGTCAAGCAGTACCGCGACATGTACGACCAACAGATGGCCGTGAGCATGTCGCGCGAAGGGGGTGGTATCGGCCTGCAGGATGTGCTGGTGCGCCAGCTGTCGAAGAACAAGGCCGCGCGCCCGAACACCAGTCCGTTTCCCCGGGTCGAAGGGCAGGCGCCGGCATTGTGGGCCTCGAAAGTGGCCGAGCCCGCGCACATGGTCGAGAGTGCCGCTACGCGTAACGATGTGGCTGCGCTCAATGCGCGGCGCCTGGCGCTGCCTGGCAAGCTCACCGATCGCTTGCTGTCCGGCATCGTGCCGTCCGCTGGCAATGCCGTCGCCAATGCCACGGCACTGCCTGGGCGTGGCGATATCCCGCCCGGTGGCGTGGCCGTCGGCGACTGGGAGCCGGCCCGCAGCTTCGCGGCGCCAGGTGGCAACCTGCAGATTCTCGGTCGGGCCGTGGCCCAGCCGCCGCTGGCACCGAAAAAGGCCTTCGCCGACAGCGACGCCTTCGTCGCCACCATGCTGCCGATGGCCGAGCAGGCCGCCAAGCGCATCGGTATCGATCCGCGCTACCTGGTGGCCCAGGCCGCGCTGGAAACCGGCTGGGGCAAGTCGGTCATGCGCAACCCCGATGGCAGCAGCAGTCACAACCTGTTCGGCATCAAGGCCACCGGCAGCTGGCAGGGCGGCGAGGCGCGGGCGATCACCAGCGAGTTCCGCAACGGCCAGTTCGTCAAGGAGACCGCGGCGTTCCGTTCCTACGACAGCTACCAGGACAGCTTCCACGACCTGGTGAGCCTGTTGCAGAACAATTCGCGCTATCAAGATGCAGTGCGGGCGGCCGATAAACCAGAACAGTTTGTGCGGGAGTTGCAGAAGGCCGGTTACGCCACCGACCCCAACTACGCCAGCAAGATCTCGCAGATCGCAAAACAGATGAAGTCGCAGCAGAGCTACGCAATGCTCGGTACCACCACGAAACTTTAAGGGCAGGAAACCATGGCGAGTTTGATCAATATCGGTATGTCTGGCCTGGGCGCCGCCCAGTCCGGGATGTACACCCTGGGTAACAACATCGCCAATGCCGATGTGGAAAGTTACTCTCGCCAGCAGATCGTCCAGAAGACCAAGGGTGGCCAGCAGGTCGGCCAGGTGTTCATCGGCACCGGCACCACGCTGTCCGATGTGCGCCGGGTGTACAACGCCTTCCTCGAGAACCAGCTGCGTTCCACCACGTCGCTGTCCAGCGACGCGAACGCCTACCTCAACCAGATCGGCCCGCTGAACAATGCCCTGTCCAGCGCCGACACCGGTATCACCGCGGCGCTCAAGAGCTTCTTCAGCGCGATGCAGGACGCCTCGGCCAAGCCCACCGAGGATGCCTCGCGGCAATTGCTGCTGACCAGCGCCCAATCGCTTGCCAAGCGTTTCAACAGCCTGTCGGCGCAGTTCAACCAGCAGAACAGCAACATCAACACCAACATGGCGGCGACGGCCGACCAGATCAACAAGCTGACCGCGACGATCTCCGAGTACAACCAGCAGATTGTCAAGATGACCGCCATCACCGGCAAGCCCAACGACCTGCTCGACCAGCGCGACGGCGCGGTGCGCGAGTTGAACAAGCTGATTGGCGTGGACGTGGTCGAGCGTGACGGCAACTACGACATCTACCTGAAGAACGGCCAGTCGCTGGTGCTGGGCAACACCACCCAGACCCTGGGCGTGGAGCCTGCGGCGACCGACCCGTCGCGGATGAACCTGGTGCTCAATCGCGGCTCGACCAAGATGGACATCACCGACAGCACCACCGGCGGCGAGCTGGGCGGTCTGCTGCGCTACCGCAAGGACACCCTGGATCCTGCGCTCAACGAGCTGGGCCGTGTGGCCCTGGTGGTGGCCGATGCGATCAACAGCCAGCTGGCCCAGGGCATCGACAAGAACGGCGAGTTCGGCGCGACCCTGTTCGGCGACATCAACAGCGCCGCCGCCATGGCCGGGCGCAGCGTGGCCAAGCTGGGTAACAGCCCCGGTTCCGGCAACCTCGATGTGAACATCAAGGACACCGGCAAGCTGACCACCAATGACTACCAGGTAACGTTCACCAGCGCCAACGAGTTCACCGTGCGCCGCCTGCCCGACAATACCGAGATGGGCAAGTTCGACATCACCGCCAATCCACCACCGGTGATCGATGGCTTCAGCCTCAACCTGCGCGGTGGCGCGCCGATCGCCGGCGACAGCTTCAAGATCACCCCCACCCGCAATGCCGCGGCCAGCATCGAGACGGTGCTCACCGATCCCAAGCGCCTGGCGATGGCCAGCCCGCTGACCGCTACCAGCGGCTCGGGCAACAAGGGCACCGGGCAGATCGGCCAGCCCACGCTGACCTCCGAGCTGGACATCTACGATGCCGCCCAGCGCGCCGACCTGCAGACGGGGCTCAAGTACTCGACGCCGGTCAAGCTGGTGTTCGGTGACGAGAAGACCTCGCCCCAGACCTACACCATGTTCGATGCCAAGGGCAGCCCCATCGGCAGCGGCACGATCATCCCCGGCCAGGAGAACAAGCTGCAGCTGTCCGTGCCGATGGTCGATGGCAGCGGCAACCCGATCAACGACGCCAGCGGCACGCAGAAGAAGTTCACCTTCGAGATGACCGTCGCTGGCGCCCCGAAGGGCGGCGACAACTACACCGTCTCGCTGACCGGTGCCGGCTCGGCCGACAACCGCAACGCCCAGTCGGTGATCAACCTGCAGACCAAACCCACCGTCGATACCGGTGCCGACGGCAAGGGCATCAGCTTCACCGATGCCTACGCCAAGCTGGTGTCCAACGTCGGTGGCAAGACCAACCAGGCCGAGATGGACAGCAACGCCACCCAGGCGCTGCAATCCTCCGCCCTGACCAGCCGCAACTCGAGCTCCGGCGTGTCCGTGGACGAAGAGGTCGGCAACCTGGTCAAGTTCCAGCAGTACTACACCGCGTCGTCGCAAATCATCAAGGCGGCCCAGGAAACCTTCGCCACTTTGATCAACAGCCTTTAAGGAGCCGTAGACCGTGCGCATCTCCACCCCGCAGTTCTACAACAGCAGCAGCGCCAACTACGAGCGCACCTTCGGCAACGTCAACAAGACGACGCAGGAAGCCAGCGACTTCATTCGCGTGCGCACCGCCGCCGACGATCCGGTCGGCGCCGCGCGCCTGTTGCAGCTCGAGCAGCAGCAGAACATGCTCGACCAGTACAAGGGCAATATCACCAACGTGCGCAACGCGCTGGGCAGCAGTGAAAGCACGCTCAACGCCATCGGTTCGATCCTGCAGCGCGTCAACGAACTGGCTGTCAGCTCCGGCAACGCCAGTTTCACCGACGCCGATCGCAAGGCCAACGCCTCCGAACTGGCCTCGCTGGAAGACCAGCTGTTCTCGTTGATGAACAGCAAGGACGAGAACGGTAAGTACCTGTTCTCCGGCTCCAAGGGCGATACCCAGCCTTACGTGCGCAACTCCGACGGCACCTACAGCTACCAGGGCGACCAGAGCAACCTGATGCTGCAGGTCGGCGACATGCTCAGCCTGGCCGCCAACGAGACCGGCTACAGCGCCTTCGAGCAGGCGCTCAACACCAGCCGCAGCGAGACCCGCCTGACCGCGCCGGCCACCGATGACGGCCGGGTCAGCCTGTCCAACGGCCAGGTGTCCGGTAACACCACCTACAACGACCGCTTCCGCAGTGGCGAACCCTACAGCGTCCAGTTCACCAGCAGCACCGAGTACAAGATCCTCGATGCCGGCGGCAACGATGTGACCCTGGAAGCCAGCCAGGGTGGCAAGTTCGATCCCAAGGGTACCAATACCACCATCAGCTTCCGCGGTGTCGACCTGCGCCTGAAGATCAGCTTCCAGGCGGGTGACGAAGCCAACCCGGATGCCGCCATCGCCGGTCACAGCTTCAACCTGAGCTCCAAGGCCGATTCGATCGCCGGTACCCGCAGCCCGGGCAATACCTCGTCGGCGCAGATCACCGATGCGACCATCAGCGACCCGACCGCCTACAAGGCTGCGTTCCCGGGGGGCGGCGCGGTGCTGAAGTTCACCAGCGCCACCGATTTCGAGCTGTATGCCTCGCCGATGACCGCCGACAGCCGTCCGATCTCCAGCGGCACGCTCAGTGGCACCACGGCCACTGCTGCCGGTGTGACGTTCGACCTGGCAGGCGCTCCGAATGCCGGCGACTCGTTCGCGGTCAAGGCGGACACCCATCAGAACCAGAACATCCTCAACACCATCAGCCAACTGCGGACCGCGTTGAGCACCCCACAGGACAATGATCCGGTGGCGCGGCAGAACTTCCTCGCCGCGCAGGACGCGGCGCTGGGCAATATCGCCAGCGGCATGAACCAGGTGTCGTCGTCGATCTCTGCCATCGGTGGTCGTGGCCAGGCGCTGGATGTACAGGCTGAAACCAACGAGGCGCTTGCTGGCGAGAACACCAAGACACAAAGTTCGATCCGCGAGAGCGATCCGGCCGAAGTGATGCTGCGCCTGGAAATGCAGAAGAACATGCTGCAGGCCTCGATGCAGTCCTTCGCCAAGATCGCCGGCCTGTCGCTGGTCAACTACATCTGATCCACGAAGCCGTCTCGTCCGCCTTTCGGCAGGGTGAGGCGGCTCCTCGAAGGTGCCATGGGCCTGACCAGACGCCCGGCAGGGCATCCAGCCCTGTCAGCGAACCTTTGCCTTGAGTGAGTACCCGTGAGCGCACAACCCCTCGTCAGTATTGCCATTCCCGCGTTCAATCCTGAGTTTTTCCGCAGCACGTTGGCCAGCGCGATCGCCCAGGATTACCCGAATCTGGAGATCGTCGTATGCGACGACAGCCCCGGGGGCGAGATCGAGGCGATCTGCGATGAGCTGCGGGTCACTTCGCCAGCTCCCTTGCGCTACGTACGCAACCCGGTGCGCCTTGGTTTCGCCCGCAACCTGCTGGCTTGCCTGACGCACGCCTCGGGCGAGCTGATCAAGTTCCTCTGTGACGATGACACGCTGTTTGCCGGCTGTATCAGCCAGCAGGCCAGTGTGCTCGGTGAATCGCAACAGATCAGCATGGTCATCTGCCAGCGCCTGATGTGCGCCGCCGATGACGTACTATTGCCTTCACGTGCGCTGAACTTCGTGATTTCCGTGCACAGTGCGGTGCTGCACGGCACCGACTTGCTGGAAAGCGTCGCCGATGATGCACCCAACCTGTTCGGTGGCTTGAGCCACGCCTTGCTGCGCCGTGACCAGGTCGCGGCGTACCTGCCCACCCTGGTGCAGGATGGGCAGGGTTTTTCCGCTCGCCTGGACCTGGCGCTCTACGCTTGCGTTCTGCGCAGGGGACAGCTGGCCAGCCTGGAGCAGGTACTGAGCCTGGAACGAGTGCGTCCGGGGCGTCTTAGCCATCAAGGCACCATGGTCGAGGCGTACAAGAGCGACACCCAGTGGCTGCTGCAGATGCTCGCCGAACGTAATGCCGAGCCGGCGCCCGCCCACGGCTGGGTACGCTACATGCCGTTGGCGGACTACCTGGAAAACCCCCAGCAGAAGTGGGACGAGCTCGATCTTCGGCGCTTCTTCGGGGCGCAGATGGCCAACTTCAACCAGCAGATCGGTACCCACAGCCTGAGTTTTGCCGAGCTGTACGCTGAATGGCTCGAGCATCGCCGGCTATCCTCCGGGCAGGAACGGCTCTTGCCCAAACGTGTGGAGCAATGGCCAAGCCAGCCGGGTATCGCGGTGGTGGTGTACTGTGAGGCAGGTGACGAAAAGGAATTGCGTGCGACGCTGGACAGTCTCTGGCAGCAATCCTACCCGACCCAACAAGTCCTGGTAGTGACGCCTGAGGGTTTTGAACGGCCGGTGCAAGACCGTGTTCGTTACCTGGTGCGCGGCGATGCCGAGTTTATCTCGCTCAACCATTGGCTGGCTGACGGTCCGTCACTCGACTGGCTGTTCCTGCTGCGTGCTGGCGACTGCCTGCATACCCATGCGCTGGTGATCATGGCCGAGCGCATGGCGCTGCGTGGTGACAGCCTGTGCCTGTACATCGATGAGGGTGCCAACGACAGCCTCGCCGCGTCGGCACCGATCTTCAAGCCGGACTTCAACCTCGACCTGATGCGCAGCCTGCCCTACGTCGGGCGCCTGTTGGCATTCAACAATGCGGCGGTGCGTGAGCTTGGGGGCTTTGACGTCGGCTTCGAAAGCCTGGCGCCTCACGACCTGCTGTGGCGAATGATCGAGGCTCACGGCCTGCAGGTGGTCGAGCATATCCCAGAGGTGTTGGTGCAGTGCCGACACGGCTATGCCGAATGGCTGGCCGACACTGCAGGCCACGTCCAGGCGCCGCGGGTGCTGGAGGCACACCTGCGGCGCCTGGGTGTGGACGCGCAGGTGCAGGGTATTGCTGGCAGCCTGATGACCCGGGTCACCTACCTGCACCCCCAGGTCGCGAGCGTGTCGATCATCATTCCTGCCGTTGGCGACCTGGCGGTGCTGGTGCGGTGCGTCGAGTCTGTGCTGGCCAGTACCGCGCATCCCGATTTCGAGGTGGTGCTGGTCGCCAGCGTCGGGACGTCGGATGATGTGCGTGCCTGGCTCGACGGCTTGCGGGATCTGGGTAGTGAGCAATTGCGGGTACTCGAGAGTGCCGCCCAGGGTCGAGCGCAGAGTTTCAACGAGGGCAGTGTATACGCTCGGGGCGACTACCTGTTGCTGCTGGATGCCGGCTGCGTGCTGTTCGAACCGCAGTGGTTGTCCGAGCTCCTGCAGCTTGGCCAGCGTCCCGAAGTCGGGATGGTCGGGCCCAAGTTGTTCGACAACAGTGGGGCCGTGGTTTCGGCGGGCCTGGTCCTGGGGATGCAGGCCACGGCGGCCAGTCCATTCCTGGGCTGCCCGGTGAACGAAGACGGCTACATGAACCGGCTGAGCCTGGTACAGAACTGGAGCGCGCTGAGCCTGGACTGCCTGTTGGTGCGGCGTGAACTGTTCGCCGAGCTGGGGGGGCTGGACACTGCCGCGCTGCAGGCATCGCTGCACGACGCCGACCTGTGCCTGCGGGCGCGGGCGGCCGGTTATCTGTCGGTGTGGACGCCGTTCGCGCGTGTGGCCAGGCTGGGCGCCCAGGCGGCCGAGGAAAGCTCGCCGCGAAGCTGGCAGGACGACCGTGATGCCTTGTATGCGCGCTGGCTGGCCTGGGTGGCGAATGATCCGGCCTACAACCGCAACCTCAGCCTCAAGTTGCCGAATTTCAACTTCGACCCTGGATTGCGGGGTGGGTGGGATCCGTTCATCGCGCGGGCCATGCCGTCTGTCCTGGCGCTGCCGAGCAGCACCTCGGCGGTCGGACACTATCGAGTGGTCCAGCCGTTCAATGAGCTGGAGCGGTCGGGCTGGATCCAGGGGCGTATCGACTACAGCGCGCCGGGGCTGATCGACCTCGAGCGGGAAAAGCCCGATGTGGTGATCCTGCAGTGCCGCTACCTGCCCGCCAACGTCAGGGATATCGAACAGTACAAGCGCTTTTCCAGTGCGCGGCGCATCTACGAGCTGGACGACTACATCATCGATCCACCGAAGAAGAACGACCATGCGCGCAACATGCCGAGCAACATGCGTGAGCTGGTCAGCAAGGCGATTTCCCTGTGCGACCGGGTGGTGGTCTCCACCGAGCCACTGGCCGACGCGCTGTCGAGCATGCACCAGGACATCCGTGTCGTCCCCAACATGCTCGCCGCATCGCTGTGGAGCGGACTGACCAGCCAGCGCCAGACCAGCGTACGTCCGCGTGTGGGTTGGGCAGGGGGTACCAGTCACCGCGGTGATCTGGAATTGATGCTGGATGTGATCAAGACCTTGGCCAGCGAAGTCGACTGGGTGTTCTTCGGCATGTGTCCGGAGGCGCTGCTGCCCTACGTCAAGGAGTTTCACACAGGGATCTCGTTCGCGGACTATCCGCGCAAGCTGGCCAGTCTCAACCTGGACCTGGCGGTGGCGCCGTTGGAGCAGAACCTGTTCAACGACTGCAAGAGCAACCTGCGCCTGTTGGAATATGGCGCGTGCGGCTTCCCGGTCATCTGCACCGACACCAAGGCATATGCAGGCTACCTTCCCTGCACGAGGGTTCGCGAGAACACCACCGAGCAGTGGCTGGATGCAATCCGCATGCACCTTGCCGACCCGATGGCCAGCTACCGCCAGGGTGATGCACTACGCGAGGCGGTTCTGCGTGACTACGTACTGAACGAACACCATCTGCAGCATTGGGCCAACGCCTGGCTGGCTGACTGAATCCTGGCGCCTGGCCAAGCCAGGTGCCGAACCCCATGAACAGGTGCCCTATGAACGAAACTACACTTGGGTCGCGTGATGAAGTGACCGTCGTCCTGCTCGGACATGACCAGGCGGATCACCGTGCTCGCGCGGCGCACTACTACCGTCGCTCCGGCGTGCCGTGCCTGGGCCTGGCGTCGTCGGCGGTGGTCGATGCCGCAGCTTTGGTCGAGTTGCTGGCACAGGTGACGACGCCGTTCGTGTGCCTGGCGCTGGATGCCGACTTTGTCCTGGGTGCCGCGCTGGACAATGCTGCACGGTACCTGCATGCCCAGCCGGAGGTGATGGCCGTGCAAGGCCATGCCCTGGCCTATGCGCCGGGCAATAGCCAGCTGACTTATCACAAGGTGGGGGCGGTGTTCTGCACGCAGGCGGGCGAGGGTGTCCTTGATCGGCTGCGACGCCACGCTGACGCCGAGCAACAAGCCTGGCGCGCGGTAATCCGCACGCAGGCGCTGCAGGCCGCACTGGTGTCGCTGCCAGAGGGGCTTGATGTTGCAGGCTGGCGAGTGGCGCTGTCTTGCGCAATCCTGCTACGTGGGACGGTCGCCCATCTCGAGCAGACCGACGTGGTCTGCGAGTCGCGGCCTGAGAGCCTGCCCCCTGCCGTGCGCGAGGAGCGACTGATCCAGACCGTGCGTATCCTGCGCCAGTGGGGTGGTGGGGATCAGGGCGTGCTGTCCGATGATGATGGCTTCGAAACGCTCAATCGCTTCATACGCAAAACCTGGAGCCAGGGCGAACAGCCGCTGCTTTTCACCTCGCGCTGGACCAGCGTGATCGATGACCCGGTGCGTTCGTTCGAACCCAGTCAGCATGTGGAACTGCCTTACTACAGTCGCCCGCTGTTCGATCGGTTGACCGAGGTGGAGTTCCTTTGTCACGCCTGGCCGACCGGCAAGCGCCACCGGCATGCCCTCGAGGGGGCGTGGGTCCGTCAGCGCGACCTGCTGGTGATGCACCCCAATGACACCCGCGAGAGCCTGCAGGAGCGCTACTGGAAAGCGCTGGGGCTGGGCTTGTTCAACCTCCAGGTATGCCGCCGCCTCGAGCCGATGCTGACTGGAGAGGGCAATGCGCATCATGCCCGTGAGATGAATGACTGGATCGCACGCCTGCTTGAGGTGCCGGATAGCGAGACTCGCCACTCCTTGCTCGACACACCATCGGGGCAGGTACTCGCGGCGATCGACGCGGCCACCCCGGACGAAGCAGCGCGCAAGCGAGTGCTGGCCCACCTGGCCGAACACCCGGCGCCACAGATTGCATTTGTCGTGCTTGACCTGGAAAACGATGACCTGGCCTTGCAGGCGACCTTCGACAGCCTGCTGGCCAGTGGCCTGCGCGATTTCAAGCTGGTGGTGCTCAAGGCTGGCAAGCCACCGGCAATTACCACCGCGCGCGATACCTTGCACTTCATCCAGGTCGGCGAGGGCAATTGGGTTTCGCACTTGAACCAGTTGCTGCGCCAGTTGCCCAGTGAGTGGCTGTTGCTGCTCGAGGCGGGCGATGTGCTTCTTGCCGGCGGGTTGATGCGCCTGGCGGTTGAACTTGCCCAGGCCCCGGCTTGCCAGGCTATCGCCGCCGACGAAGTCCAGCGTGACACTGATGGGCGCCTGTTCGCGGTGCGCCGGCCTGGCAGCGACCTGGATCTGTTGCGTAGCCAGCCGGGGCTGATGGCGCGACACTGGCTGGTGCGTCGACAGGCGGTGCTCGACCTGGACGGTTACAACGGCACTGACCCGCAGACCCTGGAGTATGACTTGCTGCTGCGCCTGGTCGAGCATCACGGAGTTGCCAGCCTGGCACACATGGATGACTACCTGGTGGTCAGCCGGCAACCTTCCTCGGTATTTACCGAGGAGGCGCGCAAGATCCTCAATCGCCACCTCACCCAGCTGGGCTATCGTCCTCAGATCAGTGAGCCAGGGGCGGGGGGGCTGGCAATCGACTTCCGCCATAGCGCCACACCGATGGTCAGCATCGTGCTGGCGGGCGAGGTCGAGCCTACCTGGTTGACCGGTATTTTTCAGCGAACTCGCTATCCGCGCTACGAAGTGGTGCTGGCGCTTCCCGGGCAACCTTGCGCAGACCAGGCCGAAGCGCTTCAGGCATTCGGTGGCCGCCTGCGGGTCGTCGCTGGCGAAGCCGGTGCCACGCGTCAGCAACTGCTTGGTCTGGCGGCTGGCGAGGCGCGTGGCGATTACCTGGTGTTGCTGTCGCCGCATTGCCAGGTAATCACGCCTGCCTGGATCGAATCGCTGTTGAACGAGGCGCAGAGGCCAGAGGTTGGCGTTGTCGGCGCCAGCCTGTGGGCGGCTGACGGGACGCTGGCACACGCAGGTTTCGAACTGCTGGCCGGTCCTCGGGTGTATTCGCCCTGGCTGCATCTGTCGCAAGCGGACAGCGTCGCGGTGCAATGGCCACTGTCGGTACGTGCGTGCCCGGCGGTGTCCGATGGTTGCCTTATGGTGAGCAGGGATGCGTTCGAACATTGTGGTGGCCTGCCGCTCGCCGGGGATATCGGCATCGGCTTGAGCCTGGCGGTTCGCGAAGCAGGGTTGTTGGCTGTCTGGACGCCCAAGGCACAATTGCTCGCAGCTGGATTGCCTGCTCTGGATGATGAAGTCGCCACGCTCCTGGCTGCGAAGTGGCCTGCCGCTTTCGTAGGGTCGAGAGGGCTTGATCGCCTGAGCGATGAGCAGGGGCTGTCTGCCTCCCTCGGTTGGCTCGAACAGTTGATTTGACTGGCGCACTCGCCGGCAGCACGGGCATCTGGATCAATGCCAGTCAGTCAAACTGACTGGCATTTTTTCATCTTCGGCGAATGTCAGAGGCTGGATCGCAGGCGTCGAGGCTTTCTTCGACGATGGACCAGCCGTCGATCCTCAGTGACACAGGAATCTGATCCGCATCGTGGCCGAACGAGGCCCATGAAAAATCCGATGCCCTTTCAGGCATCGGATTTTTGCGGTTTGCGATGGGCTATCGAGGTAGGTAGCCCCTGTGTCGATATTACATGGCGCGGTCAGTTCGGCGACCAGGCCAGTTGCCAGTCCTGGAGGTGCGACTCATCCAGCAAGCCGATCTGTTCGGGCTTTCGGATGTGGTCGCGGGTATCGCCGAGGTGGCGTTCGAGCATCTGTGCCCAGGCGTCCAGTTCATTACGTACGTGCATGACATCGAGGTCGACCTGGAATGACTCGACATCGCTGCAGATCACCGCGTGGCCGCAGGCGGCAAATTGCAGTAGAGGCAAGGCGTCATTGAATTGTTCGGCCGGGTCATCCGCGCGCAGCGCCAAGGCCGTGTTCAGGTTCAGGCTGGCCAGCATCCTGGGCGTGTACTGGACATTGCCTGGATGAATTTCACGCGCACAGCCATGCAGGTGATGCGGCACGTCGCCCCAAAGGATCCAGTCCACCTGGTCGGCAAACCGGCGTACCAGGTTTTCTGCCAGTTGCGACGTTCGCGGGTGTCTGGCGGAGAAACCACAGCCCACTCGTACCTTGCCGTCCAGGTTTGCCGGGGATGGCAGGCTGGCCCAGCGTGCGTCCAGGCGGGTACCGATCACGCGGATGTCAGGGTGCATGTGCGCAAGGGCGTCGGCCATGGCTTGCGTCGGCACGACGACCCGATCCACCAGGCGCATGGCCTGTGTCAGAATTTCCAGCTCCATGCTGGTCGAGGCGGCTCCAGCCCCCAGGCCGGCGATTGGTCCGCTGACCTCGAGCACCTTGAAGGCCTGTGACAGTTCCACCCCTTGGCTGATCAGCTTGAGGCGGCGGCGGTCATTCTGGTGCTGGATGACGATGACGTCCGGGCGCAGACGCTCGACCTCGACCGGGCTGAGCGCGCGCGTGCTCAGGCAGCCATCGATCAGGCCGGCGTCGCGCAAGGCGCCGAAGACCGGTTTCAGGCGCTCCGAGGCTACTTGTTCGTCAAGCGCGGCATAGGCCAGCACCACGGGCAGTGGGCGCCAGCAGAGAGGCTTCCAGGTGAGGTCGTGCAAGGCCTCGAACGAATAGCCAGTGCCCCTGAGGGCAAAGTTCTTGTTGTAGGTCGGGTCATTGGCCAGGGTCGTCAGCCACTTCTTCTGGGCGTGGTGCTGCTCTTGCGCGAAGCGCTGGCGCAAGCGTGCATCCTTGCGAGCCTCGGACCAGGTCGCGCCACCTTCGTGAAGTAGCAGGGCGTGGGGTGTCCAGACATTGAGGTAGCCGAGTTCACCGACCTTCAGGCACAGGTCCAGGTCATTGCAGGTCAATTGGAAGTGCGCTTCGTCCATGCCCGTGACGGCTTCGTAGACTTCCTTGCGAATCATCAGGCAACTGGCGCTGACAGCGCTGACATTCTGGTCGACCAGAAGGCGTTGCAGGTATCCGCCATCATGGGCTGCCTGGTCGGCGTTGGGGCTGCCGGCTGGCCCGTTCAGGCCGCCAATCAGGCCGGCATGCTGGACATGCCCCGTTGGTGTGAGCAGCTTGGCGCCGACGATGCCGACTTCCGGGCGTTGAGCATGGTTGAGCAGTTCATCCAGCCAGTCGTCGTTGAGGATCGCCACGTCGTTGTTGAGCAACAGCAGGTATTCGCCGCGGGCATGGCAGGCGGCAAGGTTGTTCATGGCGCTGAAATTGAACGGCCCTGGGTGGTTGAGTACGCTCAGCTTGCTTGCGGCGATGTTCGCCATGAGCTGCAGCCATTCCAGGGTTTCCGGCAACTGGCTGTCATTGTCGATCAGGATGATTTCGAAATGTGGGTAACGGGTCTTCTCCAGAAGACTCTCGATGCAACGGCGCAGCAGTGGCAGCTGGTCGCGAGTCGGAATGAGGATCGAGACCAGCGGCTGGTGCGCATGCCGATATTTGACGTGGTAATGGCGAGGTGGATTTTCCACGATTTCGGCCTGGGCATAGCCACGGTTGGCCAGGTGGCGCAGCACCGCCTCGCGCTCGTCCTGGTTTTCCACGACCACTGGTAAATCGCTGACGACCAGCGGCTCTTCCAGATGGGCGATGCCATCAAGTCCGCCGATATCGATCAGTCGCAGCACGAGGTCCAGTGACAGCGCGTCGGGGAGCGTTGCATCGTAGCCGCCGGCCTGCACTGCCAGCGAGCGGCGGACCAGCCAGTGCGAGGCCATGACCAATGGCAGGCTCAGCAGGTAGTCCAGGTTGACACCCGGGCGAAGGGCTGCGCCAGGGCCCTCGGCCGAGCGGAACATACCATCGCAATAGATCATCCGGCAGTTTTGCGCGCCGGCCAGTTCGAGGTCGAGCAGCAAGGCGCCCGATGGCAGGATCTCGTCACCGGCATCGAGCAGAAGCAACCAATCACTGTCATCGCCTTGCAAGACCTCGTTGAGCTCGATAGCACCGGGTGAGCTGACATGCAGCCAGTGCGTGTCTTGGTCTGCGCGTGTTGGTGTGGCAGTGGTGCTCAGGACAATGGTGCGCAGGTCGATGGAACTGCTCGACCTCCACCAGGCAAGGCTTTCCAGGGTATCGTCGAGCGCCCGTGCCTCGCCGTGCTTGTCGCGCACCAGTACCGTGAGGCTGGTCTGCCCGCGCAACGCCTGGCGACGAGCATCGACCAGGCGCTGCTGAGCGGGGGTCGTTTGCCGCTGGCGTAGCCAATCCTTCACGGAGGGCACCCGGTGATCGCAGACGTACTGGACGGCCGCACGCTGGGTAATATCCAGGAAACGCTGCAGTTGCGGCCAGAAAGCCTTCTCGATGTCCAGCCAGCGTGCGCGCGCCTGCATGACTGTCGCACGGGCTCGCTCCAGCCCGCCCGGTTCATCGTAGAGCGCCGACCCGGCATTGCCGAACTGTTCGGTGAATGGCTGGCTCTTGACATGGCCACCGGGCAGGTAGATGACCGGGCAACCGCACAGCATGGCCTCTGTGCAAGTGGCGGAGATTTCGTAGCTGTAGAGCACCGAGGCCGTGCGGAAGATCTCCGCGAGTTCCGCCAGGGACTTCGGATTGGCCAGGCTGAGGATCTGTACGTCGCTCGGTAGCAGGGAGAGGTCGACCAGCGATCGATCGATGCGGTTCAGGTACAGGTAGTGGCCGCTGCGTTCGACCGGCTCCAGTGGTGGCGAGAACAGTTCGGAGTCGATGATCGGCAGCAGCAGCAAGTCATCGCTGTTGGCATCTGCGCCGAAATCCTGGGTGTAATAGAAGAACAGGTCGCTGTCCTGGGCGTCGATCGTGCGGCCGGTCAGGAAGCCTTCACGGTTGAGGATATAGCGCGCCACTATAGGTGTGCCGAGGGGGTTGCCGTCTAGCACCTCCGGATACACCGCGATCGGCGCCAGGCCTATGGCCTGGTGATGCTGGCGCACTTCGTCCGTGAGGATCGGAGTGCGCAAATTGGGGTTGGTGACGCACTGGCTGACGTAGGCTTCATACCCCGCCAAGTTCAGGGCGTGGCAGAGGTAGTGCAGCACACAGATGCCCGACGAGGTTTCCCGGTAGTCGGGGGCAAAGACGTAGTACGGGTGGCGCGGCTTACCGTGCAGGGCTGAGTTGATCATGGCTTTTCCGGTGCTTTGTCAGGCAGTTCGCAGATGACATAGACACTGGCGCACAGGTCGGGATAGACCATGCCCAGGGCTTGGCATGCGTCCATGAAACGGTCATCGATCAATTGGCTTTGCAGGGCTTGGTCCAGCTGGAAGTTGGCCAGTGGCTTGAAGAACACGCCTCCACGCTGGGCGATTCGCCAGCCTGCGCCACGTGCTTCCTGCTCCAGGGTGTCGAGGCTGTAGGTGATGCGATGGCCGTGCAGGCGCTCACCTTCGGTAACCGCGCTGTTATGTTCGATCAGGCCCATCTTCACGGCGATCTGGCGCGACGGCGCATTGGCATTGGGCACGGCGATGAACAGGCGTCCCCCCGGTGCCAGCCAGTTGCGCACGCGCTCCAGCACCTGGCGGCGATCGTCGAGGTGCTCGAGGGTGTGGATGAGGAAGATGTTCTGGTAGCGTGGTTCGAGCTGTGCTTGTTCGAAGGTGCTGCAGACGAACTTGATCGGCGCATCGACCCTGTTGCGGGTCACTTCGATCAGGTCGCTGGCGGCCTCGATAACCGTCAGGTCCTTGAAGCGCTCGGCGAACAATGCGGTGAAGGCGCCCTCGAAGCACCCCATCTCCAGTGCCGCACCGTCGAGCAGCCAGGGTGAGAAGGTTTCCAGCATGTAGCGCCGCAGCCGCGCATCGAAGTCATAGAAATAGCTGCGATGGGCGTTGTCCTGGAATTCCTGGTTGTAGTCGCGTGTGGTCATGGGGCTCATCCCTGGTTCTTGCGGTAGAAGCGCTGATCTTCAGGCTGGTACCACTCATGGAGGGTCGTAGGGGTCCGGGCGTGCCAGCCGAGCAGTTGTTGCACGGCCGCCGGCTGGGCGATGCAGAACGTATCGCCCAATGCCCGGCAATAATCGAATTGCGGTTTGAAGTAGCTGCGAGTGAATGTCAGCGTCAGGCAGCGGCGTGGATCCGGCGTTCGGTTGATGCCGGCCGCATGCCAGATCCGCGAGTCGAACAGGTAGATGGAGCCGGCCTTGCCGAGCGCCTTGTTGGCACCTGTCTCGAAGTCGACGTCAGTGGGTTTGTCAGGCGCGGTATGCGAGCCTGGCAGGAACAGTGTTGCGCCGTTGTCGACGGTGAAATCGTCAAGCAGCACCAGGGCCTGGGCCATCTGCATGTGTTCGGCGGACCATGAGCGAACATCCCTGTGTACGTTTCGCACATAAGCGTCGGTGCTGCTGAGATTGTTCAGGCCACCAAAGGAGTTGAGGATCGGCAGGCCCCCAAGCATGTGCGTGAGAGCGTCAGTCAGTCCCCAGTGCGCGAGCCTGGCCAGCAGCTCGATGAATCGGCTGTCCGAGGTCAGGATATGATGGGCTGTCTGCTCGGTGCGCTGGGTGATGCCGTTCTCCAGTTGGACCTGGCGGCAACGATCAATGGCGGCACTCAGGTCGTCACGCAACTGATCGAGCAGTGGCTGTCCAATCAGCTCGGGTACACAGGCATAGCCGTTGAGTCGCAGTTCCTCATGTAGTGCGTTCATCGGTCTTGCTCCTGCTGCTCGAGCCAGTTGCGGTAATCGTCGACGGTGACGCCGAGGACGACACGGTCCCAGCGACGACCCTTGCGGTAGTACCATTGACGCTGCACGCCCTCGATGGTCCAGGGTACTTTGCGGGTATAGGTTGCCAGGGACGCTTCGTTGTATTCGATGATCGTCGTCCACAACCGGTGCAGGCCCAGTTCGTCGAAGGCATAGCGCATGACCGTGCCGATGACTTCGGTGCCATAGCCCTTGCCGCGCAGTGTCGAGTCACCGATCATCATTCCATGTTCGGCGGTGCCGTTCTTCCAGTCGATACCGACCAGGTTTGCAGTGCCGATCAGTCCGTGGTCTAGGGTCTCGATGCCGAAGCGCTGATTCATCGGGTCATTCTTGAGCCCTAGCAGCCATTCCTTCTGTGCTTCGCGAGAAACCGGGAAGTGCCAGCCACCCAGCAAGCTCCACAGGGCCTCGTCATTGGACCAGCGGTGCAGTGCAGGCAGGTCTTCGAGTTCCAGTGCCCTCAGCACGATGCGTTGACCTTTGATGCTCATGATTTCCTCAGATGAGTGATGACGGCGTCAGCCAGTCGCTGCATGTCTTTTGCGTCGTAGCGTTGATCCAGGGGAAGCGGTAACAGGCATTCGGCCAGATGGCGCTCCATAGGAGGTGTCGCCGGATTGTCGATGAGTTCCCGCCAGTAGCAGGGAACGTAGATGGCCTGTTCGAGCAGGTGCTGGCGCAAGCTGCCCGCCGCGGATGCCGAGTCGAGCAGCAAGGGGTAGCACAGCGCCGGAACAATGGCATCTGGCCAATAGCGGAAGCTGTTGAAGGTGTCGAGATGCTGGCGCAGGACGTTCAAGTTGTTGCCGCGCCGCTCCTTGACCTGCGCGTAGTCGATGCTGTCGAGCACCCGCGCGGTACTGGTGGACATGGCCATGACGCCTTGCCGGGTGAGCGATGCCTCGTTGGCCTGGTAATCGACATAATGGTGCTCGGCAGCTTGCTCCAGGCGTCCGAGCAATGCCCCGAATCGATCCAGGGAAGTGCCTTGCGGTGGGGTAGGCAATTCGGCCGGGCCATTGACCAGCCAGCCGCCATCGGCAACACCGACGAACTTGCGTGGCGAATAGATCGTGGCAATGTCGGGCAGGGCGTCGCTGAACAGTGCTTGTGAGTTGTCCACGATCAACTGGTATCCGTATCGTGGAGCAAGCACTTGGCGAACATAGTCTCCCTTGAGCCCGAAGTAGTCGACGTACAACAAGGCCTCGTCACTCGTCAGTCCGGGCGGCGCGGCCAGGCTCAGGTCGGCGTCCAGCCCATAGCGGCATAGTTCGACCTCCAGGCCTTGCAGGGCTTGCTCGAGAACGTTGCAGATGTAGTACGGCAGGTGAATGCGGCGTGGAGCCCGGGCCTGCACCAGGGCGCGAAAAGCGGCGCGTGCACTGTTGAAGGCCGAGGCTTGGGGGTAGGGCGTCTGGCCCTTGCGCAATTCCAGTTCGAAGTAGCCACCGATGGCGTCAGGCATATTGGATCTCGCCAAGTCTTGCCCATGCGGCCACGTTTTCGGGCTCGTGGAACATCAGGGCATCAAGGATCGACAGGCCGGCAACAAATGGGCGACTGCTACCCTGGGCATAGGGTGGCAGGCTGGCGTGAAGCAGCTCAAGGGTGATGCCGGACTGCCCGAAGGCCTGGGCCTGGTACAGGTGGCCGCCACCGACAGGGTTGAGGTAGTGGGTGCCGCGGCACGCCTGGACGATTTCGATGACCCGCTCTTCGCCCAGCAGGCCTTTGCCGGGTCCGAGCTCGCTGGCTCGTGAAATGGGGGTGTCGATCGCCAGGAGTGAGCAGCATGCCTTGAGCAGGCGTTCGTTGAGGGTCGCGATGCTGTCTGCCGCTGGTGCGAGCAGGCCTTCGAGCCAGGTCATCGTCGGTTCGCGACGAGGGGCCTTGCGATAGGCGAACTCCAGCTTGTTGAGCAGATCCTCCAGGCTGAATTGCTCGGCGATGCGCCGGTTCATGATCTGCTGGGTGTGACTGTCCTTGGTCAGGGAGATGCGGAACCACTTCGCCTCGCCCTCCAGCAGATATCGATTGCGTTCGATCCAGCCGTTCTTGATGAATTGCACATTGTCATACAGGACGAAGTGGTCCGATGCGGCAATCAGCTGGAAGTATCCCAGATACGGCAGGAAGTAGGGTTGCATGAGCGCGATTCGCCGGTGTTCGCCCACAACTGCGTTGCTCATGCCTGACGGGCTCCCAGCAGGATGTCGATGATCTGTTCCAGAGTGTCGTCGTCGAGATCCGGATAGATAGGCAGGCAGAGAACCTGGCGCGAGACTTCCAGGGCGTTGGGCAGGTGGTCGAGGTTGGCACTCGCCAGGCCGCGGTACATCGGGAACTCACAGATCAGCGGATAAAAATATCGGCGGACCAGGATGTTCTGGTCGCGGTAAAGCTGGTAGACCTTGTCGCGCGAGGTGCCGAAGCGCTCTTCATCAATCAGGATCGGGCAGTAGGCATAGTTCCAGTCCAGTCCCTGCGGTTGACGCAACAGCGTGATGCCCTCGACGCTCTCCAGCGCCTGACGGTAGCGTTCGAATACCCGCCGGCGGCGCTGGAGCGCATCATCTATATGGCGCAGCTGCAGTACACCGAAGGCGGCCTGGATCTCGTTCATCTTGCCGTTGATTCCGGTGGCCATGATCACCGTTTCGTCGACGAAGCCGAAATTCTTCAGGAAATCGATGCGGCGCTTGAGCTTTTCATCCTTGCAGACAATGGCACCGCCTTCGAAGGTGTTGAACACCTTGGTGGCGTGGAAGCTGAGGATCGACAGATCGCCATTGTTGAGGATGCTCTCGCCGTTCTGGCGTACGCCGAAGGCATGGGCGGCGTCGTAGATGACTTTCAAACCGTAGGTGTCCGCTACTTCCTGGATGGCCTCGACATCGCAGGGGATGCCGTAGCAGTGCACGGGCAGTATCGCTGTGGTCTCCGGCGTGATGGCTTCGATGATGCGCTGGGGATCCAGGTTGTTGGTGAGCGGGTCGATATCGACGAAGACCGGCTTGAGGTTGTTCCAAAGCAGCGAATGGCCGGTTGCCACGAAGGAGTAGGGCGTGGTGATCACTTCCCCCGTCACGCGAAGGGCTTGCAGTGCCGTTACCAATGCGAGAGTACCGTTGGAGAACAGCGAAATGTGCTCTACCCCCAGGTATTCGGCCAGCTCCTGCTCCAGTTGCGCATGGAATGGCCCGGCATTGGTCAGTCGCTTGCTCTCCCAGATGCTTTCCAGGTAGGGCAGGAATTCCTCCAGTGGAGGCAGCAGTGGGCTGGTGACTGTGATGGGTTTGGCCATGGACGGGTCGGCTCTTTTTACGAATTAGGGGAAGCAGGGCTTGATAGGCCTGGCGCCGAACGGTGTATCCAGTCAGGGTTTCGCCATGAAACCGACGTCTCGCACCGGGAATTCTGCTTGGTTAGCAAAAAGTCGGCCAACCTCCGGTGTCGGCATGGCGGGACGCAGTCGAGTTGCGAGAGTGACTTGGCAGTCGAAACGTGCATCTCTAATCTATTGAGTCAGCGGGCAGCCTCGTCGAGACGGTAGGCAGGGTGTATGGCCTTGGTCGCGAAGCCCGTGAATTTTCGCCATTTCCATCGGGAAGCCACAATGATTGGCATCAAAAGTATCGCCAGTTACGTACCTGTAGAGGGTGTCGACAATTACGCCCAGGGTGCGAAATTCGGCAAGGATCAGGATTTCATCTTCGGCAAGATCGGTTCGACCTTCCTGCCGCGCAAGGGTGCCGATCAGGAAACCTCTGATCTGTGCGTCGAGGCCGCCCGTACGCTGTTTGCTGGCAATCCGGCGCTGGATCCGGCGTCCATCGATGTGGTGATCGTCGTTACCCAGAATGGCGATGCCGAGGGCCTGCCGCATACCGCGGCGATCGTCCAGAACAAGCTGGGCTTGTCCACCGCCATCGCTGCCTTCGATATCTCGCTGGGCTGCTCCGGCTATGTCTATGGCCTGTATGCCATGAAGGGCTTCATGGATGCCGCGGGGCTGAAGAATGGCTTGTTGATCACCGCAGATCCCTATTCGAAGATTGTCGACCCTGAAGATCGCAATACCACCATGCTGTTCGGCGATGCTGCAACGGCCACCTGGATGGGCGAGGACGCTGCCTGGCAGCTGGGCAAGTCGCTGTTTGGCAGTGATGGGGCGGGTGCCGAGCACTTGCGCACCACCCAAGGCACGTTCTTCATGAATGGTCGCCAAGTCTACAATTTTGCGCTGGTCAAGGTCCCGGCGCACCTGCAGCAGTTGCTCGAGGCCAGTCACTTGAAGGCCGAGGATATTGACCTTTACTGCCTGCATCAGGGGAGCGCGGCGATCGTCGATGCGGTCTCGCAGCGTTTCGACGAGGGGCGTCAGCGCGAGAAGTTCGTCAAGGACATGGTCGAGACCGGCAATACCGTTTCCTCGAGCATTCCGCTGCTATTGGAAAAGCATGTGATCGGCTCGCAGTGCAAGCGTGTCGCGCTCAGTGGTTTCGGCGTCGGCCTGTCATGGGGCTCGGCAATCATCGAGCGCAATGGCTAAGCTCCGCGTGTCTATATAGAAGAGGCGCTGCCCGTTATCGGTCAGCGCTTTTTTGTTTTTGGCTGTTGGTAATTTGGCGTCAAACCCCTGATTTCATTGGGGTGGCAGGATGCCAGTAAAAAAATTGGGAAATCGCCCTAAAGCAAACTGCCCTGACGACGATAAACATTACGAAGGTTCTCTAGGCCACCTACCCGGCGAATTGCCAAGGCCGGAAGCCGTAGTACCCAATCCAACGAGGAATTCGTCATGGCTTTGACTGTAAACACTAACACCACCTCTCTGGGCGTTCAGAAGAACCTGAACCGTGCTTCCGACGCACTGAGCACCTCGATGACCCGTCTGTCCTCCGGCCTGAAAATCAACAGCG
>Ga0247820_10000265_pt1 | contig 27151 bp, 23 predicted proteins | sample 13C_Glucose_Day1_2_FD_192480 | JGI IMG/M metagenome (GOLD analysis project Ga0247820, IMG submission 192480) | Soil microbial communities from agricultural site in Penn Yan, New York, United States - 13C_Glucose_Day14 | ecosystem: Environmental > Terrestrial > Soil > Agricultural land | place...
ATCCAAGGACCAGGCCCATCACCACGCCAAAAAAACCTGCCAGCAACATAACGCACTCATGATCCGCAAAAAAAAGCCGGGAACGCCCGGTATCGATTGGATGACAGGATAGAGCCCATACGGTTTTTTTCATTAACAGAATTAATACGGGGGTGGCCAACCCAGGGAAAATGAAACTACCCTCATGATCTGTCCCCCCAAAAATAAGCCACCATGTCCGCCTTGATTGAAGCCTTCCTCGACCCCGCCTCGTCCACTTACAGCTACGTCATCTACGAAGCCGGCGGCGGTCAATGCGCGATCGTCGATCCGGTGCTCGATTACGACCCCGCCGCCGGACGCACCGGCACGACTCAGGCCGACAGGCTCATCGCCTTCGTCCGCCAGCATCAATTGCAGGTGCAATGGCTACTGGAAACCCACGCCCACGCCGATCATCTATCCGCCGCGCCCTATTTGCGCCGGCAACTGGGCGGCAAGATCGCGATAGGTGAGTCCATCGGCAAGGTTCAGGACGTGTTCAAGGCCCTGTTCAACCTGGAAGCGGAATTTGCCGTCGACGGTTCGCAGTTCGATCACCTGTTCGCGCCGGACGAGTCATTCATGATCGGCAACCTCAAGGCCACGGCCCTGCATGTGCCCGGCCACACGCCGGCGGACATGGCCTATCTGGTCGATGGCGAGCAGATTCTGGTGGGCGACACGCTGTTCATGCCGGACGTCGGTACCGCCCGTTGCGACTTCCCCGGTGGCAATGCCAGCCAGATGTTCGCATCGATCCGCAAACTGCTGGCTTTCCCCGCCAGCGTCAGTCTATACGTCTGCCACGATTACCCCACCGAGGGACGTGAATCCCGGTGCATGACCACGGTGGGCGAACAACGCAAACACAATATCCACATCCACGACGGCATCGATGAAGCCGCGTTCGTCGCCATGCGCAACCAGCGCGACGCCGGGCTGGGCATGCCGACGCTGTTGCTGCCGGCGATCCAGGTGAATGTGCGGGCGGGAAATTTGCCGCCGCCGGAAGACAACGGCGTCACCTACCTGAAAATCCCCCTGAACAAACTCTGACCCCCTGTAGGAGCCGGCTTGCCGGCGAAGGCGTCTGCATGGGCGCCGCAAGGCTCGAGGCCGCTTTCGCTGCGGTGCGGCGACCCGACAAGCCAGCTCCTACATGCTGGCCTACGCACCAAAGTTTGTGGTCAACACCAAACCCTGTAGGAGCCGGCTTGCCGGCGAAGGCGTCTTCATGAGCGCCGCAAGGCATGAGGCCGCTTTCGCTGCGGTGCGGCGATCCGACAAGCCAGCTCCTACAAGGGTCTGCGGTGTTACATACCCGGCGGTTTACAGGTCAATTGGCCAGCGTCAACCCATTCGCCGGCAACGGCAGCGCCGTCTTGTAGCGCACCTGCTTGAGCGCAAAGCTCGACCGGATGTTCGCCACCCCCGGGACCTTGGTCAGAAAATCCATCATGAAGCGCTCAAGCGACTGAATGGTCGGCACCAGCACCCGGATCAGGTAGTCCGGGTCGCCGGCCATCAGGTAGCACTCCATGACTTCCGGGCGATCCGAGATCGCCTCTTCGAAATGCTGCAAGGCCTCCTCCACCTGTTTCTCCAGGCTGACATGAATGAACACATTCACGTGCAGCCCCAACAGATCAGCATCCAGCAAGGTGACCTGTTCGCGAATCAGCCCCAGTTCTTCCATCGCCTTGACCCGGTTGAAACAGGGTGTCGGCGACAGGTTGACCGAGCGTGCAAGGTCGGCGTTTGTGATCCGCGCATTCTCCTGCAGGCTGTTCAAAATGCCGATATCGGTACGGTCCAATTTGCGCATGAGACAAAAACACCTGTGATTTTATGTTTATGCAGATTTTTTATCCTCAAATGACTGCAAGTGCAACGAAAGACAGAGAAATATTCTCCTTGGCCCGGCCTATGATTGTTGTAGGACAAGAATTCTCCTACAGGAGAATGAAGGTCAGCTCACTACAAGAATTTCACAAAATCGAGCGTAGAAGCCATGAACCAAGCGTACGAACCGCTGCGCCTGCACGTTCCGGAACCTTCGGGCCGTCCAGGGTGCAAAACCGACTTCTCCTACCTGCGTCTGACCGATGCCGGGCTGGCGCGCAAACCCCCGATCGATGTCGAACCCGCCGAAACCGCCGACCTGGCCAAGGGCCTGATCCGCGTGCTCGACGACCAGGGCAACGCCCTCGGCGAATGGGCTGAAGGCGTGCCGTCGCAGATCCTGCGTAAAGGCATGCGCGCCATGCTCAAGACGCGGATCTATGACAACCGCATGGTGGTCGCCCAGCGTCAGAAAAAAATGTCGTTCTACATGCAGAGCCTCGGCGAAGAAGCCATCGGCAGCGGCCAGGCCCTGGCTTTGAACATCGACGACATGTGCTTCCCGACCTACCGCCAGCAAAGCATCCTGATGGCGCGGGACGTGCCGCTGGTGGACCTGATTTGCCAGCTGCTGTCCAACGAGCGCGATCCGCTCAAGGGCCGCCAGTTGCCGATCATGTATTCGGTCAAGGACGCCGGTTTCTTCACCATTTCCGGCAACCTCGCCACCCAGTTCATCCAGGGCGTGGGCTGGGGCATGGCCTCGGCGATCAAGGGCGACACCAAGATCGCTTCGGCCTGGATCGGTGACGGCGCCACCGCCGAATCGGACTTCCACACCGCCCTCACCTTCGCCCACGTCTACCGGGCGCCGGTGATCCTCAACGTGGTCAACAACCAGTGGGCGATTTCCACGTTCCAGGCGATTGCCGGTGGTGAAGCGACCACCTTTGCCGGTCGTGGCGTCGGCTGTGGCATTGCCTCCCTGCGGGTCGATGGCAACGACTTCGTCGCGGTCTACGCGGCTTCTGCCTGGGCTGCCGAACGCGCCCGGCGCAACCTGGGCCCGACCATGATCGAATGGGTCACCTACCGCGCCGGCCCGCACTCCACCTCTGACGATCCGTCCAAATACCGGCCAGCCGATGACTGGAGCTATTTCCCGTTGGGCGACCCGATTGCGCGCCTCAAGCAGCACCTGGTGAAAATCGGCCAGTGGTCCGAAGAGGAACACCTCGCCGTCAGCGCCGAACTGGAAGCCGAAGTGATCGCCGCACAGAAACAGGCCGAGCAGTACGGCACCCTCGCCGGTGGCCAGATCCCGAGCGCCGCGACCATGTTCGAAGACGTCTATAAAGAGATGCCGGAGCACTTGAAGCGCCAGCGTCAAGAGCTGGGGATCTGACATGAACGATCACAACAGCAATATTCAGTTGGATACCGCCATGACCACGACCACCATGACCATGATCCAGGCCCTGCGCTCGGCCATGGATGTGATGCTTGAGCGTGATGACAACGTCGTCGTATTTGGCCAGGACGTGGGCTACTTCGGCGGTGTGTTCCGTTGCACCGAAGGCCTGCAGACCAAGTACGGCACCTCCCGGGTGTTCGACGCGCCGATCTCCGAAAGCGGCATCGTCGGCGTCGCCGTGGGCATGGGCGCCTACGGTTTGCGGCCGGTGGCAGAAATCCAGTTCGCCGACTACGTCTACCCGGCTTCGGACCAGATCATTTCCGAAGCCGCCCGCCTGCGCTATCGCTCGGCCGGCGAGTTCACCGCGCCGATGACCCTGCGCATGCCATGCGGCGGCGGCATTTATGGTGGCCAGACCCACAGCCAGAGCATCGAGGCGATGTTCACCCAGGTCTGCGGCCTGCGCACGGTCATGCCGTCCAACCCTTACGACGCCAAGGGCCTGCTGATCGCCTCCATCGAAAACGATGACCCGGTGATCTTCCTCGAGCCGAAGCGCCTGTACAACGGTCCGTTCGACGGTCACCACGATCGTCCGGTGACCCCGTGGTCGAAACACCCCGCCGCACAAGTGCCGGACGGTTACTACACCGTGCCGCTGGACGTTGCCGCCATCACCCGTCCGGGCAAGGCGGTCACTATCCTGACGTACGGCACCACCGTCTATGTCTCGCAAGTCGCCGCCGAAGAAACCGGCATCGACGCCGAAGTCATCGACCTGCGCAGCCTGTGGCCGCTGGACCTGGACACCATCGTCAAGTCGGTGAAGAAAACCGGACGCTGCGTCATCGTTCACGAAGCGACCCGCACCTGCGGTTTCGGCGCCGAACTGGTGGCCCTGGTGCAGGAACACTGCTTCCACTACCTGGAAGCGCCAATCGAGCGCGTTACCGGCTGGGACACCCCCTACCCACATGCGCAAGAGTGGGCGTATTTCCCAGGGCCGTCCCGAGTGGGCGCGGCGTTGAAACGGGTCATGGAGGTCTGAATGGGCACGCACGTTATTAAAATGCCGGACATTGGTGAAGGCATTGCAGAAGTTGAATTGTCGGTATGGCACGTCAAGGTCGGCGACATGGTTGTCGAGGATCAGGTGCTGGCCGATGTCATGACCGACAAGGCGATGGTCGACATCCCGTCCCCGGTGCATGGCAAGGTGATTGCGTTGGGTGGACAGCCGGGCGAAGTCATGGCCGTGGGCAGCATCCTGATCAGCATTGAAGTCGAAGGCGCGGGCAACGTTAAAGAATTGGCCCAGCCGGCGGTAGCTGCCGTGAAAGAAGTGCCGGTCGTAGCGCCGAAAGTTGCTGCGGCGGTTGAGAGCAAACCAGTTGCGGCACCGCGTCCAGCCGCCGTTTGCCAGGGCCCGATGGTGGCTCGCGAAGCCGATGAGCGCCCGCTGGCCTCCCCGGCCGTGCGCAAACATGCGCTGGACCTGGGCATTCAGTTGCGCCTGGTGCGTGGCACCGGCCCTGCCGGCCGGGTGTTGCACGAAGACCTCGAGACCTATCTGGCCCAGGGTCAGCAACCACAGTCGTCCGCGGCGGCCGCTTACGCCCGGCGTAACGATGAAGAACAGATCCCGGTGATCGGCATGCGCCGCAAGATCGCCCAGCGCATGCAGGATGCCACCCAGCGCGCTGCCCACTTCAGTTATGTCGAGGAAATCGACGTCACCGCCGTGGAAGAGTTGCGCGCGCATTTGAACGAAAAACACGGTGCGACCCGCGGCAAGCTGACCTTGCTGCCGTTCCTGGTCCGCGCCCTGGTCGTCGCCCTGCGCGATTTCCCGCAGATCAACGCCCGTTACGACGACGAAGCCCAGGTCATCACCCGCCTCGGCGCGGTGCACGTGGGCATCGCCACCCAGGCCGACATCGGCTTGATGGTACCGGTGGTGCGTCACGCCGAAGCCCGCAGCCTGTGGGACAGCGCCACGGAAATCTCGCGCCTGGCCACCGCTGCGCGCACCGGCAAGGCCAGCCGCGATGAACTGTCCGGCTCGAGCATCACCCTGACCAGCCTCGGCGCGTTGGGCGGCATCGTCAGCACCCCGGTGCTGAACCTGCCGGAAGTGGCGATCGTCGGCGTGAACAAAATCGTCGAACGCCCGATGGTGGTCAAAGGCCAGATCGTGATTCGCAAGATGATGAACCTTTCCAGCTCCTTCGATCACCGCGTGGTCGACGGCATGGACGCGGCGCAATTCATCCAGGCGGTTCGTGGCTTGCTCGAACAACCTGCCACCTTGTTCGTGGAGTAAGACATGCAGAATTTGAACACCACGCTGCTGATCATCGGCGGCGGCCCTGGCGGTTATGTGACGGCGATCCGTGCCGGACAGCTGGGCATCCCGACCATTCTGGTGGAAAGCGAATCGTTGGGCGGTACTTGCCTGAACATTGGCTGTATTCCGTCGAAAGCCTTGATCCACGTGGCCGAACAGTTCCACCAGACGCAGCACCACAGCCAGCACTCGGCGCTGGGCATCAGCGTATCGGCGCCCACCCTCGACATCGGCAAGAGCGTCGAATGGAAGGACGGCATCGTCGATCGCCTGACCACCGGCGTCTCGGCGCTGCTGAAGAAGAACAAGATTCAGGTGATCCAAGGCTGGGCCAAGGTCATCGACGGCAAGACCATTGAAGTCGGCGACACGCGGATCCAGTGCGAGCACCTGGTGCTGGCCACCGGTTCGAAAAGCGTGAACCTGCCGATGCTGCCGATTGGCGGACCGATCATCTCCTCCACCGAAGCCCTGGCGCCGACTTCCGTGCCAAAACGGCTGGTGGTGGTGGGTGGCGGTTACATCGGTCTGGAGCTGGGGATTGCCTATCGCAAGCTCGGTGCCGACGTCAGCGTGGTCGAGGCGCAAGAGCGGATCCTGCCAGCCTACGACGCGGAACTGACCCAACCCGTGCATGACGAGCTTAAAAAACTCGGCATCAGGCTTTACTTGAAACACAGCGTGCAAGGCTTTGATTCACAAAATAATACGCTGCAAGTTAGTGACCCGAATGGTGACACGCTGAATCTGGAAACCGATCAGGTACTGGTCGCCGTCGGACGTAAACCCAACACCCAGGGCTCGAATCTCGAAGCGCTGAACCTGGATATGAACGGCTCGTCGATCAAAATCGACAACCGCTGCCAGACCAGCATGCGCAACGTGTACGCCATCGGCGACCTGAGCGGCGAACCGATGCTCGCGCACCGGGCCATGGCCCAGGGCGAGATGGTTGCCGAATTGATCAGCGGTAAATCCCGCGAGTTCAATCCGACCGCCATCGCTGCCGTGTGCTTTACCGACCCGGAACTGGTGGTGGTCGGCAAGACGCCGGACGAGGCCAAGGCTGCGGGGCTGGACTGCATTGTGTCGAGCTTTCCGTTTGCGGCAAATGGCCGGGCGATGACCCTGGAATCGAAAAGCGGCTTCGTGCGGGTCGTGGCGCGCCGCGACAATCATGTGATTGTCGGTTGGCAGGCGGTCGGCGTGGGCGTGTCGGAGTTGTCGACTGCGTTTGGCCAGAGCCTGGAAATGGGCGCGCGTCTGGAAGACATCGCCGGGACGATCCATGCACATCCGACCTTGGGCGAAGCGGTGCAGGAAGCGGCGTTGCGGGCGTTGGGGCATGCGCTGCACATGTGATCATCGAGATGGTTGGCGTGGCTGATGGCCCCTTCGCGGGCAAGCCCGCTCCCACAGGGATCCAGGGTGTTTGCAGGGTCTATGGCAAACACAGATCGAATGTGGGAGCGGGCTTGCTCGCGAATTCTTGAGGGCGACATCATTTATATGCCAATCACCCGATAGTCCGGGCTGCGAAAAGGGCCCGGAATGAAGTATTGTTGTCCCCATCCAGAAAAACGTCAGAAGCCTTGAACCGTTTCGGCGGTTGTTAAGCGATAGAGGGTGTCATGGGTAACGAAAGCATCAATTGGGACAAGCTGGGTTTTGACTACATCAAGACAGACAAGCGCTATTTGTCGCACTGGCGTAATGGCGAGTGGGACATAGGCACCCTGACCGAAGACAACGTGCTGCACATCAGCGAAGGCTCCACTGCCCTTCACTATGGCCAGCAATGCTTCGAAGGCCTGAAGGCCTATCGGTGCAAGGACGGCTCGATCAACCTGTTCCGCCCGGACCAGAACGCCGCGCGCATGCAACGCAGCTGCGCGCGCCTGCTGATGCCGCAGGTGTCCACCGAGCAGTTCATCGAAGCCTGCAAGGACGTGGTCCGCGCCAACGAGCGTTTCATCCCGCCTTACGGCACCGGCGGCGCGCTTTACCTGCGTCCGCTCGTGATCGGCGTGGGTGACAACATCGGCGTGCGTACCGCCCCCGAGTTCATCTTCTCGATCTTCTGCATCCCGGTCGGCGCCTACTTCAAGGGCGGCCTGACCCCGCACAATTTCCTGATCTCCAGCTACGACCGCGCAGCCCCACAAGGCACCGGTGCGGCCAAGGTCGGTGGCAACTACGCCGCCAGCCTGATGCCGAACTCCCTGGCCAAGAAGGCGCACTTTGCCGACTGCATCTACCTGGACCCGATGACCCACACCAAAATCGAGGAAGTCGGTTCGGCCAACTTCTTCGGGATCACCCACGACGACAAGTTCGTCACCCCGAACTCGCCGTCGGTGCTGCCGGGCATCACCCGCCTGTCGTTGATCGAACTGGCCAAGTCCCGTCTGGGCCTGGAAGTGATCGAAGGCGACGTGTTCATCGACAAGCTGTCCGACTTCAAGGAAGCCGGCGCCTGCGGGACTGCCGCCGTGATCACGCCGATCGGCGGCATCAGCTACAACGACAAGCTGCACGTGTTCCACAGCGAAACCGACGTCGGCCCGATCACCCAGAAGCTTTACAAAGAGCTGACGGGCGTACAGACCGGCGACGTCGAGGCGCCGGCGGGCTGGATCGTCAAGGTTTGATCTGACGACACAGTTCCTTGGCGCAAAAAAAGCCCGGCCATCGTTTTGATGGCCGGGCTTTTTTATGGTTGCCCAATTACAGGGCGACTGGGCGGGCGCCATCGCGAGCAAGCTCGCTCCCACATTTGATGTGTGAACGCCGCAGATCCGTGTGGGAGCGAGCTTGCTCGCGATGGCGATTTGATGAACGACACATCAGGCGAGAGAATCAGGCAGGCGTCGGCAACCACAACCTGAACCGGGCCCCGCCCAGCGGCGATGCCTCGACGGTCAGCGTTCCACCCTGGGCCTCCAGTGCCCGGCGACTGATCGCCAATCCCAGGCCAAAACCGCCCGTGGCGCGATCCCGGCTGCGGTCCAGGCGATAGAACGGCTCGAAAATCCGCTCACGTTCATCGTCGGGAATACCGATGCCATCGTCGTCGACCCAGATCTCACAGCCCTTGGGGCCAACCTGTACACCGATCTGAATCCGTTTTTCGCAGTAGCGCATGGCATTGCGCAGCAGGTTCTGCAAGGCGCGGGCGGTCAGGCGCGGGTCGAGGCTGAAGCGTTCGAGTTGGCCGTGGAGCAATACATCGATGACGATGTTCGGCGATTCCAGCTCTTCGTCGACGCTGCCAAGGATGCTGTCGATGAATTCATCCAGCGAGACGTCGACCCGCTCTGGCAGCCGCGCCGGGTTTTGCAGGCGGCTGTAGGACAGCAACTCCAGCACCAGCTCATCGAGTTCACGGATGTGATCCACCAGGCCTTGCAGGCGCTCGCGGCTGGCGGCCGGCAGGTCATCCGACAGGGCCAGGGCCAAACCGAAATCCAGGCGCGTCAGGGGCGTGCGCAATTCGTGGGAGACGGCATTGAGCAAGTCCCGCTGCTGGTTGAGCAGGTTCTCGATGTCGCCGGCCATGGTGTCGAACACATTGGCCAGGCTGCCGATGTTGGAGCTGGCGGAGATCTGCGTGCGCTCGCTCAACTGGCCCTTGCCGAAGCGTTCCGCCGTGCCCTTGAGGCGTTCCAGGTCGCGCCAGTGCGGGCGCAGCCACAGCAACAGGCAGGCAAGCATGGTCGCGCCGATCAGCACGTTGATGCTCCAGTACAGCAAACTGACGTCCGTCGGGTCCGGCGGCACCACCATTTTCACCACCGTGCGCTCGTTCAGCGGCGACACCGCCAGGGTGCGCCAGCCCCAGTCGCCAATGCGCACGATGTTCTCGCCGCGCTGCAGACGTTGCCGTTCATCGAGGGTGAAGTCGGCATCGTCGTTGCCGCTCAGCACGATGTGCAGCGGCTGGAACTCCCTGTCCATTTCCGCCGCCAAAGCCGGCCATTGCGCCGGGGGCACGGAATGGAACTGTTTGACGATGAGGGTCTGCAGGCCTCGGGAATAGTCGAGGTTGTAGGTGAGGAAACGCTCGTGAAAGACCTTGATCACCAGGTCCGGCACCAGGTAGATCGCCGCGCTGAACGAGACGATGGTCACCAGGTACAGGCGAAAGAGGATTCTGAACATCGGCTCAGCATTCCCACTCGGAACGGCTGAACAGGTAGCCCTTGCCCCAGACCGTCTTGATCTTGCGCGCCTCGCCGGCGCAATCGCCGAACTTGCGCCGCAACTTGGAAATCGCCACGTCCACCGAGCGGTCGGTGCCGTTGAACTCGATGCCGCGCAGGCGTTGCAGGATCTGGTCACGGCTGAGCACTTCACCGGCATGCCGGGCCAGCACCACCAGCAGGTTGTATTCGCCGCTGGACAGTTCGACCAGTTGCTCGCGCCAGGTCACGGTGCGTTCGGACAGGTCGATGCACAGATTGCCCATGAGGATACGGTCATTGGCGGCCTGCGGTTCGCCGAGGCTGCTGCGCCGCAGCAACGTCCGCACCCGGGCCAGCAGCACCCGCGGCTCGCAAGGCTTGGTGACGTAGTCGTCGGCGCCCATCTCCAGGCCCAGCACCTGGTCGTGGCTGTCGTCGCGGGCGGTGAGCATCAGGATCGGCAGCGTCGCCGAATCGGCGCGCAGCAATCGACAGACTTGCAGGCCGTCGAGCCCCGGCAGCATCAGGTCGAGGATCACCAGGTCGGGCGGATCGACCCGGGCCCGTTCGCACACGTGGTCGCCGCGGCCGATCACGCTGACGCAGTAGCCGTTGCGTTCAAGGTAGCTGGCGATCAGTTCGGCGAGGGCGGTGTCGTCTTCGACCAGGAGGATGTTGGGCATGGGGGTGTTCCAGAATGTGCTGTGGCGCCTGTGCCGGCCTCATCGCGGGCAAGCCCGCTCCCACAGTGGTCGGTGGCGTTCACAAAATCTGTGTCCACCTCAGATCCCTGTGGGAGCGGGCTTGCCCGCGATGGCGGCCTGACAGGCGCAAAAAAGTCTCAAGCTGCAAAGGATATACGCCCTCACCCACTCCCGTGCAAAACCCTTACACAATTTCACACAGCACCTACAAAGCTTAACCGATACCTTCCCCGCCTCCCCGTAGGATGGCGGGGTCATTATTGGGGTTATTACATGTCAAACAACCTGCTTGCCAAGCTCAGCCTGATCGCACTGACCTTGACGCTGAGCGCTTGCGAAAAGGCCGCGACTGCCGACGAGCAGGCGCCACTGGCCACGGTTCGTATCGAAACCCTCTCGACCCGGCCACTGTCGATCAGCAGCGAACTGAGCGGGCGCATTGCCGCACCGCGCATCGCCGAAGTCCGCGCCCGGGTGGCAGGCGTGGTGCAGCAACGGACCTTCCGTGAAGGCAGCGACGTGAAACAGGGCGATGTGCTGTTCCGCATCGACCCGGCACCGTTCAAGGCAGACCTGGACAGCGCCGAGGCCGCGTTGCGCAAGGCCGAGGCCAATGCCTTCCAGGCGCGCCTGCAAGAGCAGCGCTACGCCCAGTTGATCGAAGGCAATGCCATCAGCGGCCAGGACTACGACAACGCCCGGGCCGCCGTACGCCAGACCGCGGCCGACGTCGCCGCTAACCAGGCCGCGGTGCAGCGGGCGAAACTGAACCTGGGTTACGCCACCGTCACCGCACCGATTTCCGGGCGCATCGGCCGCGCGCTGGTCACCGAAGGCGCGCTGGTCGGGCAGAACGAAACCACGCCGCTGGCCTTGATCCAGCAACTGAACCCGATTCACGCCGACCTCACCCAGTCGACCCGTGAACTCAACGACCTGCGCCGCGCCTTCCGCTCCGGTCAGTTGCAGCAGGTCGGCCAGGGCCAGGCCAAGGCCACGCTGATCCAGGACGACGGCAGCCTCTATCCGTTGCCGGGCAAGTTGCTGTTCACCGACATCACGGTCGACCCGGGCACCGGCCAGATTATCCTGCGCAGCGAATTCCCCAACCCGGACCTCGATTTGCTGCCGGGCAGTTTCGTTCGCGTGCGCCTGGAACAAGCGGTCAATGAGCAGGGTATCAGCGTGCCGCAACGGGCCATTCAGCGCGACAGCGCCGGCATCCCCCAGGTGCTGTTGCTCGACGCCGAACAACGGGTCGGCCAACAGCCGGTGGAACTGGGCCCCGTGCAGAACGATCGCTGGATCGTCACCGGCGGCCTCAAGGCCGGCGACCGCATCGTCGTTGAAGGCCTGCAACACGCCAGGCCTGGCGAGAAAGTGCAGATCGACGACACCCCTCTTCCCCTTGCCCAGGCTTCTGGTCAGTAAGCAGGACGCTTTTTTATGCCGCAGTTCTTTATCGATCGCCCGGTGTTCGCCTGGGTGGTCGCCCTGTTCATCCTGCTGGCCGGTGCCCTGGCCATCCCGCAGTTGCCGGTGGCGCAGTACCCCGACGTCGCCCCGCCGCAGATCGAAATCTACGCCGTATACCCGGGCGCTTCGGCGCAGACCGTGGACGAAAGCGTGGTCAGCCTGATCGAGGAAGAGCTCAACGGCGCCGATCACCTGTTGTATTTCGAGTCGCAAAGTAGCCTCGGCAGCGCGACGATCAAGGCCACTTTTCAGCCGGGCACCAATCCGGAGATGGCCCAGGTCGATGTGCAGAACCGCCTGAAAGTCGTCGAATCGCGCCTGCCGCAGGCGGTCACCCAGCAGGGTTTGCAGGTGGAGAAAGTCTCGGCCGGTTTCCTGCTGCTGATCACCCTGACCTCCAGCGACGGCAAACTCGACGAGGTGGCGCTCAGCGATTACCTGGCGCGCAATGTGATGAACGAGATCAAGCGCCTGGACGGGGTCGGCAAGGCCCAGCTCTATGGCGCGGAACGAGCCATGCGCATCTGGATCGACCCGCGCAAACTCATCGGCTTCAACCTGACCCCGGCCGACGTCAACGCCGCCATCGTCGCGCAGAACGCCCAGGTGTCGGCTGGCAGCATCGGCGACCTGCCGACCCGCAGCACCCAGGAAATCACCGCGACCATTGTGGTCAAAGGTCAGTTGTCGACCCCGGAGGAGTTCGCCGACATCGTGCTCAAGGCCAACCCCGACGGGTCCACCGTGCGCATCGGTGATGTGGCGCGGGTCGAAATCGGCAGCCAGGAATACCAGTTCGGCACGCGCCTGAACGGCAAGCCATCGACCGCTGTCAGCGTGCAATTGGCCCCCGGCGCCAATGCCCTGAGCACCGCGACTCTGGTGCGGGCCAAGATGGATGAACTGGCGCGCTACTTCCCGGCCAACGTCGAATACAAGATCCCGTACGACACCTCGCCCTTCGTCAAGGTCTCGATCACCAAGGTGGTCTACACCCTCGTCGAAGCGATGGTGCTGGTGTTCGCGGTGATGTTCCTGTTCCTGCAAAACATCCGCTACACGCTGATTCCGACCCTGGTGGTGCCGGTGGCGCTGATGGGCACCTTCGCGACCATGTTGGCCCTGGGTTTCTCGATCAACGTGTTGACCATGTTCGGCATGGTCCTGGCGATCGGCATCCTGGTGGACGACGCGATCGTGGTGGTCGAGAACGTCGAACGGATCATGGTCACCGAAGGTCTGTCGCCCAAGGAGGCGACGCGCAAGGCGATGCGGCAGATCACCGGCGCGATCATCGGCATCACCCTGGTGCTGGTGGCGGTGTTCATTCCCATGGCGTTCATGCAGGGCTCGGTCGGGGTGATCTACCGGCAGTTCTCCTTGTCGATGGCCACCTCGATCCTGTTCTCCGCGTTCCTCGCCCTGACCTTGACCCCGGCACTGTGCGCCACCTTGCTCAAGCCGATCGCGAAAGGCGAGCATCATGAAAAACGCGGGTTCTTCGGCTGGTTCAACCGGCGTTTTGAACAATTGACCGTACGCTATCAGGGCTGGGTTGCCCATGCGTTGAAGCGCACGGGCCGCTACCTGTTGATCTACGGCGTGCTGTTGATCGGCCTGGGTATTTGCTTCAGTCGCCTGCCCTCCTCGTTCCTGCCGGTGGAAGACCAGGGCTACACCATCACCGACGTGCAACTGCCGCCGGGCGCGAGCAAGAACCGCACGGTGCAGGTGGTCGAACAGATCGAAGCGCACAACGCCACTGAACCCGGGGTTGGCGACAGCACGGTGATACTTGGCTTCAGTTTTTCCGGCAGCGGCCAGAACGCGGCGCTGGCGTTCACCACGCTCAAGGATTGGTCCGATCGCGGCAGCGACGACTCGGCCAGTTCAATCGCCGAGCGCGCCAATATCGCCCTCAGCCAGATCAAGGACGCCGTGGCCTTCGCCGTCCTGCCGCCACCCGTGGACGGTCTCGGCACCTCCAGCGGTTTCGAGTTCCGCCTGCAGGATCGGGGCGGCCTCGGCCATGCCACGCTGATGCAGGCGCGCACCGAGCTGCTCGAGGCCGCCGAGAAAAGCCCGATCCTGATGAACGTCCGGGAAAGCGCCCTGGCCGAAGCGCCTCAGGTGCAACTGGAAGTCGACCGCAAACAGGCTAACGCGTTGGGGGTGTCCTTTGCCGATATTGGCAGCGTGCTGTCCACCGCGGTCGGTTCCGCCTATATCAACGACTTCCCCAATCAAGGGCGGATGCAACGGGTGGTGGTCCAGGCCGAAGGCGATCAGCGCAGCCAGGTTGCCGACCTGCTGAAGATCCATGTGCGCAACAGCAATGGAAACATGGTGCCGCTGTCGGCCTTCGTCCAGGCCAGGTGGACGCAAGGCCCGGCCCAGTTGACCCGCTACAACGGCTACCCGGCCATCAGCATTTCCGGCGAACCGAAACCCGGCCACAGCACCGGTGAAGCCATGGCCGAAATCGAACGGCTGGTGGCGCAAGGGCCCGCAGGCTTGGGTCAGGAATGGACCGGTCTGTCGTTGCAGGAACGCCTGTCCGGCAGTCAGGCGCCGATCCTGCTCGGGTTATCGCTGCTGATCGTGTTCCTGTGCCTGGCGGCGCTGTATGAAAGCTGGTCTATCCCCACCTCGGTGTTGCTGGTGGTGCCGCTCGGCGTGCTCGGCGCGGTACTGGCCGTAACCCTGCGCGGGATGCCCAACGACGTGTTCTTCAAGGTCGGACTGATCACCATCATCGGCCTGTCGGCGAAGAACGCGATCCTGATCATCGAATTCGCCAAGAGCCTGTATGACGAAGGCCACGACCTGATCGACGCCACGCTGCAAGCGGCGCGCCTGCGGTTGCGGCCGATCGTCATGACCTCCCTGGCCTTCATCCTCGGCGTGGTGCCGCTGGCGATTGCCACGGGTGCCAGTTCAGCGAGCCAGCAGGCCATCGGCACGGGCGTGATCGGCGGGATGATCACCGCGACGCTGGCGGTGCTGTTTGTACCGGTGTTTTTCGTGGTGGTGATGAAGCTGGTGCGCAAGCGCCATAAAGAGAACTAACCCACAACACATCCCCCTGTAGGAGCTGGCTTGCCAGCGAAGGGGCCCTCGAATATTGCATCGTTCTCGAGGCCGCCTTCGCTGGCAAGCCAGCTCCTACAGGGGGATGTGTGTGCCTCACGTCTGTGGTGCTAAGGTATTTGCATACCATGGCCCATTGAGTTCACATGCCCCTCCTCGCCCGCACCCACCCGCGCCTGACCGCTGCCGCCACACTCGGCATTGCGGTGGGCATCCTGGCTCCAGCCGACTCGATCATCAGCAAAATCCTGTTCGGCTGGAATGCCGGGGTCTGGACTTATCTGGTGTTGATGTTCTGGCTGGTCGTGCGCGCCAAGGCGCCCGACGTGAAGCGCATTGCCGAGGTCGAGGATGAAAACGCCGGGCTGGTGCTGTTTGTGGTGTGCATCGCCGCGATTGCCAGCCTGGCGACCATCGCCTTCGAACTGGCCGGCAGCCGGGACCTGGAAACCACCCGCAAGCTGCTGCACTACGGCTTTACCGCGTTGACCGTGATCGGCTCATGGCTGCTGATCGGGGTGATTTTCAGCGTGCATTACGCTCGGCTGTTCTACACCTGGGACGGCAAGGACCTGGCGCTTCGCTTCGCTGAAGAGTTGCAAACGCCCAATTACTGGGACTTCCTGTATTTCTCGTTCACCATCAGCGCGGCGGTGCAGACGTCGGATGTCGGCGTGGCGACCCGGGATTTGCGCAAGATCGTCCTGGCGCAATCACTGATCGGCTTTCTGTTCAACACCGCGATTCTCGGGTTCTCGATCAACATCGCCGCAGGGCTGTTCAACTGATTCGCGCACAAACGTTCTAGTCATTGCCGTCGTCACAGGCGTTAAATACGTTGGCAATCCGCCTCACAGGTGCAGCATGCCCCATCACAACTGGATCGACCTGGCCCAGGACGCCGACACCGGCATCGAGACGCTGCGCGCGCATTTCGAAGGTCACGCCTATGATCCGCACTGGCACGACAGCTATCTGGTGGGCATCACCGAGCAAGGCGTCCAGCAATTCAATTGCCGGCGGGCGAAACATCAGAGCACGCCCGGCAAGGTGTTTCTGCTTGAACCGGGTGACATTCACGACGGCGAAGCCCCGACCGAAGACGGTTTCACCTACCGCATGCTATACCTCGACCCGCACTGGTTGAGGCGTGAACTCGGCGCCGCGTTCGACAATGCCCCCGACAACAGCGAGTTGAGTTTCGCCAATACCCTGACCACCGACGTGCGTCTGGCCCAGGCCACCAGCCTGGCATTTCAAGCCCTGCATCAGGGTGAGCTGAAGATAGTGCGCCAGGCCGCACTCGATGGTTTGCTCGAACGCCTCACCAGCCATCTGCACTGGCGCGCTCGCTATGGGGAAGATCCGCGCCTGCCGCTAGTGGCGCAGAGGGCTCGGGAGTATCTGCACGCCAACGCTCGATGCGACATCGGCCTCGATCAACTGGCCACCGCAACGGGCGTCGACCGCTTCCGCCTGACCCGCGCCTTCAAGGCTGCTTACGGTATGGCGCCCCACGCGTACCTGGTGCAATTGCGCCTGGCCACGGCTCGTCGAATGCTCGCCCGAGGCGAGCAACCGGCGGCGGTTGCCATGGAGCTGGGGTTTGCCGACCAGAGCCATCTGGGCCGCTGGTTCATGCGTGCCTACGGCCTGACGCCCGCGCTGTACCGCAAGCGCTGCTCAAATCTTCCAGACAGGTCAACCGCGCAATTGTGAAGATCGCTTTCAATGATCTTCACCGGAGTTGCCTGCGATGTTGTCTTCTTTCCCGACGTTTGTGCCCTTCCTGTTATTTGCTTTCGTGGCCTCGATCACCCCCGGCCCGACCAACATTCTGGTGATGAGCAACAGTGCCCGCTACGGGTTGGCGGCTGCCGTGCCGATCGTCCTCGGCGCCTGTGCCAGCGCCGCGACCATTGTACTGCTGGTCGGTGCCGGGGCCGGTTCGACGTTGACCGCGCTGCCCATCGTGCAAACCACAATGCAGTGGGCAGGCGTGTCCTGGTTGAGCTACCTGGCGTGGCAAATCTTCAGCGCTCCGGCGGCGGGCCTCGGAACGAATGACAGCGCAACCCGTCTGGGATGGGTCGGGGCCGCCAGCCTGCAATGGGTCAACCCGAAAACCTGGATGATGGCGCTGGCCGTTGTCAGTGTGTTCGCCGGGAGTGGCGAGGAGCGCCTTGGCCATGTGGTGTATTTGTCCATGGCGTTTTTCCTGATTTCCCTGCCGTGCCTGGGCGTCTGGGCATTGCTCGGCGCGGGCTCCAGGCGCTGGCTGCGCTCGCCGCGAGCGATGCAAGGGTTCAACCGCTGCATGGCCCTGTTACTGCTGGGATCGGCCTGGTTGAGCGTGTTGGCCTGACCGCCACCCGTCGACATTTTTTGCATCTGGAGCCATCAGGTACTTGACGGCGGATTCGTTTCTGGTGTCTTCTGAAACCGGTTTCAGTGCCAGGCACTCAAACCTTATAAATCCAATAAAAAGGTTTCAAACCGTGAACGATTTCTCCGCCGCCCAGCGCAGCCGCGTGACCATGCTTGACGTGGCCGAACATGCCAAGGTCTCCAAGGCCAGCGTCTCGCGGTTCATCGGCGAAGACCGCGCCTTGCTGTCCGATGCGATTGCCTTGCGCATCGAACAGGCGATTGCCGAACTGGGCTACCGCCCGAACCAGATGGCCCGTGGCCTGAAGCGCGGGCGAACCCGCCTGATCGGCATGCTGGTGGCCGATATCCGCAACCCTTATTCGATTGCCGTGATGCACGGGGTGGAAACCGCCTGCCGTCAGCACGGCTACAGCCTGGTGGTGTGCAACACCGACCGCGATGACGAGCAGGAACGCCAGCACCTGGCCCTGCTGCGGTCCTACAACATCGAAGGCTTGATCGTGAACACCCTGGGTCACCATCGCGACGAATTGCGCGAACTGCATCGGGAAATGCCGTTGGTGCTGGTCGATCGCAAGGTCGATCAACTCGAAAGCGATCTGGTCGGTCTGGACAACCCGGCGGCGGTCGAGATGGCGCTCGCCCATCTTGAAGCGCAGGGCTATCGCGATGTGCTGCTGGTCACCGAACCTTATGACGGCACCAGCTCGCGGATCGAGCGGGTCAGCAGTTTCAAGGCGCAGATTGCCCTGCGTCCGGCGCTTCGCGGCACCCTCATCGAAACCGGCAGCGAACTGACTGCCCAGCTGAAAACCTTCCTTGATTCGCCTGGCCCCGGACCGAAAGCCCTGTTCTGCGCGAACGGTATTGCGGCGCTGGCCAGCACCCATGCGTTGCGTGAGTTGCACTGCAATCTGTTCGAGGATGTCGGCCTGATCGCCCTCGATGATCTGGATTGGTACCCGCTGGTGGGCAGCGGCATCACCGCCCTCGCCCAGCCGACGGCGGAGATTGGTGCCAGTGCGTTTGAGTGTTTGCTCAAGCGTTTGCGCGGAGATGACGGGCCGGTGCGGACCGTGGATTTTTCGGCGCGGTTGATTGCAAGAGGTTCAACCCTTGGAAATTCTCGGTGAATGTCAGGGCCCCTTCGCGGGCAAGCCCGCTCCCACAGTGGTCTTTTGGCGTGCACAAAATCTGCGTCTACCGAAGCCCTTTGTGGGAGCGGGCTTGCCCGCGAAGAGGCCCACATGAACGCTACAAGACTCAGCTAGCCCCCTTTTTTCGAACAAAAATGAAACCGGTTTCAGAGGTCAATAACAATGAATAAACCACCCGTCTCCATCAGCCTGTCCAGCTACGGAGCCGACCTGGTACGCCAGCGCGGCCAGGGCAGTTTCATCGACATCCTGGCCGCCGCAGGCGCTACGCGCATCGAATGGCGCGAAGAACTGCTGACCGCAGAAGACCCGAGACAACTGGCCGACGCCACCCGGGCCCAAGGCCTGGAAAGTGTGTATTCCTCACCGATGGAATTGTGGCTGGCCGGCCAGTCCAGACCCAATCCCGAACTGATCAGCGCCCTGCACAGCGCCCAGACCTTCGGCGCTAAATGGCTGAAAGTCTCCCTGGGCTATTTCACCGACACCTGCGACCTCCAGGCCCTGAATCAAGTACTGGGCAAAAGCGCCGTGCAACTGCTGGTGGAAAATGACCAGACCTTGCACGGCGGGCGCATCGAACCCTTCCAGCGCTTTTTCGCCAAAGTAGAGCAACACCCTCTGCCGATCAAAATGACCTTCGACATCGGCAATTGGCACTGGCAGGACCAGCCCGCCGCCAATGCCGCGCGGCTGCTCGGGCGTCACGTCGGCTATGTGCACTGCAAAGCCGTGACGCGCCGCGCCGACGGCAAGCTGGTCGCCATCCCACCGAACGCCAGCGATCTGCAGCTGTGGGAACAACTGTTGCGGCATATGGCCCGAGGCGTGATGCGGGCGGCGGAATATCCGCTGCAAGGCGAGGATCTGCTGCAACTCACTACCGAGCACGTCGCGACACTCGCCCGCCTCGGCCAATCATGCCTGGAGCGCGCTCATGTCTGAATTCGATATCCTGTCGTTTGGCGAAACCATGGCGATGTTCGTCGCCGAACAGAACGGCGAGCTGGCCGAGGTCGGTCATGTCCACAAACGCAGTGCCGGCGCCGACAGCAACGTCGCCATCGGTCTGTCGCGACTGGGGTGCAAGGTGGCGTGGCTGAGCCGGGTCGGCGCCGATTCCCTGGGTCGATTTGTGATCGACACCCTGGAGAAAGAAGGCCTGGACTGCAGCCACGTCGCCATCGACAGCACCCACCCGACCGGTTTCCAGCTCAAGTCCCGAGCCGACGACGGCAGCGACCCGGTGGTCGAGTATTTCCGCCGCGGTTCGGCGGCGAGTCACCTGTCGCCGCAGTCGATCGTGCCCGGGTTGCTCAAGGCCCGGCACCTGCACGCCACCGGCATTCCCCCCGCGCTGTCTGCCACCGCGCGGGAAATGTCCTTCGAGTTGATGACCCGCATGCGCGAGGCCGGGCGCAGCGTGTCGTTCGACCCGAACCTGCGCCCGAGCCTGTGGGCCAACACGCAACAGATGATCACTGAAGTCAACCGCCTCGCCGCCCTCGCCCATTGGGTGCTGCCGGGCTTGAGCGAAGGCCGGCTGCTCACCGGTTTCGAAGACCCGGCCGACATCGCGGCGTTTTACCTCGACCAAGGCGTCGAAGCCGTGGCGATCAAGCTGGGGCCGCACGGGGCGTATTACCGCACACACCATGATCAGGGTTTTGTCGCTGGCGTGCCGGTGCAAACCGTGGTCGATACCGTCGGTGCCGGCGATGGCTTCGCCGTCGGCATGATCAGCGCCCTCCTGGAAAACCACAGCTTTGCCGATGCCGTGAAGCGCGCCAACTGGATTGGCAGCCGGGCGGTGCAGAGTCGGGGGGATATGGAGGGGTTGCCCAACCGGGCTGAATTATTGGCTGAATTGGATGCCGCCATTCGCGAGCAAGCCCGCTCCCACACTGGATCTGCGGCGTGAACAAAATGTGTGATCAATAAAAAACCCTGTGGGAGCGGGCTTGCTCGCGAAGAGGCCCGCCCGGTCACTGAAGATTTGTAAACCGTTACCTGCTGCGACAAAAACAACAAGCTCAGGAGCACCACCATGAAAACCGCAACCCTCGCCGCCCGCCGCTGGTGGTACATCATGCCCATCGTGTTCATCACCTACAGCCTGGCGTATCTGGACCGCGCCAACTACGGATTCGCCGCCGCCTCCGGCATGGCGGCAGACCTGATGATCACCCCCGGCCTTTCATCCATGCTCGGCGCGCTGTTCTTCCTCGGCTACTTTTTCTTCCAGGTGCCCGGTGCGATCTACGCGCAGAAACACAGCGTGAAAAAACTGATCTTCGTCAGCCTGATTCTCTGGGGCAGCCTGGCCACCTTGACCGGGATTGTCTCCAACGCCTACTGGCTGATCGTCATCCGCTTCATGCTCGGCGTGGTCGAAGCCGCGGTCATGCCAGCGATGCTGGTGTACCTGTGCCACTGGTTCACCCGTGCCGAACGCTCGCGCGCCAATACCTTCCTGATCCTCGGCAACCCGGTGACCATGCTCTGGATGTCGGTGGTGTCGGGCTATCTGGTACAGCATTACAGCTGGCGCTGGATGTTCATCATCGAAGGCTTGCCGGCAGTGCTCTGGGCGTTTATCTGGTGGCGCCTGGCCGATGACCGTCCGGCGCAGGCCAAGTGGCTCACCGATCAGGAAAAACAGGATCTGGAAAGCGCCCTGGCCGCCGAACAAGTGGGCATCAAGGCCGTGAAGAACTACGCTGAAGCCTTCCGCTCGCCCAAAGTGATCATCCTCGCCCTGCAGTTTTTCTGCTGGAGCATCGGCGTCTACGGCTTCGTACTCTGGCTGCCGTCGATCCTCAAGGCCGGTGCGCAAATGGACATGATCGAGGCCGGGTGGCTCTCGGCGCTGCCGTACCTGGCCGCCGTGATCGGCATGCTGCTGGTGTCCTGGGGCTCGGACAAACTGCAAAAACGCAAACGCTTCGTCTGGCCGCCGCTGCTGATCGCCTCGATTGCGTTCTACGGCTCCTACGCCCTGGGCGCTGAACATTTCTGGTGGTCCTACACACTTCTGGTGATCGCCGGCGCTTGCATGTACGCGCCCTACGGGCCGTTTTTCGCCATCGTCCCGGAGATCCTGCCAGCCAACGTGGCGGGTGGCGCCATGGCGCTGATTAACAGCATGGGTGCCCTGGGCTCGTTCGGCGGTTCCTATCTGGTCGGTTACCTGAACAGCTCCACCGGTTCGCCCGGCGCGTCCTACCTGTTGATGAGCGGCGCACTGATGTTGTCGGTGGTGCTGACGATTTTTCTCAAGCCCGGCGCCAGTGACCGGGTCGTGACCAAGGTGGCTGTGCAACGGCCAGTGGCGACTCACCCTTGAATGGATATTGAGATGACGACAATGAAAAAGCAGGTTGTGCTGTACAAGAAACTCTCGCCGTCGCTGATGGCTCGCCTTCAAGAACAGGTTGAGGTGACGCTGATCGAACGCCTCGACGCCGAAGGCCTGGCCCGGCTGCGTGATGCCCTGCCCCGGGCGCATGGCTTGCTCGGTGCCAGCCTGAAGCTGGATGCCGAATTGCTCGACCTCGCGCCTGGTCTGCAAGCCATCGCCAGCGTCTCGGTGGGTGTCGACAACTACGACATCGACTATCTGACCGAACGGCGAATCCTGCTCAGCAACACCCCGGACGTGCTCACCGAAACCACCGCCGATACCGGTTTCGCGCTGATCCTGGCGACGGCCCGGCGGGTGGTGGAACTGGCCAACATGGTGCGCGCCGGGGGGTGGACGCGTAATGTCGGCCCTGGGCAATTCGGTACCGACGTGCACGGCAAAACCCTGGGTATCATCGGCATGGGACGGATCGGCGAGGCCTTGGCCCAGCGTGGGCATTTTGGTTTCGGCATGCCGGTCATCTATCACAGCCACTCGCCGAAACCGGCGGTGGAACAGCGCTTCGATGCGCAATACCGCAGCTTGCCGGCATTGCTGCAGCAGGCTGATTTCGTTTGCCTGACGTTGCCGCTTACCGCTGAAACCGAAGGATTGATCGGCGCGCAACAGTTTGCGCTGATGCGGCCCGAGACCATCTTCATCAACATTTCCCGGGGCAAGGTGGTGGACGAAGCGGCGCTGATCGAGGCGTTGCGTGAGGGGCAGATTCGTGCGGCGGGGCTGGATGTGTTTGAGCGGGAGCCGTTGAATGCGGACTCGCCGTTGTTGCAGTTGAACAATGTGGTGGCGACGCCGCATATTGGTTCGGCGACCCATGAGACGCGGGAGGCGATGGCGAAGTGTGCGGTGGATAATCTACTGGCGGCGCTGGCTGGGGAGCGGCCGGCTAATTTGGTGAATGTGCAAGCGTGGAAGGCCTGATGGATCTAGCGTTTATGAGATAGTCTTCGCTGGCAAGCCAGCTCCTACAGGGATCTGCACCAAACACAGATATTGTGTACGCAGTAGATCCCTATGGGAGCGGGCTTGGTCTGGGCGGCATTCCGACGAAGAGGCCAGCGAACCCAACACGCACCTTTCAGGCTCGCCGTGCCTCCAGGAGATTCGCCGCACACAGCGCAATCCGCCGACACGCATCCGCCAGCTTCAGTCGATCCACCACCAACCCCAATCGAATATGCCCCGCCGCACTCGGCCCGAACGCTTCACCGGCCAGCACCGACACGCCATAACCTTCCAGCAGCCGCTCGGCGAACCGCTGGGCGCATAACCCGGTCTGGCGCACATCGACCATCACGAACATCCCCCCATCGGGCCGGATTGGCCGCAGGCCCGGGCAGTCGCTCAGGCTCGCGCACACCAGGTCGCGACGCTTGCGATACTCCTCGCGCATCATCGCCACTTGCGGCAGCTCTTCGTCCAGTGCCAATTGCGCAGCGTTCTGGATGAAATCCGGAATGCCGAACAGCATGCACAGCGACAGGTGCTCCAGGTGATCGGCCAAGGGTTTTGGCCCGATCACCCAGCCCACCCGCCAGCCGCTCATGGCGTGGGATTTGGACAGGCTGTTGATCGTCGCCGTGCGCTCGGCCATGCCTGGCAGGCTGGCCGGGCTGATGTGCTCACCTTCATACAACAGATCGCTGTACACCTCGTCGCTGATCAACCACAGATCGTGGCGAACACAGAGTGCGGCCAGTTGCTGCCAGAGCTTCAGCGACAGGCTGGCGCCGGAAGGATTGTTCGGACTGTTGAGCACCAGTACCCGGGTTTTAGCCGTGATACGGGCTGCGACATCCGCCGGATCGACCCGAAAACCATTCTCCGGCCGCACCGCCACCGGCACCACTTTGGCCCCGATGGCGCCAAACACGCCTTCATAGGTGACGTACATCGGTTCGGCGACTATTACTTCATCGCCCGGATCGAGCAGGCACTGCGCCACCGAATACACCGCACATTGGGCACCGGGCAGCACGATGACATGATCGGCATCCACCCGTTGACCACTGTGGCTTCGATGACGACGGGCGATGCTGTCGCGCAGCCCTCGACTGCCGCGTACTTCCGAATAATGGGTATCGCCGGCCAACAGGCTGTCGATGCAGGCCTGGACGATGGGTTTGGGGGTATCGAAGTCCGGATCGCCGACCGACAACAGCAGTACATCGACGCCTTGTGCACGCAATTCCAGCGCGCGGTTATGAATTTGCCAGGCCGCAGCGCCTTCTCCGGCGATACGTTGGGTCAAGCCTGAATAGCGCATGTGGTTCTCCAGTCGCGCAGGTTCCTGAGTCAACCCTAACTCAAATCACGAAACCCGCCACCATGCCCTGGTAAAACACTGGCAGACGCGACCCGGCACCCATGCGCGAATGCCGGCAGCCGCTGAACATCCATTGGCCCGGGGCCTTGAATCAGGGCTTGGACCCCAGTTGCCAGACCCGTGCAATATCCACTGCCCGTTCACGCAACAATCGCGGCGCGTCGGCACAGGCCTGCACCAGGCTCATCGGTCCGGATGGCAGGGCAAATGCCGCATCGATGCCATGTTCGTACAGCGCCTGATACCCCTCGCCGAGGGTCCCGGCAATAACGATCACCGGCACACCCTGCTGCCTGGCAATCCGCGCGACGCCGAACGGCGTTTTGCCACGCAGGGTCTGGGCATCGAAACGACCTTCGCCGGTAATCACCAGGTCGGCGTTTTTCACCGATTCGGCCAGGCCGACCAGTTCGGCGACCACTTCTACCCCAGCCTTGAATTGCGCCCCCAGAAAGGCCTTGGCGGCAAACCCCAGGCCGCCTGCCGCGCCGCTGCCCGGTTCGTCGCGTACGTCGCGGTTCAGGACGTGTGCGCAGAGCCCGGCAAAGTGCCCCAAGGCATGATCCAGTTGCCGGACCTGATCGGGCGATGCGCCTTTTTGCGGGCCGAAAATCGCCGAGGCACCGTGTGGGCCGCACAGCGGGTTGTCAACGTCGGCGGCTATGTCGAAGCGCACTTCAGTCAGGCGCGGGTCGATATCACTCAGGTCGATGCGCGCCAGTTGAGCCAGCGCCAACCCGCCCGGTCCCAGTTCCCGACCTTGGGCGTCGAGCAATTTCACGCCCAACGCCTGCATCGCCCCCGCACCGCCATCGTTGGTGGCGCTGCCGCCAATCGCCAGGATGACCCGTTGCGCTCCGGCATCCAGTGCCGCGAGGATCAGTTGACCGGTCCCGAAGGTGCTGCTGATACACGCATCACGCTGGTCAAGCGGTATCCGCTGCAAACCACTGGCTTCGGCCATTTCAATGATTGCAGTGTGGTTGTGGGGCAGCCAGCCCCAGGTGGCCTTGACCGTCGCGCCCAGCGGCCCGCGAACATCGACCCGACGCAGTTGGCCATCGCAAGCCGCCAGAACCGACTCGATCGTGCCCTCCCCGCCGTCGGCCATCGGGCATTTGACCAGTTGCGCATCGGGCCAGACATCTGCCAGCCCGAGGGCGATGGCGTCGGCCACGCCTTGCGCGCTGAGGCTGTCTTTGAACGAATCGGGGGCGATGACGATTTTCATGGGGGTTCTCCTGTTCCAATGCCCTCATGCTGCCAGTTGGCATCAACAATGACGCCAGTCCGCGGCACAAATTACGATCGGGTTCGTTGTTCATTGTCACAAAAACCGTGCCCCCCCCTGTAGGAGCGAGCTTGCTCGCGATGGACGTGAACGATAACGCGTGCGTGCCGATGAATCGCATCAGCTTCAAGTCCATCGCGAGCAAGCTCGCTCCTACAGGGGACTGCGTCGTTTACGGTTTTGCGTCGGTGTCGGGCAATAGCTGAACGCCGAGGTACAGCGCGAGCATTCCGTCCAGTCTTAGGGGATCGACGCCGCTGAGTTCGGCGATGCGTTCCATCCGGTAGCGCAGGCTGTTGCGGTGGATGCCCAGTGCATCGGCGCAGGCCTGGCTCTGGCCGTCGTGATCGCACCAGCTGCGCAAGGTCGCCAGCAGCTGACCGTTGCCGTCCTTGGCGATGACTTTGCGCAGGGGCTTGAGCAACTCGTCCAGCGCATCGTCATCGCGATGACGCCAGAGCATCACCGGCAGTCGATAGCGGTTCAACGTCAGCACACGGGTTCGGGGCACGACATCGCGCCCGTAGGCCAGCAAGTCTGCGACCTGCCGTTTGCAACGACGCAAACCCGACAACCCATCGCCCTGCCCGCCCACTGCGATGCGCAGGATGTCCCAGCCGAGGCCGTCCAGCTTTTCCAGTAGCCGTTCATTCTCGACTGCCTGACTGGCGGGTCGGCACCACAGCAACGAGGACTTGGCCAAGCTCATGCACCAACTGTCCGGGTAGCGCGAGATCAGCCAGGCGCTGAGCGCTTCGACGGTGTGCCCCGGACCCTGCTCCGTTCCCAACTCGAACAGATAGGGGGCCCGGCTCATCTGCGGCTTGAGCCCCAGTTGTTGTGCCTCATCGATCAACCGTGGCGAATCGCCCGACTCGCTGAGCAGCAACGCCAGCAGGTCATCGCAACGCTGGCGCCGCCATTGCTGCTCGGCCTGTTGATTGCGCTGAGCCACCAGCATCTCGGCGGTCATGCGCACCAGTTCGGCGTAGGTGCGCAACTGCTCGGGCTCGCCGGTGATGCCGAGCACGCCGATCAGGCGCTGGTCCAGCAACAGCGGCAGGTTGATGCCCGGCTGCACGCCCTTGAGGTGCATCGCGGTCTGGGCGTCGATCTCCACTACTCGCGCATTCGCCAACACCAACTGCGCACCCTCGTGGCGGGTATTGACCCGCTCCGGCTCGCCGCTGCCGAGGATCAGCCCCTGGCTGTCCATGACATTGACGTTGTACGGCAGGATGGCCATTGCCCGGTCGACGATGTCCTGCGCCAGGTCGTGATCGAGTTCGAACATAAGGGTGATCCTTGAAAGCGGGATGGGGCTGGCCGGGTTTCATCCGACGATCAACGTTACCCTTGCTTCGCGAAAAATCATAATAAAGAGAGTGCCATGCGGTGTTGTATCTGCTGCCGGTGTGCCGGAGATCATTGACGATGCGTCATGATCACTACATTGCGAGCCTGACACCCACCCCCCAGTG
>Ga0247820_10000266_pt1 | contig 27139 bp, 19 predicted proteins | sample 13C_Glucose_Day1_2_FD_192480 | JGI IMG/M metagenome (GOLD analysis project Ga0247820, IMG submission 192480) | Soil microbial communities from agricultural site in Penn Yan, New York, United States - 13C_Glucose_Day14 | ecosystem: Environmental > Terrestrial > Soil > Agricultural land | place...
CTGGCGGCCATCACCCGGGCCATGTTCGGCCTGGCCGAGGAAGCCCAGGCCATGCTCGAGGCCAATCGGGAGTTGCTCACCGGGCGCCTGGAAGTGGCGGCGGACGGCCCGCACCGGGTGATGCCGATGCTGGCGCAACTGCGCGAGCGCTACCCCGGCATCACCGTCAACCTGCGCCTGGGCAACGCCCAGGAAACCCTGGCCGCGCTGCTGTCGGAGCATGCCGACGTAGCCGTGCTCACCGAGATCGAGCCGCGCAAGGGCCTGCACCTGCAGGCGTTATGCGAATCGCGGTTGTGTGCGCTGCTGCCCGTGGGGCACCCGCCCACGCATGCCCCACGGGACTTGCCGTTGGCCGAGCTGGACAGGCAGATCATGGTGCTGCGCGAGCCCAGCTCGACCACCCGGCGCACCTTCGACAAGGCCTGCGCCGATGCCGGCGTGCAACCTCGGGTGCTGCTGGAGCTGGACAGCCGCGAAGCAGTTACCGAGGCGGTGGCGGCGGAACTGGGCATCGGCGTGGTGTCCTCCACAGAAGTGGCCCATGACCCGCGGGTGGTGGCCCGCCCCCTGGCCGGTCTGGGCCTGGTCAACCAGCACATGGTCGGTTGCCTGGAGCGCCGCCGCGAGCTGCGCCTGATCCAGGCGTTCCTGGGCCTGGCCGCCGGCCAGTGATTGGCGGCTGACGTTTTCCCCGTGGCGGCCTAAGATGGCCGCCACAGCGCAGACTGGATTGTCGATGAGCGAGAAGGACACCATTTCCATGCAACTGGTGCGCGAAGCCCTGTTGCAGACCTGCCCGGCCGGCGAACCCGATGCTGGGCTGCTGGCGCGTGCCGGGATCGCGGCCGAGCAGTTGGACCTGCCCGAGGCGCGGGTGACGGCAGAGTCCTACGCCCGGCTCTGGCGCCTGCTGGCGCGGCGCTGCAACGACGAGTTCTTCGCCATGGACCGGCGCGGCCTGCGCAGTGGCAGCCTGGCCTTCATGGCCCGCAGCGCCATGGCCCAGCCGACCCTGGGCGCGGCGCTGGACAACTTGCTGGCGTTCTTGTCGCTCATGCTCGAAGACCTGCAGCCAAGCCTGGTGCGCCAGCAGAGCCTGGCCGAGATCGTCATCAACGAGCCCGGCGAAACGCCGCGCCGGGCGTTCACCTACTTCACCTTCTGGATGATCGTGCACGGCCTGGCCTGCTGGCTGGCCGGGCGGCGCATCCCGATCCTGGCCATTGACCTGCGTTGCGCCGAGCCGCCGTTCTGCGACGACTACCGGGTGATGTTCTCCGAGAACCTGCAGTTCGAGCGACCGCGCACACGGATGATCATCGCCGCCGAATGCCTTGAACTGCCGGTCAGGCGCAGCGACGAGGAGTTGCAGCGCTTCCTGGCCGAGGCCCCGGGCAACATCCTGGTCAAGTTCCGCGATCCGGCCAGTCTGGCCCGGCAGATCCGTCATCGCTTGCTGGAGATGCCGCCGGGCACCTGGCCGGACGCCGAGCAGGTGGCCGCCACCCTGCACATGTCGGTGTCGACGTTGCGTCGACGCCTGTCGGAAGAAGGCCAGAGCTACCAGGGCATCAAGGATGGCGTGCGTCGGGAACTGGCCATCGCCTGGCTGGCCGAGGCGCAGTTGGGATTGGGCGATATCGCCGAGCGCCTGGGTTTCGCCGACAGCAGCTCGTTCTACAAGGCGTTTCGCAAGTGGTTCGGTTGTAACCCGGGGCATTACCGTTCGCTGGTCATGCATGAAGGTGGCATGGCGGGTGGGTGAGCCTTCCCGCTGAAGCGGCGCGGGCGGCTTGTGCACTGTGAGGCACCTTCAAGCACAAGGTCCTTACAGCATGACTTCCAATACCCTCTTGCCAACCGAAGCAGGCAGGAATGCGCAACTTCGCGTACTTCTGGACAAATTCATTGGTGCAAGACTGCCGGACTGGTTCACACAGGCTTCCGTGGAGCGCCTGAGGGCACTGCACAAGGCGTTCCAGGTCCATGAAAAGAGTCGTCAGCAACTGGCGCGGGCGACAACTGCTTTGGTATCGGCGCAACAGTTCGCCGAGCAGCATTTCCAACCGATGCTCAAGACCCTGTTGCCTGACGGGCCCGCGCTGGATGCGCTGGAGTGGGTCGACGCCTGGTACGGGGTGACGCCGATCCTGTCCACGCCTAGTGTCGAGCCACGCGAGTTGCGTTCTCCGGCACGGCTGCGGCTGATGCAGAACTTCCCTACATCCGCCTCGTTCTTTGTTGCCACAGGATTGGTGAACAGCGGCGCTTCGGCTGTCATGTCCAGTCCAGAGGGTGTTGCCGATGCCTGCCGCAAGCTGGATCTGGGCAAGCAGTACCAGGTATTGATCGCTCAGGTGTTCAGCCCGGCCAATCGAACTTTGCTTGCTGAGCATAAACGAGCCGCATTTGTCCTGATGTGCGAGCTTGCCCTGTGTCGTGCGCAGATCAGCGTCGAGGAGTACATGGCCCTTGACCAGCTTTCGAGCGGCAAGGCAGATCAGCCAGGTCAACAGTGCTTCGCCGGCGCGGGTGAACTGCGCATGCTGGGGTTCGCCGTCGAGAACGCCTTGAAGATCCAGTTGCGTGACGCGCAGGGTACGGACAAGGGCGTCATCCTCTACGTGCCCGATGATGGGCAGAACTCCCTGCGCCGTTTCGATTCAGTCCAGTGCATGGAGCAGGCGCTGGCAAGTGAGCTGGAAAACGCGGATATCCGCCGCGACTTTCGCGAACGGATTCGGCTGCGTGACCGCGCTGCCTTCAGTCAGTTGCTGGACGTGCGCCTGAGTGATGAGGTGCCAGATCTGCAAATGGAAGGTGCCGCTTCCGGGCAGGACATCTTTACCACACTGGCCACTACCCAGGTAGAGCGGTTCAAGGATGACGGCAAGCTGCTGCTGGTCTCGAACGCGGACGCCGATCAGCAGGCCGCCAACGAGCGCCTGGCCACCTGGTCAGGGATCGGATTCACCGTGCTCGGACTGGCGGGGCTGGGTATTCCTATCGTCGGTGTGGCACTGTTCGCGACCCTGGTGGTGGATACCCTCGCGCATGTGTATGAAGGCGCGGTCGACTGGAGCGAGGGGCACCAGCATGAAGCCCTGGAGCACCTGTTCAGCGTCGCCGAAACCGTGGCGATCACCGCCGCCACCGCCGCAGGTGCCACGGCGGTTGCAAGCGTGTTGAAGCGCAGTTCGTTCGTCGACCTACTGGATCCGGTCAAGACAAATCTGGGAGCGCGCCTTTGGCAGGCGGACCTGCAGGTGTACGAATCTGACCCGGGGGCGGCGCGGCTGTTGGACAACGGCTTGTACGGCGAAGGCTCCCGGCGCTGGTTACGTGTCGACGACAAGTACTACGAATTGCAACGAGAGGCGCCAGGCAAGCCCTGGAGTTTGCGTCATGCCGAGCGCGCCGATGCTTACGGGCCGCCGGTCGACTTCAATGGCGAGCGTTGCTGGCGCATACGCCTGGAGCGGCCTCTGGAGTGGGATGACAGTACGCAGATGCTGAACCGCCTGTGGCCACTGGACCCACCGCTGTCCGCCGAAACAGCCGGGCGAATCCTGCAGGTGGCCGGCGTCGACAAGGAGGCGTTGCGTGGAGTGTTGGTGGAGAACCGCCAGGCGCCGATCGCCCTGCGGGATACCTTGAGGCGCTATATGGCGGCGAGTCGGGTTTCGGCGCTGTTCAGCGCACTGGAAAAGCCCGGTGCGCTCCTCGAGGACACCCAGGTGCTGGCATGGTGCAGAGCCTGTGCGGACATGCATGCGCTGGATGACCAAGCCATCGGCAGGCAGTTGCTGACACGACGGTATGAGCTGCGTGAGGCGCTGCACAACCACCTGGCGGAAGACCTTTTGCTCGCCGAGGATCCGCTGGAGGCATTACCGGACGATGAACCTGCAGCGGACGCGCTGCTGCAGCAGCTGCAGAGCGAGTTTCCCGGGTTGCCCCTGGCCTACGCCACCGAAGCGGTGCAGAGCGCCGACGCGATGCTGCGCCGGGTGGCCATCAGCGAGTCTCGGTTGCCGATGGCGATCCTCAAACAGGTTCGCTCGCTGCTCGGGCAAGCACGACTGACACGGGCACTGGAAGGTCTTCTGCTGGATACCAGCTACACCGATGGGACTGGCGAGCTGGTGCTGGCCTTGCTGCCCAGACTCGCCAACTGGCCTGCGTCGCTGAACCTGGAGCTGCGCGAGGGTTCGGCGTTTGGCCGACTGATCAGTGTGCTGGACCCTCAAGGTCTGCGCGAGAAACGCACTGTACTGGTCTGGCGGTCGGGCCAGTTCCACCTTTATGACCACCAGGGGCTGGCGCTGGAGCAGGACATCGACGCGCCGGGCGGGTTGTTCCAGGCCCTGGTGGGCTTGCTCGGACAGGAGGGAAAGCAGGCCCTCAAGCTCACTGGGCAGTCACCAGCCGAGCAACTGCGCCAAGCGATCATCGGCGAACTGCCAAAATCACGAGACGCAATCATCAATCGGTTAGGCTGGCGGGCAGTGGCCCCCAGGTTCAACCCTGGCAAGCGCTTGCCCGATGGGCGAGTCGGCTACACCCTTGGCGGTTCTCTCTCCAGGCGCTCGGGGACCATGGACACACTGAGGCTACGTGTCAGGGCGCTTTACCCCTCGCTCAGCATTGTCGAAGTGGACAGGATGATCCAGGAGTGGCAGTTGCGCACCGGGGATGCCATCGAAGAGCTATTGTCCCAGGAAACCAACTTCACCTACCTGGAAGATACGCTAAGCGTCTGGGAACGTGAGCCGCGCAGCCGTGCACTGCGCAATCGGCGCCGGCAGTTCTCCAATCGCCTGCGCAGCGCCTGGCGTCATGAGGGTGAAACCATTCGCAGCTACAGCCAGGACCGTGTCGGGCGTATCCTGAGCATCGAGGGCTGGCGCATCGGCTCGTTACCAGACCTGCCCGCGGAAATCGACATGGGGCACATCTACGAGTTGCGCATGTCCGGCATGGACCTGATGAGCATGTCGCCGATGTTCCTGGGCTGCTTCGATTCCCTGGAAACCTTGAGCCTGAACAATAACCTGCTGACTACGGTGCCTGAGCAGATTGCCCAGTTGCCCAGGCTCAGGCGGCTGGAGATGAGGTCGAATCGCATCCAGATGAATGCCTCGGGCGTCGCCACCTTGTCCAGCCTTGAAGGCCTGGAGACCCTGGTGCTCGACTTCAATCCGCTGCGTTCGCTGGAGCTGGACTTCTCCCGTCTTACCGAGCTGCAATTCCTCAGGGCGAACCGATGCTCCCTGAGAAGTGTGCCGACAGGTATCGAGCGATGCACTCAACTGATCCTGGCCGATCTGCGCTTCAACCTGATTTCCACGGTTCCCAATGGCCTGATGGCAACTTCGCGGACCTTCAGGCGTCGCGTGAACCTGGACGGCAACCCGGTGCCACTGCCAACGTTGACCGCATTCATGGCCGGGGACGCTGACGAACCGGTCGACGCGCAGTTGCCGGAGGTTATCGACCCCTTGCAACGCTGGCTCGAGACGGGTGAGCCGCAGGGGCGTGCTGAACGACGTGCTATGTGGCAGCGCGTGCAACAACTCGAAGGCAGCGCACAATTGTTCCTGCTGTTGGCCACCCTCACCAGGACCCAGGATTTCCTCCAGGCCCCCGAATACCTGGGCGAGAAGGTCTGGCAGTTGATCGAGGATGTCGACTCCGACAGCGTATTGCGCGACGACCTCTTCACCCATGCCGGTATCCAGCTCACCTGCCATGACAGTGTCGCGGAACGCTTCAGCAGGTTGTGGATGCGGGCACTGGTTCACCATGCCGAAGTAGAGGGCAAGGTGGGCAGCAATGGTGACGAACTGTTGAAGTTGGGGCGGGCCCTGTTTCGCCTGGACCGTCTCGATGAGTTCGCCAGGCAGGAGGTGATGTTGCGGGAGGCAGCGGGGCAGGAGGTCGACGAGCTGGAGGTCGTGCTTGGCTTGCGGGTTGAGTTGGCCGATACGCTGGGTCTGATCGGGCAGCCCAGGTCGATGCTGTATGGTGCGTTGGCGGACATCACTCCTGCGTTGAAAGAGCGGGCGGTCGATGCGGTGCTGGCGGACGAGACAGATGGGCACCTGGTGCAGAGCCTGGCCAATCGTGAATTCTGGCGTGATTACCTGAAAGTGCGGCATGGCGAGCTCTTTGCCCAGCATGACGCAGAGTTCGCTGAAAAGCTTGCCGCGTTGGATGAGCAGGCCTTGAGCAGCGATGCGTACCTGAAGGCCTGCAATGCCGTGGCGGCGGAGCGCGAGGCCAGTGAGCGCGCGATGATGGTCACGCTGACCCAGGAAGTGCTGGACCTTGAGGCCGTGGGCGTCAAGCTCGGCCCGGAGGATGGCGAATCCGCTCAGCCGGATTGACAGCTTTGGCCATTGCCGGTTGCGCCTGGCGGCGCGAACATCGTCAGACCGATGGTGCACTCCAACAATAAGAAACCAGGAGTCTGACGATGCGCGATTACGCCGAGGCCGCCCGTTCGTTCGACCATGCCCGGGCCGCCGCCGCGGCGCTGCATGGCAACCTCGAGGCCCTCAACGCCTGTGTCGAGTGCTGCGACCGCCACACCGGCAGCAACAAACCCGCCCTGGTCTGGGAAGACCGGGATGGCAACAGCGGGCGCTACACCTTCGATCAACTGCAGGCCCTGGCCGCGCGCTTTGCCAACGTGCTCAAGGCCCAGGGCGTCGAGGCCGGCGACCGGGTCGCCGGGCTCATGCCGCGTACCCCCGAATTGCTGGTGACCATCCTTGCCACCTGGCGCCTGGGCGCGGTCTACCAACCCCTGTTTACCGCATTCGGCCCGAAGGCCATCGAGCACCGCCTCGAGCAGTCCCACGCCAAGGTGGTGATCACCGATCGCAACAACCGGCCCAAGCTCGATGAGGTGGCGGACTGCCCGACCATCGTCACGGTCGCCGCCGTCGAGGGCGAACTGGACTTCCATCGCAGTCTCGAGGCCGCCGCCGGCGATTGCGCGCCGGTGATGCGTACCGGCGACGATCCTTTCCTGTTGATGTTCACCTCGGGCACCACCGGCCCGGCCAAGCCGCTGGAAGTGCCACTGCGCGCCATCGTCGCGTTCCAGGGCTACATGCGCGACGCCATCGGCCTGCGCCCGGAAGACAACTTCTGGAACCTGGCCGACCCCGGCTGGGCCTACGGCTTGTACTACGCGGTTACCGGACCGCTGTCGCTGGGCCACGCCACCACTTTCTACGACGGCCCGTTCAGCGTTGAAAGCTGCGCGCGGGTCATCGACAAGCTGGGCATCACCAACCTGGCAGGCTCGCCCACGGCCTATAGGTTGCTGATCGCGGCGGGCAGCGCATTCTCGGCGCCGATCAAAGGGCGCCTACGGGTGGTCAGCAGTGCCGGCGAACCGCTCAACCCGGAAGTGATCCGCTGGTTCGCCGACGAGCTCGGGGTGACCATCCACGACCACTATGGCCAGACCGAGCTGGGCATGGTGCTGTGCAACCACCATGCGCTGGCGCACCCGGTGCACCTGGGTTCGGCCGGCTTCGCCATTCCCGGCCACCGCATCGTGGTGGTGGACGAGCAGGGCAACGAACTGCCTGTCGGCCAGCCTGGCATCCTCGCGGTGGATCGCGAGCAGTCGCCGCTGTGCTGGTTCGCCGGCTACCACGGGCTGCCGACCAAGGCCTTTTGCGGTAAGTACTACCTGTCCGGCGACACCGTCGAGCTCAACCAGGATGGCAGCATCAGCTTCGTCGGTCGCAGCGACGATGTGATCACCACCTCCGGCTACCGGGTCGGCCCATTCGATGTGGAAAGCGCCCTGATCGAGCACCCGGCAGTGGTCGAGGCGGCGGTGATCGGCAAGCCCGACCCGGAACGCACCGAACTGATCAAGGCCTTCGTGGTGTTGGCCCAGGGTTACCAGGGCAGCGCCGAACTTGAGGAAACCCTGCGCCAGCATGTACGCCAGCGCCTCTACGCCCACGCCTACCCGCGTGAAATCGAATTCGTCGGCGAGCTGCCCAAGACCCCGAGCGGCAAGCTGCAACGCTTCATCCTGCGCAACCAGGAAATCGCCCGACAACAAGCCGCGCAGCCGATCGCTGCGGGCGCCTGAAGGAAGACCGACATGCACATCACTCAAAAGAACTTCATCGTCAGCGGCGCGGCCTCGGGCCTGGGCGCCGCCACCGCGCAGATGCTCATCGAGGCTGGCGCCAAGGTCATGCTGGTCGACCTGAACGCCGCGGCCGTCGAGGCCAAGGCCGCTGAACTGGGCGCCAATGCCCGCTTCGCGGTGGCCGATATCAGCGACGAACAGGCCGCCAAGGCGGCGGTCGATGCCGCCGTCGGCGCCTTCGGCAGCCTGCACGGGCTGGTCAACTGCGCCGGCATCGTCGGTGCCGAGAAGGTCCTGGGCAAGAACGGCCCGCACGCCCTGGGCAGCTTCGCCAAGGTCATCAACGTCAACCTGATCGGCAGCTTCAACCTGTTGCGCCTGGCCGCCGCGGCCATGGCCGAAGGGCCGGCGGACGAGGGCGGTGAGCGGGGTGTGATCATCAATACTGCCTCCATCGCCGCCTATGACGGCCAGATCGGCCAGGCTGCCTATGCCGCCTCCAAGGGCGCCATCGCCAGCCTCACCCTGCCGGCGGCCCGTGAGCTGGCGCGCTTCGGCATCCGCGTGATGACCATCGCCCCCGGCATCTTCGAAACCCCGATGATGGCCGGCATGACCGACGAAGTCCGCGCTTCGCTGTCCGCCGGCGTGCCGTTCCCGCCACGCCTGGGCCGCCCGCAGGAGTATGCAGCGCTCGCTCGTCATATCATCGAGAACAGCATGCTCAACGGCGAAGTTATCCGTCTCGACGGCGCGCTGCGCATGGCTGCCAAGTAAGGAGAACCGAACATGAGCCTGAACCACGATCCGATTGTCATCGTCAGCGCCGTGCGCACCCCCATGGGTGGCCTGCAGGGCGACCTCAAGAGCCTGACTGCGACGCAATTGGGCAGCGCAGCCATCCGTGCCGCCGTCGAGCGCGCCGGTATCGATGCCGCCAGTGTCGAGCAAGTGCTGTTCGGTTGCGTGCTGCCGGCCGGCCAGGGCCAGGCACCGGCACGCCAGGCGGCGCTGGGTGCCGGCCTGGACAAGCACACCACCTGCACCACCCTGAACAAGATGTGTGGCTCGGGCATGCAGGCGGCGATCATGGCCCATGACCAACTGCTGGCCGGCAGCGCCGACGTGATCGTCGCCGGTGGCATGGAAAGCATGACCAACGCCCCGTACCTGCTGGACAAGGCCCGTGGCGGGTACCGCATGGGCCACGGCAAGATCATCGACCACATGTTCATGGACGGCCTGGAAGACGCCTACGACAAGGGCCGCCTGATGGGCACCTTCGCCGAGGACTGCGCGCAGAAGGGCGACTTCAGCCGCGAGGCCCAGGACGCCTTCGCCATCGCTTCGCTGACCCGTGCCCAGGACGCGATCAAGAGTGGCCGCTTCGCCGCCGAGATCGTTCCGGTGGAAGTCACCGAGGGCAAGGAAAAACGCGTCATCAAGGACGACGAGCAGCCGCCCAAGGCGCGTCTGGACAAGATCCCGCAGCTCAAGCCGGCGTTCCGCGAAGGCGGTACCGTCACCGCGGCCAACTCCAGCTCCATCTCTGACGGTGCTGCGGCACTGGTGCTGATGCGCCGTTCCGAGGCCGAGAAACGTGGCCTCAAACCACTGGCGGTGATCCATGGCCACGCGGCCTTTGCCGACACCCCGGCGCTGTTCCCCACCGCGCCCATCGGTGCCATCGACAAGCTGCTCAAACGCACCGGCTGGAACCTGGCCGAGGTGGACCTGTTCGAGATCAACGAGGCCTTCGCCGTGGTCACCCTGGCGGCCATGAAGCACCTCGACCTGCCCCATGACAAGGTCAACATCCACGGCGGCGCCTGCGCCCTGGGTCACCCGATCGGCGCCTCGGGCACGCGTATTCTGGTGACCCTGCTGTCGGCCTTGCGCCAGAATAACCTGCGCCGTGGCGTGGCGGCCATCTGCATCGGCGGTGGCGAAGCCACGGCCATGGCGGTCGAGTGCCTGTACTGAGGTGAATCATGCTGGTAACTGAAGAGCAACAACAGATCGCCGACGCCGTGCGCGACTTCGCCCAGGAGCGTCTGAAACCGTTTGCCGAGCAATGGGACAAGGAACACCGTTTCCCCAAGGAGGCCATCGAAGAGATGGCCGGCCTGGGCCTGTTCGGCATGCTGGTGCCGGAGCAGTACGGCGGCAGCGACACCGGCTATGTGGCCTATGCCATGGCCCTGGAAGAGATCGCCGCCGGTGACGGTGCCTGCTCGACCATCATGAGCGTGCACAATTCGGTGGGCTGCGTGCCGATCCTCAAGTTCGGCACAGAGGCACAGAAACAGCAGTTCCTGGCACCACTGGCCAGCGGCGCGATGCTCGGCGCCTTTGCCCTGACCGAGCCCCAGGCCGGCTCCGACGCCAGCAGCCTGAAGACCCGCGCCCGCCTGGACGGCGACCACTACGTGCTCAACGGCAGCAAGCAGTTCATCACGTCCGGGCAGAACGCCGGGGTGGTGATCGTCTTCGCCGTCACCGATCCGGACGCCGGCAAGCGCGGCATCACGGCCTTCATCGTGGCTACCGACTCACCGGGTTACCAGGTGGCGCGGGTCGAGGACAAACTTGGCCAGCATGCCTCCGACACCTGCCAGATCGTCTTCGACAACGTGCGCGTGCCGGTGGCCAACCGCCTCGGTGAGGAAGGGCAGGGTTACAAGATCGCCCTGGCCAACCTCGAAGGTGGCCGCATCGGCATCGCCTCGCAGTCGGTGGGCATGGCCCGCGCTGCCTTCGAGGCGGCACGCGACTATGCCAATGAGCGGCAGACCTTCGGCAAGCCGCTGATCGAGCACCAGGCCGTGGCCTTCCGCCTGGCCGACATGGCAACCAAGATCGCCGTGGCCCGGCAGATGGTGCTGCACGCCGCTGCCCTGCGCGACGCCGGGCGTCCGGCACTGGTGGAAGCCTCGATGGCCAAGCTTTTTGCCTCGGAAATGGCCGAAAAGGTCTGTTCGGACGCCTTGCAGACCCTCGGCGGTTATGGCTATCTGAGCGACTTCCCGCTGGAGCGGATCTACCGCGACGTGCGGGTCTGCCAGATCTACGAAGGCACCAGCGACATTCAGCGCATGGTCATTGCGCGCAATCTTTGAAGGAGCAGACTGCATGGCATTCGAAACCATCCTGTTGGACATCCACGGCAAGGTCGGCCTGATCACCCTCAACCGCCCGCAGGCACTCAACGCGCTGAACGCGCAGATCGTCGGCGAGATCAACCAGGCCCTGGACCAGCTGGAGCGTGACCCGAACATCGGCTGCGTGGTACTGACTGGTTCCGCCAAGGCCTTTGCCGCCGGCGCCGACATCAAGGAAATGGCCGAGCTGCAATACCCGCAGATCTACGTCGAGGACCTGTTCAGCGATTCCGATCGCATCGCCAACCGGCGCAAACCGATCATCGCCGCGGTGTCGGGCTTCGCCCTGGGCGGTGGCTGCGAGCTGGCGATGATGTGCGATTTCATCCTGGCCGCCGACAACGCCAAGTTCGGCCAGCCGGAAATCAATCTCGGCGTGCTGCCGGGCATGGGTGGCACCCAGCGCCTGACCCGCGCCGTCGGTAAGGCCAAGGCCATGGAACTGTGCCTGACCGGCCGCCTGATGGGCGCCGAGGAAGCCGAGCGCGCCGGCCTGGTGGCGCGTATCGTGCCGCAGGCGGAGCTGGTGGAAGAGGCGCTTAAAGTGGCCGCGACCATCGCCAGCAAGTCGATCCCGGTGAGCATGATGGTCAAGGAAAGCGTCAACCGCGCCTTCGAAGTCACCCTGAGCGAGGGCGTGCGCTTCGAGCGCCGGGTATTCCACGCTGCATTCGCTACCGAAGACCAGAAGGAAGGCATGGCCGCGTTCATCGCCAAGCGCGAGGCGCAGTTCAAGGACCGTTGATGTCACGCGGGCGCCGTTTGTACGGCGCCCCATGTCACTACAGGTTGAAGAAGTAGCGCTCGGCTGCGGCGCTGGTGATGGGCGCCCGGTAGACCTCAACCTCCTTGCCGCTGGCGTCGGTATGGCGCCCGCCGGCGGCATGGCGCTGGGCAGCAGTCTTCAGGTGGCCGGCGGTGAAGTCGGCCTTGGCCGTGTCCGCTGCCGGGTAGTGGAAGTGGGCGTACCACAGCGCCTGGCCACCCCGGCTGATGCTGTATTCGTCCAGGTAGTCGACGGGGCGGCCCTTGACCTTGGCCAGGCGGGTGCGGCCACCGACCAGGGCGATCCGCACTTCGCCTTGCTCCAACAGGAACTGCACCTCGCCCATCCTCGGTTGACGCGCCACGGCGGCGTCCATACGCATCCGGGTCGCCTGGCGAGCCATCTCTGCGGCCAGATCGCGCAGGTGCCTGGCCACCCTTTCGGCATCCTTGCCCTGGCTCGCCTCGTCGGTTTCATTGTCCGCTGTCAGACGCGCCTCGATGTCCTCGACCCGTTCCAGCAGGCGGTCACGCTGGTGCAGCACGGACTCCTCGATCTCCACTGGCAGGTAGCTGTCCGAGGCCCGTTGCAGGCGGGCCACTTCCTGCGCGGTTTCGGCGATAAGCCCGTCGCTGCCCTTGAGCAGGCGCTTGAGGCTCAGGCCTGACGCACGGTTGACCACAATCGCCGGTGCGACCTCGACCCATTCACCGTGCTTGAGATGGTAGGTCTGGCCCGGGGTCTTGCTGTCGGGGCCCGGAATGTCCACGGTGCTGGCGTCGTTCGTGCGGGGCTCGGCCAGCAGCAGGCCATGTTCGGTGGTTTCGATCAGGCCGGGAACCTTGCTGCGCAACTGCTTGAGGGAGCTGACCGGTGGGTAGTCGGGCAAATTGCCCAGGTCCTGGGCAATCAGGCCCTGGATGTGCTCCAGTTCGTCGCGCAGGCGTTGCAGGGTCTGTTGGGCGGCCTCGCCGGGCACGCGCTCCGCGAGGTTGCCCAACTGGCGCGCGGCGGCCTGGAAATGCCCCTGGATGCTGCGCAGCAAGCGCACCGACACTTCCTGATCGGCATCGGCCAGCTTGTACAGTTCGCTGCGCTGGATGATGCCGAGCTGGAAGCTGCGCCAGAAGCGGTCGCGCCAGTAGGCGGTATCGTTGCTCAGACCATGGACCAGGGTCAGGCGGTTGAGCAGGCTTTCGAGGTGCAGGAAGCGCAGGAACAGGTCCTTGTTCGCGGTGGCGGAGGGGACGGCCATCAGATCGCGCCAGTGGACGATATCGGGGTGTCGCTGGCCGGCCAGCCGGGTCAGTTCTTCCTGGCGTTGGCGTAGCAGGGTGTTGTTGTGGATCATCCGCTCGAGCAGCGGTTGCATGGTGTCCAGGCGCTGGGTCGCGATGCGGATGTCGGCGCGGCTGAGCTCCTCGCCGTCCTGGTCCTGTTGCCGGGCGATCTGCGCCAGTTGCTCGCGGATGGGCTGGTAGCGTTTTTGCAGCAGGGTACGCAGGAGCTGCTGGCAGGAGCAGTCCTGGTACAGCGCGAATGCATGTACCTTGCGAAAGTCTTTCACCGGTTGCATGGCGTTGCGGGTCCTGAGGTGTTCTATATGGGTGGTCCAGAATGCCGACAAGGCCTGCACCTTGCCCTGGCAACGCTCCAGGGTCGCATCATCGAGGGCAGTGGCGGCCAGCTTGTCGATGGTGCTCAACTCCCGGATCCTGTCCGTCATCAGTGCCTTGTCCGCCATGATCGCCTCATTGGCCGCCTGCATGGCCGTCTCCTTGTCCAGGCGCATCCGGCGGATCTGCTCGGACAATGGCATGCCGCCCTTGAGCCCCAGGCGCAGGTCCAGTTGCCAGCGGCCGATCTCGTCGCGGTGCAGCCATGGGCCCTGGGTGAGGTCCGGGCCGATGATGCGCAGCCGCTGCGGTACCACCAGTTCCACCTCGTAGACATTGCCGTCCTGCAGGGTGAAGAAGCGGGTGTCCTGCAGATAGAGCCCACGCAGCCTGCCGTTGGGTATCGGCGCTCCCAGCGCGCTGGCCTTGACCGTTGCCTGCAACGCCTCGAGCGCGTCGCGTTGGGTGTCGTTGAGTCGCCGATCAGGGCGGGCCCAGGTGAAATCCAGCTGGGTGAAGGGCACTGCTGCCGCGACAGGCAGGAGGGGGCCGGTTTCGGAGGCGTGGGGTGGTGTCAGCCCGACGGGCGACCGAGGTGTCATGCCCTGCTCCAGTTGCAGCCGTATGAGCGAGTGGGAGAACAGCAGCAGGGCGATGTTCAGCAACAGGTTGACCAGGGCCAGTTCGTGCCCGGTGGGGTTGCGTTCGGCATCGGATTCGACGAACTCGGCCAGGGCCACTTCCATCTGGACCAGCCAGGCTACTTTGCCCAGGGTGCCGCCGGCCAGCGGCAGCAAGGTGTTGAACAGCAGCCAGCCCAGTTCTTTCCAGCTGTTCCAGCGGGTCTGCGCGCTGGTGCTGGCCTGGGCCTCGAAGCGCTGGATCGACTCGGTCACACAGCCGTCGTACAGGGCCTGGTCGACATGGGCGACAGCATCCTCGATGGACAGGCTGACAGGCGCAGGCGTGCTGAATGGCACGGCGCTGGTGTCGTCCAGCGGCACGAACAGATGCGGTTCGAGGAAGCCGCCGTGGGCATAGAAGCGACGGTCCTCGGCCGGCAGGCGTTGCAGCAGGTCGTCCTGCAGCGGCCCCGTTGCGCTGATCGCGACGAACAGCGCCATGCGATCGGCGAAGTGCACCAGTGGCTCCTGATGCAGCGGGCGGTACAACAGGCAGCCTGCGCTGCCCGGATCGTCAGGCTCGATCAACCAGGTGTTGAGGGGATGGTCCGGCGCCGAACCGGGTGTCTTGATGAACCCCAATGGCCGCAGGATCCAGCGTGGTAGCAGCCCATCGGGGCCGGAGGCGAACACCTGGGCGACATGTCCTGGAATCGTCGGGTCCTGCAGGCTGCCGCGCAGGTAAAGCTCCATGGCCAGGGCCGGGAGCTGGGCCCGCAGTTGCTGGTACAGCAGGTGCTGGCGCTGCTGCCGGCGGGGCGGATCATCCAGCAGTTTGCCGCGCAGCATGGCCGGGTAGGCGCTGGCGATGTCCAGTTCGCTGACCAGGCGACGCAGGTAGGGTTCGTCCAGCCATTGCGGCAGGGCATCCCCGCTCGTGCTGCTCAGCACCACGCGTCCGGGCCTGAGCAGCCCGAGGTTGCCGATGGCCAGTTGGGCGAGGGTCAGCACCACCGGCGTGACCTCGCCCGAGGTGATGATCATGTCCTGGCCCGCAGCGGCGGCGGCGATGGTCTGGTAGTTGGTGAGGCGAATGGTTTCGGGCGCGGGCGCGTCGGCGGGATGATCGCTGGCCATGCGGGCGGCGAGGCGGCGATTGGCGAATGCTTCGGCATCGTCGATGCCGTCGAGCCAGAACTGCCCCTGGGTGTCTCGATATTGCTGGGCGACATCGATCAGCAGTTCGCTGTAGTGCATCAGTGAACGGCTGTCGGCATTGCGCAACCAGTCGGGTAGCTGTTCACTGAGTGTCTTGCGCTGGGCAGTCTCGACCTCGTCGCACAGGTCGATCAGCGAGGTCAGGCGATCCAGGTCACGGTTCATGGCCATGGCATCGAACTCGCCGTGGTAGCGTCCGGCGAGGTGTTCCACCAATCGCAACTGCTGCTCGAGCAGGCCCAGGGCCTGGACCTGGAACACCGGGTCGGTGGAGGCCGCTATTTCGATCTGGCGTTGACCGGATCGCACGACCTTGGCCAGGGCGTGGTCGATGTCTTCAAGCATGACCTGGCGGGAGTTGAAGCGCAGCAGCTTGCCGGTCAGGGTAAAGAGCAGGGTCAGCGCGCGTTGTGGATCGCCGTCGTCATGCTCGATCAGCACGGCGCTGGACAGGTCGGCATCGAGCTTGTTGTCGGCGCTCAGGTCCACGCCCAGGTTGAGTACTTGCAGGCCCTTGGTATTGGACCAGTCGCTGCGCTGGGCCGGTGTCGGATAGTCATGTACCAGGCGCACGATGGCCTGTGCGAAGCCGGGCAGGGTCTGGGTTCTGGCCTGCAGGAACTGGTCCTTGAGGTAGCTGGAATACCAGCTCCAGGGGGTCTGTCCGCTGCTGTCGTGGCGGCCCCAGTAAGCCACCAGTGCCTGCCGGTAGCCATCCACGAGCAGCGGGCCTGCTTCGTCGATCAGCAACTCGACGGCATGCAGGTCGAGGTCCACCTGCCAGGCCGGATCGCTGTCCTGACGGGTGCTGAGAAAGTCCTCGCCGACGGTCAGGTTGAGGGTGGCGCGCTGGCAGTAGCGCTCCACCAGGACCTGGGAGAGCGGTCGGATCCAGGGTGTGGTGGATTGCGCTCGGGCACTGACAAGGTACAGGCCTAGCGGGTCATGGGCATTGCCCAGTTGTCGCTGCCGCCATTGATCACGCAGGATATCGTCGGCGGCGTCGAGCAGGGTGGGGCGGTCGTTGAAGCGTTTGGCGACCTTGCAGTCCAGGTTGCTGAAGCTGGCCAGGCGTTGGTGCAGGTTGTCGTTCATGATGGGGCTTCGGGTCGTTGTGAAGGCCGCTATCAAGCGCGTTTTCCTGCTGTTTCGTGCGCTAGCTGGCTACTACCCGAGAGAACCATTATTATTTCGGCATATTATCCAATGGCGTCTTGCAGGCGCGCAATCCGTACTATTCCACGGTGCCAGTCAGCGGATTCCCAACCTGTTTCGGCCAAATCCGCCGTCATTTCTGTTGCCCACTCGGGCGCGGCACCTTAGACTGCCGCCCCCTGTAAAAGAGTGCCGGTTGGCGCTTGAAGAATTCCGCGGCCGACGAAGCTTCGTCGGCGGCACCCGAATCGCCCAATGCACATTTTTTCATAGAGAAATCGATGACCAAGGAACAGTTGCTGGCCATGTCGGCCGATGACTACATGAACGCCGAACAGCTCGCGTTCTTCACCAAGCTGCTGCAAGCGATGAAAGTCGAAACGCACGAGCGCATCGAACTCAGCCGCACCTCCATCGAAAGCCTGGACAGCCCCTCGGATCCGGCTGACGTGGCGTCGGTCGAGGAAGAACGCACCTGGCTGGTCAACGCCATCGACCGCGACCAGCGCCTGCTGCCGCAGCTGGAGATGGCCCTGGACCGCATCGCCGACGAAAGCTTCGGCTGGTGCGACGACAGCGGTGAGCCGATCGGCCTGAAGCGCCTGCTGATCAGCCCGACCACCAAGTACTGCATCGAAGCCCAGGAGCGTCACGAGCAGCTCGACCGCCACCAGCGGCAGATCTGATCCAACGCCTTGCGCAAGGCCCCACGGAGCGATCCCTGGGGCCTTCGTGTTTTCTTGCCCTGTATCAACGGGTGGCCGGCTGCATCCAAGTGAGCGTGGATAATGGCGTTATAGTGGCGTTTAATGACGTCACAATAACGACATGCGGATGGACCACGACAATGATGCGAGAAGGATCTCTGCCGGCCGGCGCAGCGCCGCAGGCCACCCCGACCCGTGCGGGGGCCGCCGTCGCCCTGTTGCAGGGCGTCGCGCTGTGCGCGGTGTTGGCGGCCATGGCGTTCACCGGACTGCCCTTGTACCTGGCCTTGCCGATGGCGCTGGCGGTGCTGTGGCTGCCGCGTGGGCGCAAGGTGGCCGCCGTGCAGCCGGTATCGACGCCGGCCCAGGACGGCACGCTGCTCCAGGAACTGGCCCGCGGCACCAGCCACAATGCTTTGTCGGCCGCCGCAGTGGCGCATTCGGTGCAGCAACTGGCGGCCCGGGTGCAGTCGCAACTGGGGGCTGCCCAGGAGATCGTCGGCAGTGCCGAGATCATGATCAGCACCGAGGAGCAGACTGCCCAGCTCAGCCAGCAGGCGCTGCAAGCCGCTCGTTCCGCCCACGGCAGCAGCGTGGTCGGCAGCGAGGTGCTGGCCGAGTCCATCCAGTGCATGCGCGAGCTCAGTGTGCGCGCTTCGGCCAGTCGCGAGCTGATCGAGGCCCTGCATCAGCGCAGCGAGGATATCGCCCGGGTCACCCTGGTGATCCAGGGCATTGCCAGCCAGACCAACCTGCTGGCGCTCAACGCCGCCATCGAGGCGGCGCGGGCCGGCGAGCATGGCCGTGGCTTCGCGGTGGTGGCCGACGAGGTGCGCGGCCTTGCCGGGCGTACCGCCAGTGCCACCGAGGAGGTCGGCCAGATGGTTGCGGACATCCAGGCGCGCACCGCCCAGGTGGTGGCGCAGATCCGCACGCTGGCCGAGGACCTGGGCAAGGGGGTCGGCCAGGTCGAGCAGGCTGGCGGGCAACTGGCGCAGATTGCCAGCCTGGCGGCCAGTGTCGAGGGGCAGGTGAGCGAGATCGCCGGGGGCACGCAGGTCAACCAGGCCCAGCTCGACACCCTGTTCCAGGCCGTGGCCCAGGTGCGCGGCGACCTGGAGGTCAGCGACCAGCAGACCCGGCGCCTGGCCAAGGCGGCGGTGCAGATGGAGGGCCAGGTGGAAAGCCTGAGCGAACGGCTGGCCGAGGTCGGCCTGGACGCCTACCACCAGCGGGTATTCGAACTGGCGCAGGCGGGCGCGCGGCAGATCGGCGAATGTTTCGAGACGGATATCGAACAGGGGCGCATCGGCCTGGACGATCTGTTCGATCGCCAGTACCGGCCGATTGCCGGCATGCAGCCACCACGTTTCAGTACGCGCTTCGACCACTACACCGACACGGTGTTGCCGCAGCTCCAGGAGCCGTTGCTGCAGCACGACGGTATGGTCTACGCCATTGCCTGTACCCAGCACGGCTACGTGCCGACCCACAACAATGCGTTCAACCAGCCGCTGACCGGCGATGCCGCCCATGACACGGCGCACAACCGCAGCAAGCGCATGTTCGATGATCGTACCGGCGCTCGCTGCGGCAGTCACCAGCAGCGGGTGCTGCTGCAAACCTACACGCGAGACACCGGTGAGCTGATGCACGACCTGTCGGTGCCGATCTTCGTCGCGGGACGACACTGGGGTGGCCTGCGCCTGGGGTACCGGCCTGAACCCGGGCTCGATTGAGGCGATTTGTTGCCTGGAGTGCAACACTGCTGTACCGCCTTGCGCTTTATTCGTGGGGTACCCAGGTCGTATCATGCGCACATCGTTAGGTTGCTAATTAAATTCCGGAGGGGATGATGACTAGCCGAGTCGATGTGGCCGTGATGATCGGCAGTGGTGTGCCACGGTCCTTGCAGGCCCTGGGCAAAAGGGCGTGCTGGGTGGTACTGGTTGACGGCGAACGTCGTGGCACGGCCTTCGCCAGCCGTGATGAGGCCCTGGAGTGCCAGGCTGCATGGCAACAGCAACTGGGCAGGAGCCAGGCGGCGTGAAGCTTCAGCGCTCCAGGTGGCGTGCAAGCTCCCAGGCGTCCTGGTAGCGCTGGCGGAATCCGCGGACCTTGCCAGAGGTGATTTCAGTGATGTGAAAGAAGCCGATACCGGCGGCCACAACGCTGTATCGGGATGTGCCTGGCATAGCCGTACGCCAAGAAATGTTACTTGCCTCTCGACGGAATTCGGTGTTTTCGTGCATATTCCTGTACCTGTAATGCGCGACGAAGGATTGGGGCACACTCATGCTGAAGTGTCGCCCTCAGTAGTCGCATCTTCCTGACCCCTTTGCCGTCAGGTTATACGTTTCCTATTTGCGGATAGTTTGCCGAAGCACGCCGGATGTTCCAGCGGGGAAGTGTTCCCTGCTTGGCGTATCGTTCGTGTGCGTGGATCTTCGCTTATTGAATCCATGGTCCTTTGGACTTCGACTTTGTGTGGCTGCCACCCCAACGCCCAGCGGCGTGTGCGGTGCGGCTTGCTGTAATTGATGTGAGGAGCTTTTCATTGGCAGTCAGTACTCTGGATACCCATGCGTTGTTTGCCCTGGGCGATTTGCGCGCCAAGCTGGTCAAGTTGTTCCAGGGGCGCTTCGTGTATGTCACCGAGCAGAACCCCGACGGTCTGTACATGGCCGAGATCGATACCGATGACGCCATGGTGGTCGATGACAAACAGCGCCTTGAGCTGAAAGTGGGTGACCACTTCCGCGCCGCGGTGCTGCCCAGCCGCGAAGGCGGCAAGCTCGAACTGCGTTTTCGCGAGATCAAGTTCAATGTGTACGGGCAGGGCGACTACGCCTTCGTTTCGGTGCCGGAAGGCGAGGCCATCGTGTTCCGTGAAGGGCAGGGCGTGATGCTGGTGTTCGCGGCCCAGCAGCAGGTCCAGGAAGGCCTGGGCAAGCTGCTCAAGGCGGTGACCGGCAAGGTCGCCAAGTGGCGCAAGGGCGAGCTGACCACCTTCAAGGCCAGCGAGTGAGCGACGAGGACACACCCGCCTCGCGGGCCGACTTCCACCGTGAGCATCAGGCCCGGGCCCTCGAGCAGGCCGAGCGCCTGCTGGCGCGCCGGGATGAACTGCAGGGGGCGTGGCTGGGCTGGGTGGCCGGCGAGCTCTACCAGATGAGCCCACCGCCCTTCGTCGCCATGGTGCGACGCGAGCTGCAGCGCTTGAGCCAGGCCTGACGGTTGGGGTTGCGCATTCCCCTGTAGGAGCGGCCTTGCGCCGCGAATGGGCTGCAAAGCAGCCCCGGCAATTTATGCGTCAACGCTGAAACCCTGGGGCCGCTTTCCGGCCCATTCGCGGCGCAAGGCCGCTCCTACAACGGGCGTGCGTGGCTTGAGGCCACTTCAGTTACCGCGATCACGCCCGCTGCTGACTTCCTCCGGTACGTCCTCGCCCGAGGTGCGCTTGCGAAACAGCGCGGCCCTGGCCAGCAGCAGGGTGGTCACCGGCACGGTGATCGACAGCAGGATCGGGATCAGCCAGGCGTGCAGCACCGGGCTCTGCTTGAGCATCGAGAAGTACAGGATCGAGGCCAGCGCCACGCACCAGGCGCCGATGGTCGAGGCCAGCGCGGGCGGGTGCATGCGCTGGAAGTACTCCTTCAGGCGCACCAGGCCGATGGCGCCGATCAGCGCGAACAGGCTGCCGATGAGCAGCAGGGCTGCCGTGATCAGCTCAAGCCAGAACGGCAATACCACGGATTCGTTCATTCGATCACCTCGCCACGCAGGAGGAACTTGGCCAGGGCGAACGAGCCGACGAAGCCGAACAGGGCGATCAGCAGGGCGCCTTCGAAGTAGGTGTCGCTGGCGTAGCGGATGCCCAGCACCAGCATCATCAGCATGCCGAGGATGTACAGGTAGTCCAGGGCCAGTACCCGGTCCTGGGCGGACGGGCCGCGGAACAGGCGGATCAGCGTCAGGCCCATGGCCAGGGCGAAGATGAACAGGCTGGCGAGGACGGCATTGGCAAGCAGGCCGCTCATTCGAAGATCTCCATCAGCGGGCGTTCATAGGTGTGTTTGAAGTGCTCGATGAATGCTGGTTCGTCGTCCAGGTCGAACACGTGCAGCAGCAGTACGCTGCGGTCCAGGGCCAGCTCCGACCAGATGGTGCCCGGCACCACGGTGGTGATCATCGACAGGGCCGCCAGGCCGTGGGCGTCGCGCAGGTCCAGCGGGATATGCACGAACGCCGAGCGCGGTGGCGTGCTGCCGGCGCGCAGGACACCACGGGCGACCTGCAGGTTGGAATGGATCACGTCGAGGCCGACCCGGCCAATCAGCTTGGCGATCACCCAGGGCCGGCGCACGTGGGCATGCTGCGGGCGCAGCGGTGCCATCAGGATCGGCGCGAGGATACCCAGCAGGGCGCCCAGCAGCAGGTTGCCGGGGCTGACCGACAGATTGAGCAGCAGCCACAGCACGAACAGCGCAACGGACAGCAATGGCGCGGGGAACAGTCGGTTCATGGCTGCACCTCCAGGCCGGCGGTGGTCGGGCCAGGTACTGGCCGCGTCGACATCACGGCATTGATGTAGGCTTCCGGCGTGCGCAGGCTGGCGGCGGTGTCCTGGGTGTAGCGCAGCAGCGGCTCGGCCTTGAGGCTGAGGAAGATGCACAGGCCCAGGAGGATGACGATGGGCACGCATTCATAGCGACGCAACACCGGGGAGGGGCGCTCCTCGGGCTTCCAGAAGCGCTGGATGCCGACGCGGCCGAAGGCGATCAGCGAGGCCATGCCGGACAGCACCAGCAGGGTGACCAGGGTCCAGCCCGCGGCGCCCAGCGGTTGCTCCGGGGCAACCCCCAGGCCTTGCGGGTTGAACAGCGCGCTGATCAGGTTGAGCTTGCCGATGAAGCCCGACAGCGGTGGCATGCCGATGATCAGCAGGGCGCAGGCGATGAAGCTCAGGCCCAGGAAGGCCATGGTCCAGGGAATGATCTGGCCGATCACCACCTGCTGCTCGTCGTCCAGGTTGATGCCCTTGGGCGGATGCAGCGACTCCAGCGGCGAAGGCATCGCATCCTCTTCCTCGTCCAGTGGCGCCTCGTTGGCCGAGCGCGAACGCTCCACCAACTCGGCCAGCAGGAACAGCGCGCACAGGGCCAGCGTGGAGCTTGCCAGGTAGAACAGCGCGGCGCCGGTCAGGATCGACTGGCCGAAGCCGACGGCGGCCAGCAGTGTACCGGCGGACATCAGGATGCTCAGGGCCGCCAGGCGCTCCAGGCGCTGGGCGGCGAGGATCGACATGGCCGCCACGGCCAGGGTCGCCAGGCCGCCGTACACCAGCCAGTCGCCGCCGAAGAACGCCGAGGCGCCGGCCTGGCCGGAGAACAGCAGCGTCCACATGCGCAGGATGGCGTACAGCCCGACCTTGGTCATGATCGCGAACAGCGCGGCCACCGGCGCGCTGGCCGATGAATAGGCCGGCACCAGCCAGAAGTTCAACGGCCACATCCCGGCCTTGGCCAGGAAGGCGATGGCCAGGATCGCCGCGCCGGCATGCAGCAGGCCGCGGTCGGCTTCCGGCACCAGCGGCACCTTCAGCGCCAGGTCGGCCATGTTCAGGGTGCCGGTCACGCCATAGAGCATGGCCGCACCAACCAGGAACAGCGACGAAGCGAACAGGTTGATGGCGATGTAGTGCAGCCCGGCCTTGACCCGCGCCCGCCCCGAGCCATGCAGCAGCAGGCCGTAGGAGGCCGCCAGCAGCACCTCGAAGAACACGAACAGGTTGAACAGGTCGGCGGTGAGGAAGGCGCCGTACAAGCCCATCAGCTGGATCTGGAACAGTGCGTGGAAGCTGGCCCCGGCGCCGTCCCAGCGTGCCCGGGCGAACAGCAGGGCGCTCAGGCCGACGATGCCGGTCAGGGTGAGCAGCAGCGCCGACAGGTGATCGACCACCAGAGCGATACCAAACGGCGCCGGCCAGTTGCCCGGCAGGTAGACGCCGATGGACTCGGCCTGGCCCTGGGTGCGCACCCACATCAGCAAGGTGACGGCGATGCCCAGGCCGAGGGCGGTGGACAGCAGGTTCAGGCGCGCCTTCAGCCAGCGGTGCTTCTCGCCGATCAACAGCATCAACGATGCGGTAATCAACGGCAGCAGGATCGGCGCGATGATCAGTTGGTTCATCCCGCTCATTCCTCACGCTCCCGGCCATCGACGTGGTCGGTCCCGGTCAGGCCGCGGGAGGCCAGCAGCACCACCAGGAACAGCGCGGTCATGGCGAAGCTGATGACGATCGCGGTGAGCACCAGCGCCTGGGGCAGCGGGTCGGTGTAGTGCAGCAGGTCGTGGGGCACGCCGTCCTTGATGATCGGCTCCTTGCCGATGAACAGGCTGCCCATGCTGAAGATGAACAGGTTGACCCCGTAGGACAGCAGGCACAGGCCCATGATCACCTGGTAGGTCCGCGGGCGCAGGACCAGCCAGACCCCGGAGGCGGCCAGGACACCGATGGCGACTGCAATGACTTCTTCCATCAGGCGGCTCCTGCTTGGCTGGACTTGGCGGGGCGGTAGGCACGCACCGACTGGTGGGCCAGGGCGGTGAGGATCAGCAGGGTCGAGCCGACCACCACGGTGTACACGCCGATGTCGAAGAACAGCGCGCTGGCCACGTGCACGTCACCCAGCAGTGGCAGGTGCAGGTGGGCGGTGTGAGTGGTCAGGAACGGGTAGCCCAGCAGCATCGCCCCGGCACCGGTGAGGGTGGCGCAGAGCAGGCCGGTGCCCATCCAGCGCAGCGGACGCAGGCTCATCTGCGCCTCCACCCACTGGGTGCCGGCGACCATGTACTGCAGGATGAACGCCACCGACATCACCAGGCCGGCGACGAAACCGCCGCCCGGCTGGTTGTGGCCGCGCATGAACAGGTACATCGACACCAGCAGGGCGATTGGCAGCAGCAGGCGCACCAGGGCGGCCGGCACCATCATGAAGCCGAGCGCGGTGTCGGTGGCCGTGGCGCGGGTTGACCAGGTCGGTGACCACGTCCGGCGCCAGCTGACGCTGCTGGGCCGGCAACTGCATGCTCTCCTTCGGCGGGCGGAAGCGGCGCAGCAGGGCGAACACGGTCAGCGCCACGGCCACCAGCACGGTGACCTCGCCGAGGGTGTCGAAGCCGCGGAAGTCCACCAGCATCACGTTGACCACATTGCTGCCGCCGCCCTGGGGCAGGGCGCGGCTGAGGTAGAACGAGGAGATGTCGTTGGGTGTCGGGCGGGTCAGCATGGCGTAGGACAGCAGCGCCATGCCGCCGCCGACCAGCACCGCCAGCACCAGGTCGCGCAGGCGTCGCAGGCGTGCGCGGTCCTGGCTGCCGGGCAGCGGCGACACGCCTTCGATACGCCGTGGCAGCCAGCGCAGGCCGAGCAGGATCAGCACGGTGGTGACCACCTCGACCGCCAGCTGGGTCAGCGCCAGGTCCGGCGCGGAGAACCAGACGAAGGTGATGCAGGTCATAAGGCCGCAGACACCGACCATGATCAAGGCCGCCAGTCGATGGTACTTGGCCTGGTAGGCGGCGCCGATGGCGCAGGCGATGGCGATCAGCCAGAGGGCGACGAACACCCCGGAGCCCGGGATCTTCGGCCGGTCGCCCCAGCTCAGGCCGCTGTACAGCAGCGGCACCAGGCCGGCGACGAAGGCCGCCAGCACCAGCATGAACAGTTGCGTCTGCAGGCGCTTGGTGGTCAGCAGGCGCTCGGCATGCCGGGCCAGCAGCATCAGGCGCACCAGGCCGTGCTCGAACAGGCGCTTGCCGTTGAAGCGCTCGATTAGCGGCGGGTAGGGGAAACGGCCGCGCTGCAGCTGCTTGCGCAACAGCAGGTAGAGGACAATGCCGCCGGTCATGGCGATCAGGCTCATCATCAGTGGCGCGTTCCAGCCGTGCCAGATGGCCAGGCTGTATTCCGGCAGGACGCCGCCCACCACCGGTGTGGCGGCAGCGGCCAGCAGCGGACCGACCGATTGCGCCGGGAAGATGCCCACCACCAGGCAGGTGAGCACCAGCAGCTCGACCGGCGCGCGCATCCAGCGCGGCGGCTCGTGGGGCGTGTGCGGCAGGTCCTGGGCCGGTGGGCCGAAGAACACGTCGACGGTGAAGCGCAGCGCGTAGGCCACGCTGAAGGTCCCGGCGAGGGTGGCGATCACCGGCAGGGCCGCTTCGACCCAGGCCGTGGAGGTGATGAATACGGTCTCGGCGAAGAACATCTCCTTGGACAGGAAACCGTTCATCAACGGCACGCCGGCCATCGAGGCGCTGGCGACCATCGCCAGGGTCGCGGTGAACGGCACCAGGCGGAACAGGCCGCTCAGGCGGCGGATGTCACGGGTGCCGCTCTCGTGGTCGATGATCCCCGCCGCCATGAACAGCGAGGCCTTGAAGGTGGCGTGGTTGAGGATGTGGAACACCGCGGCGACCGCCGCCAGCGGGCTGTTCAGGCCCAGCAGCAGGGTGATCAGGCCCAGGTGGCTGATGGTCGAATAGGCCAGCAGGCCCTTGAGGTCGTTCTGGAACATCGCGGCGAAGGCGCCGAGCAGCAGGGTGGCGGCGCCGGCGCCGCCGACGATCCAGAACCATTCCTCGCTGCCCGACAGCGCCGGCCACAGGCGGGCCAGCAGGAACACCCCGGCCTTGACCATGGTCGCCGAGTGCAGGTAAGCCGAGACGGGGGTTGGGGCCGCCATGGCATGGGGCAGCCAGAACTGGAAGGGGAATTGCGCGCTCTTGCTCAGGGCGCCGATCAGGATGAGGGGCAGCAGCACCGGGTACAGCGCATGCTGGCGGATGGTGTCGCCGGCAGCCAGGACCTTGTCCAGGTCATAGCTGCCGACCACATGGCCGAGCAGCAGGGCCCCGACCAGCAGGCACAAGCCGCCGGCCCCCGTGACCATCAACGCCATGTAGGCGCCGCGGCGGGCGTCGGCGCGGTGGTGCCAGTAGCCGATCAGCAGGAAGGAGAACAGGCTGGTCAGCTCCCAGAAGAACACCAGCTGGATCAGGTTGCCGGAGATGACCAGGCCGAGCATGGCGCCCATGAACGCCAGGAAGAAGGCGAAGAAGCGCGGCACCGGATCCTGGGGCGACATGTAGTAGCGGGCGTACAGCGATACCAGCGTGCCGATGCCCAGCACCAGCAGGCTGAACAGCCAGGCGAAGCCGTCCATGCGCAGGACCAGGTTCAGGCCCAGGCTTGGCAGCCACAGGAACTCTTCGCGGATCACCCCGCCATCGGCGATTTGAGGGTACAGCAACGCCACCTGGACGGTGCCGACCAGGGCCACGAGCCCGGCAAGAATGGACTCGGCGTTGCGTGCGTTGTGCGGCAGTACAGCCGCCAGGCAACTGCCCAGGAAGGGCAGAAGCAATAGCACAATCAATGACATAGCGTTCTGTTCTGAGAAGTTTGCCAAGGATCATACGTGCCGGACGGTTGATCACCAACACGCAAGGGTTTGCAGGATCCTACAAATGTGCTGTGACACGCTGTTTTTTTATAACAGTTTCTTTCAGAGCATAGCGGCTGATCGTGTGCCCGTGGGTTATGCGTTCCCTGTGTAGGAGCGGCCTTGCGCCGCGAAAGGGCCGCATGGCGGCCCCGGGGATTCAGTGTTCAATCGCCGGGGCTGCTTTGCAGCCCTTTTCGCGGCGCAAGGCCGCTCCTACACAGGGTGGTTGCCTTGCCTACAACCCCGCCTC
>Ga0247820_10000269_pt1 | contig 27019 bp, 32 predicted proteins | sample 13C_Glucose_Day1_2_FD_192480 | JGI IMG/M metagenome (GOLD analysis project Ga0247820, IMG submission 192480) | Soil microbial communities from agricultural site in Penn Yan, New York, United States - 13C_Glucose_Day14 | ecosystem: Environmental > Terrestrial > Soil > Agricultural land | place...
TCACCCGACAAAATCTACCCTTTGATTACTGCCACCAGAAGACTCAAACTTGTGCCAGAAGGATTAATTGATTCTTTATCCCGCCTTGCAACGTTGCATGGTAAATTAGAATATATCGTTTAGTTGTTCAGAACATGGACAGTTCTTTTGTCCCCACACGATGGCTGAGAATGTCAATGCAATAGTCACTTCTCATTTTGCTTTGGGTTAATACAATGATACTCGAGGTGGTTGTCGTGTTGTTATGTTTCGCATTTCCCTTCATCATGTTTTGTATCCCTCCCCCTAAACCAAGAGCACCAAATGCCAACAAGGGTGATGAATCTTCATCAGACTCGTCCAGTTGGTCATCTGATGATTCCTCTGATTGAAGAACAATAAAAGATATTCACTCTTTCAACACCATGTCGCTGCAACATGACACTGACTGTATTGCTTCTCTCCCAAATGACATTCTGATTCATGGAATCTTCGAGTTCTTCTATGATATCGACCTTTTTGTGTTGGGTCATGTGTCAAGGTCTTCTGAGAAACAGATCAAGGCAATGCGCAGTCGTTTTGAACTCAAGATGGTGGCTTTTGAATCTATCGCAATCGCAATCAAATATAAATCAACCCGTTTTTTGATGTGGTTAAAAGAGATGGGAATACATCCTCCAGAAAAATCCCTGTCACTTGCTGCCCTACTCGGGACAGTAGAAATTATGGAATGGTTGTTCACAGATAATGGCTTCACTCCCTCACGATCCGACTTACTAGATGCTTGTGTATCTGGTGCAATCGATCGCGTCGAGTGGCTTTTTCGACACATGACCATTGAGGAGGATCTTGTTGATCTGCGCCGTAACATGGTTACAAATGCTATATATTCAGGCAACGTGGATCTCTTGGAATATCTCAAGAAGAAGGGGTTTGTCTTGGATGAAATACATATGTCTGTTGCCATCAATACGAAACGTACTCATGTTATGGAATGGGTATGGGCATCTGCGGATGAGAAGATTCGCCAAGATATAGATATACCGTCGCTTGTGGGGGAAGTGGATGATGGAGACTTGTCGACATACCAATGGTTGCATTCAAAGAAATTACTGGATGTTAGTGCGTTCATCGATCTCTTTGACACTGCGTTCGAACATGGTTATGTGGAAGTGGTAGACTGGATTTGGAATCTCGACGAGATCAGAGATTTCCGAGGACCGGAACAACCGGAGTTACAATGGGAAGAGCGACGACGCGCTTTCTTCCGTGTCGACGTCTCAATCGAAATGATGAAATGGGCCCACGAACATGGATATGGCATGGAGCCGTACACGTATTATTTATGTGGACGCACAACCCAACTCATCGAAGCACTTGACTTTCTCTATTCCACTGGATGTCCAATACCAGAGGAGTTTGGTTCTCATGGAACAGACCCTTGTGTTGTACGATGGCTTTATGGCAAAGGGTATCCACTCAAGTCAGACGATTTCATTGAATCTCTTATCAGAAAGGACGAGGATCAATTGAAATGGCTCATTGCAAACAATTGTCCTTGGCCAACAAATTTGATGAAATTACCTGGCCTGCATGAAGCAGTTGCATATTTTTGCAGACCGCCCTTGGTGGATATCCAGCTTACCCCTACGTTGTACTACCTTTTGATGGCATCAGGTAGGAAGGATATTACAGATTGGTGTCTGAACTATCGACAATAAAGAGTATCATTCGTTGTATTGACTCAGGTCACACGGCGAACAGGACACCCATTAGCCCTGGCCCATAGGCAGATGTCATAATGATCATTGACGAATGCTAGATTGTAAACACTCTCATCCCATTCGCATCCAATTTCTCGGAGGTATTTGAGTATTTCCAAGTGTCCTTCAAAACCAGCATTTCGACATGCGAGTGGGTCTATCGGACAATTATTTTCGACAAGCCATTTGACCAGCTCCAGCTTTCCACTGTGCACACCCTTGATGAATGTCCCTGAAATCCATGGACAGTCGTTTTCGCGAAGATACTTGAGAACTTCCAAATGTCCGTTCTTGACAGCTGCATCACATGTTAGAAAATTCCAAGGAGCTCCCTTTTCATGTGCCCATTTTAGAATTTCTAAATGACCACCGATTGCAGCTTCTGTGCATATGTCACAAAACCAATACTTTTCATGGAGCCACTTGACCACTTCAAAATGTCCATGGATTGCTGCCATTTTAATTGACGCATAATTCACCCTACATCCCCGTTGCACCAGTTGTTTGAGGGTGTCCAGTTGGCCACCTTTACTGGCAAACATGGTAAGAGTTGTACCATTATTTGTTATATTGTGCACTGTGAGATTGTCTAAGAACTCAGTGTGCCCAAATTGTGCAGCAAATTTCATAAGATGGATATTATTCAAGTCGACACCCAGTCCTAGGGTCCAGTTGACGATATCGAAATGTCCATTCTCTGCGGCATGGCAGCATATGTTCAAAAGGTGATCACATCGATCGATTTCATAACACCATTTGACAATGTCAATGTGTCCTTTTATTGCAGCCGTTAATGATACATCAGCCCCGCATGCAGCTCTATGTTTAATAAACCATTGAAGTATTTCCAGTTGTCCATATTCCGCTGCGAGGCATGCACCAATGCCATTGCAATTAAATTCGAAATAAAACCATTCGATTATTTCCAAATCACCAATTCGGATCGCTTCTTTGAAAAGAAAACACACATCATTCAACGATAGACAATATCTGAAATACCCCATAACCCATTGGATATATAGTAGTGATGGCGAAGCTGTCCTGAGTAAACTGCGACAACTCAAATCGACAATCCATGATACACGTGCCTTGTTGGTGAGAGCAAAAAGAGACTTGCATGTAAAGCCCAATGTAAATACATGGAATGGGTCCAGATATTGGAATATCTCCAAGCAGAGTATCTCCGTAGGTATGGTGAGTAGGTGTGCATCATCATTGTTACTATTGGGTAGGTCTGCTGGAAGCGTTCGTTTCATGATAGGTTGTCACTCTTCTCAGAACAAACAATGACTGAACCGCCACCCCGCAAACGCCGACGTATTGAGCAGGCTGATACACCTACACTGCATTTACCTGCGGAGATGCTCAGGGAAATTGCTCTACATATTACAACGGCATCCGCCTTGTTGAACATGTTTCGGGTATCGAAACCATGGAATGAAGGTCTCAAACAATATGAAGAACAATTATGGGAGCATTTTGTCAAACGTGACTTTCCAAGAAAACGAATGCCTTCCTTTGAAATATACCCCCGTGATCTCTATTTCGATCGACTCAACACGCTTGTCAATTTCATGGGAGGATATGCTTATTACTGTTACGTTCATGTGAATGCCCATACTGGTCATGTGTCATCAAAATCTTCGTTCTCTTCGTAATCTTCGTCCATGAGCGAGTGGTTGTTGCATCGTCGTCAGCCTGCGCAGCCAGGTGAAAAGAAAAACTGAAACTTCTGGGCTCAAGAAGAGGATCTTTGTTGGAAAAGACTCGCGGCCTTCTCTCGTCGCTTGCCTTCCACTTTCTTATCTCTCCTATCAGTTCCAGATCCCCAAATTTTCACCGGTATGGATCCCGCGACCGGTCGCGCGCCTGTCTCTTCCCGGTTCTGGGAGCCTCGTCGGGTCTCTTCCCCTTCCTTCAGCCCGAAAACCCTCTTGCACTCTTCAGATGATTCATTTCGCTTACCCGAGGCAACGGATGTTTACCATCAACACTTTGCGGTTCCAAAGAAAGCTATTCCTGGCCTTATCCCCCATTTGTCCTTCCAAGATCAACGATTCGAACACTTCTTCGACACGCCAGAGCATGATCTCTTAAAGGAGGAAATTTATTTGCGTTTTATTTCCAAGCGAAGTGGTTCGTGTTGGACTTTAAAAGTCCTAACGCACGAAAACAAAACCGCGCTCCGCTACGACGAGTTCACTGGGCTGGACGTAGTTTGGAAGGCACTTGCCGAACACTCCAAACCGCACATTCGGCGCCTTGTGGAAGGCAAGACTTCGGCGGACGTCCTCGATGTTTTCGGGAATCGCATTATTGCTCTGGTCACACACCGTTATGCTGTGGAGACGAGCCTGAGGAATGTGAAGATCTGGTTTGACGTTGCCCAATTCGAACGGGAATTCTATTTCTTCATGGGGACATTTGAAGGACCCAAAAATGATGTCGAGAAGGAGCTGAATCAAAATCTGAAGTTAAAGCAGGCATGTTGTCTTTGTGACTAAACTCGCATCATCTTAATCTCTACTTAGTTGCTGGCAGAGATTCAGCCTGTTCCTGGAAAGGCCGTCGTCTTCTTGAACTGTTACACCCCAAGTTTGGTCCCTCGTGCGTGCCGTGATCTGAAATCCTTTCATGAGGATGCTTTTTTCGAAGACTGGGATTGGAAAGCTTTCTCCAAGGACTCTAAGTTTGACGAGCTGGAGTATCCAACGCTCATCGGAGATACCGATGCTCTACGAGTGGCGAAGTTTCTCATGGGTCAAGTCGACTTTCCAAAGGGTATCCAAGAACAGCATGAAGACTTCGGTAAATCCTTTTCGCGTGGCGAGGCGAGCTATTACTTCCTGATGTTGAATATTCTTTTCGTGGCTCATCTCGAAGACCCTTCTTAGACTCGATTCTCGACGTTTGTATCCCTTATGCTTCCGAATGCTCTCGTAATGTTTCATTAACTGACATAAACAAATCATATTCTCAACAACCTCTTACAAAACAACCTCACATCATCCTCTCTTGTCAGGGCAGTCATGTAATGCATGCGGCAAATTTCCATTGTGATTGTACGGACATGCTCCTGTTCTTCCCGTGTCTTGTTGGTGAGGACCACGATTACAATTGTCGCGACAACGATGACAAGCAATGAAACAATGGCACATCCGAGACCAAAGGAGTTCCTCCTTGCAGTGGCTAACAACCATTTCTTCCATGCGTCGAGGCTATTTGGGTCAATGGGGTGGTCATGGTCTGAGGAAGATGATGGAAGGAGTGTCTCTTCATCCATTGCAACAATTGGACGGAGAGAAGAAGAATGAGAAACAGTCAGTCACTATCTTGTCGACTTGGACACATGTCATTTCCCAGTCTGGACAAGAACAAATAAAGCTTACAAACTCCTTAGAATGACTAATAACGAAGAAAAACAACTCGATACTCAGTGGCATGCACTCTCACTCACTGAGAAACGGAAATTGCTTGGTTCGCCAGCAAGTGACTCGCTCAACCCAGACATCCTGCGATTGATGGCAACACTTTTTTGTCGCGATCCCTACAGTTTCTATGCTCTGGCTGCTTCATGTCGTATGGCAGCCGCAGCGCTTGGAGACGATTTTTATCCTTACGCCGACGTGGGATACACGCAGATATGGGTGGATCGTCTTTGCTGGCGTGTGAATGCGCGGTCGACGGAAAAGATGGAAGTATATTGTCGAAAAGTGTTTGACGAGAAGGCTCGTTACGTGAGACTCGCATCTGGTACTGCTTTTCTCGCAGATGTCGACAAAATGACGGGGTTGGTACTCAATACCCAACACACCCGATCAATGGGCAAGGTGACTGTTCGCGAACCGGAAACGTATTTCAGCATCAACATCACATTGCACCTCAAGAGCTATCGGACAACGGTCAACGAAGACCCTGGATATGCTGTAGCAGCGAAGACTCATATGATAGAGTACACGAACGCGACTGAACACCTCAAGAAGACGTCAAGCGTTGCAAAGAAGCGTCTCTTCTCTGACGTCTGGGACGAGAACCAGTTGCGTCGCAAACGCTATCGATACCAAAAATAGTGTGTGTTTAGAACGAGCCTCAGAAGATACAAAAGACAGAAGACTTAAAGGAACCAGCTGTTGAGCCTGTCATTGTTCTTTGATAAATGGCAAAATTCTCATTCGGAACCAGCTGCACCATGTCAGGGTGCGACATAGGCCATCCCAGTCCGGACACTCCAAGGCGGTCGTTTGTCTTCACAGGAACGATGCATGCTGGATCCGTATTTCGTTTTGACAATGCCAAGTTTGACAATGTGCGTGTTGGGAGTGATGTGACATTTGAAGGAGTGCTGTCTCTCGGACAAGGCGGATCGATTGATCTATCATCTGATGTAACAATCCACGATGGATACGTTGGGTCGTTTTCTTTTCAATAGTCACTCTTCTGTCATCCTTCCTCACAATAAAGATGTCAAAGCGTGCACGAAGAGATGCCTCTGAATCAGGACAACCAAAGAGAGCGAGGCGTGCCAGTGATCCATCGGCCCTTGGGCCAAATCATTGGAATAATCTATTGATTGATGACACACGAAATGTGATCATCAGTCTCCTGGATCAGCTCTCCATACGCCTTCTTGGGTATACATCAAAAGAGAATCATCGCTTGACAAGGCCTCATGACAAGGGGGAGAAATTTGTTGATCTCTTGGTTCGACATGGGACGAGACCCACGTTGCACAAGTATAGAAAACGCCTCTCTGCCCCACTGGTCGGGGATCTCATGTATCATGCGGGGAGAAATGGCGTACTCGACACATTTGAATGGCTGCTTGAATACCATCCATTATGCAAGCGGCGATGGAAAAATGCTCTTTGTGGAGCACTCGAAAACTTTCAATTGGAGTGTATTAAACGATGTTTTGAGAACCGGAGCACGCGCTTTTGTGATGAGGTACATTACAACAGCATGGTCAAGAGTGGCAGGTATGAGGAATTGGATGCATTCTTGGAAGACCTTCCCTATAAATATCAACACTCCCCGTTCATAGCTTTGCTTGCTTCAATCGAAGAATCTAACCTTGGATACATGGAAAAGTTCTACAACGAAGTGCTTAAAACTGGAACCTCTCCCGCGCCGCACCGTTGGTCTCCTAACCCGAACAATTTGGAGGTTATGAAATGGTGCTACGCGCGATCGTGGAGACCCGAAGATGGCTTTTTCATTACAGCACTCAAAGAGGCAGCCATTGAAGTTGTTGAATGGCTCATTGAAGTTGGTTGTGATGCAAGCATGGCTGCCACAGAAGCAGTGAATTTAGACAATTTGACAATGGCTAAATGGTTGTATGGCAGAGGATACAAACCCGATCCCCAGAGCATCAAACCAACTTCACCTAGTGTCTTGTCATGGCTTGTCAATGACATTGGTATGTCGATTGGACTAGAAAAGTATGGCGATATTCTGAAACTAGCCAACGTTCCAATGACGAAAATCTTGTTCGATGCAGGTTACACGAAACCAAAACGTATATGGGCTCGCAATACATCCGCTGGTGAAAAGGAATTCGTAATGTGGTTGCTCTCACAAGGATGTACATGGTCCACGACTTGTGCTCACTACTGTTTAAACATAAGCTCTCTCAAATTTATGAAATGGCTTCATTCCAAAGGCTGTCCTTTTGATACATTTGTGTTGCCAGAGGCGATACAGCAAGACAACCTTAAAATTGTCAAATGGCTCGTTGACAATGGATGTCCATTTGACAATCAACACCTCGAGTCTGCATTGATACAAGATCGCCTCGCCATCGCCGACTATCTCTTTGGGAAGGGATGCGTTTACAAATGTACCAAAAAGGAAGCGCGCTTGTCTGAGGACGCGCAAGACTGGATCATGAGACATATGGAAGGGGTTGATCCTCAAGGCCCCATGATGATCTCATGACAATTGTGTATTCTTTCTTGGATATGAAACATAAAGATGAAAGTAATAAGATGCGCATGTGTTCTCCCATTCCGTGTCGACTCCCACAATGTCAAAGCATTGATTTTCGGGGATGTCCTCTTTGATTGCGTTTGTCACATGTTGAGCATAGTGGTTGTCATCAGGATTGAACTGGAATGCCCATGATGTATGTCGGATGACTCCCTTTACATAGCGTTTGCTTAGTTGTAGGTCACATTGAATGGCTGCTTCCAAGTGCTGAACCCATTGTGATTCTTGGGACGCATTCATTGCAGCGAAAAGACAATGATTATGGACGCGAAGTTGATATTTATTGTTACTCACTATGTTTACTCCTCTCCCTAAACTCCTCCCAACTCAAACACCTCCCAAGTGCAAAGAGCTCCCCACGAGTGGTCAGACACCAGTCATCCGAATAGAAAGCAATCTTCTCCATCTCCTTTTGGCCAGTTTGAAACCACAGCCCCTTATTGTCCCATGAATTGAGCGCTCCAAAGTCATCTCGGTGAAAATGTGGAGAGTCTCTGTTCGGGAAGTAAGGACCAGAGGGCATCGGAGCAGGATACCACTCGGGTATGAACTTACAAGTGCCAGTTTTGAGCTTGTCCAAGATCTCATTGACCTTGGCCTTTCCTTTATCATTGAGTGCCGTCTTTGGTGTCACATGAACGGTGAATTGCAAGGCACTGAGCAAAAACCAGTCACGCGAATTGGGGTCCAGATATTGTGCTGCTTCAGGGCCTTTGTTGTCGCACTCCTCGTTGGAGAGTAACTGCATTCCTTGCATGTCGACCGAGCCATTCAACAGTCCCGCGAGTTGTGCATGCATGCGCGCGGCTTGATTCTTCATTGCCGGAGGAGGGGGTGCACAAGGAAGAGGAATAGAAGACTGTTTAATCAGAGTCACACTCTGCTTCCTCAACACCCAACAAAACTTCCTTACCAACCTCTCCCTCGCCTGAAACGTCATTGCATTCGCTTTCCTCCTCGCCAGGCTCGGTATCGTCAAATTGCCAAGGTTGCTGCCTCACGTAGAGCACATAGGCAATCGCCGAACCTTTGAGGACATCTTGGAGGTCTGAAAACTTGAAATGGAGGTTAACTTGGGTTTTGATACTTAGAGCCACTGCAAATCTGTAAGAAAAGGCAGAAGCAGCGACCTCAGGATAGAACTCTGCTCCCAGAAGAGTGAGAGTCTCGACGATGCAATGCCGAGGAATCCCCTCTTTGCTCTTTGCTTGGAAGAAGAGAACTTCAGGACCACCAATTTGAAAACGATAAGGAGACATGGAGGCCGTGGGGTCAGCACCAAGAAGGCTGTACTCGTGAAGTGTGCAGCCTTGTCCACATGCCTTGCACTTCATGAGACGGTCTAGGGCATCAGACTGCGCGATCCCACTGGAAGCACTGTTCAGATAGGAATCATCAATCTCATGATACGACGTGGCGAAATCATCAAAGATGGCTTGGAAAGAATCCACCTCATCGGCGTCAATGATGAACAAGTCGTCGAGATCAATGGTGGTGATGAAGCCTTGACCTGGTAATGCTTGCTCATCAGTGTCGGATTGACTCACTGGGCATGGTTCATCAGGGCTATGGTAGAGCCAAGTAAAGACAGCCTTGGGACTAGCTTCAAGAGCAAGCGAGAGAACGTTCATGTAGCAAGCCAATTCTGGGAACGGCTGACTTGCTGTCGGAGCTTCAGGAAACAGCATAGAGCATGGGTCAAAGTGATTTGCGAGAAAGGTAAAGGCCTTGGCACACCTAAAGTGGTACGTTGCCTTGACTAGCTCCTCATTGAATAAACCAGCAGGCAACTCTCTCAAGGTCGTTTTGAGAGTCCCAAAGATGACGTTCAGGAGGGAAAAGGGTCGGTAAGTGGGAAACGGTGGTGCTTTCTGAAACAGTCGCAAGAAGCGCTTCGAGAGGGAAGTCAAGTTGGCACAGAGGGCGACCATGGTTACGGCCAGAACAAGCTTTGGGTTCTGAGACCCCTTTGACGGGGGTCTGTAAATCAAATCGAGATTGTCAAGATCGGGCCAAAGCTTCTCAAGCAGAGATTGGCAGTCACCATTGTGAAATTGCCAAGCGCCTTGTCTGAAGCTCCAGGGCTGTTCGCCCAACCAATTGACTGCAGCATCCCATTTTTTTGACGAGGCTCCTCCCTGAATTGTCTTGAACCATCGTTTCCTTAGATAATCATCCGTTTTCGTCATGCAAATCGAGAACTTTCTTTGTTGCTTCGTTGTCGAGGTTTCCACCAAATTTGGTGGTGCAGGGGAGGGGGCAATCCATGGGTTTGTGTCGAGAATTTCACTTACGGTCTTGGAGTCGTCGACTGAAGTAAAGTCTTCTTCGACAAGCAGCACATCGGCCACAACAGCGTCCTGACACTCAGAAAAAATTTTGCTACCTAACTCCAACCTGAGGAGGGAAAATGGAGGCCCCATGGGGAGGGGTGTACAGGGGAAGAGGTCAAACGGGCAATTCGGGACAAGAGCATGCGATCTGAGCAGTCAGACGTACACCCCTCAGGTTTCTCCAACAAAAGCGTACTAGGACAGTCGAATTGGGGTCGTTGACGCTTTGATAATGGTAATTTCACATTGGGATCGAAATCTGGAGCAGAGCGCTTATGTAGGAGGCGGGCCGTTGATGTCGTCACGTCCAAGTCCATTGCAATTATTGCTCTTTTATTCAGTGAGGACAAATAAACAGAGATGCAGGCACCTGAAGGGTCCTGCCAGGAGAGCTTTGTTCGCCAAAGGTCAGTTGGGCCTAGGTCGTGCTCCTTCGTGCTCCATCCAGCGCGCACTCACTCAATAAGTGAGGATTGAGACCCCATACAGCCGCGCCATGCTTGCGCTTCGGTGCTCACGCTGCAATGTGTTGTGCTAGACAGTTTGGAGCAAAAGAGAACATGTTGGCAACACCACAGCAGGGAGGGGACAGCGTGCGCGTTTTGAGTGTTGTTGGCGATCCGTTGGTAAGTGTGCTCGCCTTCTGTCATGTATGTCCCCGCAAAGAGCACACAGTGCACAACTAGAAACAACACAGTCAAACCACAAGAGACCCCAAGGACAGGGGAGAGGATGGGGGCGCACCGGTGCGCGCATACGCGCTTAAGGTCAAATTGGCCTCAGAGTGCTCCGTTAGGCAGTGGTGAAGTGTGAGAGATCTGTTTGAGGACGCGCAGAGCTCAGTGAGTCACAGACACACTGACAAAGGCTGCCCACTGTGCTCTGCAGACTGATTCCGTTGCTGTTTAGCTTCTTCAGAAGTGTTCTGCACTTTGGGTTTGCGTCACTCACTCTTCGTTTCCAGGCCTGGTCTCGTTATTGGAGATGGACAGACATGTGTACATTCCAATGGTAATCATTGCGTAACGATGCGCATACACTTACACGGCACCGTTACACAGAGCACCGCGCGCACACTGGTAGTACGCCTGCCTGTCTTCCTCTCTATTTGTGTGGAAGTGAGTGCGGTATTCTCTTTGGGAGACAACACGACGTAGCACGCTTCTCCTCGTGGCGCCAATGGTGCTGGCCAGGGCCCTCTCGCCTGCTTTGCCCTCCCCCTCCCCCTGTCCCGACTCTCATTTGTCTAGGCTACGGCGATCTTGCTGCCTTCGAGTTCTCATCAGTACTGATGTGCTGCAGCTTGGCCCTGTGGTTCAGTGCTCGTCCTTTATCTGTGCACCAGTCTGGCGTGTGCATCAGGCGCGCACTGTGTCCTCGTAGTTGAATGCAGCACCCATAGTCAATATACTGCAAACGTTCAGCAAACAGTGTTTGACAATGCACAAGTGGAACGAACGCTATGCGACAACATGACTAGGTGCGGGAGGTGTCGAGGTGCCGGCTTCGAGTGCTCATGACTGTTGTAGGCGATTTTTCTCAAGACTGCTGAATGCAGCACTCATAGTCAATATACTGCAGACGTTCGGTATCAAGTGTTTGACTTTGCGCAAAAGAAACGAACGCTGTGCATCAACTTGGCTAGGCACGAGACCGTTGCGTGTAGCCTAGTGTTGGGCTCATGGGTGAGACATGTCGATTTTTCTCAAGACTGCTGGATGCAGCACCCATAGTCAATATACTCCAGACATTCGACAAACAATGTTTGACTATGCACAAGAGGAACGAACGCTGTGGGTCAACATGGCTAGGCACGAGACCATTTTGTGTAAGGTTGGTTTGATGCTCATTTGTTATTGTAGGTGAGTTTTCTCGAGACTGTTGCATGCAGCGCCCATAGTCAATATACTGCAACCATTCAGCAAACAATGCTTGACAATATGCAACAGGAATGAACGCTGTGGGTCAACACAACTAGGCACGAGACGATTGCGTGCATGGTTGGTGTGGTGCTCATTGGTTATTGTAGGCGAGACAAGTCGATTTATCTCGAGACTGCTGGATGCAGCACTCGTAGTCAATATGCTACAGACGTTCGGCAAACATTGTTTGATTATGCGCAACAGAAACGAACGCTGTGAGGCGACTTGGCTCGGCACGAGGCCGTCAGGTTTTCTCTGCAACAGAGATTCCATGAGAGAAAGCGTTGTCGCTTGAAGACCGAGAACATGACCTCCGTCATCTTTTGCACCAAGAATAGCAAAGAACTTTGGCAAATAGAAGCTGAACCAGACTGAGAGGAGTTCGACGACCAGGACGCAGCCGTCTGGTGTCTTACAACAGTTGCAGTGCTGTGACTGTGAAATATCAAGAGCTGACCTTTGAGACTCATTCTTCATTCGGCTTTAACACGGCTCACTGAGGAGTCAATGAGTCGCTGCCGCCCTGCGTGAGACTGAGAGAGCGAATACAAAGAGCAGACTGGGAGTACACCCTCAGTCTTCACGGGGCCTCTCTCTTCTTGGGCTGGATTAAGTGCAGCACTTAATTTGAGTTGTGGGAGGACGCTAGCACGCATGACAACGAAATCACATCGGCACCTACTGGACAGTAACAGAGGACGATTTGTTTCAGAGAGAAACGTTGTATTGGTTAACACAATGGGGTAACAGATACGGGTTAAACAACGGTAGATCAATCCCACGAGGCGTTTCCGGAATCTCGAAGGTCCATTTCTATTCTTGACATGGATATTTAGCTGGAAGGTTCCTCATTCCATGCATTCGAAAGTTGCAGTTGACGGGCCATCTCTGTCATGAGAAAGGTATAGCTTGTTCGGCCCCACGCGAAAGACTTGCCATTTTTAGCGTGGCGATTTAGTTCCTCCTGGGTCAAATGGAGTTCCTCGAGAAGATGCTTGGCGACTGCGTCACTCTTAGCGTCATCGATCTGGGGATATTCGAGGAGATCTTCGCGATTGTGTTGCTGCCAATCCCACTCGTCAAACAGTGCATATTCAGGGAAAGGTTGTTTCGTAAAACGTGAGTTGAGTTTCTCCGGGGAATAGAGCTCAAGATACGTCACAGCTTTGCCATGAACCGCAACACGATCAGCTACAACAGATCGAAGTTCCACATTCGACTCCAGTTCTTCCTTAATCGAATCTAAATCACCTTCGAACGTGCCCATAAACAAGTGGCATTCCCTTTCAAACTGAGCTATATCGAACCAAACTTTCACGTTCTTTCGAGACTTGACTTGGTAGCGGTAAGTTACATAAGATATAAAGCAATTCGGGAAAATTTTTTCGAGACTAGCACTGGAGTTTAACAACTTGCTCACCTTCTCTACCTTGTCTCTCAAAACTTTTCGGATTTCGGCTTCATCGGTGTACTCGCAGTAGAGCAGGTTGACGGGACCAGAATGAAAAAGAACCTTCAGCGTCCAATACGACTCCGAAGGAGTTGAAACAAATCGAAGCCACATGTCATTTTCCAAAAGCAAGCATTCAGGAGTGTCGAAAAATAATTCGAACCTGCGAAAAGAGAAGGAAAGGAGAGGTGACAGGTCTTGGAGGCGATCAGGAGATATCACAAAATGGTGATGGAAAACCTTTGTGTCCTGGATTTCCGGCTTTTCGTCTTGAAGGCGAGCATGCGACAGGGCGTCAACGCCCTCATTCGAGGATGTTTCCCAAAAAAGGGTCGTCATGGTCGTGCGACCAGGACTCAATGTTTGGGGGTGCGTCTGACTCATTTTGCTCGTCGCGGAAAGCTGCTGTCAAACAAGACAATGAGGGGCAGGACTGGACTCTTGGGACAATATATCGGGAACTAGGATATTCCTCTTCCTCGGCCTCTCCCAGGACCCGCGTACAAATTTCGAAAGGCGATGGTCGACGGACAGGTTTGATTCTGCGCTTGGACCCAGTTTGGAGGAAGTGCGCGCTCTGTCCTTCCGCTGTGCCTCCGCTGAAGTATCGACGGTTACGATATTACGAAACAGGCACGACCGTCCAGCCAGACCAGTTTTTATAACCAAATGGAGAAGGATAGTGATAATGAAGATAGTGACCTGGATCGCCAGGCTCGGGAAGACCTAGATCGGGAACTGGATAAAGAATTTGGATATGTTGGTGATCGGGCTGCCGCCCAGCCACAAGCTACGAAGCCGACAAAATGTAGAAAACTAGAGAAACCCCAAACAGCAGAACAGCTCAACAAGGGTGGGTGGTCTGTGTCCTTGTACGATCGTCTTCTTCCCTTCTTCGCCCACATCAACATCGCGTAGTTGGAAGCGAGAGGCTCGTGAGGGTGCTCGTTGGTGGACAGATGTTGATGCATTGTGTGGGGAGAAGGTCTTACGGTCGTCGCTTCAGTTATCCCTTGCAACTCCTATACAACCCAATCCGGTCCCCGACAATTGTGTAATGTTTGCTGTTGCTGGTGGCACTGGTCATATCTTCGAATTGAGGTTGGCAAACCTTCCAGGAGACAGCAATTATTTTGTGGTTTTCTTTGTGTCGGAGGGCACCACTCTCCATGCTCTTTCTGGAGTCGCTGGGACTGGCTCAAAGAAGGAGAGGAGAAATAACCCTCTCCGTCATTTGGGAAGTGGGATCCTTCGCCATACGCTGAAGAGGCATGGAGATTATATGATGTTCAAAGACTTAATTCCGCGCATTAAATTTGAGACCTTCCTCAAGAGTTTTCACATGGACGATCGCGAGATCCTCAGCAATTCCGCTTCTCCTGTACCAATTGCCGGACCTTCATTGCAAGAACCAACATCTTCATTGCAAGAAACAACACGCCTTGTCGGCACAACTGACGTTTTAACTACCGCAGCCACCCGGACTCCTGTTGCCTCCAACCCTGAAGGATTGATGTCCAAAGAGCTTTCCGGAACAAAAGATTGAAGATGTGACAGTCCCTTTTCTCTAGATATTCAGAGCTCATACATTAAACATCCTTCTCCTTGTAGCCACAGCCAATAATCATATGCTCTTTGTGATGTCATTCCCCACAGCTGTTCATAAGTATCCTGCCGCCATGTGTAACCAGCGCTTCGAAGAATCTGCATATGGGTGATGTCACAGGATTGATTGACCTTCTTGAACAAGATGTCCTTTTCTTGTTCGGTGAGAACAACATCATTTGCAAGCCATGTAACCATCTCTGTTGTGAGTGAGCCAGTAAGTTCCAGTCGTTCGAGAGAAACGGGGCGACCATGGTTATACAACCATTTTGCATTGTCAAGTCTGTCATACCAGAGTGCAACCCATACATCACACTCACAAGGATATCCGATTGTCTGTAACCAGTCCAGCACATCAGGAGTGCACTCTGCACAGACGCTTCGAAAAGTACGTTCAACAGGTCTCCATGATCGTTCATAGCACCATTGGAGTGTAGCGAGTTGTTTTGATGGGAGAGGATACCTCCACCATACGGACACTCCATCACATGCCATTTTCATGTAAGCCCAGTTTAATAGATCCGTCTCATTTGCCAATGTAGCAGTGTTAACAATTAGGTTCATATCCACCTTGTATCTGGTTTTCTGTTCAAGGAATTGTAATAACTCAATACCACGCCCACTTTCCACGATGGCTTGTACATGATCCGAGTATAAATTGTCCAAGTAGAGATCGCCGCCTTGCCATTTGGTACACCTTTGTATGATATTGAACCTTGCATGCCGTAGTGCATGAAAAAGTACTCTTGTCCAGATGTACGTTGGAACAGTGGCTATTCGATGCAGAATCCATGTGATAGCCGCGGAATTTCCTGTCCGTGCAGCACGCATCAGGGCACGTTCACCTTTATGCTGGTCCAGTGAATGTGCCCTTGCAGGGAAATATTTGGTCAATAAACGACGAGTGCCATAGCCGAATAGGACAGCTTCAAAACATCTCTCACGTTGCCTGGATTGTCGAGTCAACTCCCAGTTTGACTTGGACGTTGCACCAAGAAAACGAGCAGACAATGGATCGAGGAGATTCACAATTGCACGTCGCATGTCTGAGATTAGACAGTCTTCCCAGCGATTGACTCTGACTTTCGGAGTCACTTCTCTTGCTCGTTTGGACATTTTGTTGACCCGTGCTTAGAGGAGAATGAACACAACAACAAGCTTCACTCTCCCTCCCCAGCGCACTTTCCTTCTCACCTATATCCTCCCTGAATCGTTTCGTCGACAATCCAAGAACAACCCATTGGTGGCTCATATCACATGCTTACATGCTGAGTTTCGCCGAGCAGAGACAATCCATAGCCATCAGATTTTGCTGGTAACACAATATTGTACATGTGGACATTTCGCCCATTGGTCCAGGTATCATCCAAAAGGAATGCAATTTTGTCACAAGTACACGACAAATATGCAATGCGGGACAATGACATTTTATGTATCATTGCTATCAATCTAAGAGATTGATGCATTTCTGCGAATGATGTTGGTGGTTTGTACTCTTGAAAGAAAGTAAACTTGTTTCAATCTCGGAATATTCTGGTTTTGATTGAAGATGAGATTTAAAACGACACAAACACCTCCTGATCATTCATTCTTCTCATCGGGCAAAAATGTCTCAGCCCAATACCATGAAGAAACCAGTGTCTCACTCCGACTCCAAGTCTGTCTTGGTGCTTTACGACCCCAACAAACCAAAGTCGACCATTGACAAGGTTGACAGCATTGTCAGTGGCACATGGAGGAACTTTCGCCTCTCCGAAGTGGGTGGTGGGGTCATTGTCTCCTTTCCCTCACACCGCGATGCAGTGAGCGCCAAGAGGCCTCTCCTTGAGAGTGGGATGTTTGTCCTGGTCAAGTTTATTGAGACTGTCAATACACACGTTTAGCCCTAACCCAGACTGATCACTCTTCACAATGGCCGTATACTGGCATCTTGTCCACTTTTCGTCCGAGAACCTCCAACAACCGGGTGACTTACATACCAATCTCCTCCTGGCAGAGAGACAATATGTAAGGAGACAATTTGACAATGCAATGAATTTGTCCATCTATCAACAATGTTCATGTGGGCATTACATGAGATGGTCAATGGATACGTTTTATCGTGCAGTGTCAATCGATGGTTTGGTGCGACCGGGTGTCCCGTGTACATATGCAAAGGTTGTGGTGAGTACTATGTCAAAGGAAGAGTTTATCAAGACAATGAAAGAGATGACAGGGGTGGTAACGACATAGATCATTTTCTTCGTACACTTGTAATAGAAAACAAATGAGACAGTCAATGTATTTGGAAGAGTGTTCCCATGGCCCAATAGTATCAAGTTCTTTATGTGTATCATGTCATAACGAACAATTGATTAAAATTTGAAAATTTCTTTTGCCCGAACCAAACCCGGGTCACCAAGATATGGCAACCGTGCCAAAGTATCAAATGCGCCATGCTGAACAGCCCAATCGTATGTACATTCATCGCCTACACCTCTTGCGCGAGAGCAGACCTGATTGCATCTGATGCGATCGTTGTCTCGGACCCACTCAAAGACTTTGACATTCCGGTGACGTGCTGCTTGCCATACAAGTTCCGGACCAATGATCTTAGTTGCTAACTTTTCTTGAAGTACCCATTCAAGAATCCGGCCTGTTGTATCGAAAGCAACAGCATTGCTCAAAGAGAAAGCAACAGCATTGCTCAAAGAGCTGTAGTCGGGATACTTGTCCAACATCCACGAAGCGAGTTCTTGATTCCCATTGATGACTGCAATAGAGAGATGCTTGGCTTCCAGGGTAAAACCCTTGTCATAAAGCCATTTGATAACTTCGAAGTTACCTCCTCGTACGGCATAAGTCAGAATGTCAAGGGGCCATTGACAGCGATTCTCCATGGCCCATTTCAATATCTCCAGATGCCCTCCTTCAGCAGCCTCTGCACATGTGCTTTCATTCCATGGGTACGTACGCCGGTGAAATTTTTTCAACAGTTCCAAATGCCCTCCACGAGCAGCACCAGCACAGAATGCAGTAGAAGTGCGAACTCCAAGAAATAGGATATGATTTAGGATAGGTATGTGGTTTCCTTTTGCTGCGTTGAAGATAGTTTTTTCGTCAATGGTACATCCTTTGGTCAATGACCATTGAAGAATTACCAAGTGACCGCCTTCTGCAGCTGCAGCGGGGATCCCATCGCCAATGCTATACCCAATCTCCTCAAGCCATTTAAGGACATCCAAATGACCACTTCGAGCAGCATTTTCCCAAACACAATCACCAAAAGGACAAGAGTTTACTTTGAGCCATTGGAGCATGTTAATATGCCCACCAGCAGCCGCACTTGCAAAAATAATTGCACTTAGTTTGCGTCTACGGTATTTCAGAAACCATTGGAGAAGTATTGTATTCCCTTTCATAGCGACATTCTCACACGCCTTGTTTGGTGCTTTCATCATGTAGAAAACATCACGGTGAAAACCTCGACAAGTCAGAGAGAGGCAGAAAATGTCCACGTCATCGAGATGTGCACAAATCTCCTTTCGGAGAATATCAAGAGGAAGGTCTGTGATGACTATATCGATTTCCATGGCATCCATTTTGGGGGTAGGAGAGAGAGGAGAGAGACTGAGTAATGAAATGACTGAACTGCTGCTGCGAGTTCAATCATGTCAACAAGTCTATCTTCGACAAGGATGAAGGAAGTGTGCACTGGCAAGTACGTGGTCAATATGGAACATGGATAGCAAGGACATTTGCTGAGAGACCTTCCTTCTTGTCACGGGTTCATAGAAATTGGGTTGATAGATTGCACCGAAATCGATTGTTCTGGATTGGCTTGATGTTACTTCAGGACAATGTATGTTGCATGCACCTGCCAGTGTTAAATAGTTGTTGTTAGTGCACGACCAGTGGTAATAACATAGATCATTTTCTTCCTTCATTGTTCCACACGTACCATGGCTCAATCCGACGGTGAATCCATTGGTCCGATTGCTCGGAAGATTCTCAAACTCCAGACCAAGGGTCCTCTTCAAGTCGACAACCCTATTCAAGCTGAGAAGAAGAAAGCGGTGAAGAAGAAGGAGAAGAAGAGCAAGGATCAACCAAAGGTCAAGACCAAGAAGACTCCCCAAAAGAAGGGGAAGGGGAAGAAATCCGTCGACTTGTCGAGTGTCCTCAATGACAAACAACTCGCTGAAGCTATTGGACACAAGGTCTTGGAGGCGATGCTCAAGAAATGATTGTTTCTATCATTGAATATACAATCTACAATCCATTTTCATATTTGTCCAACCATGCCAATACATCCGGATGTCCCCCTCGGATTCCCATTTCTTTTGTATGGTATGTAAACGGTCCATTGTTTTTCTCCATCCACTCGAGAATGTGGACATGTCCATTGAAAGCAGCCTCTGCACATGTCCAATGGTCCCACTCATGACCATTTGCCCTGAGCCATTGTAAAACAGGCAAATGTCCATATCTTGCTGCGCGCATACATCCTTGCATGCATTCAGCGATGCATTTCCAATGTTGATACATCCATTGTATCATGTCTAAATTCCCTTTTTCAATGATTTTCTCAGCCAACCAGTCGGTCATGTAAAACCCATTCGAAATCATCCATTTTAGAACGGCATATTGTTCGAGGTCTATGACATCGTCCATGATGTGGCACTTGTCAAGCAAGCGCTGTATGTACTCGTCACGTTGAATGGCATGGAAGAACTTTGATCCCTCATCCTTAAGCGTGGCATCTAGCAATGGCACATCTCCGCGCCAAACCATTTGCTTAAAGGATCGAAATGCACAGCTGTACAGTGGTCTAAACTCAATCGCCCATGCCATCAATTCGATTGATCCTTCTGCCGCAGCCCGTTCATGTAAACAAGGTGCCTTGTAGAAATAACATGGACCAATGTGTTGCAAGTATTTGCATGTATACGACAATGCAACACGTGACGCGTAGGGGATGTGTTTTAGGATTTCATTTTTGATAAGTTCTACTGGGAGATCAAGGATGGGAGGAATATCGATTGTGGGAGAGATATCCGGTTCAAGCAATCGCTTCATGGTGGAAAAGAGAGTAACCACGGGGTCATTCTGTTGTTGTTCGTGCCAAATGCTGACCCCTGTTGCTCCACTTTACGAAGTCTTGCACTTTCGTGTCATCTCTCAACATGAGAAAGATCCACAAACATATCGTGTGCAACGGCATGTCGCTTCGGAGACAAACAATCGCATGAAAATTGGAACGCATTACGGATATGCAGCCATCATTGACCAAAAGACGGATACTGCCTATCCAATCAATCCAATCCATGGTTTTCCCTTGGTGAGATTGAACGTGTTTGAAGGAGACAAGTTGCCATGTATCACCTTCATGGTGGCCGCTTACACTTTGGTGGAGGAGACAATCCTTGGTTTTTGTGCACAATCTGTAACATCGATTGCTCCCGTACCACCAATGATACGCTCACCAATCCTGAGTGACCCTCGTCTCCAAACACGCAACGAGCAGAAGAAGCTCAGGAAGAGACTCGCTGCATTGAATAGAGCCCTCCAAGTTGAGAAGCGCATCTCGCTGTTGGTGACGGCTGTATCGGGTTTTACACCCATTGTTAATCCATTGTCATAATTACAACACCAATACATTTGGATTGCATTGTTACAAAATGGATGTTTGTATTGTTGACAATTTCAATTCCATGGAAACTATCCTCCCATTTGAAATGCGTCTCGAGATTGCATTATCTCTTCCCCTACTTCCAGCATTGCGATCGGTCGCATTGTCAAAATGGGATACAACCCCAGACAACAAACAATATGCTGTCTTGTTATTGTCAAAATCTCTCCTCGATCGAGATTTCCTATCCATTGCAAAACATGCCAGCCAATCTGTACCCGTAACACATGCTCTTGTTGGAATGTTTATGGAACATCTCATCGAATTGTCTCCCAATTTGTCTGGTGATTTCATTGATCGGATCAAGACTGATCCACATTTCCTGTCTTGGTACATGGAATCGTTTCGCTTCTTTCTTGAAGCAACTAAGCACATTCCATTGCCACGTAAATATACAAACATTCCGAATAGAATGGCATTGGCCTCTGCTCTCCTACGAGATTTTTATGTCACCCCCTTTGTACGGGCACTTCACTCACTCGAACATCCCACAATAACATGGTACTATCATGTCATGGCCGAACTCATGGGGAATGCATTTGCTCTGTTTTGCTCTCGATCTTTGTTGAAACGCAAGGAAATCATCTGGGTAACAATGCAAAATGAAGATGGATTGGATGTTACTTTTTCGATTGATGGATCCACATTGAACGACTTTCGGATTCTTGTCAGCATACAAAGCTTACCCAGAACAAACCGAGTCAAATGGAAACACCACTTGACCTCGTTTGAAGGTGTGCCATTGGATCAAGTCAGGGATGTGGCACATGCACTTTTCCAAACAATCTTAATGCAATTGGATCCATGGATTGAACTATATCTTCCCCTTGGTATCACAATCCCTCAAAAGATCAGACGACCCGGTGACCTTCCCGCGATACCCAATGTTGGTATCATGGGCCTGTCTCATGGTATGCGAATCAAACTAGATCACGACAGTCGCCTCTCAACCGCCCAGCCTATTACACGGACAAATCGACGAGAAGAGTTGCTCAAGGTAGCCTACCTCCCAGCCACTGGTTACTGGTGGAGTTAGATGGACCTTCTCATACTGGCCGTCTTGTTTGGATGTGGCGTTGTCGGACTTGTCTACGCGGCAAAGGCTGGAGTGGCGATGTATGAAAAATTCCATGTTCAGTGAGTGCTGTGTATTCATTAAAATGGATCGATTTCACCCCCTTCCACAGAATCGGGTTGTCGCTTTCTCTTCGGAGGGTTTTTTCGAGTTGCAATACATGCATTCCGCATATGAGACAAAAGCTCATGGTAGCTCATAAATGTTGAGCTGCAATTGAGGCAGGTTGGAAGGGCTACGGGGCCCGTTGGTACAGCTGGTACGGCAAGCGATGCTACCGGATGGTGCATGTGCTGATGGAGTGTCATGTCCACGAAAGGATTGTTACATTGAACACACATCTGATTGGGATGGAAAGCCTTGACATGATCGCGAAGTTCATGTGAAAACAAAACAGTCGTGCAAAAGGGACAAGGTGTAATCAACAGTGTATTCGACATGGTCGAGCAAGACAATGAACATCACACAACAACTTTCAATTCCGATCCATTGCTGAACTCGTCCTGGAGGATGGTTGTGACAAAGTTCCAGTATGTCTTGTACTTCTCTGGATCAGTGTCAAATCGGACAGAATATTTGAGGTCCTTCAACGATACCGCGCATTCGAGATCACTCACATCATACGATTCCAATACAGTTGACTCATCTTCACCTTCCTCGAGACTGCACATCAAAGCATCGAACTTTAGGTTGCTGATTTTCATAAAACATCTGGGTTCAAAGGCAACACCCTTTCGGCTACCCAAGGATAAGTAGATGAGGACTTTGCCCTTGTGCTCGGTCCATGTGTCATTGATTTCAACACTTTCTATTCCTCTCTGGCGTTTCATTGAGATGACACAAGTTCTGTCTAATGAAGTCAACCAAGACAATGACCAATGTCTACCCAATCCAAGACCCGATTCGAGGCTGTTCCGCCTTATCACCTGACACAATAGCATCGATCAAATTCTCTGGCACACCTTCTCCATATTCAGCATCAAGTTCCTCCACATTGAAATTGATTCTTGGATCGTCTTCCAACTTGCGTGTTTTGAGCAGGCTATTGATTCGAACCTCATGTGTCTTGTCACACAACAGTCGGTAGATAGTCGCCGGCTGTTCATTTCCAACGCGTAGAACACATGATTCAGCTTGTATGCGTTGCACATTGTTTAGGCACGGATCCAACTCTATGATACAATCCACAAAAGGGAGTCGTGGGAGTCGTTGGCTTGCGATGATATAGGTAGTGCCCATGACTGAACCATTGTGTCCCTCAAAATCCTTGAGTGACTCCTCTCCGGATTGTACCATGTCCTGGTAAGTGCCATAAACCAGTGGGATCGGGGCTGTGGTGGACTTGGGATTGTGGATATTGTCATGGTAAAGCGTCATGATGTTTGACCTTGTTTGATTTTGTAGCAAGCGCTGCAATCTACGCAATCCAACCTTAAAGGTTGATAAGATGAGAATTTTTCCCTTGCCCTTTGCACGAAATTCATTGATAAGATTCATTGCCATCTCCATCTTGGAGCTCACGTAATCGAGCGCTCCCACTGTTTTAGCAGTTTGTTTCAATATGTCGGACAATCCAACAACTTTGCTCCTGAAGAATTGATAGATGGCAGAGTTGTCTGGAGGACCTCTCGCCCGTTTGTTGTTCAATTCTCCCAGGGCAGCATCGGATATCATATTCAATGAGACAGGAGCCATGCGCAAAAGCTTTACGCCTTCGTCCAGTTTAAACAGAGCGGGTCTGTTGTTCATGGCATTCGATACATCAGCTTCAATGGTTTGATAGAATTCCAGTTCAATCGGGGTCATGCTGACAGGGTTCTCCTTTTCAAATGGTGTCACCAAGTTGCGAGTACTGGAACCATATGTAACCTTGTACTCGTTGGTGAGAATGATGTCCTTGGGTTGGCTGATAAGAGTGTCGAATGTACCACCTGCCAGGGATAATTGTAATGCGAGATCCTTCTCAGACTCCTTTTTGTGCAATGGATTGTTCAATACCCACCGATAGTCAACGTGTCCAATGATGCGCAAGAAGGAGGTGTAATCCGTATCTTGTCTAACCCACAATTGGCTCTCGTCGAGGACCACTCGGGCAAAGAACTCGGCAATTTTTCTCGTGGCATCGGGATTGTCTTTAAATGCATCGATAAGGTGATGGGGTGTCGTGAGAACAACATGAGTTTTCAAGGGGGTTTTATCAATTGTAGTGTAGATATCACTCCCTTCATAACTTGGGTGCCAGACAACACATTGAATGTCTTCAAACGCTCGAGTAAGCTCGTCAATCCAATGGTAGATCATTCCAAATGGTGCGAGGATTAACGTTCGCCCTGGTTTCACATGCATAAGGCCTACCACAATTTGTTCCTTCCCGAGACCAGTCGCACATGTCAGCATACCACCACGAAATGCACCAATGCCAAACTCACGGTTAACCATCCATTTGATGGCTTCTTTATGAAACATGGGAATGCCTGAGCGCGCGAGCTTTGCATCGATAGCAGCACTTTCGCGTTGTATTTGTTCTGGAAATTTGATGTTCAGGGAGGTCAATTGAGCTTGAACCACGGGGTCTAGGTGTTGTAGTGTATTCGCACTAAGGTCATCCCGCGAGAGGACATTTCGCTTGAAACTATCGGGAAGCTCATGGAGCAATCCATTCAATCTTGTAAAAGCCGGGGAATCTCGATGGAGTCGATTGAGGTGGACCATGAATTCATGAAGTAATCGATAGAGTAAAGGCATTTCATTGTCTGCAATCACATCACCAATCCATGTGTTTATGGGCAGGAGCAGAGGGTCCACAATATTTTTGTTATCGTTCTTATCCGAAACCAAACTACCGATTGCGGATGTGATGAAAGCCTTCAAGTACAGCGAAGAATTGCCCGTACCACCGACATCATCAAATGGAGGGATGTGTCTTGGTGGTGTTTGTTGTAGAAGAGGGATGAACATTTGTAGGATGAACGATGATCGATTGGGTTGTCTGTGACGGATCTCATTTAGGACAATCTCCTTTGTTTTCTTGGCGACAGATGGCGAGCGAAAGTCAGTGTACCACTTGTCATCTTCTGCTTGTACAAAGATGAGTGCGGCCTTTGTTACATTGTGCATTTCGTCGGGCTTGTCCTTACTATTTCTCTCCCATGCCCTTCCGAGTATTAAGACAAGGGTCGGGAAGTGGGTAACAACCAGGTTGAATGTTGTATCATCATCACCAGTAATGGCAATAAGAAACGTTTCAAATCGCAACAGTCCATCGCCAGGTCTGTCCTCATCGAGATAGAGATGAAACCTATCGCCTGGTCTACTATCATCATCCGAGTCCACGCTTGGAACACGCGGCGAGGGAGGACGCTTTGTCATGTGTTTGTTTAGCGAGACAATGGCGGAGGGAGAGAAAGTGGGACTCAGCGCATATCAAACAGTTTTATTACACAAATGAAGAACCACCAGCATTTACCCATCAACCCAAAATCCAAGTGTTTTCTCTTGATTGTCTGGTTCATCAAAGATGATCTTGCTGAGCACTTCTGATACGTGCCCAGTGGTCTCCACCAATGCGTCACTGTCATTGCGAGCGCGTTCATTGGCTTCTTCATCTTGATCATCGACATCTTGATCGCCGAGAGTAGTCGCATCACCTGTTGAAATAAACTTCTCCCAAGCAATGCGCTTCTGTTTGACATAGGTTGACACGTTGATTTCAAATGTCTTGCCGGTCAACAAGCGGATAATCTCCACTATCTTGGATTGTCCAACACGAACAACTCGTGCTTCGGCTTGTACTTGCTGAGCATATGTGAGACAAGGGTCAAGTTCGATAATACAATCAGCCACTTGAAGATTGAGTCCTTGTCCTCCGGCAAGATAGGTAATACCCATGACCTTGGTAGTGCCATCCTTTGAACCGAAGCGATGACGAATCTGTTTTCGCTCGGCAGGAGTAGTCTTGCCAGTGTAGACTTCCATGACACCCCCTCTTCCAGCCTTGTCATGAAGCAACTTTTTGAGCAGATCCAGTGCATCCACAAAGAATGAGAAGACGATAACCTTCTTGCCAGCATCAATGCGCTCAATGATCAAGTCGAGTGCAGACCGCATCTTGGCACTAATGTACTTGTCGCTTTTGATATAGGTCAGGGGATCCAAACCAAAGGCCGACTGTCCTGTCCTCACGAGAGCTGAGGCAAATGCAGACCAGGCACTGGATTTCTTTTGAAACTCAGCAATTCGCTCAGCGTCCAGTTTGTCGAGCACGATGTCGGGAATCAGATTCATTGAAATGGCGGCCATTCTCATGTAAATCATGTAACCACCATCAAGCTTGATGCTTGAGTATTTACGCGTTGTTTCCTTCTTGACGGTATCGAAGATGTACTGATACAACTCCAAATCGACTGCATCCATGTCAACACGCAGCTCTCGTTCTGTATGAGAGACGAGGGTAATGGTATCGGGACCATAAACAAGCATCTTCATATGTGTCTTCAACTCTTCCTTGTGTTGCATCTGTAACATGTCCAAATCACCGCCGGCAAGTACGAGCTGATTGATCAAATCCTTGATCCTGTTTTTGTAAGGTGTTCCAGTCAAGCACCACTTGTAGGGGATGCGAGCCAACACTTCCTTTAGCTTCACATATGTCCCAGCTCCTGCATTTGCCCAAATGTGACTCTCATCGAGGATCATGCGGTCAAATGCAAATGTTTGGTCTTCTTCCGACAATCGCCTGTACGAATCAGCACCCTTGACAAAGGTATGAGGAGTGGTGATGACAATTCCAACGCCTTGTCTCCTCCATGTTAACATGTTGATTATACCATACTCCATCTCACGCCTTGTCGATTCAGAGTGGTGCCAGATCTTGTACTTGATACGTCCATTGAATGCCTTGTGAATTTCATTTGCCCACTCAGAAATAACACCCAATGGGACAAGGACCAATGTCATCCCGCCACCTAATGTTGCCAAGGTGAGTGCCATGCGAGTCTTGCCCATGCCAGGAAGACATGCGACCATTCCACCTTTGAATGTGTAGTTGTTGGATCCTTGATCAATGCCATTCTCTCGGGCATACATCCATTTGACCACTTCTTTTTGATAGTCATAGAGAGATTCTTTTGACAAGAGCTCGTCAAAGCCTACACTCGCGGCTTGTTCGGGTTCGGGAAACTCCTCGTTGATACGGATGAGTTTTGCTTGGGCAACTGAGTCAATTGCCTCCAAT
>Ga0247820_10000270_pt1 | contig 27003 bp, 21 predicted proteins | sample 13C_Glucose_Day1_2_FD_192480 | JGI IMG/M metagenome (GOLD analysis project Ga0247820, IMG submission 192480) | Soil microbial communities from agricultural site in Penn Yan, New York, United States - 13C_Glucose_Day14 | ecosystem: Environmental > Terrestrial > Soil > Agricultural land | place...
GGCCGCGGCCACCGGGCCCGCCCCGCAGGGCGCCGAGCCCGCCCTCCCCGGGGACGGCGGCGAGCTTCCCCTCTTCCCGCTCCAGCCCCCGCGCACCGGCCGTGACCTGCTCGCCGACCACATCGCGGCGATGGTCTGCTGCGCCGCGATGGACACGGCGGGCGCCACCCCCGGCCTCGACTGGCTCGACGGCCCCGCCCTCCTCCTCGGCGGCGCACGCGTCCCGGACCTGTCCCCGCAGGTCATGACCCTGATCGAGGACGGCGACCCGTCCGCCCTCGGACAGTGGCTGACCCGGCAGGGCATACGCCCGGAGAAGCCCGTACGGCTCGTCTGAGCCCACGCCCGCCCGCGCACTCCGGAGCTGACTCTTCCGCTTTCAGTCAATTCACGACGAACGGTGACGGAGTACGTGCGAAATGTGATGTGCTGGGACCGTTCGCGCCCCCTGGCAAGAGCGCGCGACATACGACAAACACATAACTGGCGGCAGGTGTCATCCGCCGGCCGACTGCCGGGCAGCACCACGCACCGCATCGCGACGGGGGCGCGAGGGAGGGGAGCGATCATGGGTTCGGAGCAGACCCGCCGCTGGGAGTCGGGAGCACTCGCGCACGCAGTGAACGATCCCTTCGGGCTCGGCCCCCTCCCCTGGCTGCGCGGCAGCGAGACGTACTTCGGCGACACCGGCCAGGTCGTCCCCTGGTACGTCGACCCGGAGCCCTGCCCGGACCCGGCGCGGTCCGCCGTCCGCATCCCGCGGCAGGGCGGGCGCACGGTCCCCGGTCCTCGCGCGTCCGGCTCCGTCGGGCCCCGCGCGGCCGACGACGTGCGCCGCCAGATCAAGGGCTTCGCCTCCACCGGAGGGGTCGCCCCCGGCGAGTCCATCGACTTCCACATCACCGTCGACCCGCCCCAGGCGTTCGACGTGGACGTCTACCGGATCGGCCACTACCAGGGCGACGGCGCCACCAAGATCACCTCCAGTCCCCGTCTCTCCGGCATCGTGCAGCCGCCACCGCTCACCGCCGACCGCACCGTCTCCTGCCACCACTGGTGGCTGTCCTGGCGGCTGCCGGTCCCGTCGTACTGGAGCGTCGGCGCGTACGTCGCCGTCCTCACCACCGCCGACGGCTACCGCTCGCACATCCCGTTCACCGTCCGCGACAACCGTCCGGCCGACCTCCTCCTGGTCCTGCCCGACGTGACATGGCAGGCCTACAACCTCTACCCGGAGGACGGCCGCACCGGCGCCAGCCTCTACCACGCCTGGGACGAGGAGGGCCGGCTGCTCGGCGAGTCCGGGGCCGCCACCACCGTCTCCTTCGACCGCCCCTACGCGGGCGCCGGTCTCCCGCTGCACGTCGGCCACGCCTACGACGTCATCCGCTGGGCCGAGCGCTACGGCTACGACCTCGCCTACGCCGACGCCCGCGACCTGCACGCCGGCCGGATCGACCCCACCCGCTACCGGGGCCTGGTCTTCCCCGGCCACGACGAGTACTGGTCGGCGCCCATGCGCACCGCCGTGGAACGCGCCCGCGCGCACGGCACGTCCCTGGTCTTCCTCTCCGCCAACACCCTGTACTGGCAGGTGGAGCTCGCCCCCTCCCCGGCCGGCCCGGGCCGCCTGCTGACCTGCCGCAAACGCCAGGGCCCCGGCAGGCCGACGCTCTGGCGGGAGCAGGACCGCGCCGAGCAGCAACTGCTCGGCATCCAGTACGCCGGGCCCGTCCCGCAGCCCCATCCGCTGATCGTGCGCAACGCCGGACACTGGATGTGGGAGGCGACCGGCGCGCACGAGGGCGACGGCATCGACGGCTTGGTCGCGGCCGAGGCCGACCGCTACTACCCGCGCACCCCGCTGCCCGAGCACGAGGAGCGGGTGCTGCTCGCCCACTCCCCGTACACCGACCGCGAGGGCGCCCGCCGCCACCAGGAGACCTCCCTCTACCGGGCCCCCTCCGGCGCCTGGGTCTTCGCCTCCGGCACCTTCGCCTGGTCACCCGCCCTTGACCGCCCGGGCCACGTCGACGCCCGCGTCCAGCGGGCCACCGCCAACCTCCTGGACCGCATCTGCAAACGCGACTGACCCCTCCGCGCCACCCCGTACGGAAACCTTCCCGCGCATACGGGAGAATCGACGTACTCGGCCCGCCCTCTCCCGCCACCACCCAGTGGGAGCCCTGCGGGCGCACCCTTTGTTCAACCCCACGGGGAGGCACCGTGTCCGGATTCGTCGAAAAGCCCGAACCGCTGCAGGTTCCGGGCCTGGTGCATCTGCACACAGGCAAGGTGCGCGAGCTGTACCGCAACGAGGCGGGCGACCTCGTGATGGTCGCCAGCGACCGCATCTCCGCCTACGACTGGGTGCTGCCGACCGAGATCCCGGACAAGGGCCGGGTCCTCACCCAGCTCTCCCTGTGGTGGTTCGACCAGCTCGCCGACCTGCTCCCCAACCACGTCCTGAGCACCGAGCTGCCGGCCGGCGCCCCCGCCGAGTGGGAGGGCCGCACCCTCGTCTGCAAGTCCCTGAACATGGTCCCGGTGGAGTGCGTGGCCCGCGGCTACCTCACCGGCTCGGGCCTCGTCGAGTACGACGACACCCGGACCGTCTGCGGCCTCGCCCTGCCCGAGGGCCTGGTGGACGGCTCGGAGCTGCCCGCCCCGATCTTCACCCCGGCCACCAAGGCCGCCGTCGGCGAGCACGACGAGAACGTCTCCTACGAGGAGGTCGCCCGCCAGGTCGGCGCGGAGACCGCCGCCCAGCTGCGCCAGGCGACCCTCGCCGCCTACTCCCGCGCCCGGGACATCGCCCGCGAGCGGGGCATCGTCCTCGCCGACACCAAGTTCGAGTTCGGCTTCGACGGCGACACCCTGGTCCTCGCCGACGAGGTGCTCACCCCGGACTCCTCCCGCTTCTGGCCGGCCGGGCAGTGGCAGCCGGGCCGCGCCCAGCCGTCGTACGACAAGCAGTATGTGCGGGACTGGCTGACCTCGGCCGAATCGGGCTGGGACCGCAGGAGCGAGCAGCCCCCGCCGCCGTTGCCGCAGCACGTCGTGGACGCCACCCGCACCAAGTACGTGGAGGCGTACGAGCTGCTGACCGGCACCGGCTGGAGCTGAGCGCACGACGAAGGCCCCGGTCGATCGACCGGGGCCCCGATGTGGAGCGAACGACGAGGTTCGAACTCGCGACCTCAACCTTGGCAAGGTTGCGCTCTACCAACTGAGCTACGTTCGCATGCGCCGTGGCGCGAGAACCACTATACCCAACCTCGCTCCCGTGCGAGACGGACCGCCGCGTGACGGTTCTCCGCCCCGAGCTTCGTCACGGCCGAGGAGAGGTAGTTCCGCACGGTCCCCTGGGACAGCGCGGCCCGCTCGGCGATCTCCGCGACGGGCGCCCCGTCCGCCGCCAGCTCCAGCACCTCGGCCTCCCGCGCGGTCAGCGGGGAGTCGCCGGCGGCGATCGCGTCGGCGGCCAACTCGGGGTCGACGTAGCGGTTTCCGGCGTGCACCGTGCGGATGATCTCCGCGAGCCGCTGCGCGCTGACGGTCTTGGGGACGAACCCGCGCACACCCGCCGCGAGCGCCCGCTTCAGATGTCCCGGCCGCCCGTGTCCGGTCACGATCAGCACCCGGCAGCCGGGCAGCTCCGCCCGCAGGGATGTGGCGACCTTCACACCGTCCGCGCCGGGCATCTGCAGGTCCAGTACGGCGACGTCGGGGGTGTGCGCCCGCGCCATGGCCAGCGCCTCCGGTCCGGAGGCCGCCTCGGCGACGACCGTCAGATCGTCCTCGAGCGACAGCAGCGCGACCAGCGCGCCCCGGATCAGGTGCTCGTCGTCGGCCAGCAGCACGCGCAGGGGTCCGGATGACGTCATGAGGCGACCTCGTTCGCTTCGCGAGGGGCGGGTACGGCGGCGGCGTGGCCGGCGTCCGACGGCAGCGGGACCTCGGCCGTCAGCCGGAACATCCTGCTCCCGGCGGGTCCGGCCCGCAGGGTCCCGCCGATCTCCGCCAGCCGCTCCCGCAGTCCGACGAGCCCGGAGCCCCGGCCCGTGCCGCCGCCGTCCGGAGCCCCGTCGTTCTCCACCGTCAGCACCACCCGTCCCGCCAGCACCCGCACGCTCACCGTGCACCGCCGGGCGTCCCCGTGCCGCAGCACGTTGGTGGCCGCCTCCCGCACCGCCCAGCCGAGGGCCGCCTGCACGGGGGCCGGCAGCCCGGCCGTGGGTCCGGTGACCGTGCACTCGATGCCGGCCGCCGTCAGCACGCCCTGGGCGCCCGCGAGCTCGCCGGCCAGGTCGGCCTCGCGGTAACCGCGCACGACGTCGCGCACCTCCTTCTGCGTCTCGTGCGCGAGGCGCTGCACCTCGACCATCTGCGTCACGGCCTCCGGGCGCCCCCGCTGGGCCAGTTGCACGGCCAGCTCGCTCTTCAGCGCGATCACGGTGAGGTTGCGCCCCACCACGTCGTGCAGGTCGCGCCCGAACCGGAGCCGCTCCTCGGCGACGGCGAGCCGGGCGCGGGTCTCCCGGGCCTCGTCCAGTTCGTAGACGGCGTTGAGCAGCCAGCCGGAGAAGAGGTAGGTGAAGGCGAAGAACCCGCCGCCGACCAGCACGACCAGGGCGGTGAACAGGGCGACCACGACGGGCATGCCCAGGGCGGCGGCCACGGCCAGCGTGCCCGCCGCGAACCCCGCCACGGAGGTGAGCACCCGCCGCCGGCCGCGGACGCCGATGGCGACCGCGCCGGCGCCGAAGGTCACCACCACGGCGAAGACCCCGCCGGCCGCCCCGTCGACGTTCTCCCCGGCGGGCCCGTGCGCGGCGACGAGGAGGGCGGCGACGGCGGTCACCGTGGTGGCGGCGCCGAGCGTCCACAGGGTGCGGACGGGCTGCTCGCGCCCGCCGCGCAGCCAGTCCAGGGCGCGGGAGGCGGTCACGGCGCAGAGCACGCTGTGCACGGCGGCCAGGGACATCAGCAGGGTCGCCAGCCGGGGTCCCACCTGGCCGAACACCGGAGCGCCGGCCGAGACGAACTCGATCCCCGCGAACGAGTGGAACGACCACCGTGTGTACGTCTCGATCTTCGCCGGTGTGCTCTTGCGCCGCCACCAGCCGCCCGGGCCGCTCATCCGCCGTGTCTCCCTGCCCTCGTCCGTGTCAGCGCCGCGGTTCCCACCGGAACCACCGGCGTACAGCAAACACCGCCAGAACGGTCCAGGCCACCGCCGCCGCGACGGCGCCCAGCGCCTCGGCCGCCGACAGGTCGCCGGTCCAGCCACCGCGCACCAGGGTGACGACCGGGGTGAGCGGCAGCAGCTCGCAGAAGGAGGCCAGCCGGTCGGGGAGCAGCTCCAGCGGGACGAACATGCCGGAGCCGAGCATCGAGACGAACATCAGCGGCATCGGGGTGACCTGCGCGCTCTCCCCGGTCCGGGTGTGGCTCGCGGTGACCGCCGCGAGCGCGGCGCACATCACCAGGCCCAGCAGCAGGCCGAGGACGGCCAGGTGCGGGGCGGACGGCGCGGGCAGGTCGAGCAGCACGGAGCAGCCCACCGTCAGCAGCAGGCACTGGGCCAGCCCGGTGAGGACGGCCGGCAGCGCGGACCCGCCGAGGATCTCGGCGTCCCGCAGCTCGCCCGTGCGCAGCCGCTTGAGGACGAGCTCCTCGCGGCGGACGACGAAGATGCCGACGAGCGCGGAGTACACGGCGAACAGCAGGGAGAAGCCGACGGCGGCGGGCAGGACGACGGTGCCGGGGGTCAGTCCCGCCTCGGCGAGGTCCATCTCCTCGGCCGCCGACCGCACGCTGAGCGGCAGCACCAGCGGCACGAACAGGGCGGCGACGAGCGTGCCCTTGCTGCGTCCCAGGAGCGTCAGTTCGGCGCGGGCGAGCGAGGTCATCCGGCTCATCGGTGTGGTCGTGGTGGTGCTCATGCCGCGTACTCCTTCGGCGCCGTCGCGCCCGCCGACGCGTCCTTGGCGATCCCGAGGAACGCCTCCTCCAGTGACGCCGACCGCACGTCCAGCCGGCGCAGTTCCACTCCGGCGCCCTGCGCCCACGTCAGCAGTCCGGTGGCGGCGCGCTGCAGTTCACGGGTGCGCAGCCGGACGGTCCTGCCGTCCACCGTGTGGTCGCTCACGCCCAGTTCGGCGAGCGGCGGCAGATCGCCGACGAAATAGCCGTCCGGCAGCTCGAAGGTGATCCGGGACGGTTCGGTGGCGGTCACCTCGGCGGGGGTGCCGGTGACCGCGATCCGGCCCTCGTGCATGATCGCGAGCCGGTCGGCGAGGTTCTCGGCCTCCTCCAGGTAGTGCGTGGTGAGCAGCACGGTCGTCCCGCCGTCGCGCAGCGCGCCGACCAGCTCCCAGGTGTCCCGGCGGCCCTCGGCGTCGAGCCCGGTGGTGGGTTCGTCGAGGAACAGCACCTCGGGGTCGCCGAGCAGCGCGAGCGCCAGGTCCAGCCGGCGCCGCTGGCCGCCGGACAGCTGCTTCACCCGGACTCCGGCCTTCGACTCCAGCCCGACCAGGGCCAGCACCTCCCGCTCGGGGCGGGCCCCGCTGACGCATCCCGCCCACATCCGGGCGGTCTCGGCGACGGTCAACTCGGAGGGGAAGCCCCCTTCCTGGAGCATGACGCCGGTGCGGGGCCGGATGGCGGCGCGTTCGGTGTACGGGTCGTGGCCGAGCACCCGGACCTGCCCGCCGGCCGGGGAGGCGAGTCCTTCCAGCAGTTCGACGGTGGAGGTCTTGCCCGCTCCGTTGGTGCCCAGCAGGGCGAAGACCTCCCCGCGCCGCACGGAGAAGTCGATCCCGCGCACCGCCTCGAACCCGCCCCCGTAGACACGTCGCAGGCCGGTGACCTCAATCACGTGTTCGTGTTCGTTCGCTTCCATGCTCCGAGCATCCCGGCGGCCGGGACGCCGGGGCAGTGCGCGCTGTCATCGCGGGGCATGACATATGTCAGACGGGGTGCTCGCACGGCACACGAAAAGACCCCGGTCCGAGGGACCGGGGTCTCATTTCCCGAGCGGACGACGAGGCTCGAACTCGCGACCTCAACCTTGGCAAGGTTGCGCTCTACCAACTGAGCTACGTCCGCATTGCCTCCGACCGGCTCTCACCGATCGGCGCGGGCACCAGCCTACCTGATCCACAAGGGTTCCCGGTACGGCGGTGCGGAGCGGGTGACAGGAATTGCACACTGCGCCTTCCCCCTGGAAGGGGGATGTTCTACTACTGAACTACACCCGCAAGTCTCCGTGAGCCGGGGCCTTTCGGCCTCGCCCCTCGGCGTGCTCCAGACTCTAGCTGATCAGCGGGGGTGCTGCGCAAGTCGGTTGACGGGAGGGGCGGGTGACCGGCCGTCGGCACGGATCACCCGACCGGCCCCGGCGGCCGTCGCGCGGCCGGCTCACTGCGCCGCCGCGAACGCCTCGTAGACCTTCTTGGGGATCCGTCCCCGCGCGGGCACGTCCATCCGGTTCGCCTGCGCCCAGGCGCGCACGGCGGCCGGGTCGGGGGCGACCTCCGTCTGCCGGTACGCCTTGCCGGAGCGCGACCGCTTGCGTCCGGCGTCCACGTAGGGCGCGAGCGCCTTCCGCAGTTCGCCCGCGTTGGTTTCATTGAGGTCGATCTCGTACGACTTGCCGTCAAGGCCGAAGGCGATCGTTTCCGCCGCTTCCGAGCCGTCGATGTCGTCAAAGAGAGTGACTACGACCTTCTGCGCCACGAATATCGGTCCCTTCGTGCGGCACCTGTCGTCCGGCGCGTCCGTGACGACGTGCCGGGACGTCGCCGAGATGTCGGCCGTCCGCCTGTAATCGGGCAAAGTATCTGCTAATGACAATTCATTTGTACAGTGCCCGGCATTGCATTGTGAAGCCCGACTAAATCTGTCCGCGTGTCCGGGGCGCAATAGCGATGTGCGAGTGAACGCGGATCTTTCCCGGATCTTTTCCCAGGAGTCTCCCGGCGAGGCCGGATCGTGACCGCGCTCACGTAGATTCCTACAACTCTACTCGCGTAGAAATTTTGTACGGGTAGTCTGAAGGAACCTGCTCAGCACCACACACCGGGAGTGCCAGTGGCACGCGTCGTAGTCGACGTCATGCTCAAGCCGGAGATCCTCGACCCCCAGGGCCAGGCGGTGCAGCGCGCACTGCCGCGACTGGGTTTCGAAGGGATCTCGGACGTCCGCCAGGGAAAGCGATTCGAACTGGAAGTTGACGGGCCGGTCGACGAGGCCGCGCTCGCCCGTATCCACGATCTTGCGGAATCCTTCCTCGCCAACACCGTGATCGAGGACTTCACCGTGCGCGTCGAGGAAGTCGCGGAGGCCGTGAAGTGACCGCTCGTATTGGCGTCGTCACTTTCCCCGGCAGTCTGGACGACCGGGACACGCAGCGCGCGATCCGCGTGGCGGGCGCCGAACCCGTCTCCCTGTGGCACAAGGACAAGGACCTCAAGCAGGTCGACGCCGTGGTGCTCTGCGGTGGTTTCTCGTACGGCGACTATCTGCGCGCCGGCGCCATCGCCCGCTTCTCGCCGGTCATGGACACCGTCATCGAGCAGGCCAAGGCCGGCCTCCCGGTCCTCGGCATCTGCAACGGCTTCCAGATCCTCACCGAGGCGCACCTGCTCCCCGGCGGCATGCTGGGCAACGACCACCTGCACTTCATCTGCCGCGACCAGAAGCTGCGGGTGGAGAACGCGGACACCGCCTGGACCACCGACTACACGGCCGGCCAGGAGATCCACATCCCGCTGAAGAACATGGACGGCCGGTACGTCGCCGACCGGCGGACGCTGGACGAGCTGGAGGCCGAGGGCCGGGTCGCCTTCCGCTACCTGGACGTCAACCCCAACGGCTCGCTCAACGACATCGCCGGCATCACCAACGCCGCGGGCAACGTCGTCGGCCTCATGCCGCACCCCGAGCACGCCGTCGAGTCGCTGATCGGCACCGGTCGCACCGACGGCCTCCCGTTCTTCACCTCGATCCTCAAGAAGCTGGTCAACGCATGAGCCGGACGCCTCTGGACACGGTCGAGCACGCGGCCGGGACCCCCGACGTCGAGCTGCCCTGGGCCGAGCTGGGCCTGAAGAAGGACGAGTACGAGCGGGTGGTGGAGATCCTCGGCCGCCGCCCGACCGGCGCCGAGCTCGCCATGTACTCGGTGATGTGGTCCGAGCACTGCTCGTACAAGTCCTCCAAGGTCCACCTCCGCCAGTTCGGCGAGAAGGCCCCGGAGAACGACGCCCTGCTCGTCGGCATCGGCGAGAACGCCGGCGTGGTCGACGTCGGCCAGGGCTACGCGGTCACCTTCAAGGTCGAGTCGCACAACCACCCGTCGTACGTCGAGCCCTACCAGGGCGCGGCCACGGGTGTCGGCGGCATCGTCCGCGACATCATCGCGATGGGCGCCCGCCCGGTCGCCGTGGTCGACCCGCTCCGCTTCGGCGCGGCCGACCACCCCGACACCAAGCGCGTGCTGCCCGGCGTCGTCGCCGGCATCGGCGGCTACGGCAACTGCCTGGGCCTGCCCAACATCGGCGGCGAGGTCGTCTTCGACGCCTGCTACCAGGGCAATCCGCTGGTCAACGCCGGTGCCATCGGCGTCATGCGGCACGAGGACATCCACCTCGCGAAGGCGTCCGGCGCGGGCAACAAGGTCATCCTGTACGGGGCCCGCACCGGCGGCGACGGCATCGGCGGCGCGTCGATCCTGGCCAGCGAGACCTTCGACGACGCCAAGCCCTCCAAGCGCCCGGCCGTCCAGGTCGGCGACCCCTTCCAGGAGAAGCTCCTCATCGAGTGCACCCTGGAGGCGTTCCGGGAGAAGCTGGTCGTCGGCATCCAGGACCTGGGAGCCGCGGGCCTGTCCTGCGCGACCAGCGAGCTGGCCTCCAACGGCTCCGGCGGCATGCGGGTGACGCTGGACGACGTCCCGCTGCGCGACTCGACCCTGTCTCCCGAGGAAATCCTCATGAGCGAGTCGCAGGAGCGCATGTGCGCGGTCGTGGAGCCGGAGAAGGTCGACCGCTTCCTCGAGATCTGCGACAAGTGGGACGTCATCGCCACCGTCATCGGTGAGGTGACCGACGGCGACCGCCTGGAGATCTTCTGGCACGGCGGCAAGATCGTCGACGTGGACCCGCGCACCGTCGCCCACGAGGGCCCGACCTACGAGCGCCCGTACGCCCGCCCGTCCTGGCAGGACGCGCTCCAGGCGGACGACGCGGGCAAGCTGCCGCGCCCGGAGACGTCCGAGGAGCTGAAGGACCAGGTCCTGAAGCTGGTGGGCTCGCCCAACCAGGCGTCCAAGCAGTGGATCACCCAGCAGTACGACCACTTCGTGCAGGGCAACACCGTGCTCGCGCAGCCGGAGGACTCCGGCATGATCCGCATCGACGAGGCGTCCGGCCTCGGCGTCGCGATCGCCACCGACGGCAACGGCCGGTACGCCAAGCTCGACCCGTACACGGGCGCCCAGCTGGCCCTCGCCGAGGCCTACCGCAACGTGGCGACCACCGGCGCCAAGCCCCTCGCGGTCTCCGACTGCCTGAACTTCGGCTCGCCCGAGGACCCGGCGGTCATGTGGCAGTTCGCCGAGGCCGTCCGCGGTCTGGCCGACGGCTGTCAGCAGCTCGGCACCCCGGTGACCGGCGGCAACGTCTCGCTGTACAACCAGACGGGCGAGGCCGCCATCCACCCGACCCCGGTCGTCGCGGTCCTCGGCGTCATCGACGACGTGGCCCGCCGCACGCCGGTCGCCTTCCAGGAGGAGGGCCAGCTGCTGTACCTCCTCGGCGACACCCGTGAGGAGTTCGGCGGCTCGGCCTGGTCCCAGGTCGTCCACGACCACCTCGGCGGCCTGCCGCCCAAGGTCGACCTCGAGCGGGAGCGGCTGCTCGCCGAGATCCTGATCTCCGCCTCCCGCGACGGCATGATCGACTCCGCGCACGACCTGTCCGACGGCGGTCTGGTCCAGGCGGTCGTCGAGTCGGCGCTGCTCGGGCGGAAGGGCGCGCGTCTGGTCGTACCGGACGGGCTCGACGCCTTCACCTTCCTGTTCTCCGAGTCGGCCGGCCGCGCCGTCGTCGCCGTGCCGCGCTCGGAGGAGCTCCGCTTCAACGACATGTGCGGCGCGCGCGGCCTCCCGGCCACCCGCGTCGGCGTCGTCGACGGCGACACGGTCGAGGTCCAGGGCGAGTTCGCGCTCTCCCTCGCCGAGCTGCGCGAGGTGCACGAGGGCACGATCCCGGCGCTGCTCGCCTGATCCCCGCCCCTTGCCCGCACGGAGACGAAGCCCCCGCCCGGTCCGCCGGCCGGGGGCTTCGGCGCACCCGCCGCCGCATAGGCTTCCGCCATGCCACCGGCCAAGAAGCGCACCCGTTCCTACGATCCCGGCAGGACCCGCGCCGCCGTACTGGCGCAGTTCGGCAACGTACGGGCGGCCGTGCGCACCCTCACCCCGGAGCAGCTCGCCCTGCCCACCCGGCTCGGCGACTGGACCGTACGGGAACTGGTGGCGCACATCGGGACGGCGCTCACGGCGGTGGACCGGCTGCTCGACGAGCCGGAGCCCGCGCGGCAGGACGGGCACCTGCTCGACTGGCCGTCCGCCATCGCCGCCGACGCGGACGCCATCGCCGCGACCGCACGCCGGCACGCGGCGGACCACCCCGACCTGGACGCCCGCCTCGCGGAGGCCGAGCAGCGCTTCACCGCCCGCCTCGACACCCGTCCCGGCGGCCGGCTGCTCCCCACCAGCGCGGGCGCGCTGCCGCTGGCCGACTACGTGGTCACCCGCACCGTGGAGCTCGTCGTCCACACCGACGACCTGAACGCGGCCGTGCCCGGCCTCGGCATCCCCTTCGACCGCCAGGCGCTCGCCGCCTGCGTCCGGCTGCTGGCCGACGCGCTCGCCGCGAAGGCGCCCGGCGGCTCCACGGAGGTGCGGATCCCGCCGTACGCGGTCGTGCAGTGCGTGGAGGGGCCCCGGCACACCCGCGGCACTCCGCCGAACGTCGTCGAGACCGACCCCCTGACCTGGATCCGGCTGGCCGCCGGGCGGACGGCCTGGGCGGACGCCGTGGCCGACGCCCGGGTGAGCGCCCGTGGGGAGAGGGCGGACCTGGGGTCCTGGCTGCCACTGCTGGGGTGAGCCGGGAACACAAGGGGAACCACTTGCTCCCGGTCCCCGTCGAATGGGCATGTACAGGCAGAAGCACAAGCAGCGCATGACCCTGACGGCCGTCGCCCTGCTCGCCGTCCCGCTCGCGGCGGCCTGTGGCAGCGAGAAGGCGGGCGCCGGCAGCGGCACCGCGAAGGCGGAGAAACCCCTCGCGGGTGTCCGCTGGACCCTCGACAGCGTCACCGTCGACGGCACCACCCGCCGCGCCCCCGACGGGGCGAACCTCACCGTCGACGACAGCGGCGGCGTCGAGGGCAGCTACGGCTGCAACCTGTTCAGGGGCCGCGCCACCTTCGAGGGCGACCGTGTGCGGTTCGGCGGCCGGGAGAGCACGAAGAAGGCCTGCTCCGAGCAGGTCATGGAGGTCGAGAGCACCGTGGCCCGCACCCTCGGCGACGGCGCCCTCACGGCCGACGTGACCGAGGACCGCCTCACCCTCACCACCGAGTCCGGCGACACCGTGCGTCTGAGCAGGACCGAGGACAGCCCGCTGTACGGCACCACGTGGACGGTCACCACCCCGGCCCTCGGCAAGCGCGCCCACCTCACCTTCGACAAGGAGAAGGGCACCGTCGCCGGCAGCCTCGGCTGCAACCAGGTGAACGCGGACGCCACGGTGCGCGACGGCCATATCACCCTCGGCGTGCCGGGCATGACCCGCATGATGTGCGAAGACTCACTCATGGACGGCGAGAAGGCCCTGACCAAGCTGTTCAACGGCACGGTGGACTACCAGATCGATGGCAGGACCCTGACGCTGACCAGCGGAAACGGAACCAGTGTGCGGGCCGTCGCACAGCGCTGATGCGGCTTTGAGGGCTCATCCCGCATTCGGACCAGTGGTCGACCTCGCCTACACTCGGAGGCGTGCCACGTGGTGACGGACGACTCAACCACGACCTGCTCCCCGGAGAGAAGGGCCCCCAGGACGCTTGCGGCGTCTTCGGTGTCTGGGCTCCGGGCGAAGAGGTCGCCAAGCTCACGTACTTCGGGCTCTACGCCCTCCAGCATCGGGGCCAGGAATCCGCGGGAATCGCGGTCAGCAACGGCTCCCAGATCCTCGTCTTCAAGGACATGGGCCTGGTTTCCCAGGTCTTCGACGAGACCTCTCTCGGTTCGCTCCAGGGTCATATCGCGGTCGGACACGCCCGCTACTCGACCACCGGCGCCTCCGTCTGGGAGAACGCCCAGCCGACGTTCCGCGCCACCGCGCACGGATCCATCGCGCTCGGCCACAACGGCAACCTGGTCAACACGGCGCAGCTCGCCGACATGGTCGCCGAACTCCCCAAGGAGAACGGCCGCGCGCCCAAGGTCGCGGCCACCAACGACACCGACCTGATCACCGCCCTGCTGGCCGGCCAGCGCGCCGCCGACGGCGAGCCGGTGACCGTGGAGCAGGCCGCGCACGCGGTCCTCCCCAAGGTCAGGGGCGCCTTCAGCCTCGTCTTCATGGACGAGAACACCCTGTACGCGGCCCGTGACCCGCAGGGCATCCGCCCGCTGGTCCTCGGCCGGCTGGAGCGCGGCTGGGTCGTCGCCTCCGAGTCCGCCGCCCTCGACATCTGCGGCGCGAGCTATGTGCGCGAGATCGAGCCGGGCGAGTTCGTCGCCATCGACCAGAACGGTCTTCGCACCTCCCGATTCGCGGAAGCGAAGCCCAAGGGCTGTGTCTTCGAGTACGTGTACCTGGCCCGCCCGGACACCGACATCGCCGGCCGGAACGTGTACCTCTCGCGTGTCGAGATGGGCCGCAAGCTGGCGAAGGAAGCCCCGGTCGACGCCGACCTGGTCATAGCGACCCCGGAATCGGGCACCCCGGCCGCCATCGGCTACGCGGAGGCGTCCGGCATCCCGTTCGGCGCCGGCCTGGTCAAGAACGCGTACGTCGGACGTACGTTCATCCAGCCGTCGCAGACCATCCGGCAGCTCGGCATCCGCCTGAAGCTGAACCCGCTCAAGGAAGTCATCAAGGGCAAGCGCCTGGTCGTGGTCGACGACTCGATCGTCCGCGGCAACACCCAGCGCGCCCTGGTCCGCATGCTCCGCGAGGCGGGCGCCGCCGAGGTCCACATCCGGATCTCCTCGCCGCCCGTGAAGTGGCCGTGCTTCTTCGGCATCGACTTCGCGACCCGTGCCGAGCTGATCGCCAACGGCATGACCATCGACGAGATCGGCACCTCGCTGGGCGCCGACTCCCTCTCGTACATCTCCATCGACGGCATGATCGAGGCGACCACCATCGCCAAGCCGAACCTGTGCCGCGCCTGCTTCGACGGCGAGTACCCGATGGAGCTGCCCGACCCCGAGCTCCTCGGCAAGCAGCTCCTGGAGACCGAGCTGGCCGCGGGCACCGCCGCTCCGGCCGCGGTCGACGCGATCCGCCGCCCGTAAGCCCTGACGGACGACACGAAAGCTCTCACAGTCATGTCCCAGAACACTGGTGCCAGCTACGCCGCGGCGGGCGTCGACATCGAGGCGGGCGACCGCGCCGTCGAGCTGATGAAGGAATGGGTGAGGAAGACCCGCCGCCCCGAGGTCCTCGGCGGCCTCGGCGGGTTCGCCGGCCTCTTCGACGCCTCCGCCCTCAAGAACTACGAGCGGCCGCTGCTCGCCTCCGCCACGGACGGCGTCGGCACCAAGGTCGACGTCGCGCGCCGGATGGGTGTCTACGACTCCATCGGCCACGACCTGGTCGCCATGGTCATGGACGACATCGTGGTGTGCGGCGCCGAGCCGCTGTTCATGACCGACTACATCTGCGTCGGCAAGGTCCACCCCGAGCGCGTCGCCGCGATCGTCAAGGGCATCGCCGAGGGCTGTGTGCTGGCCGGATGCGCCCTGGTCGGCGGCGAGACGGCCGAACACCCCGGACTGCTGGGTCCGGACGACTTCGACGTCGCCGGGGCCGGTACGGGCGTCGTGGAGGCCGACCGGCTGCTCGGCCCGGAGCGCATCCGTACGGGTGACGCGGTGATCGCCATGGCCTCCTCCGGCCTGCACTCGAACGGCTACTCCCTCGTCCGGCACGTCCTGCTCGACCGGGCGGGGCTCGCCCTGGAGGCCCGGATCGACGAGCTGGGCCGCACCCTCGGCGAGGAGCTGCTGGAGCCCACCAAGATCTACTCGCTGGACTGCCTGGCGCTGATGCGCACCACCGAGGTGCACGCGTTCAGCCACGTCACCGGCGGCGGGCTCGCGGCCAACCTGGCCCGGGTGATCCCCGACGGGCTGCACGCCACGGTGGACCGCTCCAGCTGGACGCCCGCGCCGGTGTTCGAGCTGGTCGGGCGGACCGGCTCGGTCGAGCGGCTGGAGCTGGAGAAGACCCTGAACATGGGCGTCGGCATGATCGCGATCGTGCCGCAGGAGTCCGTCGACGTGGCGCTGGCGACGCTGGCCGACCGCGGGGTGGACGCCTGGGTGGCCGGTGAGATCACCGACCGCGGCGAGCACACCACGGGCGCGGCGCTTGTCGGTGACTACGCGAACTGAGCACGCGGAAGGTGCTGCCCGCGCGGTGACCGGGCGGGCAGCACCGTCCACGGAGGCGGTCCGCCCGGCATGGGCAGCACTAAACCCGGTAGGTGACCGGGGTCACCTACCGGGCTGGTGGTCGGCGCAGGGTCAAGCGCCGCGACGATGTTGCGAGGACGGTCCGTCGTCGTCCTCGTCGTCGTCCTCATAGAGGTCGGCGTACCGTGCGTACAGGTCGTCGTCTTGCTCATCGTCCTCGAAAGGCTCACCGTTCGGTGGCTGATTCGAAGGCGATGCACCCAGCTCCTCGGCCAGGCGTGAGAGGTCAGTCCCACCGCTGTTGTACTTCAGCTGGCGGGCGACCTTCGTCTGCTTGGCCTTGGCCCGGCCGCGCCCCATGGCTCGACCCCCTCAACGACGGGGCTCGACGGCCCCAGAGTCTTGACACGCGTTCATGGTCCAGAACGGACTCTCCGCGGAGAGTCCGGTCCGTAGGGCTTCCACGGTACCTGAGCCCGCGCCCATACGGTACGTCGCCCGCATGACGTGCCCGCGCCCAGGACCATCGAGGCGCCCTGTCCTCGCTGGTCAGACGCGATTTTAACCACTTATCGACGGTCGACCCGCCGGGAGAAGTGAGAGTTCTCTCCACGTGCCCGCCGACGGGTACCGCTCACATGTACGAGAACGCCCCGGGCGGGGCTGCCCCGTTCCTGTCGTCGCGGTCAGCGCGCCGGGCGTGCCTCCGCCATCCGCTGCTCGGCGATCCGGTCGGCCGCGGCGGCCGGCGGAATCCCGTCCTCCTTCGCACGTGCGAATATGGCGAGCGTGGTGTCGAAGATCTTCGACGCCTTCGCCTTGCACCGGTCGAAGTCGAAGCCGTGCAGCTCGTCGGCGACCTGGATGACACCGCCGGCGTTCACCACGTAGTCCGGCGCGTAGAGGATGCCGCGGTCCGCGAGGTCCTTCTCGACGCCCGGGTGGGCGAGCTGGTTGTTGGCGGCGCCGCAGACCACCCTGGCGGTGAGCACCGGCACGGTGTCGTCGTTCAGCGCGCCGCCGAGCGCGCACGGGGCGTAGACGTCCAGGCCCTCGGTGCGGATCAGCGCCTCGGTGTCGGCGACGGCGGACACGCCCTGCGGGTGCCGGTCGAGGATCCGCCGCACGGCGTCCTCGCGCACATCGGTGATCACGACCTCGGCGCCCTCGGCGCGCAGGTGCTCCACCAGGTGGTGGCCGACCTTGCCGACGCCCGCGACGCCGACCTTGCGGTCGCGCAGCGAGGGGTCGCCCCACAGGTGCTGGGCGGCGGCGCGCATGCCCTGGTAGACGCCGAAGGAGGTGAGTACGGAGGAGTCGCCCGCGCCGCCGTTCTCGGGGGAGCGGCCGGTGGTCCAGCGGCACTCGCGGGCCACCACGTCCATGTCGGCGACATAGGTGCCGACGTCGCAGGCGGTGACGTACCGGCCGCCGAGCGAGGCCACGAACCGGCCGTAGGCCAGCAGCAGCTCCTCGGACTTGATCCGCTCCGGGTCGCCGATGATCACGGCCTTGCCGCCGCCGTGGTCGAGCCCGGCCATGGCGTTCTTGTACGACATCCCGCGCGCGAGGTTCAGCGCGTCCGCGACGGCCTCCTCCTCGGAGGCGTACGGGTAGAAGCGCGTGCCGCCGAGGGCGGGGCCCAGCGCGGTGGAGTGGAGGGCGATGACGGCCTTGAGGCCGCTGGCGCGGTCCTGACAGAGCACGACTTGCTCGTGGCCCCCCTGGTCCGAGTGGAACAGGGTGTGCAGGACGCCGTCAGATACGTCGGTCACTGTGGTGACTCCTGAGTCAGTAGCGGCGGGTGGGGACGGCGCCCGTAGAGGTGGCGGGAGCCGCGTGGCACGAGAGTAGATCCTTACCCGTGCGTCGGCGGCACCGTGTCGCGGATCACCTCCGACCGGAGTACCGCCGTGCGACGATTTGCTCGGGTTTACCACCCGTCCGGGCGGGGACCTTGCAGGTTTTCCCGGCGGTGCGCGGGGGAGGGAGCAGGCGTGCCCAAGGTGTTCTCGGTGATCGTCCCCTACGCGACCTACCTGCGCGTGTACGAACCGCTGGCCGCCTTCCCGGAACCGGAACGCGGCCACTGGGCCCGTTACGCCCGCCGCCCCGGCCGCCCCTCCTACCAGGACGAACTCCGCCGGGCGCTGACCGGTCTGGCGTCCACCCCGACGGCCCCGGTGCCGGCGCGCGAGAGCGACGACGCGTTCGTGCTGGAGAACGACGGCGTGGTCTGCGTCTGCCCCTGGCGCACCCGGCTGCGCGGCTGGCAGGCCCTGGGGGAGCTCGCGGAGGACTTCCCGCTGCCGGTCCTGGACGTGCTGCTGCCCCCGGCCGTACGGCACCGGGCGACCCAGGACTACGAGCGCTGGCTGGCCGACAACCCCGACGCCCGGCCGTGGATCCGCACCTCGACCTGGCAGGTGCCGATCAACTGGTTCGTGCTCTTCTCCGACGACGAGCGGGAGTACGTCAAGGGCTCCGCCGACGAGGCGACCGTGCTGCGCTACCGGACCCCGATGGTGCAGGCCCGACGGCGGGTGGCGCGGGGGCTGCGGGCGCTGCGGGAGGCCGTGGACGAGAGCCCGCTGATCGACGGCCTCGTGGACGTCGGGCGCTGGCTGGAGGAGTTCCATCCGCGCTCGCTGGTCGAGCTGGACTACGGCGGACTGGTGCACGCCCTGCCGGCCGGGACGCTCGAGGACGACCACTCGGCGGCCGACGTGGCCGAGGGGATCGCGGCGCTGCGCAGGGGCGACGGGGAGGGCGCCGGGGCCGCCTACGGGCGCCTCGTGGAGCGCTGGCGCGCGGTGCGCGACCTGCGTTCGGCGAACTGACGTTTGACCAAACGCCGTTCTTGGGGTTTTGTCATCGCCCTGAGGTGTTCTGAGGTCCTGTCAGCGCGGGTCCTACAACGGACGTAGCCGCCGATCCGGGCGTATGTCCCAAGAGCGCCAAGCGTGACGGACCGCACTTACGCGGCCCTTGCGCCGCTTGCCCCTCCTCATGCCAAAATAGGACAAGGAGTCCGGGGAGGACTCCTCCGTCCTGCTGTGCTCGACTATGGGCGGAATCTCAGCATTGCACGCTTTGGGGGGTCCGGTGACTCCTGCGCGCTGGTGTGACTGATCGTCACACCAGCGTGACTGTCCGCTATGGCATGGTCCATCGGCTTCCGCGGCTGATGAACACCTGGGAGGGCAATTCCATCGGTTTGGCCGACGTGGCTGGACAGATGGTGTAGTTGTAGTGCCGAGGACAAGCCGTTCGTCCTATAACCGACTCGACTCGCGTCCGCCATTTCGGGCAACGCGGGTCAAGGTGCAGAATTTAGAGGAAAGAACCGAGAAGGTTCGGTTCTCCCGAGGAGGCCGCTCATGACCGCTCGCACCCCTGATGCCGAGCCGCTGCTGACCCCGGCTGAGGTTGCCACCATGTTCCGCGTCGACCCGAAGACGGTCACGCGCTGGGCGAAGGCAGGCAAGCTCACGTCGATCCGCACGCTCGGCGGGCACCGCCGCTACCGCGAAGCCGAGGTCCGCGCACTGCTCGCGGGCATTCCGCAGCAGCGCAGCGAGGCCTGAACAACTGCATGATCCGGGTGGCAGCGGCCGGTCCCCCACCGGCTGAGGCGCCCGGGAACCCTTGCTCCAAGCGACGCGGGGACTGCCCCAACAGGCCCCTCGCCCCAGCAGATCAGAGCTTTCCGGGCAGCTGAACAAGGGTGCGTCGTCGATCGCGCTGGACTCCGCCGGGTCCAGCGCGATCTTTTTTGTGCGCCGACACGTGCGCCGACACGTGTGGCGGCCCGGCCCCGGTGGGCCTCCGAACGCACCCGGAGGGTGCTCTGTGCGCGGGCTTGTCGGACTCTGGGGGCGGTTGTGGGATCAGCTGTGCGCCGGCGGGTGCGGACCTCTCCCAGAGGTGCAATTGCACATATTAAATTGATCTGTTGTAGGAGAGGTGTAAGGGCGGCACTTCTCAAAACTCATGCGGTGACACCCGTCACATACCAGTCGGCTTGTCGAGTCTGCGGCATATGCGCTAGGGGAAAGGGAGTTGCCTCCCGCCGACCGCCGCGGGCGCCGGCGGGCGGGGTGGTGACGGGCCGGATGCGCGCGGGGCGGCTTCCGCGCCCCGTGCCCGTCCTGTGCCGCCATACGCCACCTCCAGGGGCCCGGGAGGGCCGTGTCGTGCTTCCTGGAGTACCGAGCGGCCGCGCGCCCGTCAAGGCGGCACAGCGGCGCGGAGTGTCGCGGGGCACCGGGCGGGCTCTGACGGGTGGTGGGCTCGCACGCAGAAGGCCCGCTTCCCAAGGGAAGCGGGCCTTCTGGTTGTTGCGGTCCTGACGGGATTTGAACCCGCGGCCTCCACCTTGACAGGGTGGCGAGCACTCCAAACTGCTCCACAGGACCAGGTTTCGCGGCGCCATTCCTGCGTTGCGCTGCGAGAAGGACTGTACAGGAGGGTGAGCCCGCTGGTCGAACTCACCCTCAGTGAAGGGTCCGTCACGGCGCCGCGGCGTCGATCGCCTTCACGATCCGCTTGTCCGACACCGGGTACGCCGTGCCGAGCGCGTGGGCGAAGTAGCTGACCCGCAGCTCCTCGATCATCCAGCGGATGTCCCGCACCGGCTGCGGCACCGGCCGCCCCTGCGGCATCTGCTCCAGCAGCCACGCGTACTCGTCCCGCATCTCGTGGACCTTCGCCATGCGCGTGGTGTCCCGCTGCACGTTCGCCGGCATCTGCTGCAGCCGCCGGTCCGCGGCCACCAGATACCGCATCAGGTCCGGCAGCCGCCGCAGCCCCGCCTCCGTGACGAAGCCGGGCCGTACGAGCCCGTCCAGCTGCCCGCGCACGTCCTGGAGGTTCGGCAGCAGCGCGGCGCTCCGTACGCCCTTCAGACGGCGCTCACAGGCCTGCCACGCCGCCAGCACCTGCTGCACCTGGCCCACCGCACGGACCGTGGTGTCCACGATCTCCGCGCGGACCTTGTCGTACAGCTTCCGGTAGGACTCCTCGTCCCACACCGGACCGCCGAAGTCGGCGATCAGCTTGTCCGCCGCGGCCGTCGCGCAGTCGTCGAACAGGGCCTGCACCGAACCGTGCGGATTCGCGGACAGCGCCAGCTTCTGCGCGTTCGTCAGCTTCTCGGAAGCGAACTTCGCGGGGTTCACCGGAATCCCGAGCAGGATCAGCCGGCGGGTGCCCTTCCACATCGCCTCCGCCTGTTCGGCCTCCGAGTCGAACAGCCGGACCGAGACCGTCGCGCCGTCGTCCACCAGCGCCGGATACGCCTTCACCGGCTGACCGGCACGCCGGGTCTCGAACACCTGGGTGAGTGAACCGATCGTCCAGTCCGTCAGCCCCTTGCGCTCCAGCGACTCACCGCCCTGACGCTGCGCGGTCGCGGCGGCCGCCTGGGACAGCGCCTGGCGGGCCTTCGGCCGCAGCCGGAGCTTCAGCGCCTCGAGATCCTTGTCCTCGGCCAGCTTGCGGCGCCGCTCGTCGACGATCCGGAACGTCACCCGCAAGTGGTCGGGCACCCGGGACCAGTCGAAGTCCTCCGCTTCGAACGGCACCCCGACCATCCGCTTCAGCTCACGGGCCATCGTGACCGTCAGCGGCTCCTGCAGCGGCACCGCACGCTCCAGGAACGCCTTGGCGAAGTTCGGCGCCGGCACGTAGTTCCGCCGGATCGGCTTGGGAAGCGAACGGATCAGCTCCGTGACGACCTCCTCCCGCAGCCCCGGGATCTGCCAGTCGAACCCCTCGTCCGTGACCTGGTTCAGCACCTGCAGCGGCACATGGACCGTCACACCGTCGGCGTCCGCGCCCGGCTCGAACTGGTACGTCACCCGGAACTTGAGCGGGCCCTGCCGCCAGGAGTCCGGATAGTCCGCCTTGGTGACCGCCTCCGCCGACTCACGGATCAGCATCTCGCGCTCGAAGTCGAGGAAGTCCGGCTGCTCGTGCCGCTTGTGCTTCCACCACGAGTCGAAGTGCGCCCCCGACACCACGTGTTCGGGGATCCGCTGCTCGTAGAAGTCGAACAGGGTCTCGTCGTCGACCAGGATGTCCCGGCGCCGCGCCCGGTGCTCCAGCTCCTCGACCTCGGTCAGCAGCCGCCGGTTGTCGGCGTAGAACTTGTGGTGCGTGCGCCAGTCGCCCTCGACCAGCGCGTTGCGGATGAACAGCTCCCGGGAGACCTCCGGGTCGATCCGGCCGTAGTTCACCTTGCGCTGCGCCACGATCGGCACGCCGTACAGCGTCACCTTCTCGTACGCCATCACGGCCGCCTGGTCCTTCTCCCAGTGCGGCTCGCTGTAGGTCCGCTTGAGCAGGTGCTCCGCCAGCGGCTCCACCCACTCCGGCTCGATCTTCGCGTTGACCCGCGCCCAGAGCCGGGACGTCTCCACCAGCTCGGCCGACATCACGAACCGCGGCGGCTTCTTGAACAGCGCCGAACCCGGGAAGATCGCGAACTTGGCGTTCCGCGCACCCAGGTACTCGTTCCGCCCGCCGTCCTTGCGGCCCGCCGCGCCCGAGTCCTTGGACTCCTTCACGTCCTTCATGCCGACGTGCGACAGCAGACCGGCGAGCAGGGAGACGTGGACACGGTCCTCGGGGGCGTCCTCCTCGTTCAGATGGATGCCCATCTGCTTGGCGACCGTGCGCAGCTGCGTGTAGATGTCCTGCCACTCGCGGATCCGCAGGAAGTTCAGGTACTCCTGCTTGCACATCCGCCGGAACGACGAGGAACCGCGCTCCTTCTGCTGCTCGCGGACGTACCGCCACAGGTTCAGGTACGCGAGGAAGTCACTCGACTCGTCCCGGAACCGGGCATGCTGCTGGTCCGCCTGGGTCTGCTTGTCGGCGGGCCGCTCCCGCGGGTCCTGGATGGACAGCGCGGCGGCTATCACCATCACCTCGCGGACACAGCCGTTGCGGTCCGCCTCCAGCACCATGCGGGCCAGCCGCGGGTCCACCGGCAGCTGGGCCAGCTTCCGCCCGGTCTGCGTCAGCCGCTTGCGGGGGTCCTTCTGCGCGGCGTCCAGCGCGCCCAGCTCCTGCAGCAGCTGCACACCGTCGCGGATGTTGCGGTGGTCCGGCGGGTCGATGAACGGGAACTTCTCGATCTCGCCCAGGCCGGCCGCCGTCATCTGCAGGATGACCGAGGCGAGGTTGGTCCGCAGGATCTCCGCGTCCGTGAACTCCGGACGGGACAGGAAGTCGTCCTCGCTGTACAGCCGGACGCAGATACCGTCCGAGGTACGGCCGCAGCGGCCCTTGCGCTGGTTGGCGCTGGCCTGCGACACCGGCTCGATCGGCAGCCGCTGCACCTTCGTGCGGTGGCTGTAGCGGGAGATCCGGGCGAACCCGGGATCGATGACGTACTTGATGCCCGGCACGGTGAGGGACGTCTCGGCGACGTTGGTCGCCAGCACGATCCGGCGGCCGCTGTGCTGCTGGAACACCCGGTGCTGCTCGGCGTGCGACAGCCGGGCGTACAGCGGCAGCACCTCTGTCGACCGGTACCGCTTCCTGGTCAGCGCGTCGGCCGTGTCCCGGATCTCCCGCTCACCGGAGAGGAAGACCAGGATGTCGCCGGGTCCCTCCGCCATCAGCTCCTCGACGGCGTCCGTGATCGCGGTGATCTGGTCGCGGTCGGCCTCCTCGGAGTCCTCCTCAAGCAGCGGCCGGTAGCGCACCTCCACCGGGTACGTGCGCCCGCTGACCTCGATGATCGGCGCGTCGCCGAAATGCCGGGAGAAACGCTCGGGGTCGATGGTCGCCGAGGTGATGACGACCTTGAGGTCCGGACGCTTCGGCAGCAGCTGGGAGAGATAGCCGAGCAGGAAGTCGATGTTGAGCGACCGCTCGTGGGCCTCGTCGATGATGATCGTGTCGTAGGCGCGCAGCTCGCGGTCGGTCTGGATCTCCGCGAGCAGGATGCCGTCGGTCATCAGCTTCACGAACGTCGCGTTCGGATTCACCTGGTCGGTGAAGCGGACCTTCCAGCCGACGGCCTCGCCGAGCGGGGTGTCCAGTTCCTCGGCGACCCGCTCGGCCACCGTGCGGGCGGCGATGCGCCGGGGCTGGGTGTGCCCGATCATGCCCCGCACGCCCCGGCCCAGCTCCATGCAGATCTTCGGAATCTGGGTGGTCTTGCCGGAACCGGTCTCACCGGCGACGATCACGACCTGGTGGTCACGGATCGCCTCGGCGATCGCGTCCTTCTTCTGGCTGACCGGCAGCTGCTCGGGATACGTGACCGCGGGGACCCGGGCGCGCCGCCCGGCCATCCGCTCCTCGGCCCCGGCGACCTCGGCCTCGATCTCCGCCAGCACGGCGGAGCGGGCCTCCGGCTTGCGGATCCTGCGGGCGCCCTCGAGCCGTCGGCCGAGCCGGTGCGCGTCGCGCAGGGACAGCTCGGCGAGGCGGGGGGCGAGGGAGTCGAGAGCGGGGGCAGAGTGCGTAGACATACGGACTCCAGGATCTCATCCCGCGGAAATTCGCGGCCAATGATTTTGCCGGGGCACACAACAAGGCCCCGATCGAGGATCGGGGCCTTTGCTGTGGCTGGGGCCGGGGTCGAACCGGCGACCTATCGCTTTTCAGGCGATCGCTCGTACCAACTGAGCTACCCAGCCGCGGTGTTTCACGTGAAACACCAGCGGTCCTGACGGGATTTGAACCCGCGGCCTCCACCTTGACAGGGTGGCGAGCACTCCAAACTGCTCCACAGGACCAAGCGTGTCGTACGACAGTGTCGCACAGGGTGGTGCGTGCCCCCAACGGGATTCGAACCCGTGCTACCGCCTTGAAAGGGCGGCGTCCTAGGCCGCTAGACGATGAGGGCTATCGGCCCGCCTGCGCGCTTCTCAGCGCGTCGGGGACGTGAGAAGCATATGGGATGGCGGGAGCGTTCGCCAAAACGGTTTACGGCGCGGGGCTCGAGGGCCTGTCCGAGGGGGTCCTGGAGGAGCCGGGGGAGGAGGGCGAGGGCGAGGTCGGCGCGCCCGGCTGGTTCTCCTTGGGGATGTGGCGGCTCACCTCCGCCGTGGTCAGGCCGAGGCCGCCCAGTTCGATGGAGTCCCAGGCCTGGAGCCGGCGTGTGTCGCGGTCGAAGTAGAGGATCGACGTCTCGATCGGGTCCGGGTACTTGCCCTCGATGGCGCGCAGACCGCTGCCGCCGGTGGAGCCCTCGACGCGGAGCCGGGTGCCGTACTTCATCGTCTCCGTCTTCTCGTGGTGGATGTGGCCCGCCAGGACCAGCGGCACCGTGCCGTCGACCTCGCGGGCCGCGGAGGGCTCGTGCGCGATCGCCACGTCCACCGGCGTGCCCGCGGCCCGCTGGTCGCGCAGGGCCGAGGCGAGGCGGGCGCCCGCCAGTTCCTGGGACTGCTCGGCCCCCGTCTTCTCCGAGCGGTCCGGGGTGAACTGCGGATCGCCGATGCCGGCGAAGCGCAGCCCCGCGATGGTCGTGGCCCTGCCGTCGTCGAGGACGTGGACGTTCTTCAGGCCGGTGAGATAGCGCTGGGTGACGCGCGAGTCGTGGTTGCCGCGGACCCAGACGTAGGGGGCGCCCAGGTCCTCGATGGGGTCCAGGAAGCCGTTCTCCGCGGCGCTGCCGTGGTCCATCGTGTCGCCCGAGTCGACGATCACGTCCACCTGGTACTGCTCCACCAGCGAGGCGATGATCTTCCAGCTGGCCGGGTTGAGGTGGATGTCGGAGACGTGCAGCACCCGGATGGTGGTCGGGTCGGGCCGGTAGGCGGGCAGCGTGGAGGTGGCGTCGTAGAGCTTGGTCACGTTGGTGACCAGACGCGCCAGCTCCTTCTGGTAGACGTCGAACTCGGTGACGATGCTGCGGGCGTCGCCGACCAGCGAGGGCGCCGAGGAGAGCAGACCGGAGAACTTCGGCTCGAGCACGGAGTCGGGCTTCCAGGTGGCGTACGCCGTTCCGCCGGAGGCGGCCAGCAGGCCGAGGGCGAGGCCGCCGGCGGCGAGGGCCCTGCGGGGGCGGCGGTAGACGGCGAGGCCGAGCGCGGTGGCGCCGGTGACCACCGCGACACAGGAGCGCACGGCGAGGTCGGCGGTGCCGTGGGCGATGTCCTGGGTGACCTCGTCCTGCAGGCCGGAGAGGCGTTCCGGGTGGTCGACCAGCGCCTGGGAGCGCTCGGGGTCCAGCTGGTCGACGTTGACGTCCAGGCGGACGGGGGCGATGTGGCTGTCGAGCTGGAGGGCGCCCAGGGGCGAGATGTTGATCTTCGTGCCGCCGGTGACGGAGGGGCGCAGGGTCATGGTGGTGTTCATCGGGCCCACGGGGACACGCACGTTCCCCACCACCAGCAGTCCCAGCCAGGCGCCGAGGACGACCACGGCGACCAGGCCGGCCGCGCGCACCCAGGGGCGCGGCTGCGGGGCCAGGCCGAGCGCCGGAGCCGGGGGCCGGCGGCCCGGGCGGGCGAGGGCCCGCGGGACCCGTCGGATGCGGTGGAGGACGTTCGTCACGGGGGAGGGGACGCGGACCATTGGTCCCGTATGCCCAAGCCGGCGGCCGGATATGCGGGGGCCGGGCGCGACTCGTACGGACGGCTCGTGCCCGACAATGGCTCTGTGCTGGAGATGACGCGCGAGACGTTCGAGGAGCTGGTCGCCGAGGCGCTGGACCGGATCCCGCCGGAGCTGACCCGACTGATGGACAACGTCGCGGTGTTCGTGGAGGACGAGCCGCCGGCGGACGACCCGGAGCTGCTCGGGCTGTACGAGGGCACTCCGCTGACGGAGCGGGGCGAGTGGTACGCGGGGGTGCTGCCGGACCGGATCACCATCTACCGGGGGCCGACGCTGCGGATGTGCGAGTCCCGGGAGGACGTCGTCGCCGAGACGGAGATCACGGTGGTGCACGAGATCGCACACCACTTCGGGATCGACGACGCCCGGCTGCACGCGCTCGGCTACGGGTAGGCCGTGCGCGTGTCTTCTTGCGGGTGGCGGGAGTTGGGGTTGTTGACCCCGTACTCCCATCGGAGGTGGCTCCGTGCGCCGCTTGTACGTAACCGTCCGCCTGGCCGCCGCCGTCGTGGCCGTCGCCGCTGCCGCAGGCTGCATGAGCGTGGGTGAGGACGGCGCGGGCCCGGGCGCCGGACCGTCGCACTCCACGGAGAAGCGGCACGGTGAGGCGCCGGACGGCGGCGCGACGGTGTCGGGGGGCGGCGGGTACGGCGCCGTGACGGCCGACGGGGAGCGCGGGGGCGGCGCCGTAC
>Ga0247820_10000271_pt1 | contig 26986 bp, 22 predicted proteins | sample 13C_Glucose_Day1_2_FD_192480 | JGI IMG/M metagenome (GOLD analysis project Ga0247820, IMG submission 192480) | Soil microbial communities from agricultural site in Penn Yan, New York, United States - 13C_Glucose_Day14 | ecosystem: Environmental > Terrestrial > Soil > Agricultural land | place...
TCAATTCACGCGGTGCATCCAGGCTGAGGCGATGATCAGGGAGATAGCCGAATTGCGGTCCGAACTGGGGCCGTTGACGACGGCACCGTGGCCCGCGCGGACGTGCTCTCCTGCGAAGTGAGGCTGGGAATTCGGTCCACAACATGCCTTTGCATGATTTCATGCAGGGCACGGCACCGCCGACCATGGGTCAGAAACCCGGCCGCGCTGATGAACGCCCAGAAGCTGTGCCGCCTGCGTCCGGCCGGTCCGGCCACCAGCAGGACCATTCCGTCAGGACGACGTGCCGCGACTGTCGGCGCCGCTCGTGGGACCGCCTGGCCGCGAACTTCGGGTCATCCCGTGGGGGGCACGCTCGATCTCATCGAGCTGGCGTGGTAGTCCGTTCCAGGAGTCGGTCGCAGGCAAGGGGATCCTGGCCCATGCCGCTCAGGCGATGATCCACACGGGTGGCTCGATACCGAGGCCGATCTCGATCTCGTCCATGAGTATCTCGATCCGGCCACGCAGCTCGTCGATCCTCTCGGCAGCACCGAGGGTCGCGTGCTCCACCTCGTCCAGCTGCTCCAGCAGGTCGTCGAGATCGGCCAGATCCGGGCCCTGGCGCGGAAGCGAGCTCGTGGTTTACAGAATGCCGCGTTGCGCACGGTACCGCGACCAGAGCTGCACACCATCCCAAGGTGCAGCTGGAGAATTTCGTCCTAATGTCTTGACAAAGTCCCATCGGATCGTCGAAACTTAGCGGTATCACTTCAAGCGCTTGAACAGTGTTGGGCACCGACACCTGCAATCGACTTCTAGTACCACGTGGTCCCCACGCATCGAGCATCTGGCACAGCGAGCGCTGTGTCTCATAAGGCCTGGCCGCCCTCATCCGGCACCAGGGTCGCTGAAAGCACGAATGACACAGCACCTATCCGGCCCGGAGCGGCCGGCTACCGACGGCGGCCGTCGTCCAGTAGTCCCCTTCTCAAAGGAGAGAACGATGGCGGGTTCATCCAGTCCCGGCACGATCGGCACCCCGACTCGGGCACACAACCGTTTCCTGATCAAGCTGACCGTCATCTCGACGCTCGGCGGCCTGTTGTTCGGCTACGACACCGGCGTGATCTCCGGCGCCCTGCTCTACATGAAGGACGACCTCGGGCTGACCACCACCCAGGAAGCGCTGGTGGTCAGTGCGCTGCTGTTCCCCGGCGCCGCCCTCGGCGCGCTGCTCGGCGGAAAGCTGGCGGATGCGCTGGGCCGCAAGGGAAGTCTGCTGGTCTGCGCCGGATTGTTCCTGGTCGGCGCCCTGGGGTGCGCCGTGGCGCCGAACTTCGAGGTGATGCTGGTCGCGCGGGTCGTCCTGGGGCTCGGGGTGGGTGCCGCCGCGGCGACCTGCCCGTTGTTCCTTGCCGAGATGGCCCCGGCGCACCGACGCGGCCGGATGGTCACCATCAACGAGTTGATGATCGTCACCGGTCAGATGCTCGCCTTCATCATGAACGCCGTCCTGGACCAGCTGATCCACGACGCGCATGTCTGGCGCTGGATGCTCGCGGTCGCGGCGGTCCCGGCCGTTGCGCTGTTGGTTGGCATGCTGTTCCTGCCGGACTCCCCCCGCTGGTACGCCGTCCGCGGCCGACTCGACGAGACCCAGCGCGTGCTGAGCCTGAGCCGCGGCGAGGCCGAGGCCACCGGCGAGTTCACCATCATCGCCGAGCACGCCAAACGGGACAGCAAAGAGGACAAGGGCGCGGCGCTGCGCGACCTGAAGACCTACAAGTGGATGCGCCGGACCCTGTGGATCGGCATCGGGCTGGCCACCGTGCAACAGGCCACCGGCATCAACACGGTGAACTACTACGCCCCGACCATCCTGGAATCCACCGGCCTCGGCACCAGCGCGGCCCTGGCCGCCACCATCGCGGTCGGCGTGACCTCCGTCGTGATGACCATCGTCGGCATCGTCCTGCTGGGCAGGTTCAACCGACGACCGTTGCTGCTCACCGGCTTCGCCGGGGTCGTGGGTGCGCAGATCATCCTGGCCCTGTCGTTCCTGCTTCCCGAGTCGACGGCCCGCAGCTACCTCATCCTGGGTGCGATGCTGCTGTTCGTCGCCTTCGTGCAGGGCTTCATCGGCACCCTGGTCTGGCTGCTGCTCTCGGAGATCTTCCCGATGGCGATCCGCGGCTTCGCGATGGGCATCGCCGTGTTCTTCCTGTGGTGCGTCAACGCCGCCATCTCCTTCGTCTTCCCGCTGCTGGTCGAGGCGGCCGGCGCCACCGTCACCTTCGCGCTCTTCGCGGCCATCAACGTCGTCTCGTTCGGTTTCGTCAAGAAGTTCGTGCCCGAGACCCGCGGTCGCACCCTCGAGGAACTCGAGGACGACTTCCGCACCCACGACGCGGCGCACCTGGTGCACACCGCGCCCGCCGGCGTCACCGGCTCCTGAAACCGACCGACTCGATCTCGCAGAAAAGGACCAGCGTGACAAGCCATCTGGATGTGCTGACCATCGGGCGGGTAGGCGTCGACCTGTACCCACTGCAGGACAACGTCGCCCTCAAGGACGTACAGACGTTCTCCAAGTCACTTGGTGGCAGCCCCACCAACGTCGCGATCGCCGCGGCCAGGCACGGTCACCGCACCGCGGTGATCACCCGGACCGGACCTGACGGATTCGGCCAGTTCGTGCACGAGGAACTGACCCGGTTCGGAGTCTTGGACACCTTCGTGTCCGAGGTGCCCGGCCTGCTGACCCCGCTCGCGTTCTGCGAGAACTACCCGCCGGACCATTTCCCGCTGCAGTTCTACCGGCTGCCGACCGCCCCCGACCTGATCATCAAGCCCGATGAACTGGACCTGGCAGCCATCGCAAACGCCGGGATCTACTGGTCCACCGTGACCGGGCTGTCGGCCGAGCCGAGCAGGTCCGCGCACCACGCCGCCTGGCAGGCCAGGGACCGCAAGACCCACACCATCCTGGACCTGGACTACCGCGACGTGTTCTGGGCCGACAAGGCCGAGGCGGGCGAGCAGGTCCGGGCCGCGCTGCCGAACATCACCGTGGCGATCGGCAACAAAGAGGAATGCGAGGTCGCGGTCGGCGAGACGGACCCCCGCCGGGCCGCGCAGGCGCTGCTGGACGCCGGCGTGCAGATCGCCATCGTCAAGCAGGGACCCAAGGGCGTACTTGGCATGACCCGGGACGAGGTCGTCGAGGTGCCGCCGACCCCGGTGACCCCGATCAACGGCCTGGGCGCGGGCGACAGCTTCGGTGGCGCCTTCTGCCACGGGCTGCTCGAGGGCTGGGACCTGGAGAAGATCCTGCGCTTCGCCAACGGGGCCGGCGCCCTGGTCGCCACCCGCCGCGAGTGCTCGACCGCGATGCCCACCACCGACGAAGTCTGGACCCTGCTGAAAGAGGTTGACCAGTGACCACGTTCCTGTCCAAGTACGAACGCCTCACGCAGATCCGCGCCACCGACCCCGGAGCAATCAGACGGGCCGCCGACGCCCGCACCCGCGCCCCGCTGGTCCCCTCCGACGGCCGACTGATGATCATCGCCTGCGACCACCCGGCCCGCGGCGCCAACGGCGTCGCCGACCGGCCGCTGGCCATGGCCAACCGCGGCGACCTGCTCGACCGGCTGCAGACCGCGCTGTCCCGCCCGGGGGTCGACGGCCTGCTCGGCAGCCCGGACATCATCGAGGACCTGCTGCTGCTCGGTGCCCTGGAGGGCAAGGTCGTCTTCGGGTCGATGAACCGCGGCGGCCTGCAGGGCGCCGCGTTCGAACTGGACGACGCGTTCACCGGCTACGACGCCCAAGGTATCGCCGAGATGGGCCTCAACGGCGGCAAGACCCTCACCCGGGTCGCGCTGGACGATCCCGGCACGCTGAACACCCTGACCGGCACCGCGCGGGCCATCGACGAACTCGCCGAACGCGGGCTGGCCGCGATGGTCGAACCGTTCTGGTCGTCCCGGGTCGACGGCAAGGTCCGCAACGACCTGTCCCCGGACGCGGTGATCAAGTCCATCGGGGTGAGCAGCGCACTGGGCCGAACCACCGCCCACACCTGGCTCAAGCTGCCCGTCGTGCCCGACATGGACCGCGTGATGGCCGCCACCACCCTCCCGACCCTGCTGCTCGGCGGGGACCCGGACGGCAATCCCGAGGAGACCTTCGCCGGCTGGCGGGCGGCGCTGCAGCTGCCCGCGGTCCGCGGTCTGGTGGTCGGCCGCACCCTGCTCTACCCGGCCGATGACGACGTCGCGGCCGCCGTCGACACCGCCGCCGCGATGGTCCGCTAACCGCCACCCCACCGAACGCGCGGCCCCACAACTGCACCTGTCGCGCGGATCAACTTCGCCGGCGCGGATCAACTCTCGCCGAATGTGACAGCAGAGCACCGAGTCAACGAGTTCATCCGCGCGGGGGTCGTTGATCCGCGCGGCCACCGAGACCTCACAGAAGGAAGCAACTGAGCTATGACCACCATCATCGATCCCGAAGCGGTTCCGGCCGCGCCGGAGCCCGCCACCACCGGCGGTGTGCTGCCGCACTGGAAGGACGGCGCGCCGTTCGCGGGCGCGTCCGACCGCACCGCACCGATCTACGACCCAGCCACCGGCGCGGTGACCAAGCACGTCACCCTGGCCTCCCGGGCCGACGCGGACGCCGTGATCGCCGCTGCCGCCGCAGCCTTCCCGACGTGGCGCGACATGTCCCTGGCCCGCCGCACCCAGGTGCTGTTCCGGTTCCGGGAACTGCTCAACCAGCGCAAGCACGAGGCCGCCGCGATCATCACCAGCGAGCACGGCAAGGTCCTCTCCGACGCGCTCGGCGAGATCACCCGCGGCCAGGAGATCGTCGAACTGGCCTGCGGGCTTGCCCACCTGCTCAAGGGCAGCATGACCGAGAACGCCTCCACCAAGGTCGACGTCTCCTCCATCCGGCAGCCGCTGGGCGTGGTGGGCATCATCTCGCCGTTCAACTTCCCGGCCATGGTGCCGATGTGGTTCTTCCCGATCGCCATCGCGGCCGGCAACACCGTCGTCCTCAAGCCCTCGGAGAAGGACCCCAGCACCGCCAACTGGCTGGCGGGAATCTGGCAGGAAGCGGGCCTGCCGGACGGGGTGTTCAACGTCCTGCACGGCGACAAGGTCGCGGTCGACGCGCTACTGGAATCACCTGAGGTCAAGGCGATCTCGTTCGTCGGATCGACCCCGATCGCGCAGTACGTCTACGCCACCGGAACCGCGCACGGCAAGCGGGTGCAGGCCCTGGGCGGCGCGAAGAACCACATGCTGGTGCTGCCCGACGCGGACCTGAACCTGGCCGCGGACGCAGCGGTGAACGGTGGCTTCGGCAGCGCCGGCGAGCGCTGCATGGCGATCAGCGCGCTGCTCGCGGTCGACTCCGTCGCCGACGAACTCGTCGGCAAGATCACCGAGCGGATGGCCACCCTGCGCACCGGTGACGGCCGCCGGGGCTGCGACATGGGGCCACTGGTCACCCGGGAACACCGCGACAAGGTCACCGGCTACGTACAGGCCGGGGTGGACGCCGGCGCCGAACTGGTCGTCGACGGGCGGGCCAGCAACCCCGCCCAGCACTTCGACGGCGACAAGGACGGCTTCTGGCTCGGTCCAACCCTTTTCGACAGGGTTACTCCCGGCATGAGCATCTACACCGAGGAGATCTTCGGGCCGGTGCTGTCCGTGGTCCGCGTCGACGGATACGGCGAGGGCCTGGACCTGATCAACTCCAACCCCTACGGCAACGGCACCGCGCTGTTCACCAACGACGGCGGCGCCGCCCGCCGGTTCCAGAACGAAGTGCAGGTCGGCATGATCGGCATCAACGTGCCCGTCCCGGTCCCGGTCGGCTACTACAGCTTCGGCGGCTGGAAGGCCAGCCTGTTCGGCGACACCCACGCGCACGGCACCGAGGGATTCCACTTCTACACCCGCGGCAAGGTCATCACCACCCGCTGGCTCGACCCGAGCCACGGCGGCCTGAACCTCGGCTTCCCGCAGAACGACTGATCGAGTCATGGCAGACCCGTTACAGGGCAACCTGTTCCGGGTCGCCCCACCCTGAACCAGCTACCGGGCCGACCTTCTGCCTGCCGTTGCGGCTTATGGTCAGGCACGGTGCCCGGCTTACCTGGATTCGGTCAAGCTCGGGGGCCTGGCTGCAATGCGGCGGGCGTCGTTGCCGACGATGCTGTTGCGCAGCACGCCGAGATGGTCGATGTCGACCTCGACGACGTCACCGGGTTGCAGCAGCACCGGTGGGGTTCGGCCGTAGCCGACTCCCGCGGGAGTGCCGGTCGCCAGCAGGTCCCCGGGAAGCAGGGTGAAGGAGTGCGAGATGTGCGCCAGAGTGTCGCCGACCGTGTAGACCATCTGGTCAGTGGTGGCGTCCTGCATGGTCTGTCCGTTCACCCGGGTCTGCACCCGTAGTCCGTCTCTCAAGTCCGGGACATCGGTGGCGGGGACCATCGGTCCGAGTGGGCCGGACCGGTCGCCGTTCTTGCCCAGGATCCACTGGGATGTGAGCTTCTGGGCGTAGCGGGAGGTCAGGTCGTTGAAGGTGGAGTAGCCGACGACCGCGGCCAGGGCCTCTTCCGGGGTGGCGTCGACCAGCGGAGTGCCAACCCAGGCGACGATCTCCCCTTCCCAGTCCAGGCCGTCCTCTCGGGCGGGCACCGGCACCTGGGCGCCGTCGACGGTCAGCGTGCGGGTCCAGCGGGCGAACAGAGTGGGGTATTCGGGGATCGGCTGGTCGCTGTAGCTGCCCTCGGCGACGTGTTTGAGATAGTTCAGCCCGACGCAGATCACCCGGGCGTCCGGGAGAACCGGGGGAACGAGGGTGACCTGCGCCGTGGGCAAGGTGGCGCCCGGGTTGGGGGCGGCGAGCACCACGGCGGGATCGGCCCAGAACTCGATCAGAGATGCGAGCACCGCGACCTGCGTACCGTCCTCGGACAAGGTGGCCACCTCGACGAGCGCGTCGGCGGATCGGCGGATCCCGACGATTCTCATGCGTTCTCCCTATCGTCCTGCGATGGATGGCATCCCGGGGCGGCGCTGTTGGATCGGGCGATCGACGTGGGCCAGTGCGTGTTCTGCAGCACTCTGGCTCGACCCGATTGACAGCCACGCATCAGCCGCTTGTGATGAGATGAGGATCGGGTACTTCCCTGCGCGACGTCGTGCGACTACCTTGGCGACCTCGAGGCGCTTAATCAAGCGGGGTCGTGTCGTCGGGTTGGCGATGTGAGCCTGTCGGATGGGTCAAGCTCCGAATACCTCGATTGATCCTAGGCCGGCGAATTCGAAGGTAACGCCGGCTCCGGCCACTACCGGGACCGGGGCGGTCACTCCGCCGGAGAAGATGAGTTGACCCGCCTTCAGGGTTTCGCCCTCGACGGCGAGTTGATTGGCCAGCCAGGCGACCGATGCGGCGGGGTGCCCCATGACCGCGGCGCCGGTCGCGGTCATCGCGACATCACCGCCGACCAGGACATTGCAGCCAAGCAGGCGGAGATCGCCGAGGTCATCGGGCCGGCGGGCGATCGGGCCCAGGTAGAAGGCCCCGGCGCTGGCATTATCCGAGACCACATCGGAGAGGGTGAACTTGAAGCTCTCGTACCGCGAGTCGAGCACATCAACGGCACCGAAGATGACTTCGGTAGCGGCGAGCACGGAAACCACCGTCGCCGGGGGGTCGATATCGCGGGCCAGCAGGAACGCGATCTCCGATTCGACCCGTGGATGGATGAACCGGTCGAGACGGATCGGCTCACCGTAAGAGAAGATCATGCCGCTGGTCACCCGGCCATACAGCGGGGCGTCCAGCCCCATCGCCTGTTGCTTGTTCCGGCTCGTCAATCCGAGTTTGTACCCGACGAACGTTTCGCCGGCGTCGATCTTCGCTTGGACGAATGCGCGTTGTGCCTGGTACGCGGTGGCGACATCGATGTCCGGGTGGTCATCACTGAACTGGGCGATGCCCGTCCGGTTTCGTTCAGCGGCGATGAGTGTGTCTGCGATTTCCTGGGCCTTGAGCATATTCGACTTCCTTTGGGCCAAGCTGTGGCTTAGCGGCTTATTCGTCTTGTTGAGTAGTTATCGTCACCACGTGTGTTCCTCGCTAATCGGTCCCTTCATCCGGCTGGCGGCCCGCAGCCTCGGCCGTATATGCGTCCCAATCTATTTCGCCGTCTTCATCGCGGAAGTCTTCGATGTCGGGAGGTGCCGGATCTGGATTCGGTTCTTGCGTCATGAGCGTTTCCTATCACTGATGTGGTCTCACGGTGGAGCGTGGCGGAGTCGTCACCCCAGTCGATGCCGATGACTGTTAGGCGAGGCGGCGCTGCCTTACCGTGTTGCCGTTGATCTTCACTCGTTCTGTGGGAAGCCGAGGTTGAGGCCGCCGTGGCTGGGGTCGAGCCAGCGGGTGGTGATGACCTTGTTGCGGGTGTAGAAGCTGAAACCTTCGGTGCCGTGGGCGTGGGTGTCGCCGAACAGCGAGGCCTTCCAGCCGCCGAAGGAGTAGTAGCCGACCGGGACGGGTACGGGGACGTTGATCCCGACCATGCCGACCTCGACCTCGTTCTGGTAGCGGCGGGCGGCGCCGCCGTCGTTGGTGAAGATCGCCGTGCCGTTGCCGTACGGGTTGCTGTTCACCAGCTTGAGGGCGTCATCGTAGGAATCAACCCTGATGACGGACAGCACCGGCCCGAAAATCTCGTCGGTGTAGATCGACATGTCTGTCGTGACCTTGTCGAAAAGGGTTGGGCCGAGCCAGAAACCGCCCGGCTCGCCGTCCACGACCGGGTTCCGGCCGTCGACCACCAGTTCGGCACCCGCCTCCACCCCGGCGTCGACGTAGCTCTGCACCTTGTCCCGGTGCACCCCGGTGACCAGCGGTCCCATGTCGCAGCCGCGACGTCCGTCACCGGTGCGCAGGGTGGCGATCCGTTCCGAGATCTTGCCGATCAACTCATCGGCGATGACATCCACCGCGACCAGCGCGCTGATCGCCATGCACCGCTCACCGGCCGAACCGAACCCGGCGTTGACGGCGGCGTCCGCGGCCAGGTCAAGGTCGGCGTCCGGCAGCACCACCATGTGGTTCTTCGCGCCGCCGAGGGCCTGCACCCGCTTGCCGTTCCGGGTGCCGGTCTCGTACACGTACCGCGCGATCGGGGTCGACCCGACGAACGAGATCGCCTTCACCCGTGGATCTTCCAGCAGCGCGTCGACCGCCACCTTGTCGCCGTGCAGGACGCTGAATACGCCGTCCGGCAGCCCTGCCTCCTTCCACAACGCGCCCAGCCAGTTCGCGGTCGACGGATCCTTCTCGCTCGGCTTGAGGATCACGCAGTTGCCAGCGGCAATCGCAATGGGGAAGAACCACATCGGCACCATGGCCGGGAAGTTGAACGGCGAGATCACCCCGACCACGCCCAACGGCTGCCGCAGCGAGGAGACGTCGACCTTGGTGGACGCGTTCTCGGTCAGGCTGCCCTTCAGCAGATGCGCCAGGCCGCAGGCGAACTCGACGACCTCCTGGCCGCGGGTCACCTCACCGAGCGCGTCGGAGAGCACCTTCCCGTGCTCGCTGGTGATGATCTCGGCGGCCTCGTGCTTGCGCTCGTTGAGCAACTCGCGGAACCGGAACAATACCTGCGTGCGCCGGGCCAGCGACATATCACGCCACGCCGGCCACGCCGCCGCCGCGGCGGCAATCACCGCGTCGGCATCCTCCGGTGACGCCAGCACGAGCTTCTTGGTCACCCGACCGGTCGCCGGGTCGAACACGTCCGACGTCCGGGTGCTCTCACCGGCGAACGACGCACCCGCCTTCCAGTGCGGCACTGTCGTCACCTCACCCGGCACCGTACGACCGTTTCCGCTTGGCATCGCTTCAGGATCGGTGATCGTTGTCATCGCTTGCTCTCCTTTCGTAAGACCGCTGCCTTCGACGCACCTGCACCGGTCTTCATGGGCTTGCCGACCGAGCGAATCTCCTTGGCCGGTTTCGGCGTTCATCGGAGAGAACGTCGAGCAGGCCGATCGGGTGGAGGCGGTCGAGGCCCGTCGCCGATGCGGGGACGGCGGGCACCTCACAGGCGAGCTCACGTGACAAGCTGCGAGAGGCGATCAGTAGCGCGTCGAGTAAGTTGCGTTTCAGTCCGGCGTCAAGATCGACGACGGCGAGTTCGATCGCGGCGACGATGTGCCCGCCGGGCCCGAAAACGGGCATCGCAACACCACAGACGTCGGCTTCGAATTCCTGCCGCGAGACCGCGACCCGCGTGAGGCGGGTCACCGCGAGCAAGTGGCGGAAGCGCTCCGTGGCGGTCACGGTGTGTTTGGTATATGCCCGAAGCCCATGGATGATGACCCGTTCCACGGTGCAGGGCGGCGCAAACGCGAGCAACGCCCGTCCCAGTGCGGTCGGATGCGCCGGCAACGTCGCCCGGCTGGTGAAAGACGTCACCGTCCCTGCGTCCGGCCGCTTCTCGATGTAGGCGACCTCCAGGTCCTGCAGGACCCCCAGCCGGGCGCGGCAGCGCGCGATTTCCGAGAGATCTTCCAGGACGTAGGGAGCCCGCTCGGCGAGCGTCGGCGGATAGGCGTTCACCGCACCGATCGTGCGCAGGGACAATCCAGCGCGGTACAGGCCGTCCGGCGTCCGTTCCAGGACACGAAGGCTGGCCAGTTCGTTCGCCAGCCGATGCGCGGTCGAGACCGGCAATCCCGCCAGCTTCGAAATCTCGGTCAGCGAATGTTCACCACCGCGGGTGAAGGTCAACAGAATTGAGCTGACCTTGTTCGTCACCGACCGCCCCGCCTCAATAGAGTTGCCGGCCACAGATCACAACCTCCGCGAGTCGTTCAATTGTTCTCACCCGGGCGGACGCCCCCAGCAGATGACCGGATCACCCGCTATGACGAGGCTGATTTGCTGGCCTGCAACGCCTCGTATTCGGCCTTGATCTTGTCACCGGGCGGGTAGTTCCCCGCCAGCGGTTCGCCGGCACGGATTTTGGTGGCCACAAAGGCTTCCAGTTTCTCCTGCTCCAGGGATGGCTCGGCGATCTCTACCGCGACTTCCCTTGGTACGACGAGGACCCCGTCGCGGTCCGCGACGATGACGTCACCGGGGTAGACGGCGACACCGGCGCAGCCGATGGGAACCTGCAGGTCGGCCACGTGGTGCCACGCCGCCCGGGTGGTGATCGTGACCGCGGCCGCGTAGGTCGGGAACGGCAGTTGGGACAGGACATGGCCGTCGCGCAGACCGCCGTCGGTGACGACCCCGGCCACCCCGCGTTTCCACGCCCGGGTCATCAGCATATCGCCGCCGGACGCGGCCCTGGTGTCGCCCCGGCTGTCGACCACCAGGGCGTGTCCTGGTGGGACGCTCTCGAAGGCGTCCCACTGCAATGTGTTGCCGCTGCGGTACGGGTCGAGGGTGTTCACGTCCTCCCGGGCCGGGATGAACCTCATCGTGAAGGCCTCGGCGACAAACCCGTCGACCACGTTGCTCAGCGGACGCACCCCCAGCATCTGGGGCTGCCGAAACCCGCGCTTGTACAGCTGGGTGGCAATGGTGGACGTGCTGACCTGGCGCAGTATGTCGAGGGTTCCGTCGGGTAGCGGCTTGAGTTCTGGGGTGCTGGTCATGTGATCCCTCTTCTGTTGACTGGTTCCAGGACGGGATGGGTCTGAGGAATGCTGAGAGGTCAGAGGAATGGCCTGCCGGGTATGAGCTGCTGACCGTATTTGGCGTCCCAGTCCGACTGCACCCGGTGCAGCACTCGCATCGCGGGCAGTACCGACCATCCGGGCACAGCGGGTTCATGTCCCTCGGCGATGGCCCGGACGAAATCCGGTGCTATGAGTTCCGCATTCTCTTTTTCGGAGGCGATGTCCTGCTTACCTTTGGACGTGTGCAGGGTGGACCTGCGCTCGTTGACCCGGTAACTGTCCCGGTCGGTGACGGCGAGGGTGTCGTAGATGTATTCGCCGGAGTAGTAGGAGCCGGTGGTCACGATGGTTTGATCGTCGTGGGTTTCGATGATCAACGCCAGCTCCATGGGGATTCCGGTGCGGGGTTCGACCGGTGAGTAGGCACTGTGGATGCTGCGGATTCGCTGGTCGGCGCTGGCCATGTCACCACCGGAGACCATCCAGAGCCCGAAGTCGACCAGGTGGGTGGTGTGGTGCCACAACAGGTTGTCGGTCCAGCTGCGCTGCAGTCCGGTCGCTCCCACGTTGTCCAACCTGCGGATGAAGAACCGACCCTGCACGTGGCTTACCCGCTCCTCGCCTCGGTGGACGCGGTCGACGACCGGCAGCCGTTCCTCCCGGAACCGCATGGGGTGTACAACACCGAGGGTCAGCCCGCGTTCCTTGGCGAGGGTGACGACCTTCTCGGCGCCTTCGAGGTTCATCGCAATTGGGATCTCGACCAGGGTGTGCTTGCCGTGCTCGAGCGAGGCCACCGCCATTTCTGCATGTGTCTCGCTGGGGCCGGCGATGATGACGACGTCGACCTCCGGATCCTCCAGTGCTTCACCGAGGTCGGTGGTCCACTTCTTGTAGCCGTGGGTGTCGGCGAAGGTTTCGGTCGACGGTGGTTTACGACCGCCGGCGGGCGTGGGCGTTGCGCCACCGCCGGGTGGCTGGGGGCGGCCGACGACCGTGTGCAGTTGGGCATCGTTCACGCGGCTGAGCGCTTCGGAATGCCAGATGCCCATCATTCCGTGGCCGACCATGCAGATGTTCAACATCGGGTTCCTCCTGGTCTGGTGTGGTCGATGTCAGCCGAGGAACCGGCTGACGGGCACACCCGGTACGTCGACGCGGACGGCGAAGATCCCGCCGGACAACGGCTTCGCGGCCAGAACCGCCGGCGACAGGTCGTGCCGCAGCGACGTGACGAAAATGGTTTTCATGTCAGGTCCGCCGAAGCATGGGGCGGTCGGGTTGGAACACGGCAACGGGATGCTCCTGACCAGATGGCCGTCCGGGCTCCAGCGGTTCAGCACGCCGGCGGAGATGCCGGCGCTCCAGTAGAAGCCGTCCTGGTCGGTGGCGGCCCCGTCCGGGCGACCCTGCTGTTCGGTGGGGCGGGCGACGATCCGGCGGCCGGAGATTGACGCGGTCTGCGGGTCGTAGTCGTAGGCCCAGATGATCGGGCCCTTGCTGTCGGAGTGGTACATGGTCCGGCCGTCCGCGGTCCACGCCAAACCGTTGGAGACGATGAGGTGCTCGACCATCTGGTGCACGGTGCCGTGGGGGTCGAGCCGGTAAAGCGCGGCGATCGGGCGAGACAGCAGGTCCTCGTCCATTGTCCCGGCCCAGAAATGTCCGTCCGGGGAGACCTTGCCGTCGTTGAACCGGGTGCCCGGTACGTGCGCCGGGCCGGTCAAGAACCTCACTTCCCCGGTGTCGAAGTCCAGCAGGTGGAACCCGTCGACCAGCGCGACAACAGCACCGCCGGTCTCGCGGAGCGCAAAGGACCCAACGCGTGACGGCAGCGGCCAACTCCGGTTCTCCCCGGTCGCGGGATCGAGCCGGTGCATGGCCGGTGCGCGGATGTCGATCCAGTACAGGACCTGCTCCGGCACCGACCACACCGGACACTCACCCAGCTCCGCCCTGGCATCGAGCACGCAGGTGACTTCGGTTTCGGTGTCCAGCGGCGGCGCTTTCATTTCTCAGACCTTCAGCTCGGTCTTGATTCTTTCCAGCATCCGCCGGTGAATGTCATCGGCGGTTTCCTCCCAGCCGAAGACGCAGACCGTGGCCAGACCGTCGAAGTTCGACTCCCGCAGGGTCGAGAAGAACTCGTCCCAATCGACGTCGCCGTTGCCGATTTCGTTGTGTTGATGCACGCGGGCGTCCACGCCGGGTGGGTTGATGATGTAGCGGTTGCCCGCGTTCGCCTTGTGGTTGAAGCAGTCGGCGATGTGCAGGTGCTGCAGGCGTTCGCCGGCGACGCCCATCATCCGGCGGATGTCACCGGCCCCGTTGGACAAGTGGAAGGCGTGCGGCGCGCAGAACACATAGTTCACCCAGGGCAGGTTCAGTCCCCGGATGATGCCGATGGCCTCGTCGTTGGTCTCGGCGAAGTCGTACGGGTGCGCCTCCAAGTTCAACCCGATGCCGTACTGCTCAAAAACCGGTGCCAGCTCGGACATCGACAAGTAGAAGGCGTGTTCGGAGCGCACCGGGTCGTTCGGGTTCCCGGAGAGCTCGGAATTGACGATGGGACATTCCAGCTCGTTGGCGATCTCCAGCAACCGGCGCCAGTTCCGCACCTGGGCCTGCCGCTCCTGTTCGTCCGGGGACGACCAGTTGAACACCGGAACCAGGGTCTGAATCTTCACGCCGGTCTCGCTGGACGCCTTTTTCACTTCGGCGAGCTCTGCGGCATCGGCTTTCGGGTACCGGTGCCAGAAGAAGAAGTCGGCCCGCGGCGACAATTCGAGGTATTCGTAACCGAGGTCTGCGGCCTTTCGGACCTCGTCGGCGACGGAGAGGTCGGCGTGGTACATGGCCGGGTCGAGCGCGATTTTTGTCATCGTGCCTCCTGCCGCTCAGACCTTGCCGTTGACCAGTGCGGCTGGGTCGGTCCGGTACAGCTCCGGCTGCTCGCGCATCGACACGGTCGCCCTGGTTCCGGTGCGGAGTGCCTCGATCCCGGCGTCGGTGACCACCGTCGCGGCATAGCCGTCCCAGGAGCTCGGACCGGTCGAGTGTCCTTCGGCGACCGCGTTCAGCCATTCTTGGAACTCGATGTCGTAGGCGCGGATGAACCGCTCGCGCCAGTCCGCCGGTACCCGGCCGATGTACTGGCCCTCCCGCTTGACGATGATCCGGCTGCTCTCGGCGAGTTCGATGGTGCCGGTCTCACCAAGGATCTCGCCGCGGATGTCGTACCCGTAGGCGATGTTCACGGCCGCCTCGATGTCCACCAGTGCGCCGTTGGCCATCTCCAACACCAGGATCAACGGGTCCTGCAATTGTTTGGCCGCCAGGCTGCTGCGGCGCGGGTTGTGCAGTTGGGTCGCGACGACTTCGGAGCCGAGAAGCCAGCGGGAGGTGTCGATGTCATGCACGCAGGTGTCGACGATGACGCCCTCGGTGGTCACGCTGTCCGGGACCGCGGGGTTGCGGTGCGCCGAGTGGAACACCAGCGGCGCGCCGACATCGCCGCGGTCCAGGGTTTCTTTCATGGCCCGGTAGCCGTCGTCGTAGCGGCGCATGAAGCCGACCATGACCAGCCGCCGGCCGGCGGCCACCTCGGCGTCCAGGATCCGTTCACAGGCCTCCTTGGTGGTCGCGAGGGGCTTCTCGCAGAACACCTGCTTGCCGGCGGCGATGCCCGCCAGCACGTACTCCTCGTGGGTTCCACCCCAGGAGGCGATGACGACGGCATCGACGTCCGGGGAGTTGATCAGTTCCTGTCCCGACTGGTAGAGCTTGGCGCCGGGGATTTTGCCCACCACGTCCTGGGCCCGAACGAGGTCCACATCGGTGACCCCGCTGACCCTGGCCCCCGACAAAACCTGGGTGAGGCGCCGGATGTGGTCCTGCCCGATCATCCCGACGCCAATGACGCCGACGTTCACAGTCACGTGAAAAGCCTTCCTGATAAGGGGTTGTGGGCCACGCCGTACGACGCAGCGGTCAGTACGGCCAACGGCGGATCGGACCGAGGCCGAGGGCGGTGAAGTACCCGGCCGCTCTGGCCTGGATGGCCAGCGGCAGGTGGGGCGCGATCGGATACAGGTCCTGCTCGATGACGACGAACAGGTCGCGGTCCAGCCCGGCTAACGCGTCCAACAGTGCGGGCACCTTGGGTTCGCCGTAGGGCGGTTCGACCATGATGCCCAGCGGCACCGCCTCGGCCAACGACAGCTTCTCCCGCTGCACCCGTTCCCGGACCTGCGGGTCCACCAACTTCACGTGCACATAGGTGATCCGCTCCGGGGCGCGTTCGATGATCTGCAGGTTGTCACCACCGCAGTAGGCGATGTGCCCGGTGTCCAGGCAGAGGTTGACGAACTGCGGGTCGGTGTCCTTGAGGAACTCCTCGATCCGGTCCTGGGTGTCGACATGAGTGTCGGCGTGCGGATGAAACACCAACTCGACGCCGAACTCCTCATACAGCACCCGCCCCAGCTCGTTGGTGCCCGAGATCAGGTTCGACCACTGTTCCGGGTCCATGTCGGCTGACTCGAGCACCGCACCGGTATGCATGTCGGTGTACTGCTCCGGGAGCTGGATGAGGTACTTCGCCCCCACCTCGCGGAGTAGCATCGCCTCCTGGCTGAACTCGGCGATCGCCTTCTTCAGTGCCTCCTTGCCCTTGTGCAATCCGGCGAAGACGGTTCCACCGCACACCTTCAGGCCCCGCTGGTCGAGTTCGTCGCGCAGTTGCTGCGGGTCCTGCGGGAGGAATCCCTGCGGTCCCAGTTCGGTCCACACGTAACCGGCGTTGGCTACCTCGTCGAGATACTGCTTCCAGCCCACCTGCTTGTCGTCCTTGGCGAACCAGACCCCCCACGAGTCCGGGGCCGTACCGAGGGTCAAACGGGACAGGTCACGGGTGGGGGTGCTCATCGGTGGGTCTCCTCGGGAACGGGGGTGAGGAACGGATGTTGGGTCGCCTTGTGCGATTCGTAGACCTTGTAGGCCTGCTGGGTGCTGTCCAATTGGGAGACATCGGAAACCGGTACGTCCCACCAGGATTCCGAGGACGGCACCGGGGCCAGCGGATCGGTCTCGATGTGCACCACGGTGGTCCGCGTGGCCGCCCTGGCCTGGTCCAACCCTTTCCGGAATTCCTCGATGCCGTTGACCCGGATGACGTCGGCGCCCAGTGATTCAGCGTTGCTGGCCAGGTCGACGGGCAGCTTGTCACCGTCCAGCAACCCGCTGTCGTCGTTGCGGAACCGATACCAAGTGCCGAACCGTTGCGACCCCAGCGACTCGGACAACGACCCGATCGACGAATACCCGTGGTTCTGGATGATCACCACGATCAGTTTGATGTTCTCCGAGACCGCGGTGGCGATCTCCTGCGCCATCATCAGATACGAGCCGTCACCGACGAGGGAATACACCTCCCGCTCCGGCGCCGCCATCTTGATCCCCAAAGCCCCGGCGATCTCATATCCCATGCAGGAGAACGCGTACTCCACGTGATACTGCTTGGGATCCTCGGCGCGCCACAGCATCTGCAGATCACCCGGCATCGACCCGGCCGCCTGCACGATGGTCGCGTCCGGGCCGACGGTCTCGTTCAATGCGCCCAGCACCTCGGTCTGCGCCGGCAGCGGCCCGTGACCCAGGTGGTAAGCCTTATCGACGACCTTGTTCCACCGATCCAGGTGCTGGCGGTGCTCCGTGGTGTAGGCGGCGTCGACCCGGTACCCGGCGAGTGCTTCGGTGAGGGCCTCCAGGCCCTCCCGGGCGTCGGCGACCAGCATGACGCCGGAATGTTTGGCCGCGTCCAGCGGTGTGACATTCAGGTTGACGAACCGCACCTCCGGGTTCTGGAACGCGGTCCGCGACGCCGTGGTGAAGTCGCTGTACCGGGTGCCGACGCCGATCACCAGGTCGGCGTCCCGGGCCAGCGCGTTGGCCACCGGGGAGCCGGTGGAGCCGACCCCGCCGACCGCCTGCGGGTGATCCCACCGGATGCCGCCCTTGCCGGCCTGGGTGTCCCCCACCGGGATGCCGGTGGCTTCGGCGAACCGGCGCAGCGCCTCGGTGGCCTCGCTGTAGATCACTCCCCCGCCGGAGATCAGCAATGGCCGCCGGGCCGATCGGATCGCGGCGACCGCCCGGGCCAGCCCCGCCGGTTCCGGCACCGGCCGCGGCACGTGCCACACCCGTGCGGTGAACAACTCCTCGGGCCAGTCATGGCCCTCGGCCTGCACATCCTGCGGCAGGGCCAGCGTGACCGCACCGGTCTCGGCCGGGTCGGTGAGGACCCGCATCGCACCCAGCATGGCCTGCGGCAGCTGTTCGGGCCGCCACACCCGGTCGAAGAACCGGGACAGCGGCCGGAACGCGTCGTTCACCGAGATGTCGTACCCACTAGGCAGTTCCAGCTCTTGCAGCACGGGGCTGCTGGCCCGGGTGGCGAAGATGTCGCTGGCCAGCAGCAGCACCGGCAACCGGTTGGTGGTGGCCAAGGCCGCACCGGTGAGCATGTTCGCCGACCCCGGCCCGATCGAGGCCGTGCAGGCCAGGGCCTGCAGCCGGTTCCGGGTCTTCGCGTACCCCACGGACGCGTGAACCATGCCCTGCTCGTTGCGGGCCAAGTAGTACGGCAGGTCAGCCGTTTTGGTGACATGCGCCTCCAGCAGCGCCTGCCCGACCCCAGCGACGTTCCCGTGCCCGAAAATGCCGAAGCAGCCCGGGATCAGCCGCTGCTGCGTACCGTCCCGCTCGCTGTACTGGTTGGCCAGGAAACGGACCAGCGCCTGGGCAACGGTCAATCGAACAGTGCTCACTGCAACGATCTCCTCTTGTCGATGTGCCGCAGGCAAAGGCCGGGTCAGCGCCGCCAACGGGGGCTGACCTTTGCGGTCAGTGGATTTCCGGCTCGGGCGTCGGCGGACCGGCCTCCAGGAAATCGAAGTCGCAGCCGTCGTTGGCCTGGTTGATGTGCTTGAGGTACAGCGCGCCGTACCCGCGGCCGAACTTCGCCGGCGGCGCCTGCCAGTTCGCCCGACGCTTTGCCAGGACCTCGTCGCTGACCTTCAAGTTCAGTCGGCGCCCGGGCACGTCGAGTTCAATGATGTCCCCGGATTCGACCAGGGCGAGGGGCCCGCCGATGAAGGACTCGGGCGCCACGTGCAGGACACAAGCTCCGTAGCTGGTGCCGCTCATCCGGGCGTCGGAGATGCGCACCATGTCGCGCACCCCCTTTTGCAACACCTTCTTCGGGATGGGCAGCTGACCCCATTCCGGCAGGCCGGGAGCGCCCTGCGGGCCGGCGTTCTGCAACACCAGGACCGAGTTCTCGTCCACCACCAGGTCGGGATCGTCAATGCGGGCGGCCATGTCGTTGTAATTCTCGAACACGACGGCCGGTCCGGAGTGCTGAAGCAGCTTCGGGTCCGCGGCCGGCGGCTTGATCACCGCGCCGTCCGGTGCCAGGTTGCCGTACAGCACGGCCAGCGTGTCGGAGGCGATGATCGGGTTGTCCCGGGTCCGGATCACGTCATCGTTGAACACCTTCGCACCCGCGATGTTCTCGCCCAGCGTCTTGCCGTTGGCGGTCACCGCATCGGTGTCCAAGAGATCACCCAGACTCACCAGTAGGGCAGGCAACCCGCCCGCGTAGTAGAAGTCCTCCATCAAATAGGCACCGGACGGGCGGATGTTCGCCAGGAACGGCGTGCGGCGACTGAGCTCCTCGAAGTCCTCCAGACCGAGCTTGACCCCGATCCGGCGGGCCATGGCGATCAGGTGCACGATCGCGTTGGTCGACCCCCCGATCGCCAACACCGTGGTGATCGAGTTGAGAAACGCCGTGCGGGTGAGGATGTCGGACAGCTTGACGTCGTCCCAGACCATTTCGACGATCCGCCGCCCCGTCTGCGCCGCCATCACCGAATGCCGTGAGTCCGCAGCCGGGATCGAGGACGCTCCCGGCAGGGTGACGCCCAGCGCCTCCACGGCGCTGGTCATGGTCGATGCGGTGCCCATGGTCATGCAGTGCCCCGCCGACCGGGCGATACCGCCCTCGACGCCCTTCCATTCCTGCTGGGTGATCAACCCGGCCCGCAGGTCCGCCCAGTACTTCCAGGTGTCCGACCCTGAGCCCAGCACCTTCCCCGCGAAGTTGCCGCGCAGCATCGGGCCCGCCGGCATGAACAGCGCCGGCAGGTCCATCGACTCCGCGCCCATCAGCAACCCGGGGACGGTCTTGTCGCACCCGCCCATCAGCACTGCACCGTCGATCGGGTACGACCGCAGCAACTCCTCGGTCTCCATCGCCAGCAAATTCCGGTAGAGCATCGTCGTCGGCTTCTGGAAGGGCTCCGACAACGACATCGCCGGCATCTCCAACGGGAATCCGCCGGACGACCACACCCCGCGCTTGACCTCTTCCACCCGCTGCTTAAAATGCGTGTGGCAGGGATTGATATCGCTCCAGGTGTTGATGATGCCGATGACCGGCTTGCCCTTGTAGTCGTCAGCGTCGTAGCCCATTTGAGCGGTACGCGAGCGGTGACCGAACGAACGCATGTCCTCCGGGCCATACCAGCGGTGACTTCTCAGTTCCTCAGGTTGCTTCCGGGCCACGGTGCCCCTCATCTCATTGTGCGGAAACTATTCAGGTATCGGGGCAGAGCGCCCCTGACCGGTTAGGGCCTCCGCTGATGTCCCGCCACGGCCCGCAGGGGGCCCGGCCAACTGCCTTTTGCCGAGACCGTGGGGCCCGCGACTTGTTACGAGCCGTGCACGTTGGCGGGAGCGCTGTGCACTAGGTGCGCCGCATCGTGGGTACGGAAGTCGTCCTCGAGTTCCTCCAGGGTGCGTCCGCGGGTCTCCGGGACGAACTTGAAGACGAAGAAGATGGACACCAGGTTGATGATGACGAATAAACCGAAGGTGACGGTCGCGCCCGCCGCCTCCACCAGGATCGGGAAGACGAACGAGATCAACGCGTTGACGCACCACAGTACGAAGACCGCGATGCCCATCGCGAAGCCGCGGATCGCCATCGGGAAGATCTCCGACAACAGCAGCCAGACCAGGGTGCCGATGAAGCCCTGCACGAAGGCCACGAACAGCAGCATGGCGCCCAGGATCAGGTAACTGCGGAACGTTGATTCCGGCAGCAGGAAGGACAGCGCGAGCACCAATTGTGAACAGGCCACACCGGTGAACCCGATGAGCAGCAGCGGTCTTCGGTTGAAGTGACCGAGCAGGATGATCCCGATGATCGTCATCACGACCGAGGTGACACCCACAGCGATCGTTGCGGTCAGGGCGGCGCTGGTGCCCAAACCGGTGGATTCCAGAATGGTTGGTGCGTAGTAGTTGACGGTGTTGATGCCGGTGGCCTGTTGCACGGTGGCCAATCCGATGCCGATCCACAGGGTTCGGCGCATCCACGGGAATGCTCGCAAGTCCCGCAATGCGGCGCCCTTGTCCTCGCCCATGTCCCGCTTGGCGTGCTCGGCGATGATGTTGTATTCCTCGGCTGCCTCGGCCTCGCTGCGGCTGAGCGCCAACACCCGCTTGGTGTCATCGAGTCGGTCCTTCACCGCATACCAGCGCGGTGAATCCGGCAGGAACAACATTCCGATGAGCAGTGCGATGGCCGGCACGGCGGCGATCCCGAGCATGTAGCGCCAGACGTGCGGGTCCTTGATCAGCGCGTCGAGCACGGCGTTCATGATGAAGGCGAGCATTTGGCCGGTGACGATCATCAGCTCGTTGATGGTGACCATTCGGCCGCGCCGATCGGCTGGTGCCATCTCCGCGAGGAACAGCGGGCAGGTCGCCGCCGCGGCACCGACGCCGAGACCGAGAATGATGCGGGCGACGAGCATCACGCCATAGCTGGGCGCCAAGGCGCAACCCAATGCCCCGATCAGGAAGAGCCCGGAACAGACCAGCAGACTTCCTTTGCGGCCTAACGCATCCGCGAGCTTGCCCCCCAGGAGTGCACCGATGGCGGCGCCCGGGAACAGCAGGACGGTGACCACCGAGGCCTCTTGGGTGGTGCTCAGATCCAAATCGGTGCGCATGTACAGCAGGGCGCCGGAGATGACCCCGGTGTCGTAACCGAACAGCAGCCCCCCCAACGTGGAGATCACCGTCAGCTTGATCAGGAACCGGTTGTGCTTACCGGTCGACGTGGTGCTCGGACCCGGGCCAGCTGAACCCGCCATTGGGTTTCTCCTTCATGTCATGGGTACTTGGTGCCGTCAGCAACGGCAGGGCGGAACGGCCTTCAGCACGGCCTCAGCACCCAGTTGTCTGGGCGTCAATCAGGGGCACCTGGGCGGGTCCGGACGACACGTTCTGCTGCCTCGCGAGTAGCGGTGGTCTGTCGACTTGCATCACGCGTTGTGCATCGAATGGTGGTGTGCTTCAGCACGTTGCAGCTCGACAGCCGACCTCGCTGGGTGCGGATCATAGGACTGTGGTCACCAATGCCAGAACGGCGAGACACTAGGCGAGGCTTAGGGCCCGCCGTTGCGGCAGTCGTCGTCGACGGGGCCCGATTGCGCCTCAGTCAGACTGTTCACATAGGCCTCCAGATCCGTGACCCGGAAACGGGCCGAGTGCTCGACATATACCTGCGGCAACCGGCCGGTCGAGACGAGACGTTCGATGGTTCTCACCGAGACGCTCAGCCGCTCAGCCACTTCACCTTTTGTGATCAGCAACCGATCAGGCATTGGGGCATAGTGGCCGGTGTCGCGTCCGTCTGCAATAGGTGTCGCGTCCTGACGGATCCTGGCGGTGTTTATCAGGAACGACGTCAATTCCTCGACCTCGCGGGGTACCGCCAACCCCTCATGGTGCATCCGACGGACATGACCCGAGAGTGCCACGGTTAGATGCCGTATCAGTTCCGGAACCCGTCGGACGTCCCCCGCGCCGCCGCCGCCTGAATCCGACAATGGATCACCAGACTGGAACACCGTGGCCCTCACCATCCGGCACCCACGGCGTACTCCGCTGCAACCACCGGATGCCCGGTGAGAAGCGTCGCACCGGGCCGTGTCGCAGGCATTCAGCACTCTCCTCGCAAGAATCGGTCAATTGGTTAACCCGGATTCGGGGCACCGTCGGTGCAACAACTCAGAACATGGACGCGGCCGTTCCACCTCAATGGGCCATCCAGGGCGGTCCGTTGGTGATCGAGCGACCGGTTTTGTCCGCTCGGTGCTCAGTGCGTGATCCCCGGTCGCCTACCGCTGCCCGCGGCCAGGCCGGTGGGCGGTCTTGGCCGCCCACGCAGCCGCGGCAAGCCGCTCGTCTCACAACCGCATCCTTCGAGCGCTTTAAGTTGACCCACATCTTCAAGCGCTTTAAGCTATCTCCAGTGTGGAGCATTGCTTGAGGTATGTCAAGACAAAGTGGGTGACTATTTTGCGGTCGGCAGAGTCAACGCCGCGTCCCCGGCTGGATGACGTCGCGGCCGCCGCCGGTGTCTCGACGGCGACGGTCTCACTAGTCCTGCGCGGCGTCGCCGGGCCGAGCGCGGCGACCCGTCAACGCGTCGCCGCCACCGCCGCCCGCCTGGGTTATCGCCCGGATCGGGCGGCCAGTGCGCTGGCCAGTCGCCGCAGTCGACTCATCGGCATGGTCATGGACATCCGTAACCCCTTCCATGCCGAACTCGTCGAGGACCTCTACGAGGCCGCCGACCGGCACGGATACAACATTCTGCTCAGTACCATCACACGCAGCCACGATGAAACGCGCGCCATCGAAACGCTGCTGGACTCCCACTCGGAGGCCCTGATCCTGCTCGGTACGCAAGTTCCGACACGGCGAGTCGCTGCACTGGCCCGGCAACTACCCATCGTGGTCGTCGGCCGTCCCCTGCCGTCCGCCGCCCGTGTGGACGTCGTTCGAACCGACGACCACGATGGGCTCGAACAAGCCGTCGGGTACCTCACCCGCCTCGGGCATCGCCACATCGCCTACATCGACGGCGGCAAAGGCATCGTCTCAGCCGTACGGCGACGCGGCTATCAGAGCGCCATGCACCACCATCACTTAGACGACCAGATCAACGTCATCCGGGGCGGTGAAACCGAAAGCTCCGGCGCCAGCGCGGCGCCGACCGTCATGCAGGAACAGAACCGGCCGACCGCGGTCCTCACCTTCAATGATCGCTGCGCCATGGGCCTCATCGAGACTTTGGTCCGCGCCCGCGTCGACATCCCCGGGGAACTGTCCGTCGTCGGGTACGACGACAGCCCGATCGCCCGACTAGCCCACGTCAACCTAACGACCGTCAGCCAGAACACCCGCGAACTCACCGAGCACGCCATGACCGCACTCATCGACCGACTCGACAACGGTCGAACCCACCACGTCGACGTCGTGGTCCCACCACAACTCATCGTCCGCGGCACAACCGGCCCCCCGCCGCGCTGACGATTCTCCGACGGGCGGACCACGTTGCGTCGGTGCACACAATCACCACCGAGCCAGAATCGGACATGCGCCCGTGCCAATCTGGCGCCGTCCCCAACCGACCACAGAATTCGGCCGCAATCCCGCTAGACATGCGAACATCCTTGGTATGAAGCATTTCCGGTCTGTCATGCGGTGGATGACGCGGCTATATCGGCGAACGGTCTCGCGAGTGCAGCAACGGGGATCGAACGCTCTGCTGCGCGCGTTCCGGCTGACTGGCGCGGCGGTCGCCGCCTATATTGTGGCTGGACTGTTCCTGCAAGACACGGTCCCGGTGATCGCCGCCCTGACGGCGTTGCTGGTCGTCGAGGTGACGCTCTTCGACATCGTCACCAGCGGCGTTCAACGAGTCGTTAGCGTTGTCGTCGGCGTTCTGCTAGCCGTGGGATTCTCCTCACTGGTCGGGATCAGCTGGTGGAGTCTTGGCCTCCTGATCGCGGTGTCCATCCTCGTCGGCCAACTGCTCCGGCTGGGTCCGCATCTGGTCGAAGTACCGATCAGCGCAATGCTCGTCCTCGCGGTCGGCGGCGAGGAAACCGTCGCCAGCGACAGGATCATCGAAACGCTCATCGGAGCTGCGGTCGGCGTCGCGGTGAACATTATCTTCCCGCCTCGGATCCGAGCCGATACCGCTGCCCGGGCGGTCGGCAACTTCGCAGACGAGATCGCCTCCCTGCTACAGAACGCCGCCGATGAGCTGCTCGACGGGATCACCCCGGAAGAGGCCGACCACTGGTTGGAGGAGGGACGCCGGCTCAGCCGGCACGTACCCCGAATCGATCGGGCCCTCGCACAAGCCGAACAGAGCCGTCGGCTCAACCCTCGTGCCCTGGCTCAACGTGACACCACCGCCGTACTCAGAGGCGGCCTCGAGTCTCTGGAACACACCTCAGTCGCGGTGCGCAGCATGTTCCGTTCCGTCGCCGACGGCGTCCGCGAGCACCCCCAGTCCGACGGCGACATCGCGGACGCGGTGCGACAGGCATTCGCTACGCTGCTGGGCGAACTCGCCGATGCGGTGCGCTCCTACGGCGACCTGGTCCGGGCCGAGGTCGCCGACAGCACCGCGCCAGCCGAGAGCGCGGCCGCCATGGCACTCGACGCGCTCAGAGAGGCCCGTGCTCGAGTCATCGAGCTGAGACTGGTGGAGCACCAAGAGGACCTGGCGACCTGGGAGCTGAACGATGCCCTCCTGGAAGCGGTGGAGCGTGTGCTCGCCGAACTGGATGTTGAGGAACAGACCCGTCGCCGGGTCACGCGACCTCAATCTAAGGCCGATCCGCGGGCCGTGCTCAGGGCCGCGCAACAGGGGTTCCGCGCCGGAACCGAGCAACTAGCAGAACACCCGTTCAACCTCTACCGGCGTCCGAATAGTACGGACAGGCCCCAATGAACCCAGGCCCCTCGACCAGTTCGACTCGGTCCAAGACCCGCCACTGCAAGGCAGCCGGATAAGTCGTTCAGCAATATCTGATTGAGCCAGAAGGCTGCCGTCTCCGGAACAAGACTGTTGACCGCTCCGTGGAACTGCCTGCAACATGAGGCGTCCTCCTGACGGACGGTATCGGCCCCCTTCCGGGGAACCGACTGTCGGGCAACGGCGCTCCAATCCTGAACCCGCACGTAAGGACCCTCGATATGCGCCGCACCAAACCCTCCTTCGCGGACCGCATTGGCGGCTGGTTGGACCGACACGGCAGCCGGATGCAACCGTCAGCGACCAAGCGGTCCGGTCGACCCGTCGGCGTGATGGGACACCTGGTGTTCCTGGACGCAGACCTGCCGTACTCTCGCCAACCACGCCGGCACCGCTGATACATCGTCGGTGAGTTGCGCGAAGCAGGTTGCGCGCCTGCGGGCTTTCCCACGAGGAATTCGAGCGACGACCACGTTGGCCTGGCCGTCCGACTTCGGCATCAGCCAGCGCTCCACTGAGGAGGCTGTGACGTTGTGGCATTCTGCCATCTCGCGTTCATACCTGACCGCCGCTCTGGACAATGACGCCGAGTACCCAGATCATCTCTCGTATCTCATTCACGAACTTCACTTCCATATGCCGGTCACCGGTGCTGGGGTGCCATGCAGACAGAGAGGTACGAGTGGACTTCGACGTCGTGCGCCGCAACTTGGCGGGTGTCATTCCGATCACGTTGACCCCGTTTACCGAGGCCGGCGAGATCGACGAGCCCGCATTTGAGCGGGTCATCCGCCGTTTGGTCGATGGGGGGATAACGGCGCTTACCGTCAACGGCAATACCAGCGAGTTCTACACTCTGAGTCCGGCAGAGGGCAGGCGCGGGGTAGAGCTGACAACGCGAACAGTGGATCCCGACGTCGTGGTGATCGTCGGCGTGGGTCTGGATGTCCACACCGCGATCGACACATCTCACCATGCTGCGGAGCTGGGGGCGGCGGCGGTGATGGTGCATCAACCCGTGCACCCGTATGTCTCCAACGAAGGCTGGGTGGAGTACCACCGGGTGATCGCCCAGGACATCCCCGAGCTGGCGGTCATTCCTTACGTGCGCAATGCCGCCATCCGGGCGCGCGACTTCATGTCATTGGCCGACCAGTGCCCCAATGTGCTCGGAGTGAAGTACGCCGTTGCCGATGTGACACGGTTCGCGACTGTCTCCCGTGAAGTCGGCGAACGGCTGATCTGGATCGACGGTCTCGCTGAGCTGGTAGCGCCCAGCTACTTCGCCGTCGGGGCAGTCGGATTCACGTCCGGTCTAGCCAATGTCGCACCTCAGTTCTCACTGGGCATGCAC